>Ga0164290_1000329_pt1 | contig 170249 bp, 184 predicted proteins | sample Micstemetagenome_FD_108782 | JGI IMG/M metagenome (GOLD analysis project Ga0164290, IMG submission 108782) | Contaminated culture microbial community from soil near Moab, Utah, USA - Microcoleus steenstrupii SON62 (Illumina Assembly) | ecosystem: Environmental > Terrestrial > Soil > Soil crust...
ACCTGAGCGACATCATCAGCAAGATCGTCAACGGCCATCCCAACAGCCGCATCGACGATCTCCTCCCCTGGGCCTATGCAGAAAATCCACGCCTCGAAAAGGCGGCCTGAAAACACCGCTTACCAACTAGCGGACCAATCGAGTGGCCAGCAAGTGGACAGAGTTCGAAGCGTCCCCTCGGGGCGGATAAGTTTGACTGGATGAAATGTCGATCTCGATGCCGCCCACGAGGCAAGTATGCCGCAACGCTGAGGGTCGTGCCCGCCCCGCAAGAGGTGCCGACGAAGCGGACCGCTTCCCAATATGAGATCCCCGCTGCAAAAAATGACTTCGATCGAGCGCGCCACATCTGCTCGGACCAGACTGCGATCGGTCCGGAGACCGCCTCGAAGAACGCACTCGGAACTTCTGTGACAAACCGCAACTGGTACCACAAAATACCTGTATTCTAGCAAGGTCGTTGTCAGGGATCGCTGTCAATTCTAAACAGTTGATATCGACCTCTACTGCCGCCAGCCAAAACCTTTCGCAATGGCAATCACTGAGGTTATCCTGTGAAATCCAAGACTGACCGGATAGCTGCCATCGTGATGCCACCAATCCCGTGGGGGCCAAGTCATTCGACCTTTCGAAAAAATATAGAGCCAGACCCTACTGAGATCTACAGATTTATGAAGAGTGAAGGAATTGATGTCGAGATACTAGACGTGAATTCCAAATTCTGTAATCCACTACGAGGATCTCACCCGCTCTTCATGGGTATAGATCCAGTTCGCGCGGTGACATTGCTGTCATGTCGGCGTTCAGTCGACATCGTAATATCTGTCTTTGAATCACCATGCTTAATTCCTACGATACTTTCCCCGCTGCTAAGATACCGTCCTTTACTCGCTATGTGGGACATTGCTCCCGCTCCGGAATGGAAAATCCGCTCCCGGATTCAGGATTGGGTAGTTCCTCGCGTCGATCACCTTTTCCTATTGAGCTCGGGTCAACTTCCATATGTAGATCGGCAATGGGGAGCGGGGTCAAAATCTTCAATAATCTTACAACATATAGATACTAACTTTTTCCAGCCGAATCACTCCGATAATCGTGGCTACATATTGTCGGTAGGGGACGACGAAAGCAGGGATTTTGACACTCTAATCGACGCCGCCGCGGAGATCCCCGTACAAATTCTTCTCAAAACCCGGCGTGCACTTAAAAATGTCAACAGCGAGAGGATGATAACTCAAGTCGCAGCACGACTTTCGGCGCTGGAATTCCGGCAGTTGTATGCACACTCTGATTTAGTCGTGGTTCCGCTGCGTCCGACTTTTAATGTCGGGGGCGTGTCAACTGTTCTTGAAGCGATGGCTATGGGCAAGCCACTCATTGTAAGCGATACAGCGCCCATACGAGATTTTGTCAGAAATGGTGAGACCGCCATCCTCGTCCCACCAAGCGATCCACGGGCTCTGCGCGAAGCGATTATTATGCTAAGAAAGGATACAGCAAAGCGGACAGCATTGGGGGAGAGCGCCCGGATAGCTGCAACAAAGCTGTTTAGCAATGAAGCTTTTGCGAAACGATATTCCGCTCAAATTAGGTCTCTTGTTTCCAACTCTGCGCATAAAACTGCTCCGATGTAGTCCGATTCTATCGATTCGCGTATCTGAGGCACAGATTTTGCTCAAGAGGATTTCTAATGACTAGCGGAATATTTTTATTCTTCTTTGGAGTGATCACTATAATCAGTTCGGTATATCTCCCTATGTCGATACTGGCCTGGATATGGGTTACTATTCAATCGCCTCATGTCTTAATAGGAATAGTATTTCCCGCAAACGTAATAATCGCCATTTCAACGGTTATATCGGCTATTTTCGGAAAAAGAAGCGTTGCGAGTCCATTTTCGCCAATTATATACACTATACTGATAATGTTATGTCATTGTACTGTGACAACAATTCTTAGTGTATATTATGAACAATCTTGGATTCTATGGGATAGATTCTGGAAAACGATCGTTCTTGTATTCATAATATCAATGTTTATGCAAACACGTACACGAATTCATGCAGTTGTCTGTACACTAGTGATTAGCCTAGGATTGCTGGCTATAAAGGCGAGCCTGTTCACGGTCATAACCGGAGGGGCAAACCGCATTTTTGGGCCGATGGGGTCTCAGATAGGCGACAACAATCACTTTGGCGCTGCGTTAGTGATGACGTTCCCATTTGCAGTTTATATTGTTTCGGTGACTAAGCACAAGTTAATGCGCATAGGCCTTGCTTGCGGAGCAGCCGGCTTTCCAATCGCTGCCCTTTTTACATATTCGCGCGGGACGCTACTGGCGCTCATCGGCGTCCTGGGATGCTATTGGCTACTGTCAAAGTACAAGGTACGAATCGCGACCACGCTCCTAGTTTTAGTGGTGGCGGCTGTTCCACTAATGCCAGACGCGTGGATCGCGCGAATGTCGACAATCGAGGAGTCTGGCAGCCGAGAAACGGCCGACGGCTCAGTGCAGGGCCGGTTCGATTCCTGGGAAGCTCATTGGGAGATGGCCAAACGTCGTCCCCTAGTAGGAGGTGGATTCAGAACAATCGAAGTTTATTCCATCTGGGAAACGCTAAGTCCCGCCCCAATCGCACGAGCAGCACATAACTCATACTTTCAGGCCGTCGGCGAACACGGCTTTCCCGGACTAATTTTGTACACGGGTCTGATTGGTATGGGAATATATGTTGCGCTCAAACTTAGACGTCGTACCCGGTATCTACCCGAGTACCACTGGGCTTATAGTCTCTCGACCGCGAGCGCGATATCCATGCTATCGTATTCAATCAGCAGTATGACGTTATCTCTGGCTACATATGATCTTTTTTATGTAGTGCTTGGTTTGATTTCGACGCTAAATTGCTTGGTAAATAGAACAATAAGGAGCACTCATAATGTTTGATTTTCTGGCCGTAATGATTTCTATCATGGGATTGGGCCTGGTTGCATGGTTCGTCTATCGCAACGACCAGCCAGGCAACGTCCGGCCGGACAAGACCCTTCTGGCGATGCGCGAGGATCCGCCCCCCGAGAAGCGGGGCTGGTCACGGTGAAGGCTGGCTGAATGCTGGATGGCCGGCTGGATCAGCGCCCCCCGCCGCGCGGTACTTGATTGTAACTCATGCCCTTGTCGGCGCGCGGGTCCTGCGGCAGGCCGAGCACCCGTTCGGCGATGATGTTCCTCAGGATTTCGTCGGTGCCGCCGGCGATGCGCAGGCCCGGCGAATAGAGCAACGCCTGCTGGAACAGGCTCGCCGCCGGCGTCTCGCCGTCCTCCATCAGCGCCCCGCCCGCGCCCAGCAAGTCCATGCCCGCATTGGCGATTTCCTGCAGCTTGGTGGCCGAGACGAGCTTGGTGATCGAGGCTTCCGGCCCCGGCGTCTGGCCGCGGGAAAGCGCCGTCATGCTGCGGAACTTGGTGAGCCTTAGGCCCTGCGTCTCCACATACCAGTCGGCGAGGCGCTCGCGCATCGCCCGGTCCTGGATGGCGGGGGCGCCGTCGACGCTAACCTCCCGTGCCAGTTGGAAAATATCCTCGAAATCGGGGCCGGGCGCCTCGCCCACCGCCAGGCGCTCGTTCATCAGGGTGGTGAGGGCCACCTTCCAGCCTTCGCCGACGGCGCCGAGGCGCTGGGAATCGGGGATCTCGACATCGGTGAAGAACACCTCGTTGAAGTTCGAGGTGCCGGAAATCTGTTTGATTCTGCGGACTTCCACGCCCTTCGAGCGCATGTCGAGGAAGAACATGGTGAGGCCTTCGTGCTTCGCCAGGTTCGGATCGGTGCGGGTGAGGAGGATGCCGTAGTCGCAGAAATGCGCCCCGCTGGTCCAGATCTTCTGACCGTTGATGATCCAGCCTTCACCATGACCACGCCGTACCGCCCGGGTGGAAAGCCCGGCGAGGTCGGATCCCGCGCCCGGTTCGGAGAAGAGCTGGCACCAGATCTCCTCCCCCCTCACCGCCGGCGGCACGTAGCGCTGCGCCGCCTCGGGGCTGCCGTGCTTCATCAGCGTCGGGATGCACATGCCGAGCCCGATCTCGTAGACGCCGCGGGGAATGTCGTAGGCCGCCTGCTCCTGGTTGAAGATCACCTGCATGATCGGCGACAGGCCGCGGCCGCCCCAGGCCTCGGGCCAGGTGAGCGCGGCATAGCCGGCCTCGGCCTTCTTCGCCTGGAAGGCGCGAGCGGCGGCGAGCGTCGCCTTCAGCCCCTCCGCGTCGTCGGGCCGGCCGCGGACCGAGCCGGCGCTGGCGTCCTTCTTCTTCGCGTTGGCGGCGAGGAAGGCGCGCACCTCGGCGCGGAAGGCGGCTTCCTCGGGGGTGTCGTTGAAATCCATGACTTTTCTCTCCGTCAGGCCGCGTTGCGCTTCTCGAAGGCCGCGACCAGCTTTTCCTTCCACTCGGCCGGCGCGCCCAGTGCCAGAGAGAGGAGCTTGGCCCGGCGGTAGTAGAAGTGGCAATCGCCCTCCCAGGTGAAGCCCATGCCGCCATGCACCTGGATATTCTCCTTCGCCGCCAGCCAGAAGGCCTTGGAGGCGGCGACCCGGACGGTCGCGGCCGCCAGACCCAGATCGGGCGAGCCGGCGGCGAGCGCCCAGGCGCCCCAATAGGCGTTGGAGCGCGCCAGTTCGACGGCGCAATAGACGTCGGCCAGCTTGAACTTGATGCCCTGCTGGCTGCCGATCGGCCGGCCGAAGGCGAAGCGTTGCCGCGCGTATTCGCAGGCCATCTGCAGTGCCGCGTCGGCGCCGCCCACCTGCTCGAAAGCCATCAGCACGGCGGCCCGGTCAAGAAGCTGCCGGCGGAGCTCAGGCCCCTCGCCCTCCCGGCCCAGGCGCTCGGCCTTGGCGTTCTGGAAGACGATCCGCGCATGCCCGCGGCTCGGGTCCACCGTCTTCACCGCCTCGCGCGCCACGCCCGGCTGGTCGAGCTCGACCAGGAACAGCGCCTCGGCTTCCGAGCCCGCGCGCGCCACCACGATGGCGAGATCGGCATAGGCGCCGTCGGCCACCGGGATCTTGGTGCCGTTGAGGCTGCCCTTGTCGAAAAGGGTCGCCAGCGCCTTGCCCGAGCGCGCCTCGGCCCCTTCGGCCTCGGCGAAACAGCCGATCGCCTCGCCCTTGGCGATGCGGGGCAGCCAGCGGCGCTTCTGCGCCTCGCTCCCGGCCAGCACCAGCGCCTCGGCGGCGAGATAGGCGGTGGAGGCGAAGGGGACGGGGGCGAGCGCCGCGCCCACTTCCTCGGCGATGGCGCAGAGCCCGACATGGCCGAGCGCGGCGCCGCCGAATTCCTCGGGGATGGCGGCGCCGATCCAGCCGAGCTCGCCGATCGCCTTCCACAGCTCCCGGTCGAAGGGCGCCTCGCCTTCCAGCACGCGGCGGACGGCCTTGGGCGGGCAGCGGTCGCGCAGGAAGCGCTTCGCCTCGTCCTTCAGCGTCTTCTCGTCCTCGGAGAAGTCGAAATCCATGGGCGTTCTCCCGGGGTGTCGCGCTTTTTTTCGTTAACCGGAATTCGACCCAAATCGGACCCTCCCCGGCGCATTCAGCGTTATATAGGGATTGCCGCCTGTCCAGAGCCATTGTCGAGACACGGATCGCCATGACTGTTTCCGCCCGCCCGCGCCCGGTCGTCCTCTGCATCCTCGATGGCTGGGGACTTCGCGACGAACCCGAGAACAACGCGGTCGCCCTCGCCCGCGTGCCGAACTGGAACCGCCTGCTGAAGACGAAGCCCTGGTCGCATATCGGCACCTCGGGCAAGGACGTGGGGCTGCCCACCGGCCAGATGGGCAATTCCGAGGTCGGCCACATGAACATCGGCGCCGGCCGGGTGGCGGTGCCGGACCTGCCGCGCATCGACACCGCGATCGAGGACGGCAACTTCTTCCGGAACGAAAGGCTGCAGGCCGCGCTCCGCGCCGTGAAGGCGACCGGCGGCACGCTGCACCTGATGGGCCTGCTGTCGCCCGGCGGTGTGCATTCGCACCAGGACCACATGGCGGCGGTGGCGAAGGCGGCGGCCGATGCCGGCGTGCCGGTGGCCGTGCATGCCTTCCTCGACGGCCGCGACACGCCGCCCTCCAGCGCGGGCGAATACCTCGACACCTTCCAAGCCTCGATCGCCGGCCTGAATAACGCGCGGCTCGCGACCGTCACCGGGCGCTTCTTCGCCATGGACCGCGACAAGCGCTGGGACCGGGTGGAAAAGGCCTATCTGGCCCTGGTCGAGGCCAAGGGCGAAACCGCCGCCGATGCGAAGGCCGCCCTCGAAGCGGCAGCGGCGCGGAAGGAGACCGACGAATTCGTGCTCCCCACCGTGCTCGCCGGCTACGCCGGCATGAAGGACGGCGACGGCATCCTGATGGCGAATTTCCGCGCCGACCGGGCGCGCGAGATGCTGACCGCCCTTCTCGACCCCACCTTCGACGGCTTCAAGCGGCGGCACCTGGTCGGTTTTTCGGCCGCCGCCGGCATGGCGGAGTATTCGGGCGCGCTGAACCCCTTCATCACCACCATGTTCCCGCCGGCGAAATACCCGCACACGCTCGGCGAAGTGGTGGCGAGCGCGGGCCTGCGCCAGCTCCGCATCGCCGAGACGGAGAAATACGCCCACGTCACCTTCTTCCTGAACGGCGGCGAGGAGGCGGTGTTCGCGGGCGAGGACCGGATCATGGTCCCCTCGCCGAAAGTGGCGACCTACGACCTCAAGCCGGAAATGTCGGCCCCCGAACTCACCGACCGCCTGGTGGGCGCGATCGAGGCCGGCACCTACGACCTCATCGTCGTCAACTACGCCAACCCCGACATGGTCGGCCATTCCGGCATTCTCGCGGCCGCGATCCAGGCCGCCGAAGCGGTGGATGCCTGCATCGGCCGCCTGGAAGCGGCCGTGGACAAGGCCGGCGGCGTGCTTCTGATCACCGCCGACCACGGCAACCTCGAAGAGATGTACGACCCCGAGCACGCGAGCCCGCATACCCAGCACACCACCAACCCGGTGGCGGCGATCCTCACCGGGAAAGGCGCGGCCGGCTTCGGCATCGCCGACGGCAGGCTCTGTGATCTGGCACCGACATTGCTCAGGTTCCTCGGCATCCCGCAGCCTGAGGAGATGACCGGCAAGGCGCTGCTGGTCCCCGCCGAGCGGGTGAAGGAGACGCGGTCGGCGCGGGTGGCGTGAGCCGCGGCTGGAGCGCCCTGGCGACGGCACTGAATTGACGCTGCCGCCGGATCGGTGCGCGTTCTCAGACAGCAACCCGGTAGAACAGAGCTCGCCCCGTCGGCAAGAGCTGCAGCAGCCGATCGAAATCGGCGATGTTCGCGGTGAGGACCGTGAAGCCGAGCTTCTGCGCCTGAAGGAAGAGGGTGCAGTCCCGCAGCGCCTTGAGCCTGGCATCGCGCGCATAGCCCTGCAGCCGGGACAGGACGCCCGCGAGCAGCGCGGCCCGTCCCAGCACGTCGGTGTCCGGTGCGAAGACCCGGTGATCCGGCATGGCCTCGATCTGGCGCTGGATGACCTTTACCACCCCCGCCGTGCGGCGATCGGCGGGGTCGAGCACGCCGACCGTGTGCATCAGCTCCTGGATGGCGACGGTCGAGTGGTTGACCTGGCGCGCCTCGACGAGGTGTTCGACGAGGATCGGCGCCCGGCCCTGCATCTGATCGATATAGACGCAAGTATCGAGGAGAAGCGGCTGTCCCGCCACTTCGTCCCCGCTGGCGAACGGCAGCATATTGTCTGAACGACGCGACAGGGTCTTCCTCGGATCGAAGCGGCCCCAGCGCAGGGCGCCGGCGACGTCGAATCTCGCCACTTCAGAATCCGAGCTTCAGATCCGGATCCACCTTGCCGCGGACGGCCTTGAAGGCCTCGGCGAACCTGTCCTCGAGCGCGATGTTGGCCAGCGCGAATTCGATCAGGTCGGTATCGGCCTCGATCCCCGTGCGCGCCTTGGCCCGCTCGACCAGGGCCGGGCTCACCCGCCCTCCGATACGGCCGCTCTTTTCACTGAGAAGACCCGAACGCTGGGCCGCGGCCATCACGGCCTCGACCTGCGTGCCATGCACCATTGCGACTTGTCCCGTGTCGCCGATGTCCGGCGATTTGGTGTTCCTTGCCATGCCGTCTTGTCCAACAAAATGCACTTTCGTTGAACGTAGGCATGCGCGCCAGGCGAATCAAGTTGGGCTTTGCCAAGAAGCGTTGATCGCGATGGAATTTGATTGTCTCTCAATTGAGAGACATGATGGGCGGCGAGGAGAAGTCCATGGCAGCGCGCACATCGATGCTTCATGTCCGGGTCGACGATGACCTCAAGGCTCGCGCGGCGGAGACGCTCGCGAATGTGGGCCTCACCGTGTCCGATGCGGTTCGTATCCTCTTGACCCGCATCGCGAAGGAAGGCGGCCTTCCGGCGGGGCTGACCGCGGACCCCGCTGCCCACGACGCGTGGTTCCGCGCCAAGGTTCAGGAAGCGCTCGACGACGTTCGTCCAACCGTGCCGCATGCACAGGCCATGGACGAGGTCCAGGCCGTGATCGACAGGAAGCGGCGTGCCCAGGCCAAGACTTGAGTGGCGCGAGGCAGCGCGCGCCGATCTTCTTTCCGTCGTCGACTACATCTCGGATGACAATCCCGACGCGACGCAAAAGCTGAAGGACGACATCGAGTCGAAGGTCGCGCAACTGGTCGACCGGCCCAAGATCTACGAGGTGGGGCGCGTGCCCGGCACCCGCGCGATGGTGGTGAGGCGGAATTACATGGTCGCCTATGCGGAGGATGATCTGAAGGTCACAGTCCTGCGCGTGCTTCATGGCGCGCAGCTCTGGCCGCAGTGATGCTTGGAGATATAATAACCCCGAACCTATGAATCCCGATATCTATCGACTCCAACGAGGGTAGGAGAAATGAGCCGAGCGCCGGTTCCTTTCGAGCCCATTGTGAAGCTGCCCCGCAATCCCATGGAGGCGGCACTCATTTATTTTGGTGTAATGGCTTATCCCGAACAGGGAGCCGGCCAGCGAACTGGAAAAGGCTACAGGTTCGTTGACGCTTTGAGACGCTACACACTCTGGGCTCATCGCGAAGCATTTGGGCTACGTCAGACGCGAAGCACTTTTGGCAATAGAGAATTCGTATCGCCGGAGAAGAAGCTGTTCTCCCCTGCGGCGGATCGGGGATTGAGGCTGGTTAGGCGACGAATTGTCGTTCTGAAACTCCTTCAGCAGCGAATTCTGCAGGGCCTCGCGAGAGCGAACGTGCCAGGTCCGATTTCATTTCGTGATCTGGCGCTCACAACCCCTTCGTGGGGAAAGGCGGCGAACAGGGATCTGAAGAGCTGGTGCGAACATACGGCCGTCAACAATGTGGCGCCTCCAGGCGAAAAACCGGCCCAGAAAGCCAGAGATTTCAAGGACCGGGTTGCAAGGCCGTCTGAGCCGGTGATGCATATGGCTCATGCGCTTTGGGTAACCTCGGAGGAGGCGGCGAAGCGCATCCGAAACTGGGAGCAACGCGAACCGTTCACCGCCTTGCTGTTGAACGCCCCTTTGTGGATTTGGGATGCCGTCGAGGCGGCCGAAGAGTTCCGTCTTCGATCACCGCTCCAGCATTTTCTTCCAGAGTTTCAGCCTTCGAGCATGGTTGAACTCGTCCCACCAAAAATCGGTGAGGAAATGCCCTCTGGATGAGCGACACGGGGGCGATGATCCTCTGATGCCAGAAGCGATTCTAAGCACGGAGTATATCGCATCATGGCTGAAGGACTTTTGGTCGCGTCCGCTGCGTTGGCGGATCTGCCGGCCGGGCTTGGATGGGGGATCTTGATCGTGGCAGGCCTGAAGGCGCTGACCAGTCTGATCGACGCGCTGCGCCGGTTTCGCGCCTAGCAGGTCTTTGGAGGCATCGGCCGTAGTGGGCATCTGCTTCCCGCAAAGGACGCCGGCTTTGAACTTGGTCCGCCATCGGGAGCGGAAAGTTCTGAAAGGATGAAGCTCAATGTCGCTCGCGCTCTACGGCCATCCCTTCTCCTCCTATACGCAGAAGGCGCTGATCGCCCTCTACGAGAACGGCACGCCGTTCGAGTTCCGCTGCATCAGCCCGGAGACGCCGGAGCATTCGGCCGAGTGGCTGCGGCGCTGGCCGCTCGCCAAGTTCCCGCTGCTGGTGGAGGGCGAGCGCCAGGTCGCCGAGACCAGCATCATCGAATACCTGTAGCTCGCTCATCCCGGGCCGGTGCGTCTCCTGCCGGCGGACCCGATGGCGGCACTCGACGTCCGCTTCCTCGGCCGCTTCTTCGACCTGCATGTGATGGATGCAATGCAGGTCGCGGTGGACAGCGCGCTCAGCCGGCTGCCGGTGAAGCGCGAGGCGGGGCTGGCTCTTGCGGCGGAACGGCTGGAGCGCGCCTATGCCCGGCTCGAAGGGCATCTGGCCGGCAGGTTGGGCGGCCGGGTCTGAGTTCACGCTCGCCGATTGCGCCGCCGCGCCCTCGCTGTTCTATGCCGACTGGACGCACCGCATTCCGGAAGCCTATCCGGCCTTGCGGGCCTATCGCGCCCGACTCCTGGCGCGCCCGTCCTTCGCCCGCGCGGTGGAAGAGGCGCGGCCGTTCCGATCCTACTTCCCGCTCGGCGCGCCGGACCGGGGCTGATGCCCCGTGTTGCCAAATTTTGCCAAGCCCATATTCTTCATTCATGGGCACGATGAACATCTCGCTTCCCGATTCCTTGAAGGAATTCGTCGACGAGCAGGTGGCCGGCCGCGGTTACGGCACCAGCAGCGAATATGTGCGTGAACTGATCCGACAGGATCGGGACCGTCAGCACCTGCGGAATCTGCTTCTGGAGGGGGCGGCGTCTCCGCCGACCGCGCCGGTGGACGATGCTTATTTCGAGGAACTGCGGGCCCGCGCACGGGGTGGCAACGCGAAGTGATCGGCAAACCGGTCGTTCCCCGCGCACAGGCGCGGCGGGATGTCGACGATGCGATCGATCACTATCGGGCAGAGGCCGGAGAGACGATTGCCCGGGGCTTCGTCGAAGCGGTGGTGAACACCTACCGCGCCATCGCCAGCAGGCCTGCTGCCGGGTCCTCGCGCCACGCCTATGAACTCGGCCTACCGCGGCTGCGAAGTCGCCGGCTCGGCCGCTATCCCTACTTAGCGTTTTACGTCGAGGGGCCAGAGTACATCGAGGTGTGGCGCGTCCTGCATATGCGGCGCGACATTCCGGCAGCAATGCAAGATCCTGAGTAGAGCGCGCCCCGGCATCGGCGAGCACGTCGTCCCGGCTCCCTTCAGCGTCGGAACAAGGTTTGGATCTCCGTCGTGCCCATCCGATCGAAGTCTCCGGGGACGATGATCTCGCCATTCAGAAAGCCAATGCGCGGGTTCGCTTTGGTGATGCTTCCGGCGGGCATCACCATGACCAAGGGTCGTCCGTCCTTCGCAATGATGAAGGCATCGCCCTCGGCCGCCTGGTCGACCAGCTTCGACAGACGCGCTTTCACTTCCCGGATGTCGACACTGCGCATGATGGGATCGAAACAGCCCGCGGGCGCCGTGTCCAGCCGCCACCGACATCACGCCAGGGGACACGACCCCGCCCACGGAAGGTTCGATGACGGTCAGACGCTCGCGCTTGTGGGATGAGCCGATGGCCCGACCGCTATCGCGATCTTTCCGCGAACACCGTTGTTGGGGGTCTCCAGCCGGGCATGGGCGAGCGGAATCTCGGCGAGCGTGTAGACGGCGCCCAGATGCGGCCGCAGCTGACCGCGCTCGACCAATGCGCTCAACTCATCGAGCTTGCCCCGGTTCTGTCGTGTGAAGACGAAGTGATAACTCGCATTCTTGCCCCAGGCCTGAACGAGGTTCTGTGGCTGTGCGATGTCCACGATCGTGACGACGCGGCCGAGTTGCGCCAACGCGTCGGGGCTGCGCGACAACGTATTGCCGCCGATGGTGTCGAACACGACATCGACTCCGCGGCCACCCGTCTCCCGCATGATCGCGTCGACATAGTCTTCGTTTGCGTAGTCGATGGCCACATCCGCACCCAAACCTCGCGCGAACTCGAAGTTTGCTTCACGCACGGTCGTGAACACTCTTGCGCCCATGGCCTTCGCGAGCTGGATCGCCACATGGCCGACCCCTCCCGCGCCGCCGTGTACCAGAATGCTTTCCCCCACTCTCAGTGCCGCACGCACCACCAATGCTTCCCAGGCGGTCCCGCCAACCAGGGGCAAGGTTGCGGCCTCGAGATGGTTCAGCGAGGGAGGCTTCTTGCCGACGATCCCTTCGGCAGCGACGTGGTACTCGGCATAACTTCCCGGCCCGCCGAATATCTGCGGGGTGTACCAGACTTCGTCTCCCGGAGAGAAGGAAGTCACACCCGGCCCGACCGCTTCGACAACGCCGGATACGTCGTGTCCGGTAATCGCCGGCAGCTGCACCAAGTCGGAATAGTCACCGCGCCGGACCTGGTAATCCAACGGATTGATGGAGGTCGCATGGACCCGGACCAGGACTTGTCCCGCATCCGGCACGGGCTTGGGCTCGTCGCGGAGTTCGAACGCCTCCGGGCCGCCGAACGATTTCAGTCTCAACGCTTTCATCGCACATCCTCGTTTCGCTGAAGACGAATGTCGGGAATTGTCGGGTTGAACCGGCGGCCGTCGAAGGTCCGCTATTCAGCGCCGGTCAGTCCGGCAGAGGAATGTGCTCATCCCGGTCATCCGCCGGGAGATCGAAGCGCCCCTTGCCCCAGTTCTGCGCGCGCCATTCGGCCTTGGCCTCCTCGATGCGCTCCTGCGAAGACGCGACGAAGTTCCACCAGATGTAGCGGCGTTCCGGAAAGGTCGCGCCGCCGAGGATCATCAGTCGCGCGCCCCTGTCTCCCGCCGCGACCGTGATCCCGTCGCCGGGACGGAACACCATCATCCGGGATGCCTCGAACGCCTGTCCGGCGATCGAAATCGATCCTTCGACGACGTAGATGCCCCGGTCTTCGTGATCGTCCGGCATCGGCAGCCGTTTTCCCGCCTCGAGCACCACATCGGCGTAAAACGTCTCCGAGAACATCGTCGCGGGAGCCGTTTTCCCATAGGCGTTCCCGAGGATGAGCCGGATCGAAACGCCGCGATCCTCGATCACCGGCAGCGTCTCCTTGCCGTGATGCTCGAACATCGGGGCCATTTCCTCGTGACGCTCGGGCAGCGCCAGCCATGTCTGGATCCCGAACAGGCCGTTCGGGGCCTGTCGGGCAGTGGCCGAAGTGCGCTCGGAATGGGTGACGCCGCGCCCGGCGACCATCCAGTTCAGTTCGCCCGGGCGGATCGTCTGGTCGGCCCCGGTGCTGTCGCGATGATGAAAGTCGCCGCGATAGAGATAAGTGACGGTGCCGAGACCGATATGCGGGTGCGGCCGCACATCGAAGCCCTGCCCGGCGAGAAGTTCGGCCGGACCGACCTGGTCGAAGAAGATGAAGGGGCCCACCATCTGCCGCTTCGGCGCGGGCAGGGCGCGGCGGACCTCGAAGCCGCCGAGATCGCGAGCGCGTGGAATGATGAGCGTTTCGATCGCATCGATACCCGCTTCGTCGGGGCAGCCGGGAGCGAGTGAGGGGTTCCAACTCATGCGCGTGATCCATTCTGGCTACCGGGAAGCTTCGTCCTTCCCAATGCGAATGGACAAACTGGCGGAGAGCCTCCTGCTCAACTAGCCCGGAGATGCGTCAAGCTGTGTCGCAGGAAGCGGAACGTCGAGCTTGGCGGCGTACGGCGGGCGAACGCAGTTTCTCGACGAGGAGTCCTCCGTCCGGCCTCAGCCGTCCCGGCCCCAGACGTCCGGGTTTCGTGCGAAATGCTCGATCAGCATCTCGGTGAGGATCCGGACCTTCCGTGCAGGGTGCTGCCCCGGCGGCCTGACCACATAGCTGCCTGCCGAAGGCGGGGGATGGCGCGTCATCACCGCAACGAGGGCGCCGGACGCGACATAGTCATGGGTCACGCAATCCGGGAGCCAGGCGATGCCGAGTCCCGCCGCTGCGGCAGCGGCAAGCGCTGTCGCATTGTCGGCCTTGAACCTGCCCTGCGGCTGAACCGTGACGATCCTGTCGCCATCCATGAACTGCCAGACTTCCATTCCCTGCATGAGGGCTTGATGGTCGGCGATCTGCTCCGGCTTCTCTGGTGCACCATGCGCCTTGATGTAATCCGGGCTTGCAACAAGCTTTCCATAGACCGGCCCGACGCGCTTCGCGATCAGGCTGGAGTCCTGGAGGTAACCGACGCGGATCGCGCAATCGAAACCTTCGGCGATGAGATCGACGAAGCGATCGCTGTAAGATGTATGGATGTGCAGCTGCGGGTGGCGTTTCGCCATTTCCGCAAGCACCGGAGCGAAATGGCTCGGGCCGAGAGAAAGCGGTACGGCGACCCTCAGCCGGCCGCGCAGCGCACCGGTCGGATGGATCGCATCCCTCGCCGTATCGATTTCGGCGGCGGCTCGGGCCGCATGGTCTCTGAATGCGAGTCCCGCTTCCGTGAGCGCGGCCCCGCGGGTCGTTCGCGCGAGAAGCTGAACGCCGAGCTCCGCTTCGACCCGGAAAAGCCGTCGGCTCACGATCGATTTCGAGACGCCGACGCGGCGCGCGGCTGCCGATATGCCACCTGCATCGGCCACTGCGACGAACGTCTGTAGATCTTCGATTTCCACTTCTGTGTTCCTCGTCTGGCGACACAGCTTGCCTGACCTTGGCACTACCGCGGCGCTGAAGGGAACAGCAAATTGCGTTCAGGCACCGTCGCCCACTGGCGCATGACCCCTCCCTTGATCCGGTGCCGTCTATAACGGCAGAGAAAGGAAATCCCATGCCTCCTCGCAACGGTCTGGAGTCGCTTCTCCGTCCTGAAGACTCGGTTCTCGTTCTGATCGACCATCAGCCCTATCAGCTCACCAACGTGAACAGCCATGAGCCGCAGATGGTGGTCAACAATGCGACCGCCCTGGCGAAGGCCGCCAAGGCCTTCGGCGTGCCCACGATCCTGACGAGCGTCATCTCCGCCCGCGGCGGTCTCATCTTCCCTCAGATCACCGACGTCTTCCCCGACCAGAAGGTGATCGACCGGACCTTCATCAACACCTGGGAGGACAGGAAGGTCGTGGATGTGGTGAAGGCCACCGGCCGCAAGCAACTGATCATTGCCGGCCTGTGGACCGAGATATGCGTCGCGATGCCGGCGATCCAGGCATTGGGCGAGGGCTGGGACGTCACGGTCGTCACCGATGCGTCGGGCGCCGTGTCGGTGGAGGCTCATGAGGTGGCGATCCAGCGCATGATCGGGGCGGGCGCGAACATGATGACCTGGCTGGCGGTACTTGCGGAATGGCAGCGTGACTGGGCCCGCACGGAGCATGCCGCCGAGGTCTCGGAGTTGCTTCTGCATCATGCGGCCGGCAGCGGCATCGCCTTCCTTTGGGAGCAGCAGCTCCTCAACACGCCGGTGCCGAGCCAAGGCTGACCCGGAGCGCGATGGCGAGCAATCCGGCAGCGCGGCGATCGAATCCGCTGCCGGTCCTCGCCGTCCTCGCCCTTCCGGCTTCAATGCCGACTTCTCGATGCCCGGCCTCGGGGAAGGGACCAGACGCACTTGACCCGGTGGCCGCCGAAGCTTGACCCTGCATCGCGACAGAAGTCGAAAGGCGAATCTGATGGCTGAAGCGAGTCTGGTGCAGACGATCGGACCCGCGGTCGTATTGATGGGGGCGGCCGTTGTTGCCGTGCCCCTGTTTCAACGGCTCGGCCTCGGTTCGGTCCTGGGCTATTTCGCCGCCGGCCTCCTTGTCGGGCCGTCGGTGCTGGGGTTTGTCACCGACGCCCGCTCCATCCTGCATTTCTCGGAACTCGGGGTGGTGATGTTCCTGTTCGTGATCGGACTGGAATTGCGTCCGCGCAAGCTGTGGACGATGCGCGGCCAGATATTCGGTCTGGGCCTTGTCCAGGTGGCCGCCGCGATCACCGCCCTCGCGCTGACGGGTGCCGTGATCTTCGACCTGCCCGGCCCGGTCGCCTTCGTCGCCGGCGCGGGTTTCGTCCTCTCCTCGACCGCCGTCATCATGTCGTTGCTTCAGGACAGGGGCGAGATCGCCGGCACCGAAGGCCAGAAGTCGGTCTCGATCCTGCTGTTCGAGGATCTGATGATCGTGCCGCTGCTGGCGGTGGTCGCCTTCCTGTCGCCGCTGGCGGCCGGGGAAGCGGGATGGACAAGCCTACTGGCGGCGGGAGCGGCGCTCCTGACGCTCCTTGCCGTGTCGTACTGGGGCCTGAACCCGTTCTTCGCCCTGTTGGCGCGGACCCGGACACGAGAGGTCCTCACGGCCGGCGCTCTGCTTGTGGTTCTCGGCGCGGCGTTGCTGATGGAGGTCGCCGGCCTGTCGATGGCCATGGGCGCATTCCTTGCCGGCGTGATGCTGTCGAGCTCGAGCTATCGGCATCAGATCGAGAGCGATATCGAGCCGTTCCGCGGCTTGCTCATGGGGCTGTTCTTCCTCGCCGTCGGCATGTCGCTCGATCTTTCGGTCGTCGCGGCCGAACCGTGGCTTCTGCTGTCCCTGCTGGTGGCGTTCACCATCGCCAAGGGCGTGGTGGTCTATGCGGTCGCGCGGCTGTTCGGCAGTTCCAATCACCAGGCCTTGCACCGGACCTCCATGTTCCTGCAGGGCGGCGAGTTTGCCTTCGTGCTCTATGCCGCTGCCGCCGCGGCCGGTGTGATCGATGCGCGGGAGAATTCGCTGTTCACGACCGTCGTGATCTTCTCCATGGCCTTGACGCCGCTGCTCATGATCGCGGCGGACCGGTTGCTGCGCAGCGAAGCGTCGATGGACGGCATCGACGTCGCCCGCGACCTCAAGGGGCGGATACTCGTCATCGGCTTCGGCCGCTTCGGTCAGATCGCCTCGCAGCTCCTGCTGGCGAGGGGCGTCAGCCTTTCCGTCATCGACCGGGACCCCGACCGGATCCGCGATGCGGGACGATTTGGATTCAAGGTCTTCTTCGGCGACGGCACCCGGCTCGATACATTGCGTCACTCTGGTGCGGGCACGGCCGCTGCCATCATGGTTTGCATCGACGATCCAAAGGCCGCCCTGCAGATCGTGGAACTCGCGCAGCACGAATTTCCGCAGGCCAAGCTGCTGGTGCGAAGCCATGACCGCGGCCATGCCATCGAGCTGATCCGCGCGGGCGTCGAGTATCAGATCCGCGAGACAGTCGAGTCCGCCTATCTGATGGGAGCGGCAGGGCTTCGAGCCTTGGGCTTTGCCGAGATCGATGTCGAAGAGACCGCCGCGGACATCCGTCGGCGCGACGTCGAGCGCCTGTCCGAGCAGGTGCAGGGAGACATCATGTCGGGTCTGGACCGGATGCACACCCAGCCCGTTCCCGAGCCGCTCGGCGCGGGTGGCTCGGGCGCCAAGTAGTGCAGGAGACGATCGCACATCGAGGTCTGGCGCGTCCTGCCTATTCGGCGCGACATTCCGGCGATGATGCGGGGTGCGGGCGATCCGCCCTGATGCCGGTCACCCGAGCAGCATTATCCTTCCGGGATAGCGGGCGACCGTCGGGTCCGCCGTCAGGAGGGTGGCGCCTTCGGCTGCGGCTTGGGCGATCAGGATGCGATCGAAGGGGTCCCTGTGCAGCGGCGGCAGGTCGCGCACGGCGAGCGCATGCTCGCTGGCAACGGGAAGTTCCCTGTAGCCGGCATCGAGCAGACCGCGGCGCAGGCGCCGGGGTTCGACCGCGAAATCATCGCGGCCGAGGCCGCTCTTGATCACCACCTCCCAGATCGAGGCGGCGCTGAAGCCGAGCGTGTTGTCTGCATCCTCGAGCAGCGCCCGACTCTTCCGGCTGAGGCGCTTGGAGCCCGCGGCCGCCCACCAGAAGCACGTGGGTATCGAGCAGCAGCAGGCTCACGGCTTTCCTTCGAACAGGGCCGCGATCTCGCCCGGTCCCATCCGGTCGAAGTCGTCCGGCACCGAGACTTCTCCCGAGAGGAAGCCGAGGCGCCGGCCGGCCGTGGTCTCGGCATGGTCGAGGGGCACGACCTTGACCATCGGCCGGCCCGCCTTGGCGATGACGAACGGCTCGCCCTTCGCCGCCTTGTCGATCAGGCGCGAGAGGTGGGTCTTGGCTTCGTGGATATTGACAGTTCGCATCGACAGATCAGAACAGACTAGGTCACCTTAGTCCAGTCCGTCCCGCGCCAGCTCCCCGGCCAGCCGCTCGAACAGATCGCGGGTGCCGACCTCGCGGTTCTTCACGGCTTCCGCCTTGTCGAGGTAGGCGCCCTGTTCGGTGAAGGTCATCAGGGTGCCGCTGCCGTCGGGTTCGAACAGCGTGGTGGTGAGCGAGACGGAGAAGGGCGCGTCGCCGATCCCCATCGCATAGGTGAGGATGATGCGCCGCTCGGCCACGATGTCGTGATAGGCGGCCCGCAACCAGACCTGCGGCCCATCGCCGAAGCGGAAGCGCGACACTTCGCTGCCGCCGACGCGGAAGTCGAGCTTGTATTCGAAGGTTTCGAAGCCTTCGACTTCGGCGAACCAGCGCCGCTTGCTCGCTTCCGTCGCGAAGGCGGCGAAGACCCTTTTCGGTGCCGCCGGATAGCGCCGCTCGATGGTGAAATTGCCGTGGAAAGTCGGGAGGGGCTCGGTCATCGGTTCGTCCTCGACTGCGTTCAGGTCCGGGGGATCTCATCCGGGGGTGTCTCGTCCGGTTCGGCCAGGATCGCGGCCAGCCGGTCGAAGCGGCGTTCCATCAGCGAGCGGCGCTCCGCCACCCAGTCGGCGATGCCGCCGAGGCCGGCGGGGTCGATCCGGCAGGTGCGCACGCGGCCCTGCTTCTCGCTCCGGATCAACCCGCATTCCTCCAGCACCTGCAGGTGCTGGAGGACGGCGGCGAGCGACATGTCGAAGGGCCGGGCCAGGTCGCTTACGCTGGCGGGGCCGAGCGACAGGCGCTCGACGATGGCCCGGCGCGTGGGTTCGGCCAGGGCGCGGAAGGTGGCGTCGATCGCGTGAAGGTTAAGCATTGGCTTTAGTATTGGTGCCGCCGGTTCGATAGTCAAGTCGGGGCTAAACTATGTTGCGGGTTGCCGGCGCGGATGCGTCGCCGAAGAGTTCCCCGGGGAGATGGCAGTCCTCGAAGCGGCCCTGGGTGGTGCTGCCGCCGGGCGCCAAGGTGATGGCCGAGTACTATTCGGCGAAGGAACACTGGCCGGCGGTCACTCTTCGCCGCGCGTCAGCGCGATGATGGCATCCGTGCTCATCGCCACATCGCCCCGGCCGCGCAGATGAGCGACGAGGCGGGTGCCGCGGCTTTCCTTCTTTCCGGTCCTGGCTCGGACAATGCGTACGACCTCGCCGTCGAACTGGAAGTCGACCTCGGTATGGGGCAGCAGACCCGCCTTCTCGCGGATATCGGCCGGGATGGTGACCTGGCCCTTGGACGTGATGCGCATGAAGGCCGTCAGCCCGGCCGCTTCGGGATCTCGAGGCCGCGCTGTACCTCCGGCCGCGCGAGGCCGCGTTCCAGCCAGGCCGGTACCGCCTTCAGCGTTCCGTATTCGACCAGTTCGCCCGCGCCGTAGAAGCCGATCAGGTTGCGCACCCAGCCGAGCATCGCCACATCGGCGATGGAATACTCCTCGCCCATGATCCACTGCCGCCCGTCGAGGCGGCCTTCCAGCACGCCGAGCAGGCGTTTCGATTCGCCCGCGTAGCGCTGCAGGGGCCGCTTGTCCTCGTAGTCGCGCCCGGCGAATTTGTGGAAGAAGCCGAGCTGGCCGAACATCGGCCCGATCGCCGCCATCTGGAAATGGACCCATTGGATGGCTTCGATACGGCGGGCGGGGTCGGCGGGAAGGAGCTTGCCGGTCTTCTCGGCCAGGTACTGCAGGATGGCGCCCGATTCGAACAGGCCGATGGGCCTTCCGCCGGGGCCGCCGGGGTCGATGATCGCCGGGATCTTGCCGTTGGGATTGAGCGACAGGAATTCCGGCGTCCAGGTCTCGTTCTTGCCGATGTCGATCGCATGCGGCTCGTAGGGGAGCCCGATCTCCTCCAGCATGATCGACACCTTGACCCCGTTCGGCGTCGGCAGCGAATAGAGCTGCAGGCGATCGGGATGGATGGCGGGCCAGCGCCGGGTGATCGGGAAGGCAGCCAGGTCGGACATGGAAATCCTCACAGGGGCGATGCGCGACGGGGTCGCCGACGATAGCCGCACCCCGCCACCGCGCAAGCGCCGGCGGGCCGCGACGGAACAGGATGGGGACGAGGACGTTGCTACCGGTACCTCACCACCGCAACGTCAGGAGCATTTCATGGCGACACCCCAGGCCACCAGCGACCGTCTCGAAGCCCAGGCCCATTCGACCGGCGCCAGCGTCATCGCCGCCGACCAGGTCGAGGGCACCAACGTCTACAACCGCGCCGGCGACAAGCTCGGCACCGTGGATCACGTCATGATCGACAAGCAGAGCGGCAAGGTCGCCTATGCCATCATGTCCTTCGGCGGCTTCCTCGGCATCGGCGAGAGCTATCATCCGCTGCCCTGGTCCAAGCTCACCTATTCCGAAAGCCAGGGCGGCTATGTGGTCGACCTCGACAAGCGCCAGCTGGAAGGCGCGCCCTACTACAAGGCGAGCGATGCCTGGACCCCGGCCTATGGCCGCAAGGTCGACGACTACTACAAGGTGCCGACGACCTACTGGGCCTAGGCACCAGCCGCGTCGGTAGTCTCTCCCGAATGCGATAGCGACGGCGGTGTCGGCCATGTCCACTTGGCCGACACCGCCTGTCCCCGTGCGTATCGGCTACGCGTCGACCAGGATCATCCAGTTGACGCCGAAGCGATCGGCCAGCATGCCGAACTTGGGTGAGAAGAAAGTCTTGGCCAGCGGCATCTGCACTTGGCCGCCCGCGCCCAGATTGGCGAAGAGCCGTTCGGCCTCCTCCTCCGTCCGGGTCGAAAGCGCGAGCGAGACGCCCTTGAACTCGGGCTTTCCCATGGCCATGCCGTCGGAGGCCATCACCTCGGTGTCGCCGACCTTGAAGCTCGCATGCATCACCTTGTCCGGCGCGACACCGGGCGCACCGCAGCCTTCGGCCTGCGCCGGCTCCGGGTTGTCCCTGAAGCGCATCAGCATCTGCACCTCGGCACCGATCGCCTTCTTGTAGAAGTCGAGCGCCTCTTCACAGCGGCCATCGAAAAACAGATAGGACTGGACCTGCATGGGAGCATCTCCTCGAGGGGGCGTGTATTCCCCGTAATTAACTAATTGGTTAAATAAAGAAGGCCGCCGCTCCCGTCAAGCCTCTGTCGTGCTACATCGCTCGCTGGCAGCACCCACGGGCAAGAGGCAGCATGACCAGCGAGGATACCGACAGCCGGCTGCGTCCCTGGGTGGTCACGGCGAGCCGCATCACCTATCGCGACCGCTGGCTGACCCTGAGGAGCGACAGCTGCGTCGCCGCTGACGGGACGCCGATCGACCCCTATCACGTGCTGGAATTTCCCGACTGGGTGAACGTGGTGGCGCTCACGCGCGATACGCAGCGGCTGTTGCTGGTGCGCGAGTACCGGCACGGCTATGGCCGCGTCATCACCGGCCTCGTCAGCGGCACCGTGGAGCGGACCGACGGGCCCGATACCGCCGCGCGGGCCGAAGCGGCGGCGCGGCGCGAGCTCGAGGAGGAGACGGGCCATCGCGGCGGCACCTTCCTGCCGGTGCTGGACGCCTATGCCAACCCCGCCAACCAGACCAACCGCGTCACCTCCTTCCTCGCCATCGATGTCGAGCCGGGCGGAACTCTCGCGCCCGACCAGACCGAGGCGCTGGAACTGGTCGTGGCCGACCTGCCCGCCGTCCTCGTGGCCTTGCGCGACGGCGGCATGATCATGCAGGTGAGCCACGCCGCCGCGCTCTGGGCCGCGGTCGGGCGCATTCTCGCCAGCGGCGATGGCCTCGCCGTGCTGGCGCCCCTGCGGGCGCGGCTGCTCGCCGCGCTGTGCGAGGGCGGACCGGCGGTTGCCCGGGCGTGACGCTTGCGGCAGAAAGTGACGGCCGGCGCTTTCCACAACAAGCCGGGTTCCGGGAAAGGAAACGCCGCCAGTGACTGAGCCACTCGACTCCCGGCGCAATTCCACCGCGGCCTCGGCTGCGCTCTACGACCGCGCGCTGAAGGTGATGCCGGGCGGCAATACGCGCCTCACCTATGTCATGCAGCCCTTCGCCCCCTATGCCGCCCGCGGCGCCGGCGCGCTGGTGCACGACGTCGACGGCAACGCCTATCTCGACTTCGGCAACAACTTCTTCTCGCTGATCCACGGCCATGCACATCCGGCCATCCTCTCGGCGATCGCCGAGGCGATGACGCGCGGCACCAGCTTCGGCCTGCCGACCGAGGCCGAGGTGCTGCTGGCCGAGGAGATCTGCGGGCGTTCGCCCGCTCTGCAGCAGATCCGCTTCGTCAACTCGGGCACCGAGGCGATGCTGACGGCGGTGAAGGCCGCCCGCGCCTTCACCGGCCGGCCGAAGATCGCCAAGATGGAAGGCGCCTATCACGGCGGCTACGACCACACCGAGGTCAGCCTCGATCCCACGCCCGCGAACTGGGGCGAAGGCGAGCCGGCCTCGGTCCCCTACGACATCGGAACGCCGCAGGCGGTGCTGGACGATACGCTCGTGCTGCCCTTCAACGACATCGAGACGACGGGCCGGCTGATCGAGCGGCATGCGAAGGACCTCGCCGCCATCATCCTCGATCCGATGCCCTCCCGCATCGGCCTGGTTGCGGGCCACCCGGACTACCTCGCCCGGCTGCAGGCGATGGCGCGGCGCCACGGCATCCTGCTGCTGGTGGACGAGATCATCACCTTCCGCCTGGCGCCGGGCGGGGCGCATTCGATCATGGGCATCGCCCCGGACCTGGTGACGCTCGGCAAGGTGATCGGCGGCGGCCTGCCGGTCGGGGCGGTCGCCGGCCGGGCCGAGGTGATGGACGTCTTCAACTGGCGCAACGGCAAGCCGCGCGTCTCGGCCAGCGGCACCTTCTCGGCCAATCCGCTCAGCATGGCGGCCGGCCTCGCTTCGATGCGCCTGCTGACGCCCCGCGCCTATGCGCGGCTGGAGGCGCTGGGTGACCGTCTGCGGGCCGGCGTCGGCGCGGTGTTCCGCGACCTCGGCCTGCCCGGCCAGGCGCTGGGGGCGGGGTCGCTGTTCCGCATCCACCTGCACGACCGGCCGATCCGGGACTATCGCAGCGCCTATCCGACCGAGGCGGAGAAAGCGCGGGTGGCGGCCCTGCACCGCCAGCTGCTCGACCGGGGCGTGCTGGTGACGGCGAACCTCTCCGGCGCCTTGTCGACACCGATGGGCGAAGGCGAGGTGGATGCATTCCTCGCCATCTTCAGGGATGCCCTCGAGGCGGTCGCCGGACAGCGATGAGGAAACACGCGATGATCGAACCGGTTTCGCCCGATGGGCCCCTCAGGCTCGCGGTCAGCATGGACGACCTGTTCCTGTGGCCCGATATGCCCGTCGCGCCGGGCTACAGCCATCTCGGCATCACCCGGGCGATGACGGCGGCGATGCGTACGCACGGCGTCGAGGGCGCCTATGCCTTCTCGGCCACCACGCCGGCCGAGAAGGCGCCCGACCTCTTTCGCGTCTTCGACCATTGGGTGGAGGCGGGCCACCACATCGCCAACCACACCCATCACCACGCCAACCTCAACTGGGTGACGGTCCCGAAATACGTCGCCGATATCGAGCGCACCCAGACGCTGATCCAGCCCTGGGCCGAGCGCGCGCCGACCCGCTATTTCCGCTACTGCATGGACAACTGGGGCAATACGCCCGAGAAGCACGAAGGCGTGCAGGCCTATCTGGCGCGCACCGGCTTCACGCCGGCGCCGATCAGCGTCTGGTTCTACGATACCGAGTTCCTGGCGCCGCACTGGCGGGCCTTGCGGTCCGGCGACGCCGAAGGGCTCGCGCTTCTGCGCCGCGCCTTCGTCGATACGGCGGAAAAGCAGCTCCGCGTCCAGGCCGCCGCTGCGCGGGCCATGTTCGGGCGCGATCCGGCGCATATCTGGCTGATCCACGGCACGCCGCTCGCCGCCGATTGCCTGGACGCGATCCTTGAGCGCTTCCAGGCGGCGGGCGTGGTCTTCATCTCCCTGGAGGAGGCGATGGCCGATCCGATGAACGCCGAGGCCGTGCCCATCGTGACCCCGCGCTTCCTCAACCAGGTGCAGAAATGGGCGGCGCTCAAGGGCGTGCCGATCGAGGACTGCCCGCCCGCGATCCTGGAGGAGATCGACCGGATCGCGCCGATGGCCGGCCATTCGACGCCGGAAGTGATGGGCCGCGTTTTCCGCGCCATTTCCGACAGCATGGACGGGGAATTCTTCGCCAAGATGTATTGAGGGCGCTCCGTCTCACGGGATCGTTGCCCGGGGCGGCGGAATAGGCTGTAAGCTGGCGGCGACGCGTCGGGCTGCTTTCGCGTCCTCGGGTTCCGGTTGATGCCTTTCGTTTCTCGTCCTCGTCTCGGCCTTGCTATGGCCGCCCTGCTGGCGGCCGGCATCGCCCATGCCGAAGCGCCGCCGAAGGACCGGCTGAAGTCGATCGAGGCGGAAATCCGCGAGACGAAGGCGCGCGAGGCGGCGCTGGCCGCCGAGGCGAAGCGGCTCGAGCGCGAGCGTGCGGCCCTCGAACGCCGGGTGGGGGAAACCGCCCGGGCCCTGCTCGAGCAGGAGCGCCGGGTGGCGTTGACCGAGGAGAAACTCGCTGCCCTGGCCGGCGAAGCCGAACAGGCGGAGGCCGAGCTCGACAGCCGCCGGGCGGCACTGGAACGCACGCTGGCAGGCCTCGTCCATACGGCGCGCATGCCCCAGGGCATCGCCGCGCTCGGGGCGGGTTCGCCGGTCGAGACCCACCGCGCCGCGCTGCTGCTGGGGGGCGCCAGCACCGAACTGGAGGGCGAGGCACGGGCGCTCAGGGTCTCGGTCGAGCGCCTGGCGACTGCGCGCGACGCCTTGTCCCGCCAGCGCGAGACCCTGGCCGGCAATCTCGCCGCCCTCGGCGAGCGCCGCGCCGCCCTGCAGTCGAGCCTCGCCGAGCGCGAAAAGGCGAGCCTCGCCACCGGAGAGGCGCGCAAGGCGGAAGCGGAGCGGCTGCGCGGCCTCGCCGCCGATGCGCGCGACGTGAAGCAGCTGATCGAGAAGGCGGAAGCCGAGGAACGGCGCCGGGCCCAGGAAGCGAGAGCCCAGGCGGCGGCCAAGGCCCGCGATGCGGCCCGCGCCGAGGCCGAGGCGGCGAAGAAGGCGGCAACGCCGTCGCCGCCGGCGCCCGAACCCGCCCGGCCGGAGCCGCTGGTCGCCGCCCTGCCGCCCCCATCCGTTCCTTCCCAGCCCGCCATTCCCCAGGCGGAAGCGTTTACGGGCGGTCCCGGCGAGGCGGCACTCCTGTTGCCGGCCCGCGGGCGCGTCGTCGCCCGCTTCGGCGACCCGATGGAGGCGGGACAGACGCAGAAGGGTGTCCGCGTCACCACCGCACCGGGAAGTACGGTGTTTTCACCCTCTGACGGCAAAGTGATCTTCGCCGGCCCGTTTCGCGGCTACGGGCCGCTCTTGATACTGTCGTGCCGCGACGGATATCATCTACTTATCGCTGGCTTCGGACGGATCGAGGCAAGCGCGGGCCAATCGGTCGTCCGAGGCGACCCGATCGGCTTCATGTCCGAGGAGCCCGGCGGCGATTCGCTCCTCTACGTGGAACTGCGTCGGAAGGGCGAACCTGTGAACCCGCTGCCTTGGCTGGCTCAGGCGGAACGAAAGGTCGACGGCTGATGCGCAATTTTCTTCTCGGTGCTGTCAGTGCCATCGCGCTGACAGGCGTTACTGCGGTGCTGCTTGTCCCGGGCTCAGGCCCGGAGGCGGCCAGTTCCGAAACCTATCGAAGCCTCAATCTCTTCGGAGACGTCTTCGAGCGGGTTCGCAGCGATTATGTCGACCAGACCAATGACAGCGAACTGGTCGAGGCGGCGATCAACGGCATGCTTGCCTCGCTCGACCCGCATTCGCAGTTCCTGAACGCGAAGTCGTTCCGTGAGATGCAGGTGCAGACCCGCGGTGAGTTCGGCGGCCTCGGCATCGAAGTGACGATGGAGAACGGCCTGGTCAAGGTCGTGACCCCGATCGACGACACCCCGGCCAGCCGCGCCGGCCTCGTCCCGGGCGATCTGCTCACCGCGCTCGACGGCAAGCCGGTCCTGGGCATGACGCTGCAGGAAGCGGTCGAGAAGATGCGCGGCTCCATCGGTTCGCAGATCAAGCTGACCGTGCGCCGCTCGGGCGTCGAGAAGCCCTTCGACGTGACGCTCACCCGCGACACCATCAAGGTGCAATCGGTACGTTCGCGCCGCGAGGGCGATGTCGCCTATATCCGCATCACCACCTTCAATGAACAGACCACCGGCGGCCTGACGCGGGCGATCGACAAGCTGAAGTCCGAGATCGGCGCGGACAAGGTCCAAGGCTATGTGCTCGATCTGCGGAACAATCCGGGGGGCCTGCTCGACCAGTCGGTATCGGTGTCCGATGCGTTCCTGAACCAGGGCGAGATCGTCTCCACCCGGGGGCGGAAGCAGGAAGAGGGCACCCGCTACAACGCCAAGCGGGGCGATCTCACCGATGGCAAGCCCGTCGTGGTGCTGGTCAACGGCGGCTCGGCCTCGGCCTCCGAGATCGTGGCCGGCGCGCTCCAGGACCACAAGCGGGCGATCGTCCTCGGCACCAAGTCCTTCGGCAAGGGCTCGGTGCAGACGATCATCCCCCTGCAGGGCCAAGGCGCGCTGAAGCTGACCACGCAGCGCTATTACACCCCGTCGGGCCGATCGATCCAGGCCAAGGGCATCGAGCCGGATGTCGAGGTCCAGCAGGCGAAGATCGAGGTGACGGAAGGCGCCGCCAAAGGCCGGAGCGAGGCCGACCTGAAGAACCACCTGGGAACGCCCGGTTCGCCTCCGCCCGCGGAGACCAAGCCCCCGGAACCGCAGGCCGTGGTGCCGGGCCAGAACGCGCCGGCGGAGGCGACCGACTATCAGTTGCTGCGCGCGCTCGATCTGCTGCGGGGCGTATCGCTGTTCGGCGCCCGCAACGGTACACCGACACCCTCTCCCAACTGACGGCCGTCGGTTGGGTGGGGGGACCAGAAGGCGATCGGCATGACGGATCGGCCGGCGCCGCCGGACTCTCCGGACGGGCGCCCGCGGCGCAGGATCAGCCCGCCGGCGACGGCGGGCCTGATCCTGGCCGCCGGTCTCGCGGGCTTTGTCGGCTGGCTCTGGTGGCAGGGCGAACCGCCGCCGCCGGCGCCCCGGCCGGCCGCCGTGGCCAGCACCCCGGCGCCCGCGCCGATCCCGGCACCACAAGCCCCGGCGGTTCCACCCCCGCCGGTCGAGGCGGAAGCGCCGAAGCCGCCGGCGCCTGAGCCGGCTCCTCCACCCCCAGCCGCGACCGCGCCCGCGGATACACCGCCGGCCGCGCCGCCAAGGCCGGCCGAGCCGGCGCCATCGCCTCCCTCGGCTTCACCTGCGCCTCCTCCCGCTGCCGCCGCGCCACCCGCCGGACAGCCCGCGTCCGCGCCGCCGCGGCCGGCCGCCGCGCCGTCGCCGCCACCGCCCGCCGTCGCGGCGGTAACGCCGCCGCCGCAACCGAAGGCGGTGGAACCCACCGGTCCCTTGCCCCCGGCGCCCGATCCCGCACTGGTGAAAGTGGGCCCGCAGGGGCCGCTGCCGGTGATCGCGCCGGACGGGCGCAAGCCCTGGCAGGTCTATGCCCGGCCATTCGATGGCACCGACCGCCGCCCGCGCATCGCCATCGTCATCGGCGACATGGGCCTGTCGCAATCGGCGACGTTGAGCGCCATCACCCGGCTGCCGCCGCCGGTGACGCTGGCTTTCGCTCCCTACGCCTCCGACCTGCAGAGCTGGATCGCCCAGGCGCGCGCGGCGGGGCACGAGGTCCTGCTGCAACTGCCGATGGAGCCGATAGATTATCCCACCAACGACCCCGGTCCGCGGGCGCTGCTGACCTCGCTGAAGCCGGCGGACAATATCGAGCGGCTGGACTGGCTGCTCTCGCGCTTCGCCGGCTATGTCGGCGTCACCAACTACATGGGCTCGAAATTCACCACCTCGCCGGGCGACCTGAAACCGGTGCTGGAACAGCTCGCCGGCCGTGGCCTCCTCTTTCTCGACAGCCGTTCGGCGGCGCGCTCGGTGGCGCCGCGGATCGCCGGCGAACTCGGCATGCCGCGCGTGCTGAACGACCGCTTCATCGACAACGAGGCGTCCCGGACCGCGATCGACGCGCGGCTCGAGGAACTGGAGCGGATCGCGCTGAAGAACACCGCCGCCGTCGGCATGGGCTATCCCTATCCGGTCAGCATCGAGCGCGTCGCCGCATGGGCCCAGAACCTCGCGGCGAAGGGCATCGTGCTGGCGCCGGTTTCCGCCATCGTCAACCGGCAGCCCGAATAGCTGCCGGGGCTTATCCCGGGTCGTCAGCATGAGCGCACGCAAGAAACTCACCGATCTGCCCTACCGTCGCGGCGTGGGTATCCTTCTCCTCAACGCCGAGGCCCGCATTCTCGTCGGCCGCCGTATCGACCAGACCGCCGAGGCATGGCAGATGCCGCAGGGCGGTATCGACAAGGGTGAAGACCCGCGCACGGCGGCACTTCGTGAACTGGAGGAGGAGATCGGCACGGCAAAGGCCGAGGTGATCGCCGAATCCGCCGACTGGATCCGCTACGACCTGCCGGAAGACATCGTGGGCCGCGTCTGGGGCGGGCGTTTTCGGGGCCAGGAGCAGAAGTGGTTCCTGCTGCGCTTCACCGGAGCGGATGCCGATATCGATCTCACCAAGCACGGCCACCCCGAGTTCGACGCCTGGCGCTGGGTGCGCCTGGAGGACGCGCCGGCCCTGATCGTGCCCTTCAAGCGCCCCCTCTACGACGCGGTGGTGGCGGAATTCGCGCCGATCATCGCGCGCCTCTGACCCTTCGGCCCAGATCCATGCCCCCACCGATCGTTTTCCTGCACGGTGCCTTTGCCGGTGGCTGGTCCTGGGCGCCGTTCCAGGCATGGTTCGATGGCCGCGGTTTCCAAACCCATGCGCCGGACCTGCGCCACCACGCGCCGGGCGCCGCGCCTGATGCCCTGGATGGCGTGGGCCTCGACGACTACCTCGCCGACCTCACCGTTCTCGTCGAATCGCTGGACGAGGCTCCCGTGCTGATCGGGCATTCGCTGGGCGGACTGCTGGCACAGAAACTCGCCGCGCGTGGCCTCGCCCGCGCCGTCGTGCTCCTGGCCTCGGCGCCGCCGCACGGCCTGGTGCCGGGCATGGGCGAGTTGGCGGCGCGCTTCACGCTGGCGAGCGCCGGGGGTGCCTTTTGGCAACAGACGCTGCGCCCGAGCTATGGTGCCGCGCGCTATGCGCTGGAGCGTTTTCCCTCTCCGGTCCGCCGCTCGCTGTTCAGCCGCTTCGTGCCGGAATCCGGCCGGGCCCTGTTCGAAACCCTGTTCTGGGAACTCGATCACCAGCGGGCGGCGCATGTGCCGCCGGGGCGTCTCAGGGTGCCGCTCCTCTCCACCATCGGCGGGCAGGACCGCGTCTTCGCACCCTCGACCGCGCGTTCGATCGCGGCGCGTTATCCGGGGCCGACGGCCTTCCACGTCTTCCCCGACCTCGGCCACTACCTGATCGGCGAACCCGGCGCGGAAACCGTGCCGGCCTTCATCGAAGGCTGGATCCGCCGCGCGACGGCCTGACCGCCCTCAAGCCTGATCAGGCCCCCTGGGCGGCGAGGCGGGCGGAGCGGCGGGAGAGAAAGCGATAGGCGATCCGCGCCATCAGGCGCGACAGCCATCCTTGCGGGTCGAGGCCGCAGGCCTTGAGCGCCATGCCGATGCCGCGCTGCACATGCCCGAAGCGATACAGGCTCCAGGCCCGCCGCGCATAGGCATCCGAGAAGCGCTTCCTGTCATAAGGCTCAGGCGGCTGGTTGGCGCACCAGTAGGCCATGGCGAGCTCGTCGTCCGAGGCCTCCTGCATGCGCGAGAGCGCCACCAGCAGCCGGCGCGGCGCGCTCATGTCCTGCCCGGCGGCGCGATAGCGCTTCACATGGGTCTCGAACAGCTTGAAGTGCCGGAATTCGTCGGCGGCGATCTTGGCGGCGACGGCCTTCAGCGCCGGCTCCTCGGCCGCATCGCGGATGGCGCTGTAGAAGCTGGAGGTGCCGCATTCGACCACGCAGCGGGCGATCAACTCGCCTGTGCGGCTGCCGCGGACCGAGGTCTGGGCATCGACGGGCAGGCTGTAGCCGTCCCGGAAGCGGCGCATGGCGTCGTCGTAGTCGAAACTGGGATCGGCGAGCGCGCACCAGCGGGCCAGTGCCGCGCCGTGCTGGTTCTCCTCGACGCCCCATTGGCGGACGGCGGCGACGAATTCGGCATCGTCGGCGAAGACGTTGGAGAGGTAGCGCACGTAGTCGTCGGCATTGCCCTCGACCAGGGCCGCCGCCTTGACCGCGCGCAGGAGATCGGGATCGACCCGGGCCGGGTCGAACGTCTCCCAGGGGATGTCGTCCAAGGTCCAGTGTCGCATGCCTGTAACAATAGCTAACGTCTGAGGGGCGGCCTTTCAAGCGCCGTTCGGCGGCAGGCCGGTGATGCACAAAAAGAAACCCCCCGGCTTTTCAGCCGGGGGGCGTTCGAATACTCGATAACGCCGATCAGTTCCAGCGCTTCAGTTCCAGCCGGCCGATCTGGTTGCGATGCACTTCGTCCGGACCGTCGGCGATCCTGAGCGTGCGGGCATGCGCATAGGCGTTGGCGAGGCCGAAATCCTCCGACACGCCACCGGCGCCGTGGGCCTGGATGGCCCAGTCGATCACCTGGCAGAGCATGTTCGGCGCCGCGACCTTGATCATCGCGATTTCCTTGCGCGCCGCCTTGTTGCCGACCGTGTCCATCTTCCAGGCGGCGTTGAGCGTGAGCAGGCGCGCCTGGTCGATCATGATGCGGGCTTCGGCGATGCGCTCGAGCGTCACCGTCTGCTCGGCCACCGGGCGGCCGAAGGTGACGCGCTCCTTCACCCGCTTGCACATCTTCTCGAGCGAGCGTTCCGCCACGCCGATGGCGCGCATGCAGTGATGGATGCGCCCCGGCCCGAGGCGCCCTTGCGCGATCTCGAAGCCGCGGCCTTCGCCCAGCAGCATGTGGTCGGCGGGAACGCGGACGTTCTCGAACACCATCTCGGCATGGCCGTGCGGCGCGTCGTCATAGCCGAACACCGGCAGCCAGCGCTTCATCTTCACGCCCTTGGTATCGGCGGGAATGACGATCATCGACTGCTGGCGATAGCGGTCGGGGTTCTTGGGGTCCGACTTGCCCATGAAGATGAAGACCTTGCAGCGGCTGTCCGGCGCGCCCGACGACCACCACTTGGTGCCGTTGATGACGTATTCGTTGCCGTCGCGGACGATCGAGCTCTCGATGTTGGTGGCGTCGGACGAGGCCACCGCCGGCTCGGTCATGGCGAAGCACGAGCGGATCTTGCCGTCGAGCAGCGGCTCCAGCCACTTCTTCTGCAGTTCCTTCGACGCATAGCGCGCGAAGACTTCCATGTTGCCGGTGTCGGGGGCGGAGCAGTTGAACACTTCGCCGGCAAACGACACGCGACCCATGATCTCGCAGAGCGGGGCGTATTCGAGATTGGTGAGGCCGGCGCCGTATTCGGATTCGGGCAGGAACAGGTTCCAGAGGCCCGCGGCCTTCGCCTTCGCCTTCAGCTCGTCCATCAGCGGCGGGGGGTTCCAGCCGTGTTCCTTGACCTGCGCCTTGTAGTTGGCCTCGTTCGGATAGACGTGCTCGTCCATGAAGCGCTGCAGCTTTTCCTGGAGCGCCTTGGTCTTGTCGGAATACTCGAAGTCCATGGGATTACCCTTCCCTTGTCGGTGGCCGTGAAGCGGGCGTTTCCGGGGCGGAAGCATAGCGCCGACCGAGGGAGAAGTCGCGGGGGAGGTGAGCGGCCGGCGAGGGTCTCGTAGGAGGGCCGCTACCCCTTGATGTGCTTAGCGATCAGGTCAGGCCGGTCGATGCTTCGCCACGCCGCCCGCGCCGCAACGAGGTGGGTAGCAATATCTTTCCCGGTCGCCGCACGCGATAGCCGCAGGTGCGTATTCCCGATCGAATATGGCTCTGATATCGCTTGGTAGATGGCGAGCGCGTCACGCCAACGGGTTCGCGCCTCTTCTTGTTTCCCCTGAGCTTGGGCAACGTCGCCCAGGCAAACGATACTATTTGCCTCGCCGAGGCGGTCACCGACCTCTCGGTAGATGGGGAGTGCTTCCTGGAAGCGTTTGCCTGCGGTGTCGTGGTCTGATCGCTCCAGAGCGATGCTGCCGAGGTTCCTGATGCAGTTTGCCTCGCCGAGGCGGTTGCCGATCTCTTGGTAGATGGAGAGTGCTTCCTGGAAGCGTCTGCCAGCGGTGTCATAGTCTGATCGCTCCAGCGCGATGTTGCCGAGGCCTTGGATACAGTTTGCCTCACCGAGGCGGGCGCCGACCTCTCGGTAGATGGATAGTGCTTCCTGGAAGCGTTTGCCTGCGGTGTCGTGGTCTGATCGCTCCAGAGCGATGCTGCCGAGGCTTCTGATGCAGTTTGCCTCGCCGAGGCGGTCACCCACCTCTCGGTAGATGGGGAGTGCTCCCTGGAAGTGTTTGCCTGCGGTGTCATGGTCGGATCGCCCCAGCGCGATGGTGCCGAGGCTTCTGATGCAATTTGCCTCGCCGAGGCGGTCGCCGGCCTCTTTGTGGATAGGGAGTGCCTCCTGGAAGTGTTTGCCAGCGGTGTCGTTGTCGGATCGCTCCAGAGCGATGTTGCCGAGGTCGATGATGCAATTTGCCTCGCCGAGGCGGTCGCCGACCTCTCGGTAGATGGGGAGTGCTTCCTGGAAGCGTTTGCCTGCGGTGTCGTGGTCTGATCGCTCCAGAGCGATGCTGCCGAGGCTTCTGATGCAGTTTGCCTCGCCGAGGCGGTCGCCGACCTCTTGGTGGATGGGGAGCAGCGATTCCAGAGGCGCCGCGCTTCCCAGTCCCGTAAACCGGGCGAATTCGGTATATCCGCGCTGGGCGCGAGCAAGATGGCCGGCGCTTGTCGCCGCCGTTGCCCCGGTCATTGCGGTTGAAATATTCTGAACCTCCGGCCTGAGGCGCGAGACAGCCTCCGCACCACCGCTGGCGCCGACCCTGGCCCCGAGCGCGGCGAGGTCGAGGAAATGCTCAAGAAGCGCCTCGCGATCCGCTGCAGCGAGAGGAAAAGCGGTTTCCAGGTGCAGCCGTATGGGATTGAGGCAGCGCAGCCTTTCGGCCTCGTCGAAGGCGAGTCCGGCCGCCCGCACCCTGCCGGCGCAGGCGTGGCTTCTACCGGGAAGCAGCGTTTCGAGATCGTTGTGAGTGATGCCGGCCGGTAGGAATCCCAGTACGGCGAGCAGCCGGCGCTCCTCGGCACCGATCAGCGGGCCATGGGTCGAGAGGCGGAGCGACACAGCGACGCTGTCGCGTGGCCTATCACCTTTTCCGGCCCGGGCGAGTTCGAGCTTCTCCGTCTCCCATCGCTTCCACAGGGATTTCAAGTCGGAATCGGCAGCGGCCTGACGGGCGACGAGGTCGATCGCCAACGGCCAGCCGTCCAACTCTCTTAGGAGCAGGTCCAACTCGGGCGCCGCGGCGAACTGCTGGCCGGCCACGTTGAGGAACAGGCGGCGCGCATCGGCCTCGCCTAGCGGCCTCACGGAATTGCTGGCATCCCAGAGGGCTGCCGCCCCGGGGGGGCGATTGCCGCGATAGGTGACCACCACGTTGAGAGAAGGCAGGCTGGCCAGATCCTGGATCAGATCTTCGCAGGCCGTCGGATCGCTGATGAAGGGTGTCTCGAAATTGTCGAGCACGAGTACTGTGGGCCCCTGCGACAGCATCGCCTTCGTTCGCTCCCAGAGCGATGCGCCTGTCTCGACACCGATCTGCGTGGCGATAGCTTGTTGTGTTGCTTCCGCTGCACTCGTCGCGTCCAGGCGGACGAACCAGCGCCGGCTACCGAAAGCAGCGATTGAGCGGGGATCATGCAGCGCCCGTACGGCGACCGTGCTCTTGCCCATGCCGGCGGGGCCATAGAGCGCGAACCGGTGCCGATCCGACGCCAGCAGGGTTGCAACGAGTCTCTCGACCTCTTCCCGCCGGCCGACGAACACGATCGGGTTGGGCGGAATCGCAGGAGGCGGCGCGCCGGGGAAACTCGGCTCCGGCTTCTGAGGTGGAGAGCCTGGAAAGACGGGCTCTTCCGTCGGCTTGAGCCGTTCCCCCATCGCCAGGCGGATCTTGTCGCGGATGCGGCGCCTGCATTCCTCTTTAGATCGGCCGATCAGGTCCTCGTAGGGAATGCTGCCGAGAAGACCGTCTGGCTTGCAGTCGCGAACGCGGAAGACGATGAGCTTGCCGTCGAGGCCACGTGGGTCCTCACGGAATGCTCCCGCCCATTCCGGCTGGGTGAAATCCCGGGTGAGATAGTCGGGCGAAAGCACAACGACCGTGCGCTTCGATCCTTTGACAGCCCGGTCCATTTCCAGAACGAAATCACCACGGAAGTCCCATTGCTGCAGAATCGTGGTGCAGCGGAATTCATCCTCGATTATCCAGGCGATCCACGCGGCCCATTCGGCATCGGGGCCGGCCCGGCTGACGAAGAAGTCCTTCTTGGGCTCTTCCGACATCGCGATTGTGCTTTCCGTCGGCGCCGTGCGCCGTTCACCCTGCTTTGCCGGAAATGCTAGCGGCGATTGCGGAAGAAGTCCTGCAGGATGCGTGATGCGCGAGCCTCGCCGATGCCGCCGTAGACCTCCGGCGCGTGGTGGCAGGTGGCCAGGGCGAAGAAGCGCGGGCCGTGCTCGACCGCGCCGCCCTTGGGGTCGGCGGCGCCGAAATACAGCCGTCGCAGGCGGGCGAAGCTGATCGCCCCGGCGCACATCGCGCAGGGCTCGAGCGTCACGTAGAGGTCGCAGGCGCCGAGCCGCTCGTTCCCCAGCGCTGCGGCAGCGGCGCGGATGGCGAGCACTTCGGCATGCGCTGTGGGATCGTGGTCGCGGATCGTGCGGTTGCCGGCCCGCGCCAGGATGCGCCCGCTCGCGGCATCCACAACAACCGCGCCCACCGGCACCTCGCCGGCGGCGGCTGCGGCCTCGGCCTCGGCGAAGGCCGCTTCCATATAGGGGTTCGGGCGATGCATGATCGGGAAAACCAGCCGGCTTGCGTGGTGTAGCGCCGGAGTTTAGCCCGGAACAGGGGCAAGGGAGCGAAAGCATGCGGCTTGGGATGACGGCGGGCCTGGTCGGCCTGCTGATGGGCGCGACGGCGATCGCAGCCGAGCAGCCGCTCGCACCCGCCGCCTGCCCCACCGGGATCGGCAAGGATATCACCTGCTTCCGCGGGCGCGACCAGAACGGCGCCTTCGTGCTGGCGGCCCGGCCGGCGCAGTGGAACGGCATCCTCCTGGTCCATACCTATGGCGGCCCGCGCCTCACCCCGCCCTCGGCCGCCACCACCGACGAGGATCTGTTGCGCTTCGTGGAGATGGTGCAGGACGGCCATGCCTGGGTGGCGACCAGCCGCCGGCGCGAGGGCTTCGGCGTCGCCAAGGGAGCCGAGGACGCGGAAGCCTCGCGGAAGATGGCGGTCGCGCTGTTCGGTGCGCCGCGCCTCACCTTCGCGCATGGCCAGTCCTGGGGCGCCAACGTCGCCGCCAAGCTGATCGAGACGCTGAACGAGCCCGGCAGCGGCGGCAGGCGGCCCTATGACGCGGCGCTGCTCACCAGCGGCGTGCTGGCCGGCGGCACCCGCGCCTACGACATGCGGGTTGATCTCCGCGCCGCCTTCCAGGCCGTCTGCGGCAGTCACCCGAAGCCGGAGGAGGCGCAGTACCCCTTGGGCCTCGGCCTTCCCGCCGGTGCGAAAATGACGCGGCCCGATCTCGAAGCCCGCTTCAACGCCTGCACCGGCCGCGACAGGCCGGCGGCCGAGCGCAGCCCAGCCCAGGTAGCGGCGGCCCGCGACCTCGCCGCCGCCAGCCGCATCCCCGAAGCCTCGCTCTTCTCCTCGCTCGCCTGGGCCACCTTCGTCTTCCAGGACCTGAGCCGGAACGTCACCGGCGGCGCGAATCCCTTCGGCAATATGGGAGTGAAGTACCAGGGCACCTCGGACGATGCCGCCTTCAATGCCAGGGTGCCGCGCTTCGCCCCCGATCCGCAGGCCGTCCGGCTGCTCGCCGCCGACAGCAACCTCACCGGCCGCATCGCCATTCCGGTGCTGACCATGCACGCCGTTCACGACGCCACCGCCTTCGTCGAGCACGAGAGCGCCTATCGCGAGACCCTGGAGAAGGCCGGCACCGCCGATCGCCTGCTCCAGGTCTTCATCGACGAGAAGGAGCATTCGAAGATGAGCCCGCCCCATTATCCGGCGGCGCTGCAGGTGCTGGCGAGTTGGGTGGCGAGCGGCAAGCGCCCGGCGCCGAACGACCTGCGGCTGGCCTGCGAGGAGAAGAGCCGGCGGTTCTCAGGCGTCTGCGCGGTGAATGCGGACTACCGCCCGCAGGCCTGGAACAGCCGGGTCAACCCGCGTTGAGGTTTGACTGATATGCCATCGGCCGCCTTGCCTACGTTGACCTCCTGATCGCCTGATCCTAGAGCTAGTAATCAAATGCTCCCTCTCCCTGAGGGAGAGGGTGGCCGTGTAGCGGTCGGGAGAGGGGCACCGCCTCCGGTGAATCGCCGTAGAGCGGCCCCTCATCCGTCCTTCGGACACCTTCTCCCCCAGGGAGAAGGTAATAATCACCGAGGCACCATGACGCGCGCGCCCCTGATCGGCATCACCCTCGATTCGGAAGAACCCGGCGGCTATTCGAAATCGCCCTGGTATGCCTTGCGCGAAAACTACTGCGGCGCAGTGGTGCGGGCCGGCGGCGTGCCGATCCTGCTCCCGCACGAGCCGGGCGAGGTGGCCCGCTACCTGGAACTGATCGACGGCCTGGTCGTCACCGGCGGCGCCTTCGATGTCGACCCCGCCCTGTTCGGCGCCACCGAGCGGCACGAGACGGTGAAGCTGAAGGGACGGCGGACCGAATTCGAATTCGCCATCACCCGCGGGGCGATGGCGGCCGACATGCCGGTGCTGGGTATCTGCGGCGGCCAGCAGCTGATGAACGTGGTGCTGGGCGGCACGCTCATCCAGCACATCCCCGACGAGATCGAGGGCGCGCTGCCGCACGAGCAGAAGAACCCGGCCCATGAGCCCGGCCATGTGGTGAAGATCGCGCCGCGCACGCGCCTCGCGGAGATCGTCGGCGTGTCCGAGCAGCCGGTGAACACCTCGCACCATCAGGCGGTGAAGGGCACCGGGCCGGGTGTCGCCGTCAACGCCATCGCCCCGGATGGCGTGGTCGAGGGGATCGAGCTTTCGGATCGCCGGTTCTGCATCGGGGTGCAGTGGCATCCCGAATACGACGTCGCCCCGGGCGATGTCCGCCTGTTGGCAGCCTTCGTCGCCGCTGCTCGCGGTTGACCCGCCGGAACGGAGCCATGCCGGGCCTTCGCCTGCTGGCGGCATTCCTCCTGTGTTGGGCGGCCCCGGCGCTGGCGCAGGGCGCCTATCCCGAGAAGCCGATCACCCTGATCGTGCCCTGGACCATCGGCAGCGGCTCCAACGCCACCGCCCGCGCCCTGGCGCCGCTGATGACGAAGCACCTCGGCCAGCCGGTCAACGTCACCAATGTCACCGGCGGCTCCGGCGTGACCGGGCATGCCGCGATCGCCGCCGCCGCGCCGGACGGCCACACGATCGGGCTGATCACGGTCGAGATCGGCACCATGCACTGGCCCGGGCTGACCGAACTCACCTATCGCGATTTCACGCCGATCGGCCAGGTCAGCGCCGATCCCGCCGTGGTGCTCGTGGCCCCGGATGCGCCGCATCGCGAGCTGCGGCCGCTGCTGGAGGCGATCAAGGCCGCACCCCTGTCGCAGTTCCGCGTCACCGGCACCGGGCAGAGCGGGGTCTGGCACCTGGCCTTCGCCTGGCTCATGCAGGCGGCCGGCATTCCGCCGCAGGCCGTGCCCTGGTCGCCCAGCCAGGGCGCCTTTCCGGCGTTGCAGGAACTGGGGCTCGGTGTCGCCGACATCGTCATTATCGCCGCTTCCGAGGCGCGTGGCGCCATTCGCGGCGGTCAGGCCCGCGGCCTCGCGGTGATGGCGCCCTCGCGCCATCCGCTGCTGCCCGGACTGCCGACATTGCTCGAGGCCACCGGCTTCGAAGTCCCGGCCTCGGCGGCCTGGCGTGGAATCGCCGGCCCCAAGGGCCTTCCCGAAGCGGTCGCGGCGCGCCTCGGCGCGGCGCTCAAGGCCGCCTTCGACAGTGCGGAATTCGCCGCCTTCCTCGCCGCCCAGGGACAGATGCCGGTCTGGCGCGACGCCCGCGAATTCGAGGCCTTCCTCGCCAGCGACGACACCGCCTTCGGCGCGCAGCTGAAGCGCCTCGGCCTCGTGAAGTAGACCCGCCGCGACTGTCGCCTTCTCCGTCTCCCGCGTGCTATCGTCGCGGAACAATAAAGTTTAGGGATGGAGTGGATTCATGAATCGCCGTGCTCTGATCGCTGCGGCCTCCGCAGCGGCCCTCACCAGCTTGACGTTCTCCGCGCCCGCCGCCGCCTACCCCGAACGCCCGATCACCATCGTGGTGCCGTGGGGCGCGGGCGGCGGTACCGACGCCACCGCGCGCATCCTCGCCGCCTTGCTCGAGAAGGATCTGGGGCAGCCGGTCAATGTGGTGAACCGTACCGGCGGGTCCGGCGTGGTCGGCCATTCCGCCATCGCGACCGCGGCCGCCGACGGCTACACGCTCGGCCTGATCACGGTCGAGATCAACATGATGCATTGGCAGGGGCTGACCAAGCTCACCTACAAGGACTACACGCTGATCGGCCAGGTGAATGCCGATCCGGCGGCGCTCCAGGTGCGCTCCGACTCGCCCTACAAGTCCGCCAAGGATCTGCTCGACGCGGTGAAGTCCAATCCGCCGGGCAAGTTCAAGGCCTCGGGCACCGGCCAGGGCGGCATCTGGCACATCGCGCTCGCCGGGATGCTGAAGGCGGGCGGCATCGATCCCGCGCAGGTTCCCTGGGTGCCGAGCCAGGGCGCGGCCCCGGCGATGCAGGATCTGGCGGCGGGCGGCGTCGACATCGTCACCTGCTCGATCCCGGAAGCCCGCGCCATGATCGACGCGAAGAAGGCCGTCGGTCTCGCGGTGATGGATTCGGTGCGCAATCCCGTCTTCCCCGAGGTGCCCACGCTGAAGGAGGCGACGGGAATCGAGTGGTCGGTCGCGGCCTGGCGCGGCATCGCCGGCCCGAAGAACCTGCCCCAGCCGGTGGTTGACCGTCTCTCCGCCGCGCTGAAGAAGGCCTATGACAGCGACGAGTACAAGAAGTTCATGGCCGATCGCGGCTTCGGCGTGGTCTGGAAGGACGCGAAGGACTTCGACACCTTCCTCGCCAAGTCGGACGCGGAATTCGGCGCCCTGATGAAGACGCTCGGGCTCGCGAAATAGGACCCGGCAGGCGGGCGGCCCCGGCCGCCCGCCGGTTCGCGCATGCGCTTCAACGACGCCATCATCGGCCTCGTCCTGATCGCCGTCGCCGCGGTCACGGTCTGGCTCACCCGTGATTTCCCCGCCATGCCCGGCCAGAACTACGGCCCGGCGCTGTTCCCGACGATCATCGCGAGCGGCCTCGGCCTGGGCGGGCTGATCCTGGTCTTCACCGGCCTGCGATCCGGCGCCCCTGCCCTCCGCCTGGCGGACTGGACCCGCGATCCCCGCGCCGTGACGAACGTCGTCGCGGTGCCGGTGGCGCTCCTCCTCTACATCCTGATCTCCGAGACGCTCGGCTTCCTTCTCACGGCGATCATCCTCACCTTCGCGCTTCTCGTCCTGTTCCGGCGCCGGCCGGCCAGTTCCCTCGTCATCGCGCTCGCCGCCGCCCTCGTCATCCAGCAGGCCTTCACCCGGCTGCTGCTGGTGCCGCTGCCGCGCGGTCTTCTCGAATCCCTGATGGGTTGAGCCATGGAAAACCTAGCCCAGGCCTTCGGGCTGGTGTTCCAGCCCTATGTGCTGAGCGTCATCCTCGGCTCGGCGATGTTCGGCCTTTTCGTCGGCGCCGTGCCGGGTCTCACCGCCACCATGGCGACGGCACTTCTGGTACCCGTCACCTTCTTCATGGAGCCGGTGCCGGCGATCGCGGCGATCGTCACCGCCACCGCGATGGCGATCTTCTCCGGCGATATTCCCGCCGCGCTGCTGCGCCTGCCGGGCACACCCGCATCCGCGGCCTATGCCGACGAATCCTATGCGATGACGCGGAAGGGCCAGCTCGAGCTCAACCTCGGCGCCAATCTCGTCTTTTCGGTCCTGGGCGGCCTCTTCGGCACCGTCTTCCTGGTGCTGGCCGCGCCGGCGCTCGCGGAAGTGGCGCTCAACTTCAGCTCCTTCGAGTATTTCTGGCTGGCCCTGCTCGGCCTCACCTGCGCCGTCTTCATCGCGCCCACATCCCCCCTGCGCGGCGTCATCTCGCTCCTGATCGGGCTCGGCATCGCCTGTATCGGCATCGACGTCACCGCTGGCCATCCGCGCTTCAATTTCGGCAACGTGGAGATGATGGGCGGCATATCCTTCATCCCCGCGATGATCGGCATGTTCGCCGTCTCCGAGGTGATGCGATCGGTCAGGGAGACCGGGGGCGGCAAGATCGCCGTCCAGGACATCGGCAACATCTTCAGCGGACTCGGCGCCGTGGTGCGGCGATACAAGCTGAGCTTCTTCCGCGGCAGCGCCATCGGCACCGCCATCGGCGCGCTGCCCGGCGCCGGCGCCGATATCGCCGCCTGGATCTCCTACGCCGTCTCCAAGCGCTTCTCGAAGGAACCCGAGAAGTTCGGCACCGGCCATGTCGAGGGCATCGTCGACGCCACCTCGGCCAACAATTCCGCGCTCGCCGGCGCCTGGATTCCGGCGCTGGTCTTCGGCATCCCGGGCGATTCGATCACCGCCATCGTCATCGGCGTCCTCTACATGAAAGGCATGAATCCCGGCCCCTCCATCTTCATGGAGAACGCCTCGATGCTCTATGCCGTGTTCATCGTCTTCTTCCTGGCGAACCTGCTGATGCTGCCGCTGGGCCTCGCCGCCATCCGGGCCTCCCGTTTCATCCTGCGCGTGCCCCGGCCCATCCTGATGCCGATCATCCTCCTCTTCTGCGTCGTCGGCGCCTTCGCCATCAACAACACCCTCTTCGGCGTGGGCATCACGCTGGTGATGGGCCTGCTCGCCTGGCTGATGGAGGAGAACGACATCCCGGTGGCGCCCGCCATGCTGGGCATGGTGCTGGGCGAGTTGCTGGAAAGCAGCTTCATGACCTCGATGATCAAGGCCGACGGCGCGCTGCTGGGCTTCTTCGCCCGGCCGATCGCCGCCACCCTCGGCGTCGTCACCATCGCCGTCTGGCTGTCGCCGCTGGTGTTCCGGCTGATGGCCCGGCGCTGATCAGCGCCGCGGCCGCCGGAGCGGCCGCCGCGTGATGATGTCAGGCGGCCGCCCTGATGCACTTGCCGAGCGTGTCGATCATCCGGTCGATCTGGCCCTTCTCCACGATCAGCGGCGGGGAGATCGTCACCGTCTCGCCGGTCGTGCGGAACATGATCCCGGCCTCGTAGGCTTTCAGGAACACGTCATAGGCGCGGGTGCCGGGCTTGCCCGGGCGCGATTCCATCTCGACCGCGCCGATCATGCCGATGTTGCGGATGTCGATGACGTTGGGCGTGCCTTTCAGCGAATGCACCGCCTCCTGCAGGTAGGGGGTGAGTTCGGCGGCGCGCTGGAACAGCCCCTCCTCCTTGTAGACGTCGAGGGTGGCGAGGCCGGCGGCGGCGGCCAGCGGATGCGCCGAATAGGTATAGCCGTGGAACAGCTCGATGGTGTTCTCGGGCGCGTTCATGAAGGTGTCGTAGATGCCCTTCCGCGCGATCACCCCGCCCATCGGCACGGTGGCGTTGGTGACGCCCTTCGCGATCGTCATCATGTCGGGGATGACATCGAACTTCTCCGAGGCGAAGGCGGAGCCAAGCCGCCCGAAGCCGGTGATCACCTCGTCGAAGATCAAGAGGATGCCGTGCTTGTCGCAGATTTCGCGCAGCCGCTTCAAATAGCCGACGGGCGGAACGAGGCCGCCGGTCGAACCCGCCACCGGCTCGACGATCACGGCGGCGATGTTGGAGGCGTCGTGCAGCGCCACCAGCCGCTCCAGGTCCTCGGCCAGATGCGCGCCCCAGCTGGGCTGGTCCTTGCTGAAGGCCATGTCCTTCAGCGAATGGGTGTGCGGCAGGTGGTCGACGCCGGGAAGGGCGGTGCCGAACCACTTGCGGTTGGCCACCATGCCGCCGACCGAGATGCCGCCGAAGCCCACCCCGTGATAGCCGCGCTCGCGGCCGATCAGCCGCGTGCGGGTGCCCTCGCCCCGGGCCCGGTGATAGGCGAGCGCGATCTTGAGCGCGGTGTCGACGGCCTCGGAGCCGGAATTCGTATAGAAGACGTGGTTGAGGTCGCCCGGCGTCATCGCCACCAGCCGCGCGGCCAGTTCGAAGGCCTTGGGATGGCCCCACTGGAAGGACGGCGCGTAGTCCAACTCCTTCACCTGCTTCTGCACCGCCTCGACGATCTTCTGCCGTCCGTGCCCGGCATTGACGCACCACAGCCCGGCGGTGGCGTCCAGGATCTGCCGCCCCTCCTGGTTGGTGTAGTGCATGCCTTCCGCCTTCACGAGCATGCGCGGATTGGCCTTGAACGCCCGGTTCGCCGTGAACGGCATCCAGAAGGCGTCGAGGTTGTTGGAATTGGCGGGCAGGGGGGCGGACGACATGGCGGCGGCGGTCCTTGACTGGGGATGGCGGGCAACCCGCCCAGGTTAGCCGAAGATCGGCCGGCCCGGAACGATTTCGCTGCAACCTTGTGTGGAACGGCGCGCATGGCAGGGCCGCCCGCCTTGATCCGCCCGCCCGGGGCGCCTAGGTTGCGCCCCTCCCGGCGGCTTCAGGACAGGCGAAAATGCGGCTCGTGACCTTCGACATCGCAGGCAAGGTTTCCTATGGCGCGCTCCTGGGCGACGGCATCGTCGACCTGGGGGCCAGGCTCGGGAAGAAGTATGCGGACGTGAAGGCGCTCATCGCCGCCGACGCGCTGGACGAGGCGGCGGCCGCGCTGAAGGGCGCGAAGGCCGATGTCGCGCTCGCCGCGGTCACGCTCCTGCCGCCCCTGCCGAACCCCGACAAGATCCTCTGTGTCGGCGTCAACTACGACGAGCACAGGAAGGAGACGGGCCGCGACAAGTCGGAAAAGCCCGTCATCTTCACCCGCTTCGCCGACACCCAGGTCGGCCACGGCCAGGCCCTGGTGCGCCCGCGGTCGTCCGAACGCTTCGACTACGAGGGCGAGCTCGCCATCGTCATCGGCCGCCCCGGCCGGCACATCCCGGAAAGCACCGCGCTCGCCCATATCGCCGGCTATTCCTGCTACAACGACGGCAGCGTCCGCGACTGGCAGCGCCACACCCACCAGTTCACCCCGGGCAAGAACTTTCCCGCTTCCGGCGGCTTCGGCCCTGCGCTCGTCACCGCCGACGAGGTGCCCGATCCCTTCGCCCTCACGCTCATCACCCGCCTCAACGGGCAGGAGGTGCAGAAGGCCGGCACCGACCTGATGATCTTCGACCTGAAGCAGCTGATCGCCTATATTTCGGGCTTCACCAAGCTGAACCCGGGCGACGTCATCATCACCGGCACGCCCGGGGGCGTCGGCGACAAGCGCAACCCGCCGCTCTACATGAAGCCCGGCGACGTCGCGGAAGTGGAGATTTCCGGCGTCGGCCTGCTCAGGAACCCGGTGATCGCGGAATAGGGCGCGCCGGATCGGAGGATCCGTCTTGCGGTATGTGAGTACGCGCGGGCAGGCCCGCGCCCTCGATTTCGAAGGCGTCCTGCTGGCGGGCCTCGCCACCGACGGCGGCCTCTACGTGCCCGCGCGCTGGCCGCTCCTCGGCCGGCGCGCCATCAAGGCCTTGCGGGGCAGGCCCTATGCCGAACTCGCCGCCACGGTGCTGCAGCCCTATCTCGGCAAGCATCTCTCGGCCGATGCCTTCCACGCCATCCTGGCGGAAACCTACGCCGCCTTCGATCACCCCGCGGTGGCACCGCTGGTCCAGCTCGGGCCGAACGACTGGGTGATGGAACTCTTCCACGGGCCTACGCTCGCCTTCAAGGACATGGCGATGCAGGTGCTGGGCCGCCTGCTCGACCAGGCGCTGGCGCGCCGGGGCCGGCGGGCCACCATCCTCGGCGCCACCTCGGGCGACACGGGTGCCGCCGCCGTCGACGCCTTCAGGGGCCGCGAGGCGATCGACGTCTTCATGCTGCACCCCGAAGGGCGCATCTCGCCGGTGCAGCGCCGGCAGATGACCACCGTGGCGGATGCGAACATCCACAACATCGCCATCCAGGGCACCTTCGACGATTGCCAGGCCCTGGTGAAGACGCTGTTCCAGGAGCCGGATCTCCGCCGGGACCTGTCGCTCGCCGCGGTCAATTCGATCAACTGGGCCCGGGTGATGCTGCAGATCGCCTATTACGTCCATGCCGCGGTGGCGCTGGGCGCGCCCGACCGGCCGGTTTCCTTCAGCGTTCCGACCGGCAATTTCGGCGACATCTATGCCGGCTACGCCGCGGCCCGCATGGGCCTGCCGATACAGACCCTGGTCGCGGCCACCAACCGCAACGACATCCTCGCCCGCTTCTTCCAGAACGGCGAATACGCCCGGGGCGAGGTGATGCCCACCATCTCCCCCAGCATGGATATCCAGGTCGCCTCCAACTTCGAACGCTACGTCTACGACCGGGTGGGCCGGGCGCCGGACCGGGTGCGCGAGCTGATGGCGGTCTTCGGGTCCGCCGGCTCCTTCGTCCTGCCCAGCAATCAGGAAACGCTGTTCGCCGCTTTCCGCGTGGGCGAGGACGAGACCCGGGCCGAAATCGCCCGCACCAGGGCCGAAACCGGCTGGCTCGCCGATCCGCACACCGCCGTGGGCCTGGCTGCCGCCCGGGCCCGGCGCGGCGATCCCGCCGTGCCGATGGTGACGCTCTCGACCGCCCATCCCGCCAAATTCGCGCAAGCCGTGACAGAGGCCTGCGGGATTCGGCCCGAGCTGCCGGCGCGCTATATGGGCCTGATGGACCGCCCGGAACGCTGCGTCACGCTGCCCAACGACGCCGCCGTCCTGCGCGATCATCTCCTGTCCCAGTCCCGGCTCGGCCGGGCCAGAAAGGCCGCATGAGCATCCGCGTCACCACCCTGAACAACGGTTTTCGCATCGCCACCGACCCGATGGAGGGCGTGAAGACCGCCTCGGTCGCCGTCTTCGTCGGCGCCGGCGCCCGGCACGAACTGCAGGACGCGCACGGCGTCGCGCATTTCCTGGAACACATGGCCTTCAAGGGCACGGCCCGGCGCTCGGCCCGCGACATCGCCGAGGAGATCGAGGCGGTGGGCGGCCACCTGAACGCCTATACCGCCCGCGAGCAGACCACCTACTACGCCCGGGTGATGCAGGAGGATGTGCCGCTCGGCATCGACATCCTGGCCGACATCATCCAGCACTCGGCCTTCGCCGAGAACGAGATGGAGCGCGAGCGGCAGGTCATCATCCAGGAACTGGGCCAGGTCGAGGACACCCCGGACGATCTCGTCTTCGATCTCCTGCAGGAAACCACCTATCCCGGCCAGACCCTCGGCCGCCCCATCCTGGGCACCGCCGAGAGCGTCGGCGGCATGTCCTCCGCCCAGCTGCGGCATTTCATCGGCGCCCATTACGGGCCGCACAACCTGGTCTTCACCGCCGGCGGCGCGGTCGAGCACGATCGCATCGTCGACATGGTCTCCCGCGCCTTCGACACCTTGCCTTCCGGTGGCGCCAGCCTGTCGGACGCGGCCCGCTTCGCCGGCGGCGAACGGCGCGACAGCCGCGATCTGGAACAGGCGCATGTGGCGCTGTCCTTCCCCGGCGTCGCCTATGGCGATCCCGATTTCTACGCCGCCCAGGTGCATGCCACCATCGTCGGCGGCGGCATGAGTTCGCGCCTGTTCCAGGAGGTGCGCGAGAATCGCGGCCTCGCCTATTCGGTCTTCGCCTTCACCGGCTCCTACCTCGATTCCGGCACCTTTTCGGTCTATGCCGGCACCGGCGAGAAGGACGTGAAGGAGCTGATCCCGGTGGTCGCCGACGAGCTGAAGGCGGTGACCGAATCGGTGACCGCCGCCGAGATCGGCCGCGCCCGGGCCCAGCTGAAGTCGGGCCTCCTGATGTCGCTGGAAAGCTCGACCGCGCGTGCCGAACAGCTCGGCCGGCAGATCCTGGTGCATGGCCGCCCGCTCTCCACCGAGGAGATGATCGCCTCGGTCGACGCGGTGGACGAGGCAGCCATCCGCCGCGTCGCCCGCCGCTCCCTCGCGGGCGAAATGGCGGTGGCGGCGCTCGGCCCCATTCGCGGCCTTGAATCCTACGACCGGATCAGCGCAAGATTTCGCCTCTGAGCTGAAGGGGCCCCGGCGTGCCGTGCCGGCGCGCGGGTGGACTGGACGTGCTGTTCGACCGGCTTGCTGGCTTCGTACCCGGCCCCGTGCTCCGCGGGGAGCGGGTGACGCTGCGTCTGCCGCTCCTGCGCGACCACGCCGCCTGGGCGAGCCTCCGCCTGCAAAGCCGCGGCTTCCTCGAACGCTGGGAACCGCCCTGGCCGCCGGATGCGCTCGACCGCGCCTCCTTCCGGCGCCGGGTCAGGCGGGGCCAGGACGAGGCGCGGCTCGCCACCGCCTATGCCTTCCTCATTTTCCGCCGCGAGGACGACGCCCTGCTGGGCGGTATCGCCCTTTCGGATGTCCGCCGCGGCATCGCCCAGAGCGGCGATATCGGCTACTGGACGGGCGCCCCCTTCGCCGCCCAGGGCTACATGACCGACGCGCTGCGCACGGTGGTCGATTTCGCCTTCGAGGACTTGCGCCTCAACCGCGTCGCCGCGGCCTGCCTGCCGGAGAATGCGCCGAGCCGGGCGGTGTTGAGCAAGGCCGGCTTTCGCGAGGAGGGGGTGGCCCGGGCCTATCTCAACATCAACGGCCGCTTCGCCGACCATGTGCTGTTCGGTGTCCTCGCCGCCGATCCCCGGCCCTGGCGGCATAATGGGCATAGTCCTGCGGGACTTGTTAAGCCGGGGGTAAGCATCGGGCCCTAGCCTCGCGCCAGAGCCGAGGAAAATCCCAAAAATGGCCGACCCCGATACGCTTCGTCAGCAGCGCGACCGCTTCATCGCCTTCGCCTTCTCGGCCGCCGACCTCCTGGTCGAGATCGGGCCGGATGGGCGGGTCGTCTTTGCCGGCGGTGCCGGGACCGGCATCGTCGGGCGCACCGCCGACAAGCTGATGGGCCAGCCCTTCCTCGACATCGTGCATGTCCGCGACCGCCGGATGGTCGATCTCCTGCTGCAGGGCTTGGCCTCCGCCGACCGCCGCGGCCCGATCCGCATCCGCATCGGCGACGGAACGCGCAGCGACAAGGAACCCTTGGGCCAGGTCATGATGCGTCTGTCGCGCATGCCGGGCGAGGCCCGCACCGTCTATTGCAGCCTGACCGCCGCTCGCGCCTCGACCGACGATACCGCCGGCCGCGACGCCGAAAGCGGCATCCTCGATCGTGACGGCTTCCTCGAATCCACCCGCCGCCTGATGGACCCGGCCCAGCCCGGCGCCCGCGACGCCCGGATGACGCTGCTCGACCTGCCGGAGATGGACCGGCTGACCGCGCGCATGGATCCGGAATCCCGCGGCGAGGTCGCCCGCAGCGTGGGCGCGGCGCTCCGCGCGAATTCCGTCGACGGCGACGCCGCCGCGCGGCTCGACGACTGGCGCTTCGGCGTGCTACACGGCCAGTCTGTTGACTCCGCAAAACTCAAGAACGCGATCGGCGACGCACTTCGCCTGCTTGATCCGGCCATGGCCGCGATCACGATGAACTCCGCCACCCTCGACCTCGCTGCCGAAGGGCTCTCCGCTGGTGAAGCGGTGAATGCCATGGCCTATGTGGTGAACCAGTACGCCGCCGACGGGGCCGCCGTGCCGGCGACGCTGGCGGTGGCGCTGCAGGACATGATCGCCACCACCATCGGCCGCATCTCCGAATTCAAGGACATGGTGGGCGGCGACCGCTTCACGCTCGCCTTCCAGCCGATCGTCGACCTCGCCGACCGCAGCATCCACCATCACGAGGTTCTGGCCCGCTTCCAGGACGGCCGTTCGCCCTTCGACACCATCAAGTTCGCCGAGGCCATCGGCATCGTCGAACAGTTCGATCTCGCCGTGCTGCGCCGCTCGATCGCGCTCCTGGAAAAGCCGGGCGGCGATGCGGGCCTCAAGCTCGCGGTCAATCTGTCGGGCCGCTCGGTGCAGAACGACGTCTTCGTCAAGATCCTGCTGGCGCTGCTGGACCAGGCCAAGGCGATCGCGCCGCGGCTCAGCATCGAGGTCACCGAAAGCGCCGAGATCATCGACCTCGACAAGATCGACCGCGTGCTCCAGGAGATCCGCGGCCACGGCTTCAGCATCTGCATCGACGATTTCGGCGCCGGCGCCGCCTCGTTCCGCTACCTCTCCGGCCTCACCGTCGACTTCCTCAAGATCGACGGCGCCTATGTGAAGCGCATGGTGGCCTCGCGCCGCGATTTCTCGCTGGTGAAGTTCCTGGCCCAGCTCTGCAAGGAAATGCAGATCAAGACCGTGGCCGAGATGGTCGAGACCGAGAACCAGCACGAGGCGCTGCTCGGCGTCGGCATCACCCATGGGCAGGGATGGCTCTACGGAAAGCCGCTCGCCGAACCGATGGCCAGCCGGCCGGCCATCGTGGCCCCTGTCGTCCGCCCGCGCCGGCGCGCCGGTGGGCGCGAGGAATGGGCCTGACGCGCCGTATCTCGCCCGCGCTCTCCCCGGCGGGTTGTTTCCGGTCCATCCGCTGAAAGGTCGTTCCGTCCGCCCTGCGGCACGCCCGCTACGCTTGCGCGCGATATGATCACAGTAGAATCATTGTCTGCCTATTATTTGTCCATTTTCGACCCCATTGCCCGAATTATGATCGCCTATAAAAGCACCATCTGCTCTCGGCAGGGCATTGGGTGGCGACCCCTAACACCCCGGAAAATCACGCTAAATCCGCCCGGCGCCGCCACTTTCCACCGTGGCACGGAACTTGATTAAGCAGCCTCGACCGGCGGGCGCACGGGTTCAGGCGCGCGTCGCCGCCGCTGCACCGGCTCGAAGGCGCGAAGGAGGTTTTCTGATGGTGGGTAGTTCTAAGTGGGGGAAGGGGGCGCTCACGGCGGCCGTATCGGCCGTCGGCCTGATCTGGGCCGGGGCGGCGATGGCGCAGGACGCACCCAAACTCGATAGCGGCGACACCGCCTGGATGCTGACGTCCACGGCGCTCGTTCTGATGATGACCATCCCCGGCCTCGCCCTGTTCTACGGCGGCATGGTCCGCAAGATGAACGTGCTGGCGACGGTGATGCAGAGCTTCGCCATCTGCAGCCTCGTCACCGTGCTCTGGATGATCGCCGGCTACAGCCTCGCCTTCTCCGAGGGCAATGCGCTCTTCGGGGGCCTCTCCAACTTCTTCCTCGCCGGGTTGACCCTCGAATCCACCAACGCCCTGGCGCCGACGATTCCGGAATCGGTCTTCATGACCTTCCAGATGACCTTCGCCATCATCACCCCGGCGCTGATCGCCGGCGCCTTCGCCGACCGCATGAAGTTCTCGGCCATGCTCTGGTTCATCGGCCTGTGGCTGATCCTGGTCTATTGCCCGGTCGCCCACATGGTCTGGGGCGGCGGCTTCATGGGCGGTCTCGGCGTGCTCGATTTCGCCGGCGGCACCGTCGTCCACATCAATGCCGGCGTCGCCGGCCTGGTGGCGGCCCTGGTGCTCGGCAGCCGCAAGGGCTACGGCAAGACGCCTTTCCCGCCGCACAACCTGGTGCTCAGCGTGATCGGTGCCTCGCTGCTCTGGGTCGGCTGGTTCGGCTTCAACGCGGGTTCCGCGGTGGCGGCCAGCGCCAATGCCGGCATGGCCATGGCGGTGACGCAGATCGCCACGGCGGCGGCGGCCCTCGCCTGGATGTTCTCGGAATGGGCGCTCCGCGGCAAGCCTTCGGTGCTCGGCATCATCTCCGGCGCGGTGGCGGGTCTCGTCGCCATCACCCCGGCGGCGGGCTATGTCGGTCCGGGCAGCGCGCTGGTGCTCGGCCTCATCTCCGGCATCATCTGCTTCTTCGCCGCCACCACGGTGAAGAACGCCCTCGGCTATGACGACAGTCTCGACGCCTTCGGCGTGCATGGCGTGGGCGGCATCGTCGGCGCCATCCTGACCGGTGTCTTCGCCACCCAGGCGATCAAGGGCGGCACCGATCCGGTGGGCTGGATCGACGGCAACTTCAGCCAGGTGATGACCCAGATCTACGGTGTCGGCATCACCATCGTCTACACGGCGATCGTCACCTTCATCGTCCTGAAGGTGGTCGACCTGATCGTTGGCCTCAGGGTGGACGAGGCGACCGAACGCGACGGTCTCGACCTCGCGCTGCACGGGGAGACGATCCAGTAAGCGTATCGATCCCGCTGGTGAGGGAGGGGGGGCCGAAAGGCCCCCCTTCTGTTTCGCGAACTCTCAAACTGCTGCTGTCGGCCAATATTTCCCCAAAGTATCTCGAAGCGCTGCTCATTGGCCTAGCCTTCAAGCGAGTGCGTCGATCCAGAGCATGAAATCTCGGGCTGACGCGACGAGCTGCGCCGCTTTCGCGTGGTCGATTTCTACCTGGGTTCCTGCACTATCCGTGTACCAACAAGCTGCCTCATGCATCGAGTTTCTGGAGCGGTAAAGCCAGAGCAAATCCATCCACTTTGCTCGGTTCACGGAGGCGTAAGTTGGTAGTCCTGCCCGCCTCAGCATTTCATCGATCTGCTCGTTGAACGGTAATGGTGATCTTCGCGGGATCTGTATGCCGCGCAGGTCAGCGTGAAACCGTCGTAGAGCGTCAATCGCCGAGGCAGCAGCTCTGACGGCATTTCTTACGTGCCTGCCGGCGGCGCCGTCGTTAAGGTTCTCCTGAGCATCTGCGATCTCGTGAAAGCTGCGGAAATGCAGCTTCATCAATTCAATTGCCGCATCCAATCGCGGTCGATCCGCCGGGAGGCCTTGTGCTCCGGGGAGCGGGATGACCTGACTCCAATAGAATTCGGTCGGCGTCTCACCTGGGAATTCAACGGACGCCAACCCTGGGCCCACAAAATCACCCCGCTTCACCAAGTGATAGAAATTGGAGGGGCTGGGCCTCCGGTGACCGAGTATGTCGGTGTCCAGGACAGCGCGGTAGGTACGGCGATAACCGGCGTCATTTACAATTTGATCGTTCGATTGGACTAGGGCGTTTGTCTTGATCATGCTCCAGAGCATGTCCATCAACACGAGCAGCAACTGGTCGCGTTGGGTCTGCCCGATACCTGCAAAGCCATCTATCTCAATGCTTGCGTCAACGCAGATCGGCCAACGTATCTCCGTATACCGATCTGCGTGCGGATCAATGTACTGGTGGGCGCCTATAGAAGGGCGACTGCCTTTTATTCCTGCGCAGGTGATCGGAAATGGCTTCGGCTGGATGCGCAAATGCCACTCCATGGAGCAGCTTTCCCATGTTGCCCTCGGGAATCGAATGACCTGATCTGTCTGAAGATCCTTCCGCGATAGAAATTGAAGCGCACGAGCACGGAGTGGCATCGAAAACCTCAACGGCGCATGTATTTTCTGTTTAAAATTATAAGTATACATTTGCATTATTAGAAGCTCTCTGTCGTTCTGACAGGAGTTCCAATATATCCAGCACGCTTAAAGCCGAACTTTAAGAGCGTTTCGCTTTCCCAGAGGCTGCCCGATCAACTCTGGCGGCAAGTCTGCAGCCGGATCGCTTTCTTCCATTTCACCGCGGTGTCGCCAGCGCGTAGGTGAGGCTCGCCTGCGCCACCGGATCGCCGGGCTTGCTCACTGCGCTCAGCACCGCCTCGCCGAAGCAGAGCGTGCGGCCGAACTTGACCAGCCTGGTGTCGCAATGCAGGTCCGAGCCGGCGGCGGCGCGGAAGAAGCTCGAGGTCTGCCCCACCGTGGCACAGTCCTGGAAGCCGCCCACCCTGGCCGCGATGGCGAAGACCATCGAGGTGTCGGCCACCGCCATCAGCGCCTGGCCGCAGATCATGCCGCCCACCCGCGTCAGCCGCTCGTTGAAGGGCAGCAGCATGCGCACGCGTCCCGGTTCGATCTCGGTGACCGAAAGCCCGAGATCCAGCACCCAGGGTGCGAACCGTTCCGCCAGCATGGCGTTCGCCGCCACGATATCGAATCCACTCAAAGTCATCCCTCCGGCTGTCCGACGATGGATGTCAGGATCTTGCGCACCTGCTGCATGCCCTCCTGGCTCTGCGACCAGCCGCGCCCGGCGGTCAGTCCGCCATCGACCACGATCGCCTGGCCGGTGACGAAGCCGGACGCGTCGCTCGCCAGCCACAAGGCCGTGTCGGCGATGTCCTCGGGCATGCCGCTGCGGCCGATCGGGTGCATGGCCGACAGCGCCTGTTTCATCACCGCCACGGTCTGCGTCACCTGCGCCTCGCCGAAGCCCATGGCCCGGCCGAAGATCGGCGTCGCGATGCCGCCCGGGCAGATGCAGTTCACCCGCACGTTCTTCTCGGCGAGTTCGAGCGACGTCGTCCGCGTCAGCTGGATCACGGCGGCTTTCAGCGCGCTGTAGGGATGCGGGCCGAAGCCGCCCTGCAGCCCGGCGACGGAAGCAGTCGAGATGATCGAGCCCGAGCGCTGTTTCGAAAGGATCGGCGCCGCGTGCTTGATGCCGAGGAAGGGGCCTTTCAGCAGCACCCGGTAGGCGCGGTCGAAGCCCTCGGCGTCGATCTCCGCGATCGGCCCGCTCGGCCCGGGCAGGCCGGCATTGTTGAACAGCGTGTCGAGCCGCCCGAAACGCTCCACGGCGAAGCCGATCAGGCCGGCGACATCGGCTTCCTCGGCCACATCGGTGCGCCGGAAGGCCAAGTCCCGCCCCAGTTCGGCGCAGAGCACCCGGCCCCGCGCCTCGTCCAGGTCGCCCAGCGCCACCCTGGCCCCGGCGGCGAGAAACCGGCGCACCGCCGCCTCGCCGATGCCGCTGGCGCCGCCGGTGATCACCGCGACCTTGCCCGCCAGATCGATCATCCCCATCCGCCTCCCTGACCGGCGGGCCTGCCGCCCGCTCTTGAACCCGCCCCCGCAGCGCAGTAATAACCCCACCCTCCCGCGGATGGTCCGCGGGGCGCGAGGACGCGAAGGATCGAGCCATGGCTTACAAGGTCGCCGTCGTTGGCGCCACCGGCGTGGTGGGCCATGAAATGCTCAACATCCTGTCCGAGCGGGGCTTTCCGGTGAAGGAAGTGGTGGCGCTGGCCTCGCGGCGCTCGGTCGGCCGGGAAGTGTCCTTCGGCGACAAGACGCTGAAGGTGAAGGCGCTCGAGGATTTCGATTTCACCGGCACCGATATCGCGCTGTTCTCGGCCGGCGGCTCGGTGGCGAAGGAATGGGCGCCGAAGGCCGTCGCCGCCGGCGCCGTCGTGATCGACAATTCCTCCGCCTGGCGGATGGACCCGGACGTGCCCCTGATCGTGCCGGAATGCAACCCCGACGCGATCGCCGGCTACACCAAGCGCGGCATCATCGCCAACCCGAACTGCTCGACCGCCCAGATGGTGGTGGCGCTGAAGCCCTTGCACGACTTCGCGACGATCAAGCGGGTGGTGGTCGCGACCTACCAGTCGACCTCGGGGGCCGGCAACGAGGCGATGGACGAGCTCTTCAACCAGACCAAGGCGATCTACGTGAACGATCCCGTGGAGCCGAAGAAGTTCACCAAGCAGATCGCCTTCAACGTCATCCCCCATATCGACGTCTTCATGGACGACGGCTCGACCAAGGAAGAATGGAAGATGGTGGTCGAGACCAAGAAGATCCTCGACCCCCGGATCAAGGTGGTCGCCACCTGCGTCCGCGTGCCGGTCTTCGTCGGCCATTCGGAGGCCGTGCATGTCGAATTCGAGAAGCCGATCAGCGCCGACGAGGCGCGCGACATCCTGCGCGAGGCCCCCGGCATCATGGTCCAGGACAAGCGCGAGCCCGGCGGCTACATGACCCCGGTCGAATGCGTCGGCGACTACGCCACCTTCGTCAGCCGGATCAGGGAGGATTCGACGGTGGAGAACGGCCTCGCGATGTGGGTGGTCTCCGACAACCTGCGCAAGGGCGCCGCCCTCAACGCGGTACAGATCGCCGAGAGCCTCTGCGCCCGCTTCCTGAAGAAGGCGGCCTGAGTCAGGTCTTGAAGGCCCGCAGGTAGTCGTCGAGGGTTTCCGCCAGGCGCCGGTGCATCAGCGTCCCGTAGGGAAGACGGTCGTCCTTCAGCGACGCCGCCTCCAGCGCATCGAGATAGGCTTTCCGGTCTTCCGGCCGCACCGCGACCGGGGGATAGCCGTCCCTGATCAGCATCAGGTTCATCAGGAGCCGCGTGGTCCGCCCGTTGCCGTCGCTGAAGGGATGGATCGCGGTCAGCCGGAAATGCGCCGCGAAGGCGCTGTCGGTTCCCGCGGCGGCGCCGGCAAGCCAGGTCCCGAACTCGGCCATCAGGCTCGGCAGCTTCAGCGGATTGGGAAAGATCACCGCCGAACCGGCGACGCGCCGGGGATGCGGGCTGTAGATCCCGGCGATCGCCGGCTGGCTGCGCGCCACGATCCGCCGGTGCAGCTCGCAGACGATGCCCTCGCTCAGCTCGACGGCCCGGGCGGCGATCTCGCGCACCCAGAGGACCGCATCGTAGTGGTCGAGCGCCTCGAGATGATCGCGCAGGCCCTTGCCGCCCACCGTGATACCGTGCTCGATCAGCTCGGCGGTTTCGCGATGGGTGAGCGTGTTGCCCTCGATGGCGTTCGAGGTATAGGTCAGCTCGACGTCGTAGTGCTTCTGCAATTGCGCCAGGCCACCGGGCGCCGCGTCGCGCAGGCCGTCGAGCTCGGCCTTGGCCGCGGCGATGCGCGCTTTCAGCAGGTCGAGGGCGGGTTCGGACATGGCGCCAGCATGCCCGATCCGGCCTCGCCGATCACTCCCCCAGCCGCGCTTCCTCGTAGTCGAGGTCGCGCTGCACGGCGAGCAGCGTCTCGTCGCCGATCTGCGCGTCGCGGCGCAGCTTGATCAGCCGCCGCCGCGCCGCGCCGAGCGCGGCCAGCTTCAGCGCCCGCACCGGGTCATGGGCGCAGTCGAGCCCGGTATCGGTGTACTGCTCCTGCAGCAGCAGGCTGTCGAATTCGGCCCGCACCGCCACCACCACGGCCGGGTCGTATGTCCCCTCGGCCGCCAGCCGCTCCACCTCGGTGATCGCCGCATAGGCGATCTTCAGCCGGGCGAGATGCTCCTCCTGGTGGATATCGGTGTCCTCGCCGATGCCGAGCCAGCGGATCAGCGGGCTGAGCGTCATGCCCTGGGCCAGCAGCGTCGCCACGATGACGACGAAGCTCGAGACGATGATCTCGGCCCGGCCCGGGAAGGGCGTGCCGTCCGGCATGCTGTAGGGCACCGCGAGTGCCGCCGCGAGCGAGACGATTCCGCGCATGCCGCACCAGGCGATCACCGCCAGATGGCTTGCCGGCGGCATCGTCTCGCGCCGGGCGATGGCGGGAATGAGCCGCGCCAGCCAGGCCGACGGGAACACCCACAGGAAGCGCGCCAGCGTGCAGCCCCCGGCCAGTGCCAGGCCCGCCAGCAGCAGATAGGCGGATATGCCCTGCTCGTCGTTCACCTCGGCCAGCTGCAGGCCGATCAGGATGAAGACCAGGCTGTTGATCAGGAAGACGAAGACGTTCCAGCTGCCCTGGGCCAGGAGCCGGGTCGCCGGCTGGAACAGCTCCGGCGAATACCAGGCCCGCACGCCGCCCAGCACCACCACCGCCAGCACGCCGGACACGTGCATGTGCTCGGCCAGGATATAGGCGAGGTAGGGCAGCGTCAGGCTGAAGGCCGTCTCGATCAAGGGGTCGCGCAGCCGCACCTGCACCCAGACCGCCGCCCGGCCGCAGAGATAGCCGAAGACCGCGCCGCCCGCCGCCAGCAGGCTGAATTCGACGCTCGCCGCCGGCAGCGAGAAGGTGCCGGTCAGCGCGGCCGCCACGGCGAATTTGTAGACGACGAGGCCGGCGGCATCGTTGAGCAGGCTCTCGCCTTCCAGGATGGTGACCAGCCGCCGGGGCATGCGCAGGCGGCTCAGCACCGCGGTGGCCGCCACCGCGTCGGGCGGCGACAGCAGCGCGCCGATGATGAAGGCGCAGGGCCAGGGGAGCGCCGGCAGCAGCAGCTTCGCGATCACCGCCAGCACCACCGTGGTGAACAGCACCAGCCCCACCGCCAGCATCGAGATGGCGCGGAAATTGGCCCGGAACTCGCGCCAGGAGGTGAACAGCGCGGCGTGATAGAGGATCGGCGGCAGCACCAGCACCAGGATCTGCTGCGGGTCGATCTCCGGCCGGGGCAGGCCCGGGATCTGGCTGATGGCGAGGCCGCCCAGCGTCAGCGCGATGGGATAGGGCAGGTTCAGCCGCCGCCCCAGCCAGCCCAGCACGACGGCGAAGATGAGGAGGCCGGCGACGAGATCGATCAGCGGCAGGGTCAACGCCGGCCCCCCCGCGCCGCGCCGGCGATCCGCAGCAGCACCGCGCGGCAGATCGCCTCGTCCGGCATGCCGGTCGACTTGCAGTCGATCTCGGCCTCGGTGAGGAGGTCGAGCGCGGTCTGCGTCTTGCCGGGTCCCCAGGCGCCCATCTGGTTCTGCAGCGCCTGCGCCCGGGCGAAGAAGACCGGCGGCTTCAGCCGCTGCACCGCCTCGCGCGCATTCGCTCCCCCCGCCATATGGTCGGCGGCCAGTTGCAGCCGCTGCAGGTGGCGCTGGGCGGCGCGCAGCACGGTGACGACGCTCTCCCCCTCCCGCAGCGCCCGGGCCAGCGCCTTCTCCACCGCCGCCGGGTCGCCCCCGGTGGCGGCATAGCAGATGTCCTCGATGCTGCTGGCCCCCGAATCGCCCACCACCGCCGCCGCGTCTTCGAGGGTGATCGTGGCCGGCTTCGGGCCCATGTAGAGGCAGAGCTTCTCCAGCTCGCGCCGACTCAAGGCGCGGTCGGCGCCGAGATTGCCCTTCAGGTAGTCGAGCGCGGCCGGATCGGGCCGGTGCCCGGCCGCGCCCAGCACGCCCTCGATCAGTTCCTCCAGCGCCTCGGCGCTGTCGGCATAGCAGGGCAGTGCCGCGGCATTGCCGGCCCCTTCGAACACCTTGCGCAGGCCCCCGCGTGCCGGCAGGTCGCCGCCCTCGGCCACGATCAGCGCCTCGCTCACCGGCGTTTCCAGATAGGCCTCGAAGGTGGCCGCGGCGCGATCGCCGAGCGTATGCACGCGCACCACCCGCCGGCCGCCGCCGCCGAAGAAGCTGGTGGCGCCGGCTTCGTCGGCGAGGCGCGCCGGGTCCTCGGCCAGCTGCGCGCCCGACAGTTCGGCCAGCCGGAAGGCGTCCTTCTTCGGATCGGGAATGACGGATTTCACCAGCGCGTCCGCGCGCTCGCGCACCATGCCCTGGTCGGGGCCGTAGAGCAGCACCGCCATCACCGCCGGGTCCGGCTTGCGCAGGAAGGCAGCGACCCCCCGGCCGGTCAGCTTCATCGCGTCAGGATCGCGGGACGGTGGGCCGCGCCAGCCAGCTGGCGAGCCCGGTCCGGATCGCTTCGGCCAGCTCGCGCGACAGCCTCTGGCGGGCATCCTGCTCGGCGGCGATATTGCCGAAATCGGCGCGCAGGATGTTGTAGGCGGTGGCGTTGCGCGCCTCGTTCGCATGCACCGCCTGGTTGGTCGCCAGATCGACCAGCCGGTAGCGCGCGGCGATGACGAGGTTGGTGCGCGTCGCCTCGTCCGAGCGGGTGATGGCCGCGCCTTCCCTGAACTCCTCCAGCACGATGTCCAGCCGATAGCGCGGCCGGCTGGGCTCGCCGCGCGGGTTCAGGCGGTCCAGCAGGGCGTTGCGCAGCAAGAGCCCGGTGCGATCGCCGCTGTTGCCGGTGACCCGCGCCACCTGGATGCTGGCCAGTTCCGCAACCGGCGCCGAGGTGGCGCTCGCCGCGTCGGTGGCATAGAGCGGCCGCAACTCGCAGGCGGAAAGCGACAGCGAGATGAACAGGGCGGTCACAACTTTCCTTCTCCCTGGGGGAGAAGGTGGCGCGTAGCGCCGGATGAGGGGCAACCTTTCCGGAGAGTGAGCGCCGCCGAAACGGCGCCCCTCATCCGCCCTCCGGGCATCTTCTCCCGCGCCGGCAGGCTCGACCTGCCGGACAAGCCGGCAGGCAGGGAGAAGGGCGAGGCGAGGCGCCTCACACCACGACATTGACCACCCGGTTCGGCACCACCACCACCTTGCGCACCGGGCGGCCGTCGATGGCGCGGCGCACGTTGTCGTCGGCCAGTGCCGAGGCTTCCACCAGCTCCTTCGCCGCGTCGCGGGCGAGCGACAGCGTGGCGCGCAGCTTGCCGCCCACCTGCACCGCGATGGTGACGAGGTCGTCGCGGGCGAGATCGGCATCGGCCACCGGCCAGGGCGCCAGCGCCAGCAGGGTCTCGTGCCCCAGCGCCGCCCACATCTCCTCGGCCAGATGCGGCATCATCGGCCCGATCAGCTTGACCAGCGTCTCGAAGGCCTCGCGCTTCGCCGCGCCGTCGGCGCCCTTGTGCTCGTTCAGCGCATTGGCGAATTCGTAGATCCGCGCCACGCCCTTGTTGAAGTGGAAATGTTCGATGTCCTCGGTCACCGCGGCGATCGTCTTGTGCGTCGCCCGGCGCAGGCTGGCGCCGGCCTCGTTGGCGGGGCCGGCGGCGCCCAGCGCCGGCAGCGCATCGTTCAGCATCCGCCACAGCCGCTGGGCGAAGCGCCAGGCGCCTTCCACCCCGGCCGTGGTCCATTCCATGTCGCGTTCGGGCGGGCTGTCCGACAGCATGAACCAGCGCGCCGTATCCGCGCCGTAGGTGTCGATGATGCTGCCGGGATCGACCACGTTCTTCTTCGACTTCGACATCTTCTCGACCCGGCCGACCGTCACCGGCGCCCCGGTGGCGGTTTCGGTCAGGCTGCCGTCCTCGGCCCGGCTGATCTCCTCGGGCGTCAGCCAGGCGCCGTTCGGCGCCTGATAGGTCTCGTGGCAGACCATCCCTTGCGTGAACAGACCCGCGAAGGGCTCCTTCACGCCGACATGCCCGGTCTCCTTCAGGCCGCGCATGTAGAAGCGCGAATAGAGCAGATGCAGGATCGCGTGCTCGATGCCGCCGATGTACTGGTCCACGGGCAGCCAGTAGTCGACTGCCGCCCTGTCCATCGGCTCGCCGTCGCGGGGCGAGCAGAAGCGGGCGAAATACCAGGACGAATCGACGAAGGTGTCGAGGGTGTCGGTCTCCCGCCGCGCCTGTTTCCCGCAAGCCGGGCAGGCGACATGCTTCCAGGTCGGATGGTGGTCGAGCGGATTGCCGGGCTTGTCGAAGGTGACGTCCTCGGGCAGCAGCACCGGCAGGTCGGCCGCCGGCACCGGCACCACCCCGCAGGCCTCGCAATGGATCACCGGGATCGGGCATCCCCAGTAGCGCTGCCGCGACGCGCCCCAGTCCCTGAGGCGATAGTTCACGGTCCGCTCGCCGATGCCCATCGCCTCGGCCTTGTCGATGGCTTTCGCGATGGCGGCGGGAATCTCCAGCCCGTCCAGCCATTCGGAGTTGATGATGCTGCCGGCCTTCTCGGTATAGGCCTCCGTGCGGCTCGCCATGCTGGCCGCGCTTTCGCCCGGCGCGCAGACCACCCAGGGGATCGGCAGGCCGTATTTGGTGGCGAATTCGAAGTCGCGCGCATCGCCCGCCGGACAGCCGAAGATGGCGCCGGTGCCGTAGTCCATCAGCACGAAATTGGCGATGTAGACCGGCACGCCGCGCCCGGCGCCGAACGGATGGCTGGCGCGGAAGCCGGTGTCGTAGCCCTGCTTCTCCGCCGTCTCGATATCGACGATCGAGGTCCCGCCCTTGCGGCATTCGGCGATGAAGCCGGCCGCCTTCGGGTCCTTCTCGGCGACGGCCTGCGCGAAGGGATGATCGGCGGCGACGGCGAGGAAGCTGGCGCCGAACAGCGTATCGGGCCGGGTCGTATAGACCTCGATCTCCTTCTGGCCCGCCGGACCCTTCGGCACCGCCCATTTCAGCTTCAGGCCCTCGGACCGGCCGATCCAGTTGGTCTGCATCAGCCGCACGCGCTCGGGCCAGCGTTCCAGCTCGCCCAAGGCCGCCAGCAGGTCTTCCGAGAAGGCGGTGATCTTGAAGAACCATTGCGACAGCTTGCGGCGTTCCACCACCGCGCCCGACCGCCAGCCGCGGCCGTCGATCACCTGCTCGTTCGCCAGCACGGTGTGGTCGACCGGATCCCAGTTGACGTCGCTCTCCTTGCGGTAGACGAGGTCCTTCTCCAGGAAATCCAGGAACAGCTTCTGCTGATGGGCGTAATAGCCCGGATGGCAGGTGGCGAGCTCACGCTCCCAGTCCAGGCTCAACCCCATGCTCTTCAGGTCGGCCCGCATGTCGGCGATGTTCTGATAGGTCCAGTTGGCCGGGTGCACGCCCTTGTCGCGGGCGGCGTTCTCGGCCGGCAGGCCGAAGGCGTCCCAGCCCATCGGGTGCAATACGTTGAATCCGCGGGCCTTCTTGTAGCGCGCCACCACGTCGCCCATGGTGTAGTTGCGCACATGACCCATGTGGATGCGTCCCGACGGATAGGGAAACATCTCCAGCACGTAGTATTTCGGCTTCGAGCGGTCCTCGGACGCGGCGAAGACTTGGGCCTCGGTCCAGGCCTGTTGCCATTTGCCCTCGACGGCGCGGGCGTTGTAGCGGCCCTCGGCGCTGCTCGACATGATGCTGAAACCCCGGAAATCGATCGCTCTGCTGTGCAGGCGCCTGATTTACGGGGGGCGAGGCCCGCCGTCCAGCCCGCCGGCCCGGTGGGGTGGTCCCGGCGGGCGGTCTCGGCGGGACCGGCTCAGCGGGGCCGGCTCAGCGGGCGCTGGCGACCCGCAGCTCGCGTGCCCGGGTCAGGATCGCGTTTTCCAGGTTGATCGGCGTGTCGTTCGCCACCGCCGAATCAGCCCAGTCACCCGCTTCGGTTTTCACCTGGCGGAAAACTGCAACCTTCAGCCCATCCGCCCGCAGGCGCCGGTCCAGGATGTAGACGGTCACCTTGAAGCGCTCCCCGGGGGTCGATTCGGGGGTGTACCAGTCGGTGATGATGACGCCCCCGAAAGGGTCCGCCGAAGACAGCGGCATGAACGCGACGGTATCGAGCGAGGCACGCCACAGGAAACTGTTGACGCCGATCCCTCCGCCGGCGCCCTCGTCGGCGCCGCCCTTGCCCTGGCCGAAACCCAGGCCGCCCTCGCCGAAAACCGTTTCCCTATTGGGATTGTCGGGGTCGAGGACCCGCCCGGTGCGGGCGTCGTACTGGCCCTTGGGATCGTTGGCGCTGGCGCCCATGCCGCAGCCGCCGAGTGCCAGCAGGCAGGCGCCCGCGAGGCTCACTGCGCGAAACCACCGAGCGTCCATCAAAGCCTCCACGACAGGCCCCCGCCCACCAGCCTCCCGAATGCCGTACTCCGCCTGCGCTGTCAACGTTCGCAGGCCCGCTTCGCGAGGCGCCCCGTGAGAGAGATTGTTGCCAACATGCCACATTGCGCAATGTTCGCGCTGCCGAGGCCCTTGGCTTTCTTGACCTTTGGGGGTTGCGATGGCTGTATCCGTCGGGGAACGCGGACCGGTGGGTTCCGTTACGCCTTTTGGGTCAATTCTTCACTTCGAGAGACGAAAGAGGAGCACATGAGAAAACTCCTGTACGGGACTTCGGCCCTGGTTGCCGCTGGCCTCCTGCATGTCGATCCCGCCTTTGCCCAGGCCAAGGAAAGCCCGGTCACGCTCACCGTCGGTGGTCGCTTCAACTTCATGTATGCCTTCGCCGATCAGCGCGACGGCACGCTCGGGCCTGCCGGCACCGACATCCGTGGACATGGCATCACACGCGAGGCCGAAATCCTCTTCCGTGGCCGTACCGCGCTGAACAACGGCCTCCGCGCCGGTGTGCATGTCGGCCTCGAGGCCGAGACCTGCGTCGACCAGATCGACGAAACCTACATCTGGTTCGAACACGACTCGTTCGGCCGTCTGGAACTGGGCTCGACCGACCAGGTCGGCTGGAAGATGTTCTACGGCGCCCCCGCGGCGATCCCGAACAACAGCACCGCCCAGATCAACACGCGCTCCTACAACCTGACGGCCGTTACCGCCGGCATCACCGCCCCCGGCAACAACTCGCCCCAGGCGCTGTTGAACCTCGGCAACGACGCCGAGCACATCAACTACTTCACCCCGCGCTTCTTCGGCTTCCAGGTCGGTGTGGCTTACACCCCTGAGAGCTGCCAGGAAGTCACCGCTCCCGGCCAGAACTTCTCGGTCGGCGCAGCGGTCGCGACCTGCACCGGCGCCGGCTCGCTGCCGAACGCCGCGAACGCGGGCCAGCAGGGCGACATCTGGGAAGTCGCCGCGAACTTCGTGCAGAAGTTCGGTGACGTGAACGTCGGCATCTACGGCGCCTACGCCGACGCCGATCTGGAAGCGAACGTGGCCTCCGGCCTCGGCCGCGACCAGAAGCAGTGGGGCGTTGGTGCCAACCTCGCCGCCTGGGGCTTCACCCTCGGCGCGCACTACAAGAACGACAACCTCGGCGTCCGCGGCGCGGATTACGACAGCTGGGGCGTCGGTCTGTCCTACCAGTGGGCCGCTTGGCGGGTTGGCGCCGAATACGGCTGGGTGAAGGCTGACTCCTATACCCAGGCAACCGGCGCTCTCACCGGCGTGAAGGACCGTTCGTGGGTCGGCATGGTCGGTGTTCAGTACTCGGGCATCGGCCCGGGGATCAACACCTTCGCCGGCATCCAGTTCTTCGACCAGAACGGCGCGTCCGCTGCGGCCACCAACGGGACCAGTGGTGGCAACGACGGCACCGTCTTCATCCTCGGCACCACGATCACCTACTGATCGTCGTCTCGAAAAGAAGAGCTACGGGAGAGGGCGGCTTCGGCCGCCCTCTCTTTTTTTGTGCAGAATCCCCGCGATTCTATATTTGCATCTTTATACAATAAGAACTTTATGCTAACATAACCCCTTTCCGATCGAGGAAGGGGACTGTTCCGATGATGGCGACGCATCGAACCCCCTGCCGCTGGCGAGGCGCTGGGCCCGGCGATCCGCACCCTGGTGACGCGGGTGATGGCCGACCCGGCGCTGAGCGCCTCTTCCCGCACGGTGATGACCTGGCCGCTGCCGGAGGGCAGGCGGACAGAATTGTCCGCCTCACTTCCCTTCTCCCGCTCCGGCAGGCAGAGAAGGGAAGAAAGAGGTTGGTCAAACTCGGCACAAACAGGTGCCGAATCGGCCGCGGCGGGCAGCGCGCCGGCCGAAACTGGCTCGAATTGGCTCGAATTGGCAGGGTTAGGCTCGGCCAGAAATCAGGCCCCTGCGGAAAAGCTCATCCCGATCAGCGACTTGCTGGAAAAGCCGATCGTCGCCTCCGAGACGTCCCGGCTCGCTGCCCGCGAACACCCCGCCCAGCTGAACGGCGTCTCCGCCGCCGCCCTCGCCAGCGGACAGAATTGTCCGCCCCCGGCATGAGGCCGGTCACGCCGCGGGCAAAAGAAAACCCCGCCGGCGCGCGGCCGGCGGGGTTCGGATCCCGGTCGACGTTCGGTCGATCAGAACGTCTTCGACACCGAGCCGACGAAGCGGCCTTCGCACAGCTTGAGGCCCCCGAAGCACTCGCTCTGCTTCAGGTCGGTGTCGTAATAGCCGAGGCTGAAGTTGAGACCGGCGAGGCCGAGCGTCACGCCGGCGTTCCACTCCATGTAGTCCGGGGTGCCGAAGCTGATATTGTCCTTGATCCACTGATGGCCGATATGGCCGAACAGCGACAGCGTCACCGGCTTGCCCAGCACCGTGGCGTCGCCGAAGAAGGGCAGCGGCACGCTCACCTCGCCGAAGACGAAATAGGCATCGTCGGTCTCGGCGAAGAAGTCGGGCGAATAGCGGAAGCCGACCTTGGGAATGACGAAGCCGAAGTCGTAGGCGAGGCTGAAGCCCGGCTCGATGAAGTCCAGGTTGGCGCCGCCGGGATTGCCGGCATTGACGTTGTTCTGCTTGGTCGTGCCCGGATACCAGTAGTAGATCACGTTCACGTCGTACATCAGGCCGCCGAAGACGGTTCCGCGGACGCCGGGGGTGATGTCGATCTCGGCGCTCGCATCGGTGAAGTCGACGTTGCTGCCCCAGACGTTCAGATAGACCTGGGCGGCCGGGGAAAAGCTGTAGGACAGCTCGAGATTGCCTTGCACCGCCGGGTCGTTCTCGGTCTGCGAGATGCCGCGGTACATGTAGTCGCTGTAGAAGCCGACCGAGCCGGTCAGTGCCCAGGGGCTTTCATCCGCGGCGAAAGCCGGGGCGGCGGCGGCCATCAGGCCGGCGGTCAACGCCAGGGCGTGACGTGTGGAACGCAGCATCGAAGAACTCCTCTTGAAAACGGACGCCGATGGTACTGGGGGTTCTCTACCCCGGAAGACATCGTGCCGCTAAGCAAGATTCGTGACGAAAATCGTTTTCGCTTCAAACTGTCACTTCCAGACAACAACTTCGGCATCCCCGAATAGGGCGCATTGTGACGTGATGAATACTTGGCCCATGTGATCGTTTCTTGACCGGCAAATCGCCTAAAAAGACGACATCCGGTCAGCTCGCCGGCACGACGACGCAGTCGATCTCGGCCGAACGCATGCGGGCGCACAGGGCCACCCCTTCGCCCTGGCCGGACACCTTGATGCGCAGGCGGAAGTCGACGCCCTTGTCGGCGCCGAGATCCGCCCGCTGGACGGTCGCCTCGTAGCCGGCGAAGAGATCCGGATGCGCTTCCTTCAGCTTGGTCCAGGCGGGCTCCGCCTGGCCTTCGCGATTGTAGGAGGCGACCTGCACGAAGGCCGAAGCGCGGTCGGTCCAGGTCACCTTGGCCGGCGCCGGCTCGGCGGCCGCCACGGCTTCGGCCGGAACGGCCGCGGCGGGCGGTGCCGGCGCCGCGGCGGGCGGCGCTTCCATCGCGGGGGCGGGGACAGGAGCAGGAGCAGGGGCAGGCGCAGCGGCAGGGGCGCTCGCCGTCTGGACCGGGGCTGGCGGTTCGGCCGGCACGGCCACGGCCGGTGGTGGCGGCGGAGCGCGCTGCGGTTCGGGTTCGCGCGGCGCGGCCGCCGGCGCCGCCGGGGCGGGAGCGGATGGCGGCGCCGGGGGCGGCTTCACCTCGTCCACCTGTACCGGCGCCAGCGCCATCGCCGGCAGCGGTGGTGCCGATTCGGGGGGGGCCGATGCCCGGGTCCGGGCGCGCACCCGGTCGCGATAGGCGATCAGTGCCCCGGCGCGGGCCTGCACGTCGGCCATGCCGAGCCCGGCGAGGGCCGCCGCCGCTTCCGCCCCGGCGGGATCGCCGGCGGCGAAGCGCGACAGGGCGAGGTTGGTGTTGAGGGCCTTGTTGTCGGCGCTGAGCGCGAGGCCGGACCGGTAGGCTTCGGCCGCCCCTTCGGGATCGCCCAGCATGTCCCGGGCGATGCCGAGGGCGTTCCACAGCCGCACGTCGCCGGGCGACTGCCGCACCGCCCGGCCGAGCAGCGCCGCCGCCGGTTCGGGCCGCTCCAGCCCGAGATGGCTGGTCGCCAGCGCCCGGACCAGCACGAGGTCGTCGGGATTGGCGGCGACCGCCCGGCTGAGCGGCTCGACCGCCTCGGCCTGCCGGCCCTGGGACGAGAGCATGAGGCCGAGCCGGCCCGCCGCCTGGGTCGAGGCGGGGTCGCGGCGGAGCGCCTGGGAAAACGCCTCGACCGCGGCATAGATGTCGCCGGAAGCCGCCGCCCGCTCGCCTTCGGCCATCAGCTCGGCGAAGCCGCGCTGCGGCTGCACGGGGGCCGCGGCGACCGGGCGCCGGGTCTCCGGGGCCGTGGTGTCGGTACAGGCGGCGAGCATGGCCGCGGCGATGCAGGCCAGCAGGATGCGGGGCGCTTTCGGCAGCACGGGGCAGCCTCTCCCTATGTCGGTGCAGCGGATGCCCCGGAGCCTATGCCGGCATGGTTAACGCAGGCTTACGCGGCCGGTTTCGCCTCAGTCGCGCGGGATCGGCGGCGGTCGCGGCCCGTCGGCGCGGCCCCACAGGATCGCCTCCCGGATCGCCGCCGCCTCGGCATCGGTGCGCAGCCGCATCCCTTCGCCCTCGGCCTCGACGCCCAGCAGCCCCCACAGCCGGTCCAGGTCGACCGGGCCGCCGTGGTGGTAGTAGAGGTCGATATGCGTCGCCATCGTCGGCACCCCCACCGCCTTGTCGCAGGCGGCGGCGAAGGCGGCCGTGGTCCAGCGCTGGGTGTGCGTGCCGCCGTCCCGCGCGATCGCCCGCAGGCAGTGCTCCAGGCCGCGGGCGCCGCCGGTTTCCCGGCGCATCTGCACATCGGTCATCAGCATGAACAGCGCGCCGCCCCAGCCGAGCGCCCCGAAGCCCGCCCGCCGCATGCCAGTCCGCGCCAGCGCATCCTCGCCGCGCGCCATCTCGCGGACGAAGCCGGCCCAGACCGCCTCGGGCGCGATCCAGCCGGCGCGTGCGCGGGCCAGCGGCCCCAGATAGGTGGCGATCCCCCGCATCAGCCAGACGGCGTCGTCGATCAGATAGGGCATGCGGCCCTGCAGCATGGCCTCGATCAGCAGGCCGTCCCCGGCCAGCGCGGCCCGGTCGCTCGTCTGGCCCAGCTGGACAGCCGTGCTGATGCCGCCGCCGGCGGCGGTGCGGGCCGACAGCACCCCGTGCCGGCCGGCTACCGGAACCACCACCACCATCGATCCCGCGCCGGGATCGCTGCCGTAGATCCGCTCGACGGCGGCGGCGTTCCCCGCCACCCAGCGCTCCAGCGCCGGCAGCCCCGCCTCCACCGGCCGGTCCGGCACCACCAGTTCGATCGAGGGCGTCGCCGCTGCCCTCGTCACCGGCCCGAACACGGTGTAGCCCGCCTGCGTCAGCGCGCCGGCGGCGAGGATGATGCGCCCGTCCTCCCCCACCGTCATCGCGCTCGCCACCGGCTCCCCCGCCAGCCGCAGGCGCAGCGGCAGGTCGAGCGCCACCGGGCGCGGCAGCCACAGATCCGCCGTGGTCAGCAGCGACCCTCCTGCCGTCTGCACCCCCCGGCCCGCGGCCGCCGCATGGGCGCCCAGATCAAGGCTGTAGCGGAATCGCCAGCCGCCGCCGGTCGCCCAGCGCGTGCCGTCGTGGCGCAGCGCCTGGCCGGCGCCGTCGCGGAAATCGATCCGATCGGCGATCCAGGCCGGGGCGGTGAAGGCCGCCACCGGCTCGTTGCAGGCGATCTCGGTCTGCACCAGCGGTCCCGGATCGACCGTCACGTCGTAGTCGCAGGCGCTCGCCGCCGCCGCGGCGGGGCTCAGGAAGAAGAGCAGGGCGAGGAGGGCGCGCATGCGGCTGAGTCTAGCGTGCTTGCGATTGCCCGCCACGCCTCGGCCGGCATAGTCTTCGCGAACCAGAACGGGAGGAATGCGGCCGATGCGTGCCGAGCAGAGCTACGAGACCATCCGGGTGCGTCCGATCGCCGGCTCCTGCGGGGCGGAAATCGAAGGGGTTGACCTGTCGAAGCCCCTCGGCAACCACGCCTTCGCCGAGATCCGGCGCGCTTTCGTCGAGAACGCGGTGATCTTCTTCCGCGGCCAGGAGCTGACGCCGGCGCAGCAGGAAGCCTTCACGCTCCGCTTCGGCCCCTTCGGACGGACCGATTTCGTGAAGACGCTGGACGATCATCCCAACATCATCGCCGTCATCAAGGAGGCCGACGAACGCACCCCGTTCAATTTCGGCGGCACCTGGCATTCCGACTTCAGCTACCAGGAGCGGCCGCCGATGGCGACCATCCTCTATGGTCGCGACGTGCCACCGCATGGCGGCGACACCCTCTTCGCCAGCATGTACCTCGCCTACGAGACGCTGTCCGACGGGCTGAAGAAGACGCTCGAGGGCCTGCGCGCGGTGCACAGCGCGCGGCGTTCCTACGGCAGCAAGGGCACCTACTCCCGCGCGCGCCTGAAGGGCATGCAGATCTCCGCCGGGGAGGAGGGCGACGGGGAATGGGAGCATCCGGTCATCCGCACCCATCCCGACAGCGGCAGGAAGGCTCTGTTCGTCAATCAGGTCTACACGATCCGCTTCGCCGGCTGGACCGAGGCGGAGAGCAAGCCGCTGCTCGATTTCCTGTATGCGCATTCCGTCAGGCCCGAATTCACCTGCCGCTTCCGCTGGGAGAAGGGCTCGCTCGCCATGTGGGACAATCGCTGCCTGCAGCATTTCGCACTCAACGACTATCACGGCTTCCGGCGCGAACATCACCGCACCACGCTGGCCGGCGAAGTGCCGGCCTGATCGCCGACAAAAAAGGCCCCCGTCTCGCGACGGGGGCCTTCTCGGGGCTTCGTGCCTCCTACTTCATCGCCACCTTGCGGTCGGCCAGCGGCGGCAGGAACTTGTCGGTGTAGAGATCGGCCGCCTTCACCACGCCCGGCGCCACCTTGTAGGCGTCGGAAACGACGTCGATCGACTTCTGCAGGCGCACCATGTCGACTTCCGACAGGCCTTTCTCCTTCACCGACTTGGTCAGCATGACGGCGTCGCGAACCAGCGCCAGGCGGTCCATCTCCAGGTCCACCTTCATCAGGTTGTCGAACTTCTTCAGCGTCTCGAGGGCCGCCTTCGGATCGGCGAAGGTCTCCTTCATGCCCATGTTCACGGCCTTGGCCACCGCCTTCAGCGTCGCCGGATACTTCTCGGCATAGGCCCAGGTGGTGATCAGGGCGCTGCCGTAGAGGGGCACGCCGAACTCGTTGTAGCGCCAGACGGTGAGCGTATCCGGCGCCATGCCGTTCGCCTTCAGGTTCAGGACCGAGGTGGAGACGAAGCCGGTGATGCCGTCCGCCTGCTTCTGCAGCAGCATCGTCTCGCGCAGCTGCGGCGTCACCGTCTTCCAGCTGATCTTGCCCATGTCGACCCCGGTCGCCTTGGCGAAGCTCGGGAACAGCATGCGCCCGGCATCGGCTTCCGGCGCCGCCAGGGTCTTGCCTTCCAGGCCCTTCGGGCTGCTGACGCCGAGCGCCTTCGGGAACATGACGGCCGCCAGCGACTCGTCGAACACCATGTAGAAGGCGACCATCTTCTTGTCGGGGTTCTGGGCGTTGAACGGCACCAGCGTGTTGATGTCGGCGAAGCCGATGTCATAGGCCCCCGAGGCCACCTTGGCGGCCGCATCGCCGGAACCGAAGCCCCGGTCCATCTTCACCTCGATCCCTTCCCTGGTGAAGTAGCCCTTCTCGATCGGCAGCGAGAAGACGGCGTGGTTGCCCTGGATCGCCCAGTCCAGCACCAGCTTGACGTTCGATTGCGCGGCTGCGCTCCCCGCGCCCAGCGCCGCGGCCAGGCCGAAACCGGCGGCGATCAACCTTCTCACGGACATGAAATCCCTCCTTTGCGTCCCTGCAATTCTATGCCCGCGTACGGATGCAAGTCCCCTGCCGACACGGATCGCGCCAGCTTACGGGAAGGGTCCGGACGATGCCACCGGCCTGCCCGCGCATCGGCCGATTGCCCAACAGCGCGGCAACGGGTCGCAGAGAACCGGCCCGAAAGTCTGGACAATCAATTGCCGGAGTGCCAGAAACCGGCCAGATTTGTTTGGTCAGATTTGCTCGGGGGTCAAGCGGGCATGAGCAGCAGCACGACGGGCGCCGGTTCAGCCGGTGAACCCACGCGGCGGGACTTTCTCTACATTGCCGCTGGCGGCGTGGGCGCCATCGGTCTGGGCTTCACCGTCTGGCCGTTTATCCACCAGATGAACCCGTCCGCGGATGTGCTGGCGCTGTCTTCCACCGAGGTCGACATCTCCAAGGTCGCCGAGGGCATGAGCATCACGGTGATGTGGCGCGGCAAGCCCGTCTTCGTGCGCCACCGCACGCCGGCCGAGATCGAGAAGGCGCGGGCCGACGACAAGGCCGACCTGCCCGATCCGGCCAACGACGCGGATCGTGCCAAGAAGCCGGAATTCCTGGTGATGGTCGGCGTATGCACCCATCTGGGCTGCGTGCCGCTCGGCCAGCAGGGTGAATACGGCGGCTGGTTCTGCCCCTGCCACGGCTCGCACTACGACACCTCGGGTCGCATTCGCAAAGGGCCGGCGCCGACCAATCTTCCGGTGCCCGCCTACGAATATCTCAGCGATACCCGTATCCGGATCGGGTGAGGTCGAAGACCATGGCACTGCAGACGACCAATCCCGTCATCAAGTGGATCGAGTACCGGCTGCCGGTGTTCTCGACCATCGACCACATGGTGGGTTCCGCCTACCCGACGCCGAGGAATCTCAACTACCTCTGGAATTTCGGCTCGCTCGCCGGCGTCGTCCTGGTGGCGCAGATCGTCACCGGCATCGTGCTCGCCATGCACTACACCCCGCATGTGAGCATGGCCTTCGCCTCGGTCGAGCACATCATGCGCGACGTGAACTACGGCTGGCTGATCCGCTACGCGCATGCCAACGGCGCCTCGATGTTCTTCGTCGTGGTCTATATCCACATCTTCCGCGGTCTCTACTACGGCTCCTACAAGACCCCGCGCGAGCTGCTCTGGTTCATCGGCATCGCCATCTTCCTCGCCATGATGGCGACCGCCTTCATGGGCTACGTGCTGCCCTGGGGGCAGATGTCCTTCTGGGGCGCCACCGTCATCACCAACCTGTTCTCGGCTTTCCCGATCATCGGCGATCCGATCGTGACCTGGCTGTGGGGCGGTTATTCGGTCGACAACCCGACGCTCAATCGCTTCTTCAGCCTGCACTTCCTGCTGCCCTTCGTGATCGTGGGCCTCGTCATCCTGCATGTGCTGGCGCTGCACCAGCACGGCTCGAACAACCCGCTCGGCATCGACGCGAAGAAGGGCACCAAGGACGTCATCCCCTTCCATCCGTACTACACGGTGAAGGACCTGTTCGGCCTCGGCGTATTCCTGATCTTCTTCTGCTACTGGATCTTCTTCAATCCGAACGCCCTCGGCCATGCCGACAACTACATCCCGGCGAACCCGCTGGTGACGCCCGCGCATATCGTGCCGGAATGGTACTTCCTGCCCTTCTACGCCATCCTGCGCGCGGTGCCGGACAAGCTCGGCGGCGTGCTGCTGATGTTCGGCGCCATCCTGATCCTGTTCCTGCTGCCCTGGCTCGACACCAGCCGGGTGCGCTCCACCCGCTTCCGGCCGATCTACAAGCAGTTCTACTGGATCTTCGTCATCGTCTGCATCGTGCTGCTCTGGGCCGGCGGGCAGCCGGCGGAAGGCCTGCCGCTCATCCTCAGCCGGATCGCCACCGTCTACTACTTCGCCCATTTCCTTCTTGTCCTGCCGCTGGTCGGCTGGTTCGAACGGCCCCGCGCCCTGCCGGCCTCGCTCAGCGAACCGGTGCTTGGCGGCGGCAAGCTCGCCACCGCGGGCGCAGCCCAGGAGAAGGCGTGATGCGCGCGCTGAAACTGATCGCCCTCGGCCTCGGCCTGGCCTTCGCCGCCCCGGCCCTCGCCGCCACCGACGCGCCGGTGCCGCCGGCGCAGCCATGGTCGTTCAACGGCGCCTTCGGAACCTACGACCGGGCGGCGCTGCAGCGCGGCTTCCAGGTCTACAAGGAAGTCTGCTCGGCCTGCCATTCCATGCACTATGTCGCCTATCGCAATCTCGGGGATCCGGGCGGCCCGGGCTTTTCCGAGGCCGAGGTGAAGGCGATCGCGGCATCGGTGGAGGTTCCCGGCGATCTCGACGACGCGGGCGAGCCCACCACCCGCCCCGGTATTCCCTCCGACAAGTTCAAGTCGCCCTTCGCCAACGACAAGCAGGCGCGCGCGGCCAACAACGGCGCCTTTCCGCCCGACCTGTCGCTCATGGCGAAGGCGCGGGCGCACGGACCTGACTACACCCATGCCCTCCTGGTCGGTTACGCGGAGCCGCCGGCCGGCTTCGCCCTCGGTCAGGGCATGAGCTACAACAAGTACTTTCCCGGTCATCAGATCGCCATGGCGCCGCCCTTGGCGGAGGATGCCATCACCTATACCGACGGTACCAAGGCGACCGTCGAACAGATGGCTTCCGACGTCTCGCATTTCATGATGTGGGCGGCGGAACCCAAGCTCGAGGACAGGAAGCGCATCGGCTTCCAGGCCATCGTCTTCCTGGTGTTCGCCACCGGCATCTTCTACGCGGTCAAGCGCAAGGTCTGGTCCGACCTGCACTGACCGCGCATCCAGTCATTCGCGATGAGGGCCGCCCGGAGACCGGCGGCCCTTTTCGTTTGCGCCTCAACCCCGGAAATCAGCCCCGGAACACGCCGCTGCTGCGATAGACCGGTACGCCCTCGACCCTGAACACGCCCTGGGCGACATAGGTGCGGCCGTCGCGGTGCAGCACCTCGCCCTCGCCTTCCACCCAGTCGCCGACCTTCGCCGCGGCCAGCAGATCGCCCGACAGCGAGATGGTGTTGACGAAGCCGAGCTCGGGAAAGCGCTCGCGCCCGGTGACGATCAGCAGCAGGTCGGCGGCGAAGGCCAGCATGCCGTTGTGGCAATGCCCGGCGGCGTCGGCATGCCGCTGCTCGACCCGGAAGCCCACCTGAACGCCGCCGCTCGCCTTCCTCATCATGAGCGGGCCGTTGACGCGGGCGAAGGCGACGGCATCGAAGGCGTGCACGAAGCCGGGCGGAGGCGGGGAATCGGTCATGATCCCTGACGCTTACACCGCCTTCACCGGGCGTCAACCCTGTGACGATCCGCACAAACCGAAGCTCTGATGGCGCCGTAGAGAGACATGAAGTTTGGTTTACGGCGCGTTCACACTCTCCCCGTTCCCCTCCAGAACGCGCCGATCTCGCCCCGCCGGATTTCCGTTCGGCGGGGCATTTTTCTCCTCAGCCCCTGATCTCCGCCAGCACCGGCCGCAAGTGGGTGAGGAACAGTTCGGGGTTTTCGCTCATCGGGAAGTGGCCGAGATTCGGCATCACGGTGAATTTCGCCCCTGCAATGCGATCGGCGGCGAAGCGGGTGTCCTCCGGTGCGGCGGAGTAGTCGTATTCGCCGGTCAGGAGATAAAGCGGGCAGCGCGCGGTGTCGATCTGCCCGACACGGTTCCGCAGGTCGCCGTCGCCGCCCCGGTAGAAGAACAGGTCGCCCTTGAACACGCCGGGCCCGCCCTGCATGTACTGCCACAGCGTCTCCCAGCGCTCGGCGGCGGGGGATGCCGGCGCCATCAGGCCGGAGACATAGGCCGCCGCCGCCTCGCCGCCATGAACCCGCGGGTGGTGCAGCCAGCCGAGATCCATGTAGGGCTCGATATGTGCGGCCGACTGCAGGCCGATGATCGCGCGGAAGCGCTCCGGATGCTCGATCGCGAGGACCAGGGCCAGCCGTCCGCCGATGGAACAGCCCATGACAACCGGCTTTTCGAGGTCGAGGGCGTCGGACACCGCCAGCACCATGCCGGCATATCCCTCGGTGGTGAGGCGATACTCCTCCGTCTCCCAGCCGGCGGGTGGCGAGGACTTGCCGTGCCAGGGCATGTCGAAGACGATGACCCGGAAATGCTTCGTCACCTCGGGATCGTTCAGCACGCCGCGATACTGCCGTCCGTCCGATCCGGCGGTGTGCAGGCAGATCAGTGGAATGCCCTGGCCCGCCTCCTCGACATAAAGCCGATGCGCCCGGCCGCCGATGTCCAGATGCAGGTATCGGCCGGTGATGGCCTCGAACCGCGCCTTGCTCGTGCCCGCCCTGCTCATGGCCGCGCCTCCGCGCTGCGCAGCAGCGCGAACAGACGCTTGATGTAGAAGAGATATGCGGTCATCAGCTTCATATCGCCTTCGATGCTGACGCGCCGCCAGCGCAGCATGGCGAAGAGATCGTGGTAGCCGGGCGGCGGCACCGCCTCCAGGAAGCGTGCCCAGGTCTCCGAGGCGGCGCGGATGAAGAGGTCCGTGCGCGGCGAGAGCAGCGGCCCGGGCGTCACCTTCGCCACCACGCCGTTCTCGATTTCCACCAGCCAGTCGCGGCCGCCATCGCCGATCACGAGCGCGCAATCGAAATCCTTGCCGAAGCGGGCGAGCGCCGGATCGCCCTCGGCGCGTGCCTTGAGTTCCGCGAGGGGCAGCGCGCCCATCACCGCCCCACCGCGCCGGGCGCGACGTCGAGGCGGCAGGCGATGCCTTCCAGCCCCGGCGCCGAAGGCGGGTACTGCCGCAGCACCAGCGGATCGTGGCCGGGCACGATGTGCTCCTCCGAATCGGCGAGGGACCGCAGCACGTCGTAGCCCTCGATCATCTTCATGACGTCCAGCACGATGGGGAAGGGCCGTGTCTCCTTCATGTTGGCGTAGAAATGGCTGGCATCCGATGCCAGCACCACCCAGCCGCGCTTGGTCCAGACGCGCACCGCCTGCAGGCCGGCGGTATGGCCGCCGATGTGATGCACGCTGAGGCCGGGCGCCAGGGTGCCGCAGCCGTCGTGGAAGCGCACCCGGCCGCCGAAGACGTGGCGGACCATCAGGCAGATGTCCTCGACCGAGAAGGCGTGGCGCAGCGGCTCGTGGCACATGCAGCGCCCGGTGGCGAAGGACATCTCCTTGTCCTGCAGGTGGAAGCGGGCGTTCGGGAACTTGTCCAGGTTGCCGGCATGGTCGTAGTGCAGATGCGTGATCACCACGTCGCTGACCTCGGCGGCGTCGAGGCCCAACAGCTTGATCCCCTCGGTCGGACAGCGGATCAGCTCGCGGCTCCGGATCTTCGCCGTCTCGGCGGAGAAGCCGGTATCGATGACGAAAGTGCCCGCCGGACCGCGGACGACCCAGACGAAGAAGTCGAGCGGCATCGGGCCGTCATGCGGGTCGCCGCCCAGGAAGTTGAAGCGCGCGCTGCGCTGGTGATGGGCGTATTTGACCGCATGCACCTCGTAAGGCTGCAGGTTCCCCATGGCGCTTTCCCTCCGGTGTTTCTTGTCGCGGTACTTTGCGCGAGGGGATGCGGGGAGGGCAACCCTGCTGCGCGTGTGGGTGCCGGTGGCGTTACTTTCCTTCGCTCCGGTGCCGCTTATCTTTCCCCAATCGTCAATCGTACGGACCACGCCCGTGTGGAAGATCACCGCTGCCGCCTTGATCGTCGTTGCTGGTATCGCCGCACCGGCGTCCGCCGAAACCCGGGACGAGGCCTGGGCACGCGATCGATGCCTCAAGGACGGCTTGAAGGCGGGCACGCCCGAGATGGCCACCTGCATCCGCTATACGGTCGCCTGGCTGGAAAAATCGCGCCGCGATTCCCAGCGGCTGTTCAACTAGGACCTCGCGGGAGCGAGTAGGGTTGTATTCATGCGTTTTGCCGGTTTCGCCCTCGCCCTGATCATCCTCGCGCTTCCCGCGGCCGCCCAAGTGCAGCGGGATGCGCCGATCGGCGCCTATCCTCCCGGCTCGGGTTCCGATGGCCGCGCACCGATCGGCTCCTATCCGCCTTCGCGGCCCGCGCCGACGGTCCGGCCCCCCGACGCGCCGGCCCAGCGCCAGCCCGACGCGCATGAGCGGATCATCGAACGCCAGCGGTCCGAAGAGAGACGTCAGCGCGAGGCCGAGGAGATCCGGCGCAGCCTGCCGAACAGGCCGTGACGCAGTCGACGGGAATGCCAGCCGAACAGGAGCGCCGGGACCGTCTGGCCCGCGCGCTCCGCGCCAACCTGCGCCGTCGCAAGGATCAGGCGCGCGGACGCGCCGAAGGGGAACAGCCGGAAGCGGCGGTGGAAACCGCCGATCCCGCCCCCGATCAGAACTGACCCTTCTCCACCTGGAAGATGTCGGGCTTCTTCGTATCCAGCACGTAGGATAGCTGCAGCGCCATGTTCTTCAGCGCCTCGGCCTGGGCCGCTTCCTTCGCCTTGGGGTCTCCCTCCGGCACCGTGCCGCCGGGCACCGTCAGGATCAGCAGCGCCATGCGCTCTTTCGCGTCGAGGCCGCGGAAGGCGACGATCGATCCGCCCTGGATCGGCTGGTTGACCATGCGCCCGTCTTCCTTGAAGGGCTGCCCGAGGAAGTAGTTGCGGAGGACGTTGGCGGTCGACACCAGCTGCTCGGGCGTCGTCTTCGGGTCCACGGCGCGTCCCCAAAGCACGTTCACCTGGATCAGGGTCTTCGACTTGTAGCCGAAGACGTAGCCGAGCCTCGCCATCCCGGTATCCGAGAGGTTCGGCACGGTGACCGCGAGCACCCGGGTCTTCTCGATCGGGTTGGTTTCGGTCCGCAGGGTCTTCGCGTCGACCTTGAAGTCCTTGACGACGGCTGCGCGCACCTGCTCCTCGTTCATGCCGAATTTGGCCGAACGGAACCCGTCGAGGAAGGCTTCCGGCGACTGCGCCACGGCGCTGCCGGGGAGAGATATCAGGCCGGCCAGGAGACCGAAGATCAAGCCGAGTGCCAATCGCGTCATTGTGCGTCGCCGCCTCCCTCGCAGGGTGCGCAGATTAGGCCGGTGTCCGATTCCGGTGCAACGTTGCCGATGCCCGCCCGACCCGGATAGATGAAGCCGACGAAACCGCTTGCCTTGTTGAGGAGCGAACGATGACTGCGTATAGTCCGACCACAAGATCTAGTGGTTCAATGATCACCATGCTACGAAACCTGCTGCCGGCTCTCGCCTTGCTGGTCGCCTTTGCGGCACCCGCGCGGGCTGAAATCAGCCCGGATACCGGGGATCTGGTCTATGGCTCCGCCGACGCGCCGGTCACGATCGTGGAATACGCGGCGCTGACCTGCCCGCACTGCGCCACGTTTTACACCGAGATCCTGCCTCAGCTGAAGGAACGCTACATCGACAAGGGGACCGTGCGCCTTGTCTTCCGCGACTTCCCCTTCGAGGCGGTGGGGCTGCGCGCGCATATGCTGGCCCGTTGCGCGGGACCCGATCGCCGGGCGGGCTTCATGGACGTCCTGTTCAAGCAGCAGAGGGCGTGGTCGAGCGCCCCCGATCCGGTCCGGGCGCTGGCCCAGATCGCGAAGCTCGGCGGCATGAGCGAGGCGAATTTCAACGCCTGCATGAGCAGCAAGCCGGCCGAGGAAGCGGTCCTGAAGAATCGCCTGGAGGGCGAGCAGAAGGACAAGGTGACCTCGACCCCCACCTTCATCATCGCCGGACAGACCTTTTCCGGCGGCCGCACGATCGACGATTTCGCCAAGATCATCGATTCGGCCTTGGCGGGCCGGAAGGCTGCCGCGCCCGCCGCGAGCAACGCCGCGACACCGGTCTCGGCTCCGGCCCCGGTGCCGGCCTCCGATCCAGGCATGGCCGCCCGGTTCATGGCCTGGCTGCGGGGTCTGTTCGGCTGACGACAGCGTATCAAGGGGGAGGTTTCGCGTGCATTTCACCGAGCTGCGTCTCAGCGGGTTCAAGTCGTTCGTGGAACCGACCCAGGTGCCGATCGGCCCGGGTCTGACCGGCATCGTCGGCCCGAACGGCTGCGGCAAGTCGAACCTGGTCGAGGCGTTGCGCTGGGTGATGGGCGAGACCTCCGCCCGCCGCATGCGCGGCGGGGCGATGGACGACGTGATTTTCGCCGGCACCACCCAGCGCCCGGCCCGCAATCTGGCCGAGGTCACGCTCAGGATCGACAACGGCGACCGCGCCGCGCCGCCCGCCTTCAACGACGGGCCCGAGATCGAGGTGACGCGCAGGATCGAGCGCGAGCACGGCTCCTTCTACCGGGTGAACGGACGCGAGGTGCGCGCCCGCGACGTCCAGCTGCTGTTCGCCGACCTCGCCTCCGGCGCGCACAGCACGGCGATGGTGAGCCAGGGCCGCGTCGGCGCGCTCATCAATGCGAAGCCGACCGAACGCCGAGGCCTGCTCGAGGAAGCCGCGGGGATCACCGGCCTGCATTCGCGCCGGCACGAAGCGGAACTCCGCCTGAAGGCGGCCGAGCAGAACCTCGAACGCCTGACCGACGTGATGCAGCAGATGGAGAGCAATCTTCAGGGGCTGAAGCGCCAGGCGCGGCAGGCGACGCGCTATCGCAACCTCTCGGGCCATGTCCGCCGGGCCGAGGCCCTGGTCTATCACCTGCGGCACGCCGCCGCGGCACTCGCCCTGGAAGCGGCCAGCACGCATCTGGCCGAGACGGAATCGGCGCTGGCCGCCCGGACGGGCGAGGCCGCCGCGGCCAGCACCGCCCAGGCCGAGGCGGCCGCCGCCCTTCCGCCCTTGCGCCAGACCGAGGCCGAGGCCGCCGCCCGCCTGCAGCGCCTGATCGTCGCCCGCGAATCGCTGGAAGCCGAGGAAAAGCGCGCCGAGGCCGAACGCAACCAGCTCTTCACCCGCCTGGAGCAGACGGCCGCCGACCTTCGCCGCGAACAGGGCCTGAAGGACGAAGCCGCGGCGACCATCGCCCGGCTGCGGGCCGAGATCGAGCAGTTGAACACCGCCCGCGCCGGCGAGAACGACCGCGAAGGCGAGCTGACCGCCGCCTTCGCCGCGGTGGAGGCGCGGGTGAAGGAGGCGGAGGCCGCCCTCGACCGGGCGACCGAACGCGCCGCCCGCGAAGGGGCCGAGCGCAACCGCCTGAACCAGGAATTGTTTGGCATCGATCGCCGGCTGGAACGCCTGTCGGCCCGGATGCGCGACGCGGCGGAAGAGCAGTCGAAGCTGACCGCCCGCCCGGAAGAGGACGAGGCCGCCCAGGCCGCCGCCGCCGAGGCCGAACGCCTGGCCGCCGCGGTGCTGACCGCGCGCGAGGCCCAGACCGAGGCCGAGCGGGCGCTGGAAACCGCCACCGCCGCCGAGCGCCAGGCACTGCAGTCCCTGCGCGATGCCGAGGGACGCGAGGCGCGTATCGCCGCCGAGGAGCGCGGTCTCGCCAAGCTGCTCGCCGTCAGCGACGGCAAGCTGTGGTCGCCGGTCATCGACCTCCTGACGGTGTCTCCGGGCTATGAGGTGGCGCTGGCCGCCGCGCTCGGTGAAGACCTGAATGCCGGTACCGATGCCGCGGCCCCGCTGCACTGGACGGTGTTGCCCCCCTATGACGATGCGGCGCCGTTGCCGGAGGGCGTGGCACCGCTCTCGGGCCACGTTCGGGCGCCCGACACGCTGACCCGCCGGCTGTCGCAGGTCGGCCTGGTCGACGAGACCGACGGCGCCCGGCTGCAGCCCTCGCTCCGCCCTGGCCAGCGCCTCGTCAGCCGCAGCGGCGCGCTCTGGCGTTGGGACGGCTACACCATGAAGGCCGGGACGCCGACCGCCGCCGCCATGCGCCTGGAACAGCGTAACCGGCTGGCCGACCTGAAGGCCCAGCTCGCCGTTCTGACCACCGAGGTGGCGGGCGTGCGCGAGCAGCACAACGCAACCGCCGAGCACGCCGCCGCCGCCCGCAAGGCGGAAGGCGAGGCCCGCAACCTCACGCGCGAGACCGACCGCCAGCTGGCCCTGGCCCGGACGGCCGAAGCCGAGGCTGTCCGCCGCGCCACCCAGCGCGCCACCCGTCTCGCCGCCGTCGCCGCCCAATTGGAGGAAGTCGCCGCCGAGCGCGCCGAGGCCGAGCAGCGCAAGGGCGAGGTCACCACGGCCGTCGCCGCCCTGCCGGCGGAAGAAATCGCCCGCGAAGCGCTGAACCAGGCCCGTGGCGCCGTCGGCATGCTGCGCGCGGAAGTCTCGCAGGCCGCCCGCGCCCTCGACCAGCACCGGGCCGAAATGCGGGCTCGGGCCGGCCGGGCCGACCAGCTCGCGCGCGAGGCCGCCTCCTGGGAGGGCCGGCGGATCGCCTCCGACCGGCAGATCGAGTCTCTCGGCGCCCGGAAGGGGGAGTTGGAGGGCGAAATCTCGGCCCGGGCCGACCTGCCCGCGACCTTCGCCGCCAAGCGCGCCACGCTGCTCGACGAGATCGGTCGGGCCGAAACCGGCCGGCGTGAGGCGGCCGACGCTCTCGCTGCGGCCGAGACCGTGCAGGCGCAGGCCGACAAGGCGGGCCGCGCCGCGCAGGAGGCACTCTCGGCGGCGCGCGAGGCCCGGGCCCGGGCGGAATCCGACCAGGAGCACCGCACGGAAGCCGTAGGCGAGGTGACGGCGCGCATCCGCGAGGTGCTGGACTGCGCCCCGGAGGAGACCTTGTCCCTAGCCGAGCTCGACGAGGGCGAGGCGATGCCGGAACTCGCCCAGGTCGAGACGCGCCTGGAACGCCTGCGCAAGGAGCGCGACGGGATGGGGCCGGTCAACCTCCGCGCCGATATCGAGGCGGACGAGATCGAAGCCCAGCTCACCTCGCTGGTCACCGAAAAGGCCGATCTGGAAGCCGCCATCGCGCGGCTGCGCCAGGGCATCTCCAGCCTGAACAAGGAGGCGCGCGAACGCCTCCTGCTCGCCTTCAACCAGGTGGACGCGCATTTCCGCGCCCTCTTCGTGAAGGTCTTCGGCGGCGGCGAGGCGCATCTGGCGCTGACCGAATCGGAGGATCCCCTGGAAGCCGGCCTCGAGATCATGGCCTCGCCCCCGGGCAAGAAGCTGCAGATCCTCTCGCTGCTCTCGGGCGGCGAGCAGGCGCTGACGGCGCTGTCCCTCCTCTTCGCGGTCTTCCTCACCAATCCGGCGCCCATCTGCGTGCTGGACGAGGTGGACGCTCCCCTCGACGACGCCAATGTCGAACGTCTGTGCGACCTCCTGGAAAGCATGGTGCAGGGCAGCGATACGCGTTTCGTCGTCGTCACCCACCATCCGATCACCATGGCCCGCATGGACCGGCTGTTCGGCGTGACCATGGCGGAAAAGGGCGTCAGCCAACTCGTCTCGGTCGATCTGCAGGCCACCGAGGAGCATCGAAAATCCGCCTGATTCCAAGTGCTTGGGTCCCATTGTCGCGCATGCGAAAAGAGGGGCGTTTCGGCTTGACACCAGGGGGGCTGCTTCCTAAGGTCCGCGCGCTTCCGTGACGGGGGCGGGGATGAATGCCGGACCAGACCGGCCAGAGCCGCGCGAGCCCGATCAGCCAGGCGATTTGGAGGCCTTGAGCGACCGTCTGCGCGATGCGCGGGGGGCGGCGCGACCCGATGAAGACGGGCCGCGCCGGCGCAGCAGGGCTGAAGGTGTCGCTTGGCGGCTCGCCGTGGAGATGGTCTCTGCCTTTGCCGTTTGTGGTTTCATCGGCTGGTGGCTCGACAAGTGGTTCGGGACATTGCCGTGGGCTATGCTCACCGGGCTCCTGCTCGGGGGCGTGGCCGGCCTGACGAACGCCTTTCGGGTCGCCCGTGCGATCCAGAAGGATGCGGAGGCGGCGGACAGATCATAGGGCAGTAGTCGACCCGTGGCCGAAGCACATAGCCCACTCGAACAGTTCCAGATCACGCGTCTGGTGCCGATCAAGATCGGCAACCTGGATGCATCCTTCACCAATTCCTCGCTCTGGATGGTGCTGGTGCTGATCGGAGTCGTCTCCTTCCTGCATCTGGGCATGCGCCAGCGCGAGCTGGTCCCCGGCCGCTGGCAGTCGATGGTCGAAATGGCCTACGAATTCGTCGCCAACATGGTGCGCGAGAACGTGGGCTCGGCCGGGCGGGCCTATTTCCCCTTCATCTTCACGCTGTTCATGTTCGTGCTGTTCTCGAACCTGTTCGGCATGATCCCCTACAGCTTCACGGTCACCAGCCACATCATCGTCACCTTCGCGCTGGCCTTCGTCGTCTTCATCGGCGTGACCATCATCGGCTTCGTGCGCCACGGGACGCATTTCTTCTCGCTCTTCGTCCCCCAGGGCGCGCCCGGCTGGCTGCTGCCGCTGGTCGTGCTGATCGAGGTCATCTCCTATCTCGTGCGGCCGGTCAGCCTCTCGGTGCGTCTCTTCGCCAACATGATGGCGGGCCACACCATGCTGAAGGTCTTCGCCGGCTTCGTGATCAGCCTGACCGGCGCCCTCGGCGCGGTCGGCGGCGTGATCTCGATCGCGCCGATCCTGCTGATCTCGGCCCTGACCGGCCTCGAACTCGGCATCGCCATCCTGCAGGCCTATGTCTTCGCCATCCTGACCTGCATCTACCTCAATGATGCGATCCACCTGCATCACTGACCTTTCGCCCTCCACCATCCGAAACCAGCAACTCGCCAGAAGGACTGAAATCATGGAACTCGAAGCCGCAAGGATGATCGGTGCCGGCCTCGCCACCATCGCCATCGCCGGTGTGGGCATCGGCATGGGCAACATCTTCGGCAGCTTCCTGGCCGCCGCCGTGCGCAACCCGGCCGCCGCGCCGAAGGTGTTCGGCAACGTGCTGCTGGGCTTCGCCCTGACGGAAGCGCTGGCGCTGTTCGCGCTCGTCGTCGCGATGCTCATCCTGTTCGTCTGATCTCGACGGACAACTCCTCGTTCAGATCCGAGCGTCCATGATGCGCGCCCTGCCGCTCGCGGCGCTGCTCCTCCTCTCCGCCGCCACCCAGGCGGCGGCGCAGGGCGGCATGCCGCAGCTGAATACGAACGACTTCGCGCCCCAGCTGATCTGGCTCGCGATCGTCTTCGTCATCCTCTACCTCGTCCTGTCGCGGAAGGTTCTGCCCCGCATCGGCGAGGTGCTGGAGGACCGGCAGTCGCGCATCGCGGACGATCTGGACGCGGCCGAGAAGCTGAAGGCCGATGCCGAGAAGGCGAAGGCCGACTACGAGGCGGCGCTGCTGAAGGCGCGTGCCGCCGCCCAGGACGCCGTCTCCAAGGCGCGCGAGCAGGCGACGGCGGATGCCGTTGCCCGGCGCGGCACGCTCGATCGCGAACTCGCCGGAAAGACGCAGGCCGCCGAGGCGGAGATCAACGCCGCCAAGACGAGGGCGCTCGCCGAGATCCGTGTCACCGCGGTCGAGGTGGCGCAGGCGGTCGTGCAGCGTGTCTCCGGCGCATCGGCCCCGGCCGATGCCGTGAGCGCCGCGATCGATGCCGCGGCCAGGGGGGCCTGACCGGTCATGAGTGATCCGACCTTCTGGGTTGCCGTCGGCTTCCTCCTTTTCATCGCCGGCGTCATCTATCTCAAGCTGCCGGCCATGATCGGCAAGTCGCTGGACGAGCGCGGCGCCAGGATCAAGGCCGAACTGGAGCAGGCACGCAGGCTGCGCGAGGATGCGCAGGCCCTCTTCGTCGATTACCAGCGCCGCCAGCACGAAGCGCAGAAGGAAGCCGAGGAGATCGTCGCCCATGCCCGGGACGAGGCCGCCCGCATGCTGCGCGAGGCCGAGGCCGATATCGCGGCGTCGATCGTGCGCCGCCGCAAGCTGGCCGAGACCAAGATCGCCCAGGCGGAAGCCGCGGCGCTGAAGGAAGTGCGCGAGGCGGCGGTCGATCTGGCCATCGCCGGCGCCTCGGCGGTGCTGAAGAGCCAGATGCAGGGCCCGGCCGGCCAGAGCGCGATGGACAAGGCGATCGGCGACATCGGCCGCCATCTGCACTGATCTCCCCGCTCTTGTTCGTTCGCAAAAGAAAGGGCGCCTCGCGGCGCCCTTTCGCTTTGAACCGGCCACGGTGGCTTCAGCCGATATTGGCCTTGAGGAAGGCCGCCATCCGTTCCCAGGCCTCGTTGGCCGACTTGGTGTCGTAGTTCATTTCGCTGCGCTCGTTGCTGAAGCCGTGATTGGCCTCGTAGCGATACAGCTCGAACTTGGCGCCCGCCGCCTTCAGGTCGGCTTCCAGCCCGTTCGCCGCCGCCGGCGTGCACCAGTCGTCGCGGTTGGCGAAATGGCCCTGGAAGGGGATCTTGATCTTGCCCGGATCGGCGAATTCCTTCGGCGGGATCCCATAGAAGCAGACCGCCGCGCTCACTTCCGGGACATGCACCGCGGTCGCGATGGTGAGGGCGCCGCCCATGCAGAAGCCCATAACCGCGACCTTGCCGCTGATGCCCTTCAGGTGCTGCACCGCCCCGCGGATGTCCTGATGCGTGGCGCCCGGGAAATCGAGCCCCGTCATCAGGTGGTTGGCCTCGTCCGGCTTCTGGGTGACGCGGCCCTTGTAGAGATCGGGGGCGAGGGCGTTGTAGCCGGCACGGGCGAAACGGTCGGCGATGCCGCAGATCTGGTCGTTCAGGCCCCACCACTCCTGGATCACGACGATACCCGGTTTGCCCTTGCCGGCCTCGGCGAGATAGCCCTTGGTCTTGCCGCCGTCCGGCCGGCCGTAATCGATCAATGCGCCCATTCTCGTTCCTCCAGCTTCGTCATACTGCGACACGGGCGATCTTAACCAGTCAGGGGCGCCCGCGTCACCGCTTCGGCTCGCCGCATGGCCGGTTTGCCACTACCCGCCCCCGCAACTATGGTACGCGCCGCTTTGCAAACAGCCGCGACTTCAGGGGCATCAGTGACCGATATCTTCAACGAGGTCGACGAGGAAATCCGTCGCGACCGCATGATGGCCATCTGGCGGCGCTACGGCGTCTTTTTCATCGCCGCCGCCGTGGTGCTGGTGCTCGCCGTCGGCGGCTACGAGGGTTGGAAGGCCTGGCAGCAGAAGCGCGCCGTCGAGGACGCTGCCGCCTTCGGTGCCGCGGTCGAGCTCTCCCGGGACGGAAAGCATGCGGAGGCCGCCGCCGCCTTCCGCAGGCTGGCGGCCGAGGGTACCCCCGGCTACCGGACCATCGCGTCGCTCCGCGCCGCGGCGGCCGAGGCGGCCGCAGGCGACCTCGGCCTCGCCGTCCTCGCCTACGAACAGGCCGCAAAGGACAGTGCCGCGGCGCCGCTCTATCGCGAACTGGCCGAGCTGATGGCGGCCTATGAGCGGCTGGACCAGGCCGACCTCGCGGAAATGCGCCGCCGTCTCGAGCCGATCGCCGGCGACGGGCCCTGGCGCCACCTGGCGCGCGAACTGCTGGGACTGGCGGCGTTGAAGGCCGGCGACACCGCAGCCGCCCGCAAGTCCTTCGCCGAAGTGGCCGACGACGCCGCCGCGCCCGCCGGCGCGCGGGCGCGCTCCGCCGAACTCCTCGCCTCGCTGAAGGACGCATCATGATCCGCCGGCTCGCGGGCCTTTCCCTCGCGGGTCTTCTCCTGGCCGGGTGCAGTCTCTTCGAAGGCGGAATCTTCGGCGAGAAGGAGAAGGAGAAGCTGGCCGGCGAGCGCATCTCGGTCATTTCCGCCGATCGCACGCTGGAACCGGACGCCCGCATCGCCGATCTTCAGGTGCGCCTGCCGCGCCCCTATGTGAACGACGACTGGCCCCAGTCCGGCGGCTATCCGAGCCATGCGATGCACCATCTGTCGCTGGGCACCGTGCCCCGGGTGTCCTGGCGGGTGAACATCGGCAGCGGCAGCGACCGTGACTATCGCCTGCCGAGCGCGCCGGTCGTGGGCGACGGCCGGCTCTATGCCATCGATTCCAAGAGCCGCGTGTCCGCCTATGGCCTGGACGAGGGAAACCGGCTGTGGGGTGTCAATCTGACGCCGGACGGCGCGGGGAGCGGCGCGCTCGGCGGCGGCATCGCCTACGACCGCGGCAAGCTCTATGCCGCAACCGGCTATGGCGAGGTGATGGCCCTCGACGCGGCCACGGGGCGGGCGCTCTGGAAGCACACCCTGACCGCGCCGGCGCGCGTGCCGCCATCGGTCGAGGCCGGCCGCGTCATGGTCGTCACGCACGACAATCTGCTGACGACGCTGAACGGCGAGACGGGCGAGGTGCTCTGGACCTATACGTCCGTCACCGAAGGCGCCGGCATCCTCGGTGCCGGCAATCCTGCCGCCGAAGACGGCTTCGTCATCGCGCCCTTCGCCTCCGGCGACCTGGTGGCATTGAGGGCCGATACCGGCCGGGTCGCCTGGTCCGATTCCCTGATCCGGACCCAGCGCGTCTCCTCCATCGCCACGATCAACGACATTGCCGCCGCGCCCGTCATCGACCGTGGCCGTGTCTACGCCGTGGGGCATGCCGGGCGCATGGTGGCGCTCGACATCCGTTCGGGCGACCGGATCTGGGAACAGTCGATCGGTGGCGTGCAGCAGCCCTGGATCGCCGGCGATTTCATCTATGTGCTGACGCTCGATGGCGACCTCGCCTGCCTGTCGCGTCGCGATGGACGCATCCGCTGGGTCACCGGCCTCGAAAGGTGGGAGAACCCGAAGGAACGCAAGGACCCCATCGTCTGGTTCGGTCCGGTGCTCGCCTCCGACCGCCTGATCGTCGTCTCCAACCGGGGCAGGGCACTCTCTCTCTCGCCCTATTCGGGCGAGATCCTGGGTGCCATTCCGCTCGCCGATCGCGCTTCGCGGCCGCCGATCGTGGCCGAGAGCATGCTTTTCATCCTGACCGACGACGCCAGCATCGTGGCGATGAAGTGAGCAGCCTCACCGTCGCCATCATCGGCCGGCCGAACACGGGAAAGTCGACGCTGTTCAACCGCCTGGTCGGCAAGCGTCTCGCCATCGTCGACGATACGCCGGGCGTGACCCGGGATTGGCAGGAGGCACCGGCGCGCATAGGTCCCCTCGAGTTCATAGCCATCGATACGGCGGGCCTGGAAGAGGCTGCCGCCGCCAGTCTGGAGGGGCGCATGCGCCAGCAGACGGAAGCCGTCCTCGCCCGTGCCGATCTGGCTCTCTTCGTGGTCGATGCGCGCACCGGTATCACCCCGCTCGACCGGCATTTCGCCGACCTGCTCCGCCGATCCGGCAAGCCGATCGTGCTGGTGGCGAACAAGGCCGAGGGCCGGCAGGGAACTTCCGGCGTCGCCGAGGCGCATGCGCTGGGCCTGGGGACGCCGATTCCGATGTCCGCCGAGCATGGCGAGGGCCTGGTCGACCTCTATGACGCGATCGCGCCCCATGCCGAGGACAAGGGCGAGCCGGAGGAGCCGCCTGGCGGCCCCCTGAAACTCGCCATCGTCGGCCGCCCCAATGTGGGGAAGTCCACCCTGGTCAACCGCCTCATCGGCGAAGAGCGCCTGTTGGTCGGTCCCGAAGCCGGCATCACCCGCGATGCCATCCCGGTGGACTGGACCTGGAAGGACCGGCCGATACGCCTGGTCGATACGGCCGGCATGCGGCGCAAGGCCAGGGTCGAGCAGAAGCTCGAGAAGCTCGCCGTCACCGACACGCTGCAATCGATCCGTCTCGCGGAAGTGGTGGTGCTGGTGCTGGACGGTCTGGTGGGGCTCGACCGCCAGGATCTGATCATCGCCGATCTCGCGGTCCAGGAAGGCCGTGTACTGATCGTGGTGGTGAACAAATGGGACGCGGTGGAGGACCGGGCGGTCGCCCTGCGCGCCATCGAGGACCGGCTGCAGACCGGTCTGTCGCAGATGCGAGGTGTCCCGGTGGTCACGATGTCGGCCGAGACGGGCCGGCATGTCGAGCGCCTGATGCCGACCGTGCTGTCGCAATACGAACGCTGGAACCGCCGCATCTCCACCGCCAAGGTGAACAAGTTCCTGGAAGCGGCGATCGAGAAGCATCCCCCGCCGGCAGTGCGCGGACGGCGGCTGAAACTGCGCTACGCCACCCAGGTCTCGGCCCGCCCGCCCACGATCGCGCTCTTCACCAGCAAGCCGACCGCGCTGCCCGAAGACTATGTCCGCTATCTGGGGAACGGATTCCGCGAGGCCTTCGACATGCCGGGGATCCCGGTGCGGATCCTCCTCCGCAAGCCCGACAATCCCTACGACAGCGACGATTGAGCCTTCAGCGGCTGCGGCGCTTGCTCGTCGCGGCCTCGATGCTGGCCTGCAAGACGTCGAGATCTTCCGCGTCGATCACCGTTTCGGCATTTTCGTACAGCAGCACGACGAAGCTGACGAAGGCTTCGGCGGAGGCGAACTCGCCGCTTTCGACGTTGCTGCGGATGATGGCGGCGACCGTCTCGGGCAGGTCGAGCGAAAAGCTCTCTGTGGCCTCCCTGTCGCTCACAATCCACCGTTCTGTACGATGCGGAGCAGTACGTAGCCCAGCATCGCCGCGAGCAGCACCGCCGGAACCAGCTTCGTCAGGGGCGTCGCCGCCTGGCGCCCCGGATCGCCGGTGCGGCCGTCGGCGCCGAGCGCCTTGCGCATCGCCGCGAGCGGCTTGCGGCGCTGCTCGCCGACGCGGATCTGTTCCAGCGCGCCGCTCAGCCAGCGCTCGAATCCCTGGTCCTGGACGCCGGGCTGGGCATGCCTGCCCCGCAGCTCGGCGAGATAGATGCGCGCTACCGGATGGCCCTGATCGGCGGCGCGCTTCAGCCATCGCTCCGCTTCCAGCGGGTCGAGCGGCGCCGCCTCGCCGCGGAAATGACGCCGCCCGAGCGCGAACTGCGCCTGCACGTCGCCCGCCTCGGCACTTTCGACCAGATCCTTGAGGGCCTTCGCCCGATCAATCGCCATCTGCGTAACCGCCCTTGCGCCCGGGATCATGCTACGCCCTGCACGCCGCCTCGGGGAAGAGGCGACATGCGCGGGGCGATCATGCGTTTGCGCTGGGGCGGGCCTTCACGCGCTCGAACCAGGCGGTGAGGTTGCTCAAGGTGGGGTCCAGCGGTTGGCCGACCTTGCCCAGGAACTCGACGAAGGCGAACAGGAGCACATCCGCCAGGCTGAACCGCTCGCCGGCGATGAAGGTCTTGCCGGCCATCAGTCCGTCCAGCCAGGCCAGCTTGTCGCGCGCGATCAGCTTCAGGCCGGCGGCCGCGTCGGGCAGGCAGCGCATCCGGGGTTCGAACATCTTCAGCCCCTCGGCAAAGCGGAAGCCGTTGGTCGCCGGTTCCAGGATGTTCAGGTCGATGCGGCGCATCCACATCCGGGTTTCGGCCCGCTCTTCCGGTGTCAGTCCGACCAGCGGGGACTGTCCGTTGATCTCGTCGAGGTATTCGCAGATCGCCGTGATCTCGGTGAGATAGCGGCCGTCGTCGAGTTCGAGCGCCGGCGTCTGGCCGGCGGGATTCTTCACAAGATAGGGCTCGCGCCGATTCTCCCCGCCGCGCAGGTCGATCTCGACCAGCGGCAGTTCGATCCCGCGTTCCTTCATGAACATCCGAACCATCTTCGGATTCGGGCCGACGGAATTGTAGAGCTTCAAGGCGTTCTCCCTCTTGCCTGCGTGTTTGCAGTGCCTGCTTTCATGCAGGCAAGGGCTATCAGCCTGATGCGCCGGTCGTCAATGCCGCCACCCGGCGGCGCGTGCCGCCGCCAGGGGCGTGAGTTCGTCTAGAGCGCGTCCTCGTTCAGTTCGCCGGTCCGGATGCGCACCACCTGGGTCACGTCGAGCACGAAGATCTTGCCGTCGCCGATCTGGCCGGTCTTTGCCGCGGTGCTGATCGCCTCGACCACCCGATCGACCAGTTCGTTCTTCACGGCCACTTCGATCTTCAACTTCGGCAGGAAGCTCACGGCGTATTCGGCGCCGCGATAGATCTCGGTATGGCCCTTCTGGCGGCCGAAACCCTTGACTTCGGTCACCGTCAAGCCCTGGACACCGATCGCCATCAGCGCCTCGCGGATTTCGTCCAGCTTAAAGGGCTTGATTACCGCCATCACCAGCTTCATGCCTGCTCTCCTTCACCATGGTAGCGGTCCGGGCAGCGGCCCGGCGTCTCGCCCCGTGCGCCACAGCAATCAAGAAGCATGCCGGGACCGGAATCGCGTAAAATCCAAGCAGTTTCACCGTCTTGCCGTATGGGCCGACAGCCTGGCCCCGATACTTGCCCACTAATTGGACTTTTGCTCATCGACCGGGCAGCGACCATTTGAACGCTCGACGATCTCGCGCCAGCGTGGGAACTTAGGTCACCATGGAAGCAGCCACTTTGCAAAGTGAGATCCTGCTCGTCGGCGGCGGTCTGGTCGGCCTCACAGCGGCGATCGGCTTCGCCCGTGCCGGCCTCGACGTGATCGTGGTCGATGCCGAGCCGCCGGCCGCGCAGGTACTGCCGTCCTTCGACGGGCGCGTCTCGGCCATCGCCCATGCGAGCCGCAAGGCTCTCGAAGCACTGGGAATCTGGGCGCATGTCGCCGAGGCGGAGCCGATACTGGACATTCGCGTCAGCGACGGCCCCTCGCTCCTGTTTCTGCACTACGACCATCGCGAACTGGGTGACGAGCCCTTCGGGCATATGGTCGAGAATCGAATCCTGCGGCTGGCGCTGCAGGCGGCATTGGCGGCTTGTCCCTCGCTGACGCTCCTCGCCCCGCTGCGGGTGGACCGGCTGGTCCGCAGCCCCGAGGGCGTGACCGCCACCTTGTCCGATGGCCGCCGCGTAGGGGCGCGGCTTGCCGTGGCCGCCGACGGCCGGCAATCGCCGACCCGTCTGGCGGCGGGCATCCGCACGCTCGACTGGTCCTACGCGCAGACAGGTATCGTCTGCACCGTGGCACATGAAAAGCCGCATCGCGGTGTGGCGCAGGAGCGCTTCCTGCCGGCCGGCCCCTTCGCCATCCTGCCGATGACCGGCAACCGCTCGTCGCTGGTCTGGACCGAGAAGGCGGCGCTGGCCCCGGCATTGCTGGCGCTGCCCGAGGCTGATTTCCTGGCGGAACTGCGCCAGCGCTTCGGCGGGCATCTGGGTGAATTGCGGGTCGAGGGACCGCGATTCGGCTATCCGCTCGCCTTCCAGCACGCCGAGACCTACGTGGCCGAGCGCCTCGTGCTGATCGGCGACGCCGCGCATGGCATCCACCCGATCGCGGGCCAGGGCCTCAATCTCGGGCTGCGCGACGTCGCCGCCCTGGTCGAGATCGCGGCCGATCAGGTCCGGCTCGGCCTGGATCCGGGCAATACCCTGGCGCTGCTGCGCTACGAGCGCTGGCGGCGGACCGACAGCCTCGTCATGGCGGCGGTAACCGACCTCCTGAACCGCCTGTTCTCCAACGATATCGAACCGCTTCGTCTGGCGCGCGATCTCGGTCTCGCCGCGGTCAACCGGCTGCCCGGATTGAAGAAAATCTTCATGAGGCACGCCCGCGGCGATATCGGGCAGTTGCCGCGCCTGCTGCGCGGCGAGGCTGTCTGAAAGGCCGCCCTCGGCCGGGCTCGGCTCGTCCTCAGAGCACCGCGCGCAGCTTGGCCGCGAGGTCCTGGCGCCGGTAAGGCTTGTTCAGCAACTGGATTCCCGGATCCAGGCGCCCGTGGTGGATGACCGTGTTCTCGGTATAGCCGGAGGTGTAGAGCACCTTCAGTCCCGGCCGCAGCTGCCGGGCTTCCGCCGCCAACTGGGGGCCGGACAGCCCGCCGGGCATGACCACGTCGCTGAACAGCAGGTCGATCTCCGCCGTACCGCGAAGGATCGCCAGGGCCGCGGTGCCGTCTCTCGCCGTCAGTACCCGGTAGCCCAGCTCCTTCAATTCGTTCTCGACATGGGCGCGCACCATGTCGTCATCCTCGACCGCCAGGATCGTCTCGCCTCGGCCCGGTGCCGCAACCAGGCCCGCGGGCGCCGGCTCCGGCACGGCTGAATCCGAACGCGGCAGATAGAGTTTCGCGATCGTCCCGTGGCCGGGTTCGGAGTACAGGCGGATGTGGCCGCCGCTCTGTTTGACGAATCCATAGACCATGCTGAGACCGAGTCCGGTGCCCTTGCCTACCTCCTTGGTGGTGAAGAAGGGCTCGAAGGCTTGGGCGACGACGTCGGGAGCCATGCCGGTCCCGCTGTCGGCGACGGCGATCATCACATAGTGGCCGGGGCGCACGTCCTGGCTCTGCGCCGCATAGGCTTCGTCGAGATGCGCGTCGGCCGTCTCGAGCGTCAGCCGTCCGCCGGCAGGCATCGCGTCGCGGGCGTTGAGTGCCAGGTTCAGGATCGCGGTCTCCAGCTGTACCGGATCCACCATCGCCAGCCAGACGTCGCGACCGAGGGCGAAGCGGCATTCGATATGTTCGCCCAGGGTGCGGGCCAGCAGGTCCTGCATGCCCAGGATCTGCCGGTTGACGTCGACCGGGCGCGGTTCCAGCGTCTGACGCCGGGCGAAAGCCAGCAGGCTTTTCGTCAGCGCCGCACCACGTTCCGCGGCCTCCAGGACGATCTCGGCCGACCGGGTCAGCCGGGGCTGCCCGCAGAGTTTCTCGATCAGAAGCTCGGCATTCCCCAGGATGACGGTCAGGAGATTGTTGAAGTCGTGCGCGACACCGCCGGTGAGCTGTCCCACCGCCTCCATTTTCTGGGACTGCCGCAGCTTCTGACCGAGATCGACGATATCGGCGCGCTGGCGCTCGAGCGACTCGGCCATGCCGTTCAGCACCGCCATCAGTCCGCCCAGTTCGCCCTGGGGCAGCGGTGGTGGGATCCGGGCTCCCAGGTTTCCGGCGCCGACCTCCGCCGCCATGCGGCCGATCCGGGCCACCTGCCGGCGGATCGAGAGTTCCGCCAGCACCCAGACGCCCATGAAGAGGATGACGGCAACCAGGCCCAGCACCGCCAGTTGCTCGACGAAACGACGGTTCGCGGCGGCGACCAGGCTGCTTCGGGGTTTGCCCACCATGACATGAAGCCCGGTGTCGCGGCCGGCCCTGGAAGCTGCGACGGCCCAGACCTGCCGATCCCCGTCCATTCCGGCGACTTCGCCGGCGCCGCCCTCGGGGTGTGCCCTGGCGAAGGCGAGAAGCGGCTTGCCGGCGAGGGAGGTCCCCTTGTGGTGGGCCCTTTCCGCCGCCGGTGACCAGGCGAGCACGGTGCCGTCGGTGGCCAGCAGAAGCGTCTCCTGACCGCGTCTCGCGTGATCGTTCAGAAGCTTCTCCAGATTGAGCGAAGCGAGCAGGACATACTTCAGCCCGCCGGAAGGCGCCCGTACCGGATAGGCGATCTGCAGCACGGATACGCCGGTCAGCCTGCCGAACACCGGCTCCAATGCGACACCGCCCGACGGCGCGGAGGCTTCGCGGAAGTACCTTCGGTCGCTCAGGTCGAGTTCCCGCCTCGTCGCCAGCGAATCGCAGAACAGGCGCGCATCGGGATTGATGGTGAGAATGCCTGTGTATTGCGGATATTCCTCCCGGACAGCGGAAAGGAATGCCGAACAGGCGGCCCTGTCCGCGGTGTCGAGGTCGCGGGCGCGCGAAAGCCCGTAATGCAACTGGACGGTGCCGAGAATCTTCTCGTCCAGACCTTCGGCGATATCGGCCGCGTCCGACGACAAGGCATCGATCGCGATGGCGATCTCCCTGTCCCGGTCACGCAGGAAACTGAATCCCAGGACGAAGGTCGGAAGGAGGGTCGCCACGGCCACGAGCAGCAGCAGCCGCGTCCGGATGCTCATGATCAATCGTCCCCTGCTTTCCGGTGCTCCCCCTGCAAGGAGCGTCGTCCGCGCCTGGAAGGAAGTCGGGTGTCGAAATCACGCAATGGCGCGTCAATGCGCCGCGAATATTCATCGGACTTCGACAGGGCTGCCGAATCCCTCCGCTCGACAATGCGGGAGTTGCAAGACATCGGCAATGTCCCGGCGCCGCGAGGCAGGTCGATCAGAGTAGCGCAACCAGCGGGCGGGCAAATCGCTCGGCCGATCCGGGCACCAGTTCGAAATAGAAATAGGGTTCGATCGCCTCCAGCTCCATCAGCATGAAGCCGCCGGGGCCGGCAATGCCGTCGACACGGGCATAGAAGGGCATCTGCGGCGCGGCATGGAGATAGCGCCGCGCGGCGGCGATCAGAGCGGGTTCCGGCTGTGCCGGTGCGACGCTCACGCCGTACTGATGGTTGGCGCGCCATTCGCCGGGCTGCAACTCGCGCTTGATCGCATGCGAGAAGACACCGTCGACGAACAGCAGGGTGATCTCTCCCAGCCCGCCGATTTCCGGATGGAATGCCTGCAGCATCGCCTCCCGGCCCTGGTGGGTGCCGAGCTGCCAGGAGGCGCGGTTCGCCAGATCGAGCTTCAGGACGCCCTCGCCCCCTTGGCCGGAAACCGGCTTCAGTACGGCGCTCTCCCAGCCCTCGCGATGGAAATGCTCTTCGATGGCTTCGCTCTTCGCCGCCTCGAGGTGGAAACTCCGCGGTATCGCGAGGCCGGCGGCGGCGAGGTCGAGCAGGTAGGTCTTGCGCAGGTTCCAGCGCAACAGCGGTGCGCTGTTCAGGAGGCGGACGCCACGAGCCTCGAGGTCGTCGATCCAGGCACGGAAGCGCTCGGTCTCGCCCTGATAATCCCAGCAACAGACCGGCAGCACCACATCGGCGGTATCGAAAGCCTCCTGAGCGGGCCCGTTCCACGGGGCCCAGCCGGCCGTAACGCCCTCTGCCTGGACGGCTCGGAGCAGCAGGTCGAGGCTCGGTGTCGGCTCGGGGAAGCGGTTGCAGGTCGCGAAGACGATCACGGCATCACCAGCGCCACCGGCCGGCCCGGCTCGATCCAGAGGAATCCGGCCTGTCCATACAGGCGCGCCAGCAGTTCGGCCTGCGCCGCCGTGAGGCCGAGCGCGAGGAAGCCGTCCTCCGGCCATTCACCCTTCGGTCCCGCCGATCGGCAAGGCAGGCGACGCAAGCGGAAACGGTCGAGGTCGGCGGCGAGGCGCGCATTTGCGGCCGCGTTGACCTCGGGGGGGCGCTCCGCCTTGCTGCCCGGATTGGCGGCTGACAGCCGTGCCGCGCCGAGGACGCCGTGCTCGCGCATCAGCCGGTCCAGAACCGGATCGATGACCCCGACACGGATGCGATGCGGTCCGGCCGCAAGGTCAGCCGTATAGACGGCTTCGCTATAGACGGCTTCCAGGCTCACGGGTCGCGGCTCAGGCCCTTCTCGGCCAAGGCCCTAAGATAGTCGGCCCAGACCTTGTCCTGTGTAAGCCCCAGCTCGTAGAGATATTCCCACGAATAGATCCCGGTATCGTGCAGGTCGTCGAAGACCAGCCGGACGGCATAATTGCCGACCACTTCGATCAGCATGACGTTCACGTGGCGGCGGCCCGCCACCGTGACGCGCTGACCGGGTCCATGGCCTTTCACCTCGGCCGATGGGCTTTCGACCCGCAGGAGTTCGGCCGGAAAGGTGAAGACCTTGCCGTCGTCGAAGCTGATTTCCAGAGTCTTGTCGGCCTTGTGCTGGCGGATCTCGGTCGGGAAGGGACGCCCCGCGGCGTCGTAGGGCCGGTCGGTCATGAACTGGGCAGCGCCGGGGCTTCGTCGTCCAGGTGCCGCGCTTCCTCGCGCAACATGATCGGAATGCCGTCGCGGATCGGATAGGCGAGGCGGGCCTTCACCGCGACCAGTTCCTGGCGCTCGCGATCATAGCTCAGCGTTTCATGGGTCACCGGACAGACCAGTATCTCCAGCAGCTTCGGATCGACATGGTGAGAGGGCGGCGGTTCGGCCATCTGTGGTCCCCCGGGGTCGGTATCATTGCAGAGTCGGGCGCTTGCCGCCCGGCTCATGGGCGTGATCGCTCATGCGCATCATCGCCATCATCGTCTGCGCCCGGGCGGCGACGTCCGCCGCTTCCAGTAGCGCCTGCTTCTCGCTCGGCTCGAAAGGGCAGGCGAGCGCCAGCGCATTGACGAGCGGGCCGGTCGGCGCTTCTTCGACTTCCTTCCAGTTGGCTTTCAGACCGATCCGTTCCGAATAGGCACGGAAGGCGGCGATGAAGGCCTCGCGGTCCAGCGCTTCGGCACTGGCGTCGGGGCCGAGGTCGCGGCGATGGCGGGCATAGCTCGCCACCACCTGGCGATAGGACGTGGTCGCCTGCAGTTCCTCCAGCACCTCGAAGCGGCAGACCCCCAGCAGAAAGATCAGGAAACGCCCGTCGGCCGTCTCCTCGAAGCGCACGATCTTGCCGGCGCAGCCGATCCTGTAGGTCTCGGGATGCCGCCGCTTGTCCATGGGATCGGCGGGCTGGATCATGCCGATCAGCCGGTGCGGGCTCGCCAGCGCATCGCGCGTCATCGCGAGATAGCGCGGCTCGAAGATATTGAGCGGCAAGGGCCCGCCCGGCAGCACGAGCGCGCCGGTCAAGGGGAAGATCGGCAGCACCCGGGGGAGCTGCTCGAAATCCGGGATGCGGGCGTCCTCGCTCATCGCTTCAGCGGAAGAGCAGCGAGGAAAGCCGCTTGCGCCCTTCGACCGCCAGCGGGTCGGTGAAGCCCATCGCCTCGAAGAACTGCAGCACCTGCTTGCGGGCACCGTCGTCGTTCCACTTGCGGTCGCGCCTCACGATCTCGAGCAGTTCGTCCACGGCGGCGGCCTTCTCGCCCGCGGCGAACAGCGCCACGGCGAGGTCGAAACGCGACTGGTGGTCGGCCGGGTTGGCCTCGACGGCGGCCCGTAGCGGCGCGATCGGGCCGGCGTTCTTCGCCGCCTGCTCGGCCACGTCGAGCGCCGCGCGCGCGGTCTGCACCTCGGCATGCTTGCCGTGCTCGGAGGGGATGCTGTCGAGGAGCGTGCGCGCCTGCTCCAGGTCGCCGGCCTCGAGGGCGAGCTTGGCGAGGCCGGCCAGGGCGTCCGGGCTGCCCGGATCGATCTGCAGCAGTTCCTGGTAGATCTCGGCGGCGGTTCCGGCGTCGCCTTGTTCCAGCGCCGCCTTGGCCTCGGCGATCAGAGCCTCGGCCGGGGTCGGCCCGACGGCGCCGCCCATCACCTGCTCGATGAACTGCTTCACCTGGCTTTCCGGCAGCGCGCCCATGAAACCGTCCACCGGCTGGCCCTTCTTGAAGGCATAGACGGCGGGGATGGAGGAGATGCGCAACTGCTGGGCCAGCGGCTGGTTCTTCGGCTCGTCGATATTCACCTTGACCAGCTTCACCTTGCCTCCGGCTGCCTTGACGACCTTCTCCAGGATCGGCGTCAGCGTCTTGCAGGGGCCGCACCAGGGGGCCCAGAAATCGACCAGGATCGGCGTCTGCATCGAGGCGTTCACCACGTCCTGCATGAAGGTGGTGATGTCGACGTCCTTGATCATGTCGCCGGCGGGGGCGCCGGCTGCGGCGGGGGTCGTGCTCATGACGGGCGATCCTCGAATTCGGTGCGGTCGTTTGAGGGCGATGTTACCCTAGAAATGGCGCCTTTTCCCAGGCTTGCAAGGCGCTTTCACAGGTTATCCAGATCGACGATTTCCATTTCATGCCCGGTCGCCGCGATGAACCGCTGCAGATCGGCCGGTGCGATGGAAGTCGTCGCCGCATTGTGCAAGGGGTGGTAGTTGAGCGGATCGCATCCCAGCATGCGTTCGTGCAGCACGACGCGCACCTTCCCCCCGGTGTCGTTCATCAGCGCGAAGGGCGTGACCGACCCGGGCTCGACGCCCAGGACCGTCTGCAGCAGTTCCGGCTTGCCGAAGGAGAGTCTGGCGGCGCCCAGGCGCTTTTCCAGGGCCTTCATGTCGATCCGCACGTCCTCCAGCGCGACGACCAGCCATAGCCGGTCCTTCTTGTCCTTCAAAAACAGGTTCTTGCAATGCCCGCCCGGGATTTCGCCGCGATGGGCTTTCGCCTCCTCGACGGTGAAGACCGGCGGGTGCCGGCGCGTGGTGCTGACGATGCCGAGACTGTCGAGAAAGGCGAGGAAGCGGGCTTCGTCCGCGGGGGTGGCGATGTCGTGCATGGACGAAGCTATACTCGATGCAAAGTGACGGGAGGAAGTCCATGGAACGCGGCATCATCACCTCGGCGCAGCCCGAGGCGACCGAGGCGGGCGCGGATATGCTGAAGGCCGGGGGCAACGCGGTGGACGCGGCCATGGCCTGCGCGCTGGTCGCGGGCGTGGTCGACCCGATGATGACCGGCGTCGCCGGCTTCGGCAGCCTGCACCTGAAGCTGCCCAAGCGCGGCGTGGAAGAGGTGATCGGCTTTCACGGCAAGGTGCCGGCGGCCGCCAGGCCAGACATGTGGGCGCATCTGATCGAAGGCGAAACCCGTGACGGCTTCGGCTTCATCCTGAAGGGCCGGGTGAACGACGTCGGCTACCAGGCGATCACCGTGCCGGGCAGCCTGAAGGCCTATTTCGAGGCCCATCGCGACTACGGCCAGTTGCCGTGGAAGACCATCTGCCAGCCCGCCATCCGGTATGCGGAAGACGGCTGGGCCGTCCGCCCGCATGTCGCCTACTGGTGGTCGCGGAAGGAACAGTTCGGCCGCACGCCCAATCCGGAACGCCTGCGGGCGACGCCGGCCTGCGCGAAGCTCTACTGCGATGCCGATGGCAACCCGCTCGACATCGGCGCCTGGGTCAGGAATCCCGACCTCGCCCGCACGCTTCGCCGTATCGCCGACGAAGGCGCCGACGTCTTCTATACCGGCGACATCGCCCGGGCGATCGATGCCGACATGAAGGCGCATGGCGGGCTGATGCGCTACGAGGACCTGGCGAACTATCGACTGACCCGTGGTACGCCGATGCGGGGCACCTACCGTGGCTACGACATCGCCACCTGCCCGCCGCCCGGCGGCGGCATCATGCTGGTCGAGATGCTGAACGTGCTGGAGAATTTCGATCTGGCCGGCCTCGGCCACAACACCGCCAACTACATCCGCGTGGTGGCGGAAGCGATGAAGCTGGCGACCTCCGACAAGGACAATCACGTGGGTGACCCCGCCTTCGTCGACGTGCCCGTCGCCCGCCTCACCGGCAAGGCCTATGCGAAGGACCTCGCCGAACAGATCCGCCGCGGCGAGCGTGCCCATGTCGAACGCCTGAACGACAAGATCGCCGAAGCGGCCCAGACCACCCATGTCTGCGTGGTCGACGCGGAAGGCAACGCCGTATCGATGACCCATTCGCTCGGCATGCCCTCGGGCGTGGTCAGCGAGGGGCTGGGCTTCGTCTACAACGGCTGCATGGGCGTCTTCGACCCGCGTCCCGGCCGGGCCGGCTCGCTCGCGCCGGGGAAAAGCCGCTTCTCCTCGCTCTGCCCGACGCTGGTCTCGAAAGGCGGCGAACTGAAGCTCGTCGTCGGCGCGCCCGGCGGCACCCAGATCGTCATGGGCGTGATGCAGGCGATCCTGAACGTGATCGATTTCCGTATGCCGATCCTGGACGCGGTGGTGGCCCCGCGCTTCTCGGCCACCAGCGACGTCGTCGATGTGATGAACCGCGTTCCCCGCGCCGTGCAGGCGGAACTGGAGGCGGATGGCTACGCGGTGGCGCGCAATCCGCTTTCCTACGGCTTCGCCGCCGTGCACGGCCTGCTGCGTGACGGCGGCCGGTGGACCGGCGCCGCCGATCCCGGCCATGACGGCATGGCGATGTCCGTGTGAGGCAACCTGAAATGAAGATCGCCATTCTCGACGACTATCAGAACGTCGCGCTCGCCTCCGCCGACTGGTCGCCCATCCGCGCGCTCGGGCAAGTCACCGTGTTCAACCGCCATCTGAAGCCGGTGGACGAGGCGGCCGAGGCGCTGGCGCCTTTCGACATTCTCTGCCTGACGCGCGAGCGCATGGCAATTCCGGGCGCGCTGCTGAACCGGCTGCCCAACCTCAAATTCATCGCCGCGACCGGGCCGCACAACCGTACCATCGACTACACGGTGACGAAGGCCCGCGGCATCCCCGTCTCGCACTCGAGCGGCCGCGGCACAGGCGGCTATGCCACGCCGGAATTGACCTGGGGCTTGGTGCTCGCCTGCATGCGCCATATCCCGCAGGAAGACCGCGCCACCAAGGCGGGTGCCTGGCAGACCACCATCGGCCGCACCCTCTACGGCCGCCGCCTGGGTCTGGTCGGCCTCGGCCGCATCGGGGCGCGGATCGCCGAGTACGGCCACGCCTTCGGCATGGAAGTGGTGGCCTGGAGCCCCAACCTCACCGACGAAAAGGCGGCGGCGAAAGGGGTGGCGCGGGTGGAGAAGGAGGAACTCTTCCGCACGTCGGACGTCGTCAGCCTGCATGTGGTCTTGAGCGACCGCAGCCGGGGCATCGTCGGCGCCCGCGAGATCGGCCTGATGCGCAAGGACGCCTACCTGATCAACACCTCGCGCGGGCCGCTGGTCGACGGCGCGGCTCTGATGGACGCCCTCACGTCGCGCCGCATCGCCGGCGCCGGCCTCGACGTCTTCGACGAGGAACCGCTGCCGAAAGACCACCCGATCCGCCGCATCGACAACGCCATCCTGACGCCGCATCTGGGCTACGTGACGGAGGAGACCTACCGGGTCTTCTACGAGGACACGATCGAGAACATCCTCGCCTTCGTGGCGGGCAAGCCGATCCGCCTCCTCACCAGCCAGGAAAGCACCAAGGCGCCGCTGGCGGGGTAATCGGCTCTGCTATAGTGGCGCCTGAAGGAGCTTACCGATGGCCGGCCGTCCCCATCGCCCCGCAGAGCGCCCCACCACCGTCTCCGAGTTTCTCACTTGGGACGACGGGACGGGCATACGCTACGAACTGGTCAATGGCGTCGCGGTCGCCATGGCCCCGGCGTCCGACCGGCATGGCGTGATCGCGATGAATATTGCTGCGGCGCTATCGGCAAAGCTGCCCCCGGGTTGCAAGCTTCGTGGCGAAGCCGGCGTTCTGCTGCCGCACCGGTCTGATGCGTTCTATGTGGCGGACGCGGCGATCTCGTGTGCTCCACCGTCGGATGCGGCCCACGTTCCCGATCCGGTCGTCATCTTCGAGATTCTGTCGCCGGGTACGGCGAAAGAGGACCGCGGGATCAAGCTGCTGGACTACCGGCAGATCCCGACGATCAGGGACATCGTCCTGATTGCCGCCGACAGCTTTCGCGTCGAGCATTGGGTGCGGAGCGGCGACGGGTGGACCGTTCGCGATGTCATTGGCCGCGACACCAAAATCTCTCTGAGCGGCTTCGACATCGAGGTCCGTCTCGCCGAGCTCTATGACGGCCTGACCCCGGCAAAGCCGGGCAGAGCCAAGTCCCCGCGACGCCGCGCGCCCGCCCCCTGAAAGAAAAAGAGCGCGGGCTCTTTCGAGGCCGCGCCCTTCGATCCTGGATCGACGCCGGCGTCAGCCGACCGTCGTCGTCTCGGCGATGTGCTGGAGATAGGCGAGCTTCTCTTCCGCCGCGGCGAGCTTCAGCTCGTCGCCACCGGCTTCGTCGACGCCCGCCTTGGCCGCCTCGATCTGGGCCGGCAGCTTGGCGCGGTCGATCTCCTCGAAGCGCCGCGCCTCCTCCGCCAGCACCGTCAGGCGGTCGAGCGACACTTCGGCGAAGCCGCCGGCGACGAAGATGCGCGAGGAGATCTTGTCGCCCTCCGTGTAGACGTCGATCGAACCCGGGCGGAGCGTCGAGATCAGCGGCTGGTGGCCGGCGAGCACGGCGAAGTCGCCTTCCTCGCCCGGCACCACCACCATCTCGGCCTGCACGGAGAGAAGCAGGCGCTCCGGCGAGACCAGTTCGAACGTCACCTTGTCGGCCACGACAGTGCCTCCGCTGCTCGATTGGGGCTCAGGCCGCGTCGGCGGCGAGCTTCTTCGCCTTGGCGATCGCCTCGTCGATGGTGCCGACCATGTAGAAGGCCGCCTCCGGCAGGTGATCGTGCTTGCCGGCGACGATCTCCTGGAAGGAACGGATGGTCTGGTCGAGCGGCACCTGCACGCCGGGGAAGCCGGTGAACACCTGCGCCACGTCGAAGGGCTGGGAGAGGAAGCGCTGGATCTTGCGGGCGCGCGCCACCAGCAGCTTGTCCTCTTCCGACAGCTCGTCCATGCCCAGAATGGCGATGATGTCCTGCAGCGACTTGTAGGTCTGCAGGATGCGCTGCACTTCGCGGGCGACCTTGTAGTGCTCCTCGCCGACGATGCGCGGATCCATCATGCGCGAGGTGGAGTCGAGCGGATCCACCGCCGGATAGATGCCGAGCTCGGCGATCTGGCGCGACAGCACGGTCGTCGCGTCCAAGTGGGCGAAGGAGGTGGCCGGCGCCGGATCGGTCAAGTCGTCGGCGGGCACGTAGATGGCCTGCACCGAGGTGATCGAGCCCTTGTTGGTCGAAGTGATGCGTTCCTGCAGCTGGCCCATGTCGGTGGCGAGCGTCGGCTGATAGCCCACCGCCGAAGGAATACGGCCGAGCAGCGCCGACACTTCCGACCCGGCTTGCGTGAACCGGAAGATGTTGTCGACGAAGAACAGCACGTCCTGGCCTTCCATGTCGCGGAAGTACTCGGCGATGGTCAGGCCGGAGAGCGCGACGCGGGCGCGGGCGCCCGGCGGCTCGTTCATCTGGCCATAGACCAGCGCCACCTTGGAACCCGGGCCGTCGGTCTTGATGACGCCCGATTCGATCATCTCGTGATAGAGGTCGTTGCCTTCGCGGGTACGCTCGCCGACGCCGGCGAACACCGAATAGCCGCCGTGCGTCTTCGCGATGTTGTTGATCAGCTCCATGATCAGCACGGTCTTGCCGACGCCGGCGCCGCCGAACAGGCCGATCTTGCCGCCCTTGGCGTAAGGCGCCAGGAGATCGACCACCTTGATGCCGGTGACCAGGATCTGCTGCTCGGTCGACTGGTCCTCGAACTTCGGTGCCTGCCGATGGATGCCCCAGGACACCTTGGCATTGACCGGGCCGCGCTCGTCCACCGGCTCGCCGATGACGTTCAGGATGCGGCCCAGCGTCTCCGGCCCGACCGGCATCGTGATCGAGTCGCCCGTGTCGACCACCTCGGTGCCGCGCACCAGGCCGTCGGTCGAATCCATCGCGATGGTGCGCACCGTGCTCTCGCCCAGGTGCTGCGCCACTTCCAGCACCAGCACGCGATCGGGCAGCTTCACGTGCAGCGCGTTGAGGATCGCCGGCAGGGTATCCCCGAACTGCACGTCGACGACCGCACCGATGATCTGGGTGATCTTGCCGACAATATTGCTCGCCATATCAGTCCTGCTCCTCTACGGGCCGCGCGGTCAAAGCGCCTCGGCGCCGGAAATGATCTCGATGAGCTCCTTGGTGATCGCCGCCTGACGGGTCCGATTGTAGACCAGCGTCAGCTTGTTGATCATCTCGCCGGCATTGCGCGTCGCATTGTCCATGGCGGACATGCGGGCGCCCTGCTCGGAAGCGCTGTTTTCCAACAGCGCGCGATAGACCTGTACCGCGAGGTTGCGCGGCAGCAGCTTTTCCAGGATCTCGGTCTCGTCGGGCTCGAACTCGTAGATCGCGCCGCCGAGGTCGGGCTGTTCGCTCAGTTCCGGCAGTTTCGCCGGGATGAGCTGCTGCTCGGTCACCACCTGGGAAATGACCGAGACGAAACGGTTGTAGAAGATGGTGGCGACGTCGAATTCGCCGGCGGCGAACATCGCCTGCACGCGCTCGGCGATCTCGGCCGCCTCGACGAAGCTGATGCGCTTCACCTTCGAGAAGTCGAAGTCGCCGATGATCAGGCGCGACAGGTCGCGCTTCAGGTTGTCGCGGCCCTTGCGCCCCACGGCCAGGATCTTGACCGTCTTGCCCTGACCCAGCAGTTCCTGCGCCTTGCGCCGCGCCGCCCGGGCGATCGACGAATTGAACCCGCCGCACAGCCCACGCTCTCCGGTGGCGACGATCAGCAGATGCGTCTCGTCCCGCCCGGTGCCGACCATCAGCCGCGGTGCGTCGTCGGCGCCGGCGAGGCCGCTCGCCAGCGAGGCGAGCATGCGTTCCATCCGCGCCGAATAGGGGCGGGCCTGCTCGGCCGCCTCCTGGGCGCGGCGCAGCTTGCTGGCTGCCACCATCTTCATCGCCTTCGTGATCTTCTGCGTCGACTTGACGCTGTTGATCCGAACGCGGAGCGATTTGAGGCTCGGCATCGCTCGGTCTTGCCTCCGGGCGTGGTCTCTAGGTCAGTGGATGACGGATCAGGCGAAGGTCTTGACGAAGCCGTCGAGGATCGACTTCAGCTTCGTCTCGGTTTCGCCGCTGATCGCCTGTTCGGTGCGGATGCTCCCCAGCACGGCGCCGTGCTTGGAACGCATCTCCGACAGGAAGGCTTCCTCGAAGCGGGTGATCGCGCCGGTGTCGATGCTGTCGAGATAGCCACGCACGCCGGCGAAGATCGAAACCACCTGCTCTTCCACCGGAAGCGGCCGGTACTGCGGCTGCTTCAGCAACTCGGTCAGGCGGGCGCCGCGGTTCAGAAGCTTCTGGGTCGAGGCGTCGAGGTCGGAGCCGAACTGCGCGAAGGCCGCCATTTCGCGGTACTGCGCCAGTTCCAGCTTGATCGAGCCGGCAACCTGCTTCATCGCCTTGATCTGTGCGGCGGAACCGACGCGGCTGACCGACAGGCCGACGTTGATGGCCGGGCGGATGCCGCGATAGAACAGGTCGGTTTCCAGGAAGATCTGGCCGTCGGTGATCGAAATCACGTTGGTCGGGATGTAGGCCGACACGTCGCCGGCCTGGGTCTCGATCACGGGAAGCGCCGTCAGCGAACCGCCGCCGTTCTTGTCGTTCAGCTTCGCGGCGCGTTCGAGCAGGCGGGAGTGCAGGTAGAACACGTCGCCCGGATAGGCTTCGCGGCCCGGCGGGCGGCGCAGCAACAGCGACATCTGGCGGTAGGAGACGGCCTGCTTGGACAGATCGTCATAGATGATGACGGCATGCATGCCGTTGTCGCGGAAGTACTCGCCGATCGCGCAGGCGGTATAGGGGGCGAGGAACTGCAGCGGGGCCGGCTCGGAGGCGGTCGCGGCGACGACGACGGTGTATTCCAGCGCGCCGTAGTCTTCCAGCGTCTTCACCACCTGGGCCACGGTCGAGCGCTTCTGCCCGATGGCGCAGTAGATGCAGTACAGCTTCTTCTTCTCGTCCGAACCGGCGTTGATCGACTTCTGGTTCAGGATCGTGTCGATGGCGACGGCGGTCTTGCCGGTCTGCCGGTCGCCGATGATCAGCTCGCGCTGGCCGCGGCCGACCGGGACCAGCGCGTCGAGCGCCTTGAGGCCGGTCTGCATCGGCTCGGTCACCGACTTGCGCGGAATGATGCCCGGGGCCTTCACCTCGGCGCGGCGGCGCTCGGCGACGTCGAGCGGGCCCTTGTTGTCGATCGGGTTGCCGAGCGCGTCGACGACGCGGCCGAGCAGGCCCTTGCCGACGGGGACGTCCACGATCGTCTTGGTGCGCTTCACCTGCGCACCTTCCTTGATCGCCCGGTCGTCGCCGAAGATGACGACGCCGACATTGTCGGTCTCGAGGTTCAGCGCCATACCCTTGGTGCCGTCCTCGAACTCGACCATCTCGCCGGCCTGGACCGAATCGAGACCGTAGACGCGGGCGATGCCGTCACCGACCGACAGCACCTGGCCCACTTCCGAGACCTCGGTTTCGACGTCGAAACCGGCGATCTGCTTCTTCAGGATCTCGGAGATTTCCGCTGCGCGGATGTCCATCACGCAACCCCTTTCATGGCAACTTTGAGCGACTGCAGCTTGGAGCGGACGGAGGCATCCACCAGCCGCGAGCCGACTTTGACGGTAAGCCCGCCGATCAGGGCGGGATCGATCCAGATGTCGAGGCCGACATCGCGTTTCAGGGCATCCTTCAGCGAGGCCTTCAGCGCGGCGATCTGCTGATCGCTGAGGGCGCTCGCCGCGGTGACGCGCGCGACGACCTCGCCCCTGTGGGCGGCGAGCAGCGTGCGGAAGTCGCGGATGATCCTGGGCAGGATGAACAGGCGGCGATTATAGGCCACCACGCCGACGAAGCGGCGCAGCATGTCCGAGGCGCCGGCGGCCTGCAGGACGGCCGTGACCGCCTTCAGCTGCTGCTCGCGGCCGAACAGCGGGCTCGACACCAGCTTGCCGAGATCGGCGCTGTCCTGGATCAGCTTGGCCAGCTGGTCCAGTTCGGCGGCGATCGCATCCAGTGAACGGGCCTCGAGCGCAAGTTCGAACAACGCCGTCGCGTAGCGGCCGGCTAGTCCTGACACGGTCGTTGATTCGGCGGACACGTCGGTTTCCGTTCCCGAAAGTTCGATCGGATGAAGGGCGGGAAGTGCGCCGGAATTCGACCTTGCCCGCACGGATCTGCACGGTCATGAAGTCGCGCGTTCGTAACGCCCCGCCCCGAAGACGGCGGGTGAACTAACACAGGCCCTTTGCCTCCGCAACATCATACGGTCTTTTCCGGGCTGCGACCAAACCGCCGCAGGCCCCACGGCTTCCGGGCGAAACCACAAGATGTGGGACCGGAAGCGGGACGTTCCGGAAACGAATCGCCCGGCCTAGTGGTCGCTTGATAAGCCGAATTCCAGCCGCGCCGCGTCGCCTTCGTCGATCTCCCGCATCCTGCCGCCCTCGATCAGGAGCCACCGCGTGGCGACGGCGCGGGCGAATCCGCGGTCGTGGCTGACCAGGAGGCAGGTCGCGTCCTGCGCCTTTATCTCGGCCTCGAGTCTCTCCTGGCCCGGGATGTCCACATGGTTGGTGGGTTCGTCCAGCAGGTAGAAGTTCGGCTCCGTCAGGCGAAGCGCGAGCAGGCCGAGCCGTGCTTTCTGCCCCGGCGACAACTCGCGGATGGCGCGGCGCTGGCGCTCCACGGCGAAGCCGGCGCTGGCCAGCAGGCCGGTGGCGCGTCGCTCGTCCATGCCGAAGCGGCCGATCAGGCCGAACGGGCTCTCGTTCTCGGGCAGGTGCGACATCTGCTGGTCCAGATAGCCGGGGACGGCCGACGGGCCCACCCTCAGGCCGGCCACGCTGTCGGGGACCAGGCAGGCCCGGTGCAGCAGGCGGACCAGCAGCGACTTTCCCACACCGTTGCGGCCCAGCAACATGACGCGGTCGCGCTGGCGGATTTCAAAGCGCCCGGTGCGGAACAGCAAATCGCCCGCGGGCGTCTGCACACCGATGTTTTCGGCCTGCAGCACCACCTTGGCCTGGGCCGCCCGGCTGTCCAGGCGAATCGCGCCCGACCGGTCGCGGTGCAGGGGCCGCATCGCCTGTTCCAGCGCTTCGGCGCGCCGCGCGATCTGCGCCGACTTCTTCTGGGCCTCGTCGCTCCGGCTGTTGATGCCGATGTTCTTCAGTTCGGCGGCCGAGCGGCGCAGCCGGCTGATCTCGCGGGTATCGCGCGCCGCCTTCGTCTCCGCCGCGGCGTCGTCCTCGGCGAGCAGGCGCCGCGCCGTGGCATAGGGATGCGCGTAGAGGCGCGAGACCTCCGGGCGCAGGAACAGCGTGCGGTTGGTGCAGGCGTCGAGGAACTGCCGGTCGTGGCTGGCGATCACCATCGGCAGCCTGCCGCAGGAGGCCGCGATCCACCGCTCCAGCAGGCCGATCTTGGCGAGGTCCAGGTGATTGGTGGGCTCGTCCAGCAGCAGCGCATCGGGCTCGGCCACCCAGGCCCGCGCAATCAGGGCGAGGCGCTGCCACCCGCCGCTGAGCGCGCGCACCGGGCGCTCGCGCAGGGCCGCCGGAACCTCGAATTCATCGAGCGTGAGATCGACGCGCCAGCCTTCCGCCGCCCGCTCGGCCGGGGGGATGGCCCGGCGCAATGCCTGTGCGAACGCCAGGTCCAGGATCGTTTCCGGCACCTCCTGCTCGACAAATCCCAGGCGCAGGCCGCGCGAGCGCGTGATGCCGCCTTCGCCGGGCTCGGTCCGGCCGGCCAGGCATCGCAGCAGGGTGGATTTGCCCCCGCCATTGCCGGCGACCAGGCCGATGCGGTCGCCTTCGCCGATGACGAGGGAAAGGTTGCGGAAGAGAGGGGCGGGCGAGCGCATGCCCAGGTCCTTGAGGCTGATGGAGGCCACGTCGGTTCTCAACGAATGCGGACCCCTTCGGGTCACGGAACGGGGATCGGATGAGAAGCGCGGGCTCAGCCTGGGGCGTGAGCCGGCAGCGCCGAGGGCGCCGCCCGGGAACGGGGATCAGCTTCCGCTGGTCTTCCGCCCCGCAGCGGCGCGCTGCGGGGCCGCGACGGGGCCGCGGGGGTGATGCTGATCGTAGGCGCTCACGGCATCCCTCCGGCGGTCATGGTTGCGGGCAGGCGAAGGCTATCGCCGCCTTCGGCCTTCGGCAACAAGATGTGGGACGAGGCGCGGGACGTTCCGGCAACGACTCGGGATTCCTTGTGTGTCGCCGCCGGATCCGGCGTAGCCGCCCAGGGCCATCATCGCTTGGCGGATCCCAGGCTCTCGACGCTCTGCTGGGCGATGCGGTTGGCGATTTCCATCAATTGGTTGGTTTCGCTTGCATAGGCCTGCAGCGCGTCCTTCGCCCAGGATTGCTGCAACCTCAGCGCCTCGGTCACGCTCCTGCATTCGCTGAGCGAGCGCATCAGTTCCATGTCGCCTTCCAGGCGGCGGCTGGTGAAGCGGGCGACTTCCTGCTGCCATTCGGCGCAGGCTTTCGTGAAGGCTTCGCCCATGCTCCCGGCCAGCGCGAAGGGGGTGGTGAATGTCTCGTTTGCCATTGCTTCGGCAGGCTTGGATGCGGCTTTCATCTTCTGCTCCATCGGGCGGCTGGTTGCGGCTTATCCCTTCAGAACGGCTTGCCCCGCATCGGGTTTCATTCCGTCCCCGATGAAGTGCCGGAACCTACGGCCCGTGGCCCCGCTCTGCCGCGCGTTGACCTGCATCAACGAAGCCGCCGACCCGGGCGCGTAGTGAAATGTCGGTCGGCACGAGCATCCGCCTTCGCCCGCGAGAATTTGGACAACCCGCATGTACACCCGATTGGGGCATCGCTGGGCCGGCCTGATGTCGGCAGAGGGCTCGGGCTATCTGTTTGCCGTGATTGTCGTGGCGCTCGCGCTGGCATTGCGCTTGGCGCTGCCGGATTGGCTGTGGGGGGTGCAATTCATCACCTTCTTCCCGGCCGTGATTCTATCTGCCTTCGTCGGCGGAACGCCGGCCGGAGTGCTCGCCATCGCGCTTTCGCTGCTGGCGGCTCTCGTCTTCATCCTGCCGATCGACAGCCTGCCGGCGAATACCCTGGCGCTCACCTTGTTTGCCGGCGCGAGCATGGCCGGCGTTGCCATCATCGGCGCCCTTCGCCGGGCGGCGGCAGAGGTCAAACAGCTCAACGGCGTGTTGCAGGACAACGGGCAGCTGTTCCAGGGGCTCCTGGAGGCGGCGCCGGACGCGACCGTCGTCGTCGACGCGAAGGGAACGATCGTCACCGCCAATACGCGGATGGAGGAGGTGTTCGGCTATCGACGGGAGGAACTCGAGCGCCGTCCGTTCGATATCCTCATTCCGCCGCGCCTGCGGGACCGGCATGCCCTGCATTTCGCCGGCTACTCGGCCAATCCGCAACCGCGCCCGATGGGCCAGAACCGGCACCTGTTCGGGCTGCATAGGGACGGTCGCGAGTTTCCCGTCGAGATCAGCCTGGCGCCGTTCATGCGCGGCGGCTGGGTCCTGATGTCGGCCGCCATCCGCGACATCAGCGCGCACCGGCGGATAGAGGCGGAACTGACCGCCGCGCGCGAAAAGGCGCAGATCGCCAGCCGCGCCAAGTCCGACTTCCTGTCGAACATGAGCCACGAGTTGCGCACGCCGCTCAATGCGGTGCTGGGCTTCGGCCAGCTGCTGGAACTCGACATGGAGGGCACGCTCACGGCGCGCCAGAAGGGCTATGTCGGCGACATCCTGAAGGCCGGGCGCCACCTCCTCGACCTCCTGAACGACGTCCTCGACCTCGCCGCCGTGGAGGCGGGCGGCCTGAAGCCGATCATCGAGCCGGTGACGCTCGCACCGGTGATGCGGCAGGCGGTCGAGTTTCTTCAGCCTCTGGCGGCGAAGGCCGATGTCACGCTGGTCTTGGACCAGCCGCCGCCGCTCACGATCCTCGCCGACAGCCTGCGGCTGCGCCAGCTGCTGCTCAACCTCGTCTCCAACGCCATCAAGTACAACCGCCCGGGCGGTTCGGTGCGGCTCGAAGCCTCGTTGCCGGCCGCCGGCCGCGTCCGGATCACCGTTGCCGATACCGGCCTCGGCATCCCGGCCGCGCGCCAGGGCGCCCTGTTCACCCCTTTCGAACGCCTCGGCGCCGAGCGCTCCTCGGTGGAGGGGACCGGCGTCGGCTTGGCCCTGTCGCGCCAACTGGTCGAGGCGATGGGCGGCACGATCGGCTTCCACAGCGTGGAAGGTGAGGGCAGCCGCTTCTGGATCGATCTTCCGATCGCCTGAATCCCGTATATTGCCCGATATCGGGCAAATTTCTGGCAAAATGCCCGCGCCGACGCGAGGGTGCCGCCCACCATGACGGATCTGCCGGAGATCGAGGATCTCATTGCCCATCTGGCCCGCTCCAGCCGCCTCGGCGCGGCCGAGGCGGAACGCCTGCTGGCGGAGGTGCTGGCCTTCCTGGACGAGACGCCGGAGGCCTTCGTCCAGCGCCGCCACCGCGCGCTCCAGGCCGAGGGGCTGGGCAACGCGGCGATCTTCGCGCGCATCGCCCGCGAAGTGGCGGCCCGGCGCTTCCGGGCGCCGGCCTACTCCGCCCGGCAGATCCGCCGCATCGTCTACGGCTGAAGGAAACAAGCGGCATGTGCGGCATCGTCGGCTATATCGGCAGGCGCGAGGCGGCGCCGATCCTGATGCAGGGTCTGCATCGCCTGGAATACAGGGGCTACGATTCCGCCGGCCTCGCCATCGCGCGGAACGGCGCCCTCACCGTGACCAAGTGCAAGGGCCGGGTCCGCGACCTCGAACGCATCCTGCCGAAGAAGCTGAAGGGTGCCCCGGGCATCGCCCATACCCGCTGGGCGACGCATGGCGAGCCCTCCGACGCCAATGCCCATCCCCACACGGACACGGGCGGCGGCATCGCCGTCATCCACAACGGCATCATCGAGAACGCCGGCGCGCTCCGGGCGCGGCTCGCCGCCGCGGGCGTCGTCTTCCGTTCCGACACCGATACCGAGGTCCTGGCGCATCTGGTCGCCGCCGCGCCGGGCCCCAGCTTGCGCGAAGCGGTTGTTCAAGCGCTTCGCCAGGTCACCGGCACCTATGGCCTCGCGGTGCTGGATGCCGCGCGGCCGCGGTCGATCGTGGTGGCCCGGAACGGCAGCCCGGTGGTGCTGGGCGTGGGCGAGAAGGAGATGTTCTTCGCCTCCGATCCTTCCGCCCTCGCCGGCCATACCCAGCGCATGGTGCCGCTCGACGACGGCGACATCGCCGAACTCCACGCCGAAGGCTACGAGACCTCCAGCCTCGACGGGCAGGCGACCACGCGCACGCCCTATACCGTCACCTGGACGCCGGAAGCCTACGACATGGCGGGCTTCGCGCATTACATGAAGAAGGAGATCGCCGAACAGCCCGAGGCGCTCGCCCGCACGCTCTCCGGCCGCCTCGACCGGCGCTTTCAGACCACGCATCTGGGCGGCCTCGACCTCGATGCGCGCCAGCTGCTCGCCTTCCGGCGGGTGAAGATCCTGGGCTGCGGTTCCGCCCATATCGCCGGGCGCATGGGCGCGCAGATGATCGAGAGCCTCGCCCGCCTGCCGGCCGATGCGGAACCCGCTTCCGAGTTCCGCTACCGCAACCCGGTGATCGAGCCCGACACGCTCTACATCGCCGCCAGCCAGTCGGGGGAGACCTTCGACACCTTGGCCGCCGTGCAGGAGGTGAAGCGGAAGGGTGGCCAGGTGATCGGCATCGTCAACGTGGTCGGCAGTTCGATCGCCCGCGAATGCGGGCGCGGCCTCTACCTCCACGCCGGCCCGGAAATCTCGGTCGTCTCCACCAAGGCCTTCACCTGCACGGCGGCGGCCTTCGCGCTACTCGCGCTCCACCTGGGGCGCATCCGCGACCTGTCGCCGGGCGAGGGCGGCAGGGTGCTGGCGGCGATCGAGGCCCTGCCCGGCCAGATCGCCGAGATCCTGGCCCGCGAGGAGGAGATCGCCGCCCTCGCCGCCCGCATCGGCCCGGCCGAACACGCCTATTTCATCGGCCGCGCCGCGGGTTTCCCGGTGGCGATGGAAGGCGCGCTGAAACTGAAGGAAGTGTCATACCTGCATGCCGAGGCCTATCCGGCCTCCGAACTGAAGCACGGCCCGCTCGCGCTCATCGCGCCCGAGATCCCGACGCTCGTCGTCCTGCCGCGCGACGATCTGCTGGCGAAGAACATCTCCACCATCGAGGAGATCCGCGCCCGCTCCGGCCCGGTCCATGCGGTCACCCATGCGGGCGATCTGCCGGTGCCGCTCGACGGCCGCATCGACGTGCCGAAGTCGCTGCCCGTGCTCGACCCCATCCTGATGCAGCTGCCGCTGCAGCTCCTCGCCTATCACGTGGCGCTGTCGAAGGGCCGCGACATCGACAAGCCCCGCAACCTGGCGAAATCGGTGACGGTCGAATGAGCGGCGGAAGAGGCGATGCCGCAGGCCCGGATTCGTAACGCCTGGGTTACCAATTGGTGGGGCTTCCTTAACGCGGACCGGAGCAGGCTTGCCCGATGCGCCGTCCCGCTCGGACGGCGGGAGGCCGAGGAACCCCTTGTCCCTGCTCGAAGCCGAGCCGGAGGTCCGCCCGCAGGGGCTGGACGATCCGCTTCTGATCCGCCTGCACGACCACTGGCGCTCGCTCCGCCGCGGCCGCGAGATGCCGTCGCGTGCCGATCTCGATCCGCTCGACATCGCCTTCATCCTCGGCAACGTCCTGCTGGTCGATGTGCTGCGCGACCCGACGCGCTTCCGCATCCGCCTGCACGGCACCAACATGGTCGCCCGTGCCGGCTACGACATGACCGGACGCTTCACCGACGAACTGCCGAATGCCGAGTTCCGGGCCGCCACCGAGGCGAGTTTCGCCCATGTCGCGGCGAAGCGCCGCCCGCGCGCCTGGAGCCGCAAGCGCATGATCGGCGACCGCTGGATGAACTACGACACCCTGATGCTGCCGCTCTCCGCCGACGGGGTGAATGTCGACATGCTGCTGGTCGGCTTCGTCTATCACGACCGCTGAGCTGCCCTCAGGGCAGCTCGTCTCCCTCCCGCGGCGGTTGCGGCCGGACCTTGGCCAGCGCGGCATCGAAGCGGGTGCGATCGGCCCGCGCGGCGCGGGCCTTGAGAACGGTCTCGGTCCGCAGCGCGGAGACCTTTTCAGCGAGCGCGGTGGCGATGAACTGGTTCAGCGACACGCCGTCTTCGGCTGCGGCCTTTCGTGCTTCCTGCATGATCGAGGCGGGCGCCCGCAGAGGAAAGTTTGATGAGCCCATTTCATATCCTCCGCATCAGGTCGGCCGGCCGCAGGACCTCGACACCGAACCGGCTGGGTGCCAGGGCAAAATCGGCCCGGTTGAAGGTTACGATCGCGTCCGCGCCGCCGTTCACGGCAGTCTCCAGTACCATCTCGTCATTTGGGTCGCGCAACTGTGGCCTCCACAGGTAGTAGCTCTCCACATGTTCCATGCTGGCGGCCAGTTGATCGACGATTGCATCGACATCAATCGGTTCCAGGCCAGCCTGCTTCAACAGGTGAGGCCGCTTCAGCACAGCCTCATACTCAAGGAGCAATGCGGTGGAGATACAGCCCGCCAGGGTCCCGTTGGCAAGGCGGAGTAGCACTGCCCGTGCTGCGCCGCCCGGGCTGAGCACTGCTGCGACGAGCACATCGGTGTCCAGCACGACTTTCACCGGCGGCAGCATAGCACCCCTGATATGACGTCGCTAGTGACGTCACTTGAGCCTGCGTTGGTGTCGGTTCGCCGCCGGATCGGGCGAGCCGCGCGGTCGCCTGTTCAGCACGCACGAACGGCTGGCGCTACGGCCGGTTGGGCGCTATGTGAACCTTCGGGATCGGGTTACCTTTTCCCTTGGCATTCGACCGGGAGGCGGTCATGGCGGCACGGGTCTTCATCGACGGCGAAGCGGGAACCACGGGTCTGCAGATCCGCGAGCGTCTGCTTGCCCGCCGCGATATCGACCTGATCTCGCTCGACGATGCCGCCCGCAAGGACCCGGCCGCTCGTAAGGAGGCGCTCCGCGCCGCCGATGTCGCCATCCTCTGCCTGCCCGACGATGCCGCGCGCGAGGCGGCCGCCCTGGTCGAAGGCGCCCCGACGAAGCTGATCGACGCCTCGACGGCGCATCGGACGGCGCCGGGCTGGGTCTTCGGCTTTCCCGAATTCCGCACCGGCCAGCGCGAGGCCGTGATCGGCGCCAGCCGCGTCTCCAACCCCGGCTGCTATTCGACCGGGGCCATCGCCCTCCTGGCGCCGCTCGCGGCCGCCGGATTGCTGCCGGCCGACTTCCCGGTCACCGTCAACGCGGTCTCGGGCTATAGCGGCGGCGGAAAGGCGCTGATCCGCCGCTACGAGGCGAAGGGCGAGGAAGGCTTCAAGCCCGACCCCTTCTATGCCTATGGCCTCACGCTCGCGCACAAGCACGTGCCCGAGATCACCCGCTGGGCCGGTCTCGCGCATCCGCCGATCTTCCAGCCCGCGGTCGCCGCCTATGCCCAGGGCATGCTGGTCAATGTACCGCTGGCACTCTGGGCCCTGCCGAAGCGCCCGGCGCCGGCCGACATCCATGCCGCACTCGCCGAACGCTATGCCGGCGCCCGCTTCGTTCGGGTGGCGCCGCTGGGCGAGGCTGCGGGCCTGAAGGAACTCGACCCGCAGGCCCTGAACGGCACCAACATCCTGGAACTGTTCGTCTTCGCCGATGCCGCGACCGGCCGTGCCGTGCTCACCGCCCGGCTCGACAACCTCGGCAAGGGCGCCTCCGGGGCGGCGGTGCAGAACCTGAACCTGCTGCTCGGCCTGGCCGAGGATGCAGGTTTGGAGCTGAAGCGCGCCGCGTGAGCCGGTCCGCCTGAAGCGCGTCCTCTTCGTCTGTAGCCGCAATCGCCTGCGCAGCCCCACGGCCGAGCAGGTGTTTTCCGCGTATCCCGGGATCGAGGTCGAGTCCGCCGGCACCGACAACGACGCCGACAATCCGCTCACCCCCGAACTGGTGGAATGGGCCGATCTCATCTTCGTGATGGAAAAGCGGCACCGGGCAAAGCTGCAACGGCGGTTCCGCAAGGCGTTGAAGGCCCGCGTCATCTGCCTCGACATCCCTGACGACTACGCCTTCATGGATGCCGGGCTGGTGCGGCTTCTGGAAGCGAAGGTGACGCCTCGCCTGCCATGAAACCCGATATTCGGTTCTTCAACTGTGAGATCTTCCGGAGCGGAAACGGGTGAAAAGGGGTCAGAGTCCTTTTCTTCCGGGCACTACCCCCGCCAGACCCGCCCGTCGATCGCCGCAAGTCCCAACCCGATCAGAGCCATCCCGGCGAGGTGCTTGCCCTCCAGGCTTTCGCCCAGCACCAGGACACCGAGGCTGACGGCGCTGACCGGCAGCAGGAAGGTGACCAGCAGGAGGTTGGTGGCCCCGGCGCTGGCCAGCAGGCGGAAATAAACCACATAGGCGGCGGCGGTGGAGATCAGCGCCAGCCCCGCGAGGGCCGCGAGCGTCACGCCCGAGGGCGGGTCCAGGGTCCAGGGCCGGTCCACCACCAGCATGACCGGGAGCATCACCAGCGCCGAGGCGCAGAGCTGCCCCGTCGCCGTCGCCATCGGCGCCACCCCCAGGCCGCGGAAGCGGCGGCCATAGAGGCCCGCCAAGGCGTAGGAAAGCGCGCCCGCCAGACAGGCGAGGGGGGCGAGCAGGCCCACCCCCAGGCCGCCCTGACCGAGTTCCCGCAGCCCCGCCCCGCCGATCATCACCGTCACGCCCGAGAATCCCAGGGCCGCGCCCAGGAGTTTCCCCGCCGTCACCTTCTCGTCCGAGGTCAGGGCATGTGCCACCAGCACGGTGAACAGCGGCGTGGTGGCGTTCAGGATCGAGGCGAGGCCGGCGCCGATGTGCCCCTGCCCCCACACGATGAGGCTGAAGGGCAACACGTTGTTGAGGAGGCCCATGCCGAGGAAGGCGCCGAGGATGCGCGGCTCGCGCGGCAGCGCCTGGCCCATCAGGCGAAGCGCGATCACGAGTGCGAGCGCGGCGAGCCCGACCCGGGCGGTGACGATGCTGAAGGGCGGCAGCTCGCGCACGGCCACCCCGACGAAGAAGAACGAACCGCCCCAGAGTGCCGACAGAAGGAGCAGCCGGCCCCAGTCCGCGGCCGGCATCGGGCGGGTCGTGACAGGCGTCAGGGCGGGCATGGACGACCTCGGGCTGCCGGAACGATCCGTTTCATGCGCCGTCCCGGTGCCGGCGTCGTCGCGCTTCTTGCCCTTCCATTGCTCCTGGCGGCATGGAAATTGAACTCAAGATCAAAATATGGTACGATCAAGTCATCGTATTTCGCTGGACGCACTGTTGGTGATGCGCAACCGGAACACAGATGCCGAATTCTCGCAGCCGGGTCCGGCCGAGGCCGGCATAGGCCGGCGCGGCGGCGGACAATTTTGTCCGGACAGTACTGTATGGGTCGGTGTCTCCTTGACCGGCTCACGGCGGACTCCGCATACAGAACTGTATGGACGGCCGCCCCGAGCTGCGAAAGGCTTGGCGTGAATCGGCCGAAACCGGGCCGAAACGGGCCAGAGCCGGTCGCGCGCGGGCCTTCCCCTGGCTCGAATTGGCTCGAATTGGCTCGAATTGGCGGCATTAGGTAGCAAACGCACCTCTGGGAATCTGGCGGTTTCCGGGCCGGCGCGCCACCCTCGGGGATGGCCGAATCTCACGTCGTCTCAGGACTGAAAGCGAAGCGGGCCGAACTGGCCGGCGCCATCGCGCATGGAAAGCGCCAGGTCGCGCGGTGGGAGGCGTCGCTTCTCGCGATAGACGACGCTCTGCGGGTGCTGGCGGACCAACCGCCGACGCGCCTGGCCCTACAGCCGCTCCCTGAGCGCTTCAGGCGCATGCGAACCGGCCGGCTGGTGGCCAACATCATCCGGGAGGCGGGAACGGTGCCCAGCGTGCGGGAGATCGCCTTGGTGATCATCCGCCAGCACGGCGGAGACGCGGACCCCGCTCTGCTCCGCGTCATTGAGCGGCGCGTGCATGCCGTGGTGGGTCGCATGGTCGTTTGACTCCCCGCCTCAACCCAAGAGAACATCCCTTGGGGATACGGGGGCGGCAATGCTGGAACGGCTGGGGCACGTTCTCTTCTTCATTGGAATCGGGCTCGGCGCGCTGGTGTTCATCGGCTCGGCGATAGCCGGGTGGGCCATCGGCGGCGGGCAGGGCTTCATGGTCTTCGTCTTCGCCGGGACCATCCTACCGCTGATCCCAATGGGGATCGGCTGGGGCTGCCTCTACATCTTGGCCGGGGATTAGGGAGGGGACAATGACAACCGATGAAGTTGTTGAGCATCTTCAGGCCGTAATCGCGGCGGATCAGATAGTGGTCAGGGCGATGCTTGTTCAGATGGTGAAGGCGTTTTCTGATGCGGCTGAAGACCCGGCCCTAGCCAAGCGCCAGATGCTTCAGAATATGCATCACTTCATTGATGTGTATCAGGTTCCGGGGTGGGATGAGACGGCTTCAGAGAAGGCGCGGGAATTGGCGAGAATGAACATAGACGTTCTACTCTCGCCTTAGCCCTCGCCTCGATTTCCGGCGTGATTGGACCCATCCGCCACTTCCCCTCGGAAGTGGCGACCAGAACGCCGAGCAATCCAGGCGGGTAGCCAATCGGCATGAGCGATCACCCTTAGATCAGTGATCGATTCTATCTATGCAAGGCGGCGTTGCCAATAGCCCTTCCACTGGCGGCTGACGGGGTGCGCCATGGTGGCACCCGTCATCATCAGGAACTGCTCGCCGTTGGCGGTGCGGCGGTAGTCTTCGCGCCACGCCATTTCTGCGGCGTAGGCGTGCAGGTACTGGCCGCTGATGTGGTGGTGAATGCCGATCTCGGAACGGCGCAGGCGGGAGAAGAAGCTTTCCGCCTGATTGGTGCAGGCGCCATCGTCCAAATAGGCGATGCTGTGATTGATCCGGTGCGTCGCGTAGCGGGTGTGCAGCACATCCCAGGCGGCGGCTTCGTCGGCATGGATGGTCGAGCCGGGTGCCACGCGAGCAAGGATGGTCGGCACCGCCTCATCCTCGGCATCGGCCACGAAAGGCAGCGTGCGGCCGTTGCGCTCGCGCATGACGATCACGACGCGGCGCTTGCCCGAGCGGTTCACAGCAAGGCGCCGGTCCTTCCGATCGGCCTTGTGGTTCTCAGGCTTCACATAGCCGCCGAAGTAGGCGCCATCGACTTCCACTATGCCGCCCAGGGTCAAGCTCTTGTGCTCGGCCGTCATCGCCTCGCGGATCTTGTGCGCCAGCACGAACGCGGTCTTGTACTGGCAATCCAGATCGCGGCTGAGCTGCAAGGCCGAATGACCCTTGGCGCCGTTGGCGAATATCGCGATTGCGGCCAGCAAGTCGCGATAGCTCATCTTGCGGCTGGCGAAGATGGTGCCCGACGTGACCGAGAACTGTCCGAAGCAGCCCTTGCACTTGAAGACGCGGCGGGCCTTGTACTCATAGACCGCGACGCATCCGCACTTCGGGCACGCAGGCTCCCCACCGTTCCCAGCCCAGCGGATGGCCTTGAACGTCGCGAACGCTTCGTCATCGGAAAGCCGCATCACCTTGGAGAGGCTGAGCGTCCGGGCTTTCGCGGAGAGGAGGAAGTGTTGGGACATGAAAGTTAGCCATATTCGATGAGTTCTCAGCGAATTTAATGCTACACTCATCGTTGTCAATGCTAAATTCATCGAATATGATGACATTCGCATTGAGAGAGGCTAGGTGCATGCCGGATTCAGAGTGGCAGACCCGTGTCAAAGGGCTGCTGAAGGCCGAACTGAAGAAGCGCAACGTCAGCTACCGCGACCTCGCGGAAAAGCTCACCGCGCTCGGAATCCCAGAGACGGAGCAGAACATCGGCAATAAGATCAGCCGAGGGGGATTCACGGCTGTCTTCTTCGTCCAATGCTTAACCGCAATAGGCTGCTCCACCTTGCGCTTGCAGGATGGCTAGCGCTTAGCGCGCTACCACCACAGAGCGCCGCTCAGGATCAGCAGGCAGAGACCGCCGCACGCGTAGAGCGCGCCCTTGAAGGCATTAAGGCCGCCATCGAAAAGGCGGCTGAATCCAAAGAAGAAAATCCCCCATGCGAACCCGGAAGTGACAACCACAAGTCCGACTTGTGCGCTCAGTGGAAGGCAGCCGATGCGGCTGCGGCTGCTGCCATGTGGGCAGAACGACAGTTGTGGGCCAGTGTGGCCGGTATCATTGCTGTCGTTTTCACGCTGGGCTTGAGTTGGAAAGCCACCAAGGCTGCCGTTAGCGCCGCTAAGGCGGCAGCAATCAGCGCCGACCAGGGGGCGGAGGCTCTCAAGGTGGCGCAACGGTCTTTGGATATCGCCAGCCGAAATGCCGAGCGTGAATTGCGGGCATACGTCGCGCCAATCTCCGTAACCATTGGCGAGATTGTCGAGTTTTATTATCTGCAGTTCTCTATCGAAATTAAGAACTACGGGCAGACACCCGCCAAAAGCGTCTCGGCTCAGGCTGATCTTAAAATCAGCAAAGAAAGAGCCGACGATCCCTTCTTCCCACTTTCCCAAAAGCGAGCACTCGGCAACATTCCAGCGTCCAGCAGCCGCACCGTGGAGTTCTTGTGGCCAATAGACTTTGACGCTTTGGAAGACCACGTCGAAGGGAAATACGACGCCGAAGGATACGCCGCTGTCTTCGTCTTCGGGCTGATCGAATATGTAGACGTTTTCGAGAGGCGCCAAACCACTGCATTCCGCTTCGTTGGCCGCAGCGATAGCGGCATGGCCAAAGACTTCGATTTCTGCGAAGAAGGCAACACTCAGACCTAAAACCAACTTCCACATACCAGCCTCCAATTGGAGGCATCAGCCAGCAATCCCTTCGATGGAGACCCCTTTGGCGGCACTAGGTGGGGCCGAAATCCATCAGGTGCGTTTGCTACCTAATGCCGCAATTTTGTCCGGCACCTTGTTTCCGGCTCTCCAGGGAGGAGACGGCGCCCGCCGTGCCGGTCCCGGGCGCCATCGGTGGCGGCAGGCGGACAAAAATGTCCGCGGCCCCCCCGGCACAACATCTGGGGCGGAAGCCGGGACGTTCCGGCAACGACTCGGGAGGCCTTGTATATCGGCCCGATGCGGCCCGGCTTCTTGTGCCCGGGCCGGGGCTTGCCTAGGGTCGTGGCCACGGGGAGGGTGATGCCGAAAGCGTTGTCGCGTGCTATCGCCGATCGGGCCGCCGCCGCCGCGGGCCTCGGCCTGTTGTTCGAAGCCGCCCCGGCCGCGGCCGCGGGCCCGGATTCCATGCTTGCCGGCCTCGGCCCGGCCCTCGGGCTCACCGGCCTCGCGCTCGTCATCGCCGCCGCGGCCGCCTGGCGCTTCCGCGGGCTTTGGCGAAGGGCCGAGGCGCGGACGCAGGCGGCCGGGCGTAACCTCGGGATCGTGCATGCCGGCGTGCGCGACAGCGGCGCGGCCCTCTGGCACCGCGATGCCGATGGTGCCCTGTTCGTGGCCGAGCGGGTGGCGGACCTGCTGGGCATCGCCGCCCGCCCCGAAACCCTGGATGCGCTGTGCGGCGCGCTGGAACCGGAATCGGCCGAACGTCTGCGCGGCGCGCTCGCTTCCGGTGAAAGCATCGCGATCGACATCCTGACGACCGAAGGCCGGGTTCTGGCGGTCGAAGGACGCCAGCGCGCCGGCTCGGCCTCGCTCCTCCTGCGCGACGTGACCGCCGCGCGCGCCTCGGCCGAGGCCGCGGCCGCGGCCCGCAAGGCGGGTGAGGCCGAATCCGCTCACCGCCTGTCGCTCCTCGACGCGCTGCCGCTCGCGGTCTGGCGGCGCGACGCCGCCGGCGAACTGGTCTGGGCCAATGCCACCATGGCCCGGCTGCTGGAAATCCCGGTCGCCTCCATCCTGGCCGACCGGGTGGAACTCGCCGCTTCCTTCGACCGCGGCGGTGCGCGGGCGCTGGCCGCGCGCGCGATCAAGGCCGGCCGCGCCGAAACCCAGCTGCGCAGCCTCGTGGTGGCGGGCGAGCGCCGCCGCTTCCGGGTGACCGAGATGCCGCTCGGCGAAGGCTGCCTCGGTGTCGCCGTCGACGCGACCGAGGAGGAGGCGCTGCGGGCCGAGCTGAAGCGGCACATCGCCGGCCATGCCGAGGTGCTGCAGAACCTGGCCACGGCGATCTGCGTCTGGGATGCGGGCCGTCGCCTCGTCCTGCACAACCGCGCCTTCGCCCGCATCTGGGGCATCGAGGACGCCTTCCTCGAACAGGGCCCCACCTATGGCGAGCTGCTCGAACACCTGCGCGATCAGCGCAAGCTGCCCGAACAGGCCGACTGGGCGCAATGGAAGCGCGCCCGCCAGCAGCTCTTCACCACCGTCTTGGAGCCGCGGGAGGAGCTGATGCACCTTCCCGACGAACGCACGCTCCGCGTCGTCACCACGCCGCATCCCTTCGGCGGCCTGCTCATGACCTACGAGGACGTCACCAACCAGTTCGTCCTCGAACGCGCCCGCAACACGCTGGCCGCCGTCCAGCGCGCCACCCTCGACAATCTCTACGAGGGCGTCGTCGTCTTCGGCGGCGACGGGCGGCTGCGGCTCTACAACCCCGCCTTCGCGCGCATCTGGTCGATCGAACCCGCCCGCCTCGAGGGCGATCCGCATATCGACGTCGTGGCCGAACTGCTGCGCCCGGTCCTCGGCGACAACGGCGACTGGGAGACGACGCGCAACCGTCTCGTCGCTCCCTTCCATGCGCGCGAGCATGCCTCGGGGCGGATCGAATCGGGCGCCGGGCCGGTTCTCGACTACGGCGCCGTGCCGCTGCCCGACGGGGCCATTCTCTTCACCTTCTGGGACGTTTCCGACTCGGTCAGCGTCGAACGGGTGCTGATCGAGCGGAACCAGGCGCTGCAGGCCGCTGATCAGCTTAAGTCGGAATTCATCGCCAATGTCAGCCACGAGCTGCGCACGCCGCTCAACACCGTGATCGGCTTCGGCGAGATCCTGGTGAACCAGTATTTCGGCGAGCTGAACGAGCGCCAGCGCGAATACGCCGAAGGCGTGCTGGAGAGCTCGCACATCCTGCTGCACCTGATCGACGACATCCTGGATCTCGCCACCATCGAGGCCGGCCACATGGCGCTGGCGCCGAAGCCGGTCGATCTGCACAGCACCCTCGACGGCGTGGTCCGCCTCGCCCGCCACCGCGCCCGCGAGAAGGGCCTCGCCCTCGATCTCGACTGTCCCGAAGGCGTCGGCAGCGTCGTCGCCGACGAGCGCCGGCTACGCCAGGTGCTGTTCAACCTCGTCTCCAACTCGATCAAGTTCACGCCTTCGGGCGGGCAGATCGTGCTGGGGGCGAAGCACAGCGGCGCTGAGGTCGAGATGTGGGTCTCCGATACCGGCATCGGCATCCCCGACGACGAGCGCCGCTTCGCCTTCGATCGTTTCGCCAAGGGCCGCGCCGGCCAGCGGCAGACCGGCGCCGGCCTCGGTCTCGCGCTGGTGAAGTCCTTCATCGAACTGCATGGCGGCCGCGTCGAACTCGACGCCAGCGTCACCCAGGGGACCAAGGTGCGCTGCTTCCTGCCGGCGGCGGATGCTCTATCGAGCCCTCCCCCGGCGGAAATTACTGATGCCTGACATTGCCTTCTCCCTGGGGGAGAAGGTGCCCGGAGGGCGGATGAGGGGCAGCCTGTCCGCAAGATTCACCGTCGGGCGTGCCCCTCACCCGACGGCTTCGCCGCCACCCTCTCCCCCAGGGAGAGGGAAAAAATCACTTGCCCACGATGTCCTTCTGCATGCCGCCCAGCACCGTCATGATCGTGTTCGTGTCGGCCTCGGCGACGTTGTACTTCTTCAGGGCCTTCAGCATGGCCTCGCCGGTGGCGTTGAACTCGGCATTGGTGATGTTCATGCCCTTGTGCGACGTGACCATGTCCTTCCCCATGTACTTGCAGGGGCCGCCCACGGCCTCGCAGACCTGATCGACCAGCTGTGCCTTCAGGTTCGGGATGTCGGTCTTGGCGAAGCGGCCGTTGATGCGGTTGTCGGCGGCGATGTTGGCGACGAACTCGTCGACCACGGCGACGATTCCCGGCTTCTGACCGAGGCGATCGTAGAGCGCGGCATATTGCGGCTTCTGCTCCATCGCCGGCTGCTGGCAGCCGGCCAGCACGAGGGTGGTCCCGAGGGCGGTGGCGATGAGGCCGGCTTTCAAGAATGCGCGCATGGTTGGAGGCTCCTCCCGTGGTTCGGACGACCTGACTATAGGAATCGCAACCCTTCGGCCAAGGTGACCATGGTCACCGTTTCGCGAGGCGCCCTTCGATCTCGGCCGCCAGCGCGGCGATTTCCTCGCCGGCCGTGCTGCGGGCGGCCGTCTCGCTGACCCCCTTGCCCTTGGTCAGGCTGGCGGCGAAGACCGAGCGGTTGCCCAGCGTCGAAGCCGCGACCGGCAGGCGTTCCTCGGCGATGGCGGCCCGCATCTCGTCGGCCAGAAGACCACGATGCGGCACGCGGTTCAGCACCAGCAGGCAGTCGCGCTTCTCGGCCTTGATCAGTTGCAGCGTCGGCTTGGTGGCCCAGAGGTCCATCGGCGACAGCTGCAGCGGCACCAGCACCAGGTCGGCGGCGCGGATGGCAGTCTTGGCCCCCGTCTCGGCATGCGGCGGGCTGTCGATCAGGATCAGGTCGAACTCGCGCTTCAGCCGGTCGACCTCCGATCCCGCCCGCCAGCCCGACACCCAGCGCAGGTCGATATGTTCGTCGGCGCCGTTCGCCTTGGCCCGCACCTTGTACCAGGCCGTCAGGCTCTCCTGCGGGTCGATGTCGATGAGCGCGATCTTCCGCCCCTGGCCCGCCCAATGGGCGGCGAGATGGGCGACGAGGGTGGTCTTCCCCGCGCCCCCCTTCTGCTGTGCGACCGTGATGACGCGCGCCGGCATGGTGCTGATCCCCGTTTCCCCTATTTGGCCCGATTCTCTGTTGACAGGGAAGGGGCTCCTCCCTACTTCCCGCGGTGGGCCACGCCCCCCCACCGGGGCGCACCGTTCTGGAAGGAACGTTGTCGATGACGAAGCCGAACACGCGGCCTGCCGTGCCGCATTTTTCTTCCGGCCCCTGCGCCAAGCGCCCCGGCTGGTCCCCCGAAAACCTGAAAGACGCCGCGCTCGGCCGCTCGCACCGCTCGAAGGAAGGCAAGTCGAAGCTGGTCGAAGTGCTCGACCGCTCGCGGAAAATTCTGGGCCTCCCGGCCGACTGGCGCATCGGCATCGTCCCCGCCTCCGACACCGGCGCCGTCGAGATGGCGCTGTGGTCGCTCCTCGGCCCCCGCCCGGTCGACATGCTGTCCTGGGAAAGCTTCGGCGCCGAATGGGTCACCGACGTCACCAAGCAGTTGAAGCTGAAGGACGTACGCTCGATCGCGGCGCCCTACGGCAAGCTGCCCGACCTGAAGTCGGTCGATTGGAGCCATGACGTCGTCTTCACCTGGAACGGCACGACCTCCGGTGTCCGGGTGCCGAACGGCGACTGGATCGCCGACGACCGCACCGGCCTCTCGATCTGCGATGCCACCTCCGCCGTCTTCGCCATGGACCTGCCCTGGCAGAAGCTCGATGTCGTCACCTGGTCCTGGCAGAAGGTGCTGGGGGGCGAGGCCGCGCACGGCATGCTGGTCTTGAGCCCGCGCGCGGTGGAGCGGCTGGAGAGCTACACCCCGCCCTGGCCGCTGCCGAAGATCTTCCGCATGACCAAGGGCGGCAAGCTGATCGACGGCATCTTCAAGGGCGAGACCATCAACACGCCCTCGCTCCTCGCCACCGAGGACCAGATCGATGCGCTCCGCTGGGCCGAAGGCGCCGGCGGGCTGAAAGGCCTGATCGGCCGGTCGGAAGCCAACCTCGCGCTCATCGCCGACTGGGTGGCGAAGACCCCCTGGGTCGATTTCCTGGCCGAGGACGCCGCCACGCGCTCCTGCACCAGCGTCTGCCTGAAGGTGGTCGATCCCTGGTTCGTTGCGCTCTCGGATGCCGACAAGGCGGCCGCCGCCAAGGCGATCTCCGACCGGATTGAGAAGGAGGGCGTGGCGCTCGACATCGCCGCCTATCGCGACGCGCCTCCGGGCCTGCGCATCTGGTGCGGCGCCACGGTCGAAACCGCCGATGTGGCGGCGCTCATCCCCTGGCTCGACTGGTCCTTCACCGAGACCCGCGCGGCTCTGCAGAAGGCGGCCTGATCCCATGCCCAAGGTTCTGATTTCCGACGAGCTGTCGCCGGCCGCCGTGGCGATCTTCCGCGACCGTGGCCTCGAGGTGGATGTGAAGCCGGGCCTGAAGCCCGACGAGCTGATCGCCATCATCGGTCAGTACGACGGGCTCGCCGTGCGCTCCGCCACCAAGGCGACGGCGAAGGTGCTGGCCGCCGCCGCCAACCTGAAGGTGATCGGCCGCGCCGGCATCGGCGTCGACAACATCGACATCCCGGCCGCCACCGCGCGCGGCATCTGCGTGATGAACACGCCCTTCGGCAATTCCATCACCACCGCCGAACACGCCATCGCGCTCCTCTTCGCGCTGGCCCGCGAAATCCCGGAGGCCGACCGGTCGACGCGGGCGGGGAAGTGGGAGAAGTCCCGCTTCATGGGGGTCGAGCTCTACGGCAAGACGCTCGGTGTCATCGGCTGCGGCAACATCGGATCGATCGTCGCCGACCGCGCCCTCGGGTTGAAGATGAAGGTGGCGGCCTTCGATCCCTTCCTGTCGCCGGAGCGCGCCATCGACCTGGGCGTCGAGAAGGTGGAACTGGACGAGCTGCTCGCCCGGGCCGACTTCATCACGCTGCACACGCCGATGACCGAGCAGACGAGGAACATCCTGCGCAAGGAGACGCTCGCGCGCTGCAAGAAGGGCGTGCGCATCATCAACTGCGCCCGCGGCGGGCTGATCGTCGAGGCCGATCTCCTGGAAGCGCTGAACTCCGGCCAGGTCGCCGGTGCGGCGCTCGACGTCTTCGCCGAAGAACCGGCCAAGGTGAACCCGCTGTTCGAGCATCCGAACGTGGTGGCGACGCCGCATCTCGGCGCCTCCACCAACGAGGCGCAGGAGAACGTGGCGCTGCAGGTGGCCGAGCAGATGTCGGACTACCTGCTGCTCGGCGCGGTGACCAACGCCATCAACATGCCCTCGGTGACGGCGGAAGAGGCGCCGAAGCTGCGGCCCTACATGAAGCTCGCCGAGCAGTTGGGCGCCTTCGCCGGCCAGCTATCCGATCCCGCCATCAAGAAGGTGACGGTGACCTATGAGGGCCATGTCGCCACGCTGAACACCCGCCCGCTCACCGCCGTGATGCTGCAGGGCCTGATGCGCCCCATCATGGACAGCGTCAACATGGTCTCGGCGCCCGCGATCGCCAAGGAGAACGGCATCGACGTGATCGAGGTGAAGCACGACCTCGAGGGCGACTACCAGACCCTGATTCGCCTCGAGGTGCAGACGGCGAGCCGCACGCGCGACGTCGCCGGCACGCTGTTCGCCGACCGCCGGCCGCGCATCGTCGAGATCAAGGGCATCAAGATCGAGGCCGAACTAGGCCCCCACATGCTCTATGTGACGAACGAGGACAAGCCGGGCTTCATCGGCCGGCTCGGCACGCTGCTGGGCGATGCCGGCCTCAACATCGCGACCTTCCATCTCGGCCGCGCCGCGCCGGGCAAGGATGCGATCGCCCTGGTCGAGGTCGACGGTTCGATCGCTGCGAAGGTGCTGTCGGACGTGCGGGCGATCCCGGCCGTGCGCCAGGCCGAATCGCTGACCTTCTAGGGAGCGAGGGCGTAACCGATGTTGCGCACGCTGACGATGATCTGGGGTTCGCGCGAATCGGACTCGATCTTGCGGCGCAGGTTCGAGATGTGGATGTCGATGGATCGGTCTTCGGGAGTCCAGGGGCGGCCGTGGACGACATGCAGCAACTGGTTGCGGGTCACCGCGTCGGGCATGTTGCGGGCCAGTTCGACCAGCACCTGGAACTCAGCCGAGGTCAGCCGGACCAGGCTGCCGGTCGGCGCCTTCAGGCGCCTCCCCGGAATGTCGAGGCTCCATCCCTGGAAACGCCGGATCCCGTCGGCCGTCACCGTCGCGGGCTGCCGGGACCAGCCCTGCCGGCGCAGGATGGTGCGGATGCGGGCGGACAGTTCGCGATTGAAGAAGGGCTTGCCGATGAAGTCGTCCGCCCCGGCTTCCAGCCCGGCCACCCGCTCCACCGGGTCGTTGCGGGTGCTGACGAGGATGATCGGCATGGCACTCGACTGGCGGATATGGCGAACGAGTTCCAGCCCGTCTTCGCCCGGCAGCCCGAGGTCGAGGATCACGAGATCGAATGGCTCGCGCTCCATCAGCGCGCGTAACTCGGCCGCGCTTCCCGCGAGGGCGATCCGGAAGCCTTCCTCGACCAGATACTCCCGGTATATCTGCCGGAGGCTCGGATCCTGCTCGACGACCAGCAAGCTCGGTGGCGGCGGCATCAAATTGTCCTTCGGTGCCCGGTACTCTCGATTTCGTGATGCTTGTTAACTTTTGAGTAGCCGTCATGTCAAACGGTTCGGCTTTGCATTATGATACAAATCTTGGTTTAGTCGTTGGTCGCTTTGTCAAAGCGCCATGAGATCGACTCTCGTGCCGACTATCGCGCGATAAGGATAAATTATCTCAAGATCAATAGTCTGACAGCCGAAGAAAAAAATATCTCTCTTGTGATAGATTTTTCTCGACACTCAGTAAGTACAGAGAAAAGCTAGGGAGTATTCTCGCGTTAACCATATCTGTTGTCGGACGTATTGTATAGTAGTGGTAATAATTCACCATATATACACAAATTTACGAGACAGACGCGTTGTACCTGTTAATTTCAGGCTGAGAAACTTACTCCACTGGGGCCAGGTGCGATTGGCACTGGAATTCCACACGCTGATTCAGCCATGGCGCGCCCCGGCCTGCGCTTCAGGCGCCGGCTGCCCGTATCCCGCTGCCGCCCCGGACCTGGCAACTTGACGCAAAGCCGGCGCTTCCTCGTTGTCGACGACGAGGAAGCGTTTGCCCGCATGGTCCAGGATGTGGCCGAGGGTTGCGGCTACGAGACGCAGGCCGCGCGCGACGGCAGGGATGCCCAGGCCGTCACGGTCGCCTTCGCCCCCAGCGTCGTCATGATCGACATGGTCATGCCGGAAGCCGACGGCATCGAATACATCCGCTGGCTCGCCGGCAGCGGCTTCCGCGGGCGGCTTGTCCTGACCTCCGGCTACGATCAGCGCTATCTGGAAATGGCGCAGATCATCGCCCGCTCCAGCGGCCTCGGCGAGGTCGAGATACTGGCAAAGCCGCTCAGGGCGATCCAGCTCGAGGCGATCCTCAATCGGAAGCCCTGAGCTTGACGTAGGACCCGGGCGCCTCCTCGATCGGCTTCAGCTTGCCGCTCCCGGGCACCCGCGCCTTCACCTTGTCGCCGGCCAGCGGTCCGATCCAGGCGGTCCAGTCCGGCCACCACGATCCTTCGTGCTTGGTGGCGTCGCGCAACCAGTCGTCGGGCTTGGGCGGATTGTGCGGGTTGGTCCAGTAGCAATACTTGCGGGCCGAGGGCGGGTTCACCACCCCGGCGATATGCCCCGACCCCGACAGCACGAACTTGTAGGGACCCGAATAGATCTGGCTCGGCGAATAGGTGGCCCGCCAGGGCGCGATGTGATCGGTCTCGGTGGAGAGCTGGTAGACCGGAATCCTGATCCTGCGAAGGTCGATGGGCACGCCCTTCATCTCGATGCCGCCGGGCTGGACCAGCTTGTTCTCCAGATACATCTTGCGCAGGTAGAAGCTGTGCATCGCCGCCGGCATGCGGGTCGCATCGGCATTCCAGTAGAGCAGGTCGAAGGCCATGGGCTTCCGGCCGCGCAGGTAGTTGTTGATGACGAAGGACCAGATCAGGTCGTTGTCGCGCATCATGTTGAACACGTTCGACATGTGCCGGCTCTCCAGATAGCCCTTCTCGCGCACATGCGCATCGAGCTTCTCGAGCTGCACCTCGTCGATGAAGACGCGGAGCTCGCCCGCATCCTCGAAATCGGTCAGCGCGGTGAAGAAGGTCGCGGCGTTGATGCGGTCATCGCCCTTCGCCGCCATATAGGCGAGCGTCGCCGCGGTCAGTGTGCCGCCGATGCAATAGCCGATGATGTTGACGCTCTTCTCGCCCGTCGCCTTCTCGATCGCGTCGAGTGCGGCGAGCGGCCCTTCGACCATGTAGTCGTCGAAGGTCTTGGCGGCGAGGCGCTTGTCGGGATTGACCCAGGAGACGACGAAGACCGTGTGGCCCTGGTCGACGGCCCACTTGATGAACGAGTTCTTCGGCTGCAGGTCCAGGATGTAGAACTTGTTGATCCAGGGCGGCACGATCAGGAGCGGCCGGCGATAGACCTGCGGGGTCGTCGGCTCGTACTGGATCAGCTGCATCAGGTCGTTCTGGAACACCACCTTGCCGGGCGAAGTGGCGATGTTCTTGCCGAGCTCGAACTGGGCGAAATCGGTCATCGAGATGTCGAGCCGGCCACGACCGCGCTTCATGTCGGCGATCATGTTCTCGAGGCCGCGCACCAGGTTCTCGCCGCCGGTCTCCACCGTCTCGCGCAGCACCTGGGGATTGAGCGCAACGAAGTTTGTCGGTGCCAGTGCGTCGACGAACTGGCGCGTATAGAACTCGCCCTTGCGCTTGGTCTCCGCGTCGAGGCCGGGCATCGCCTTCACCTGGCCGACCATCCATTGCGAGCCGATCAGATAGGCCTGCTTGACGAAATCGTAGGCGACCTCCTCGTTCCAGGCCTTGTCGGAGAAGCGCTTGTCGTCGCGCGCCGGTTCGACCACCGGTGACACCTCGTCGCCGCGCATGCGCCGGCCGAGGTTGATCCAGAGCGTGACATAGTCGCGCCACAGCGCGACCTGGGCCTCGGCGGCGCGGAAGGGATCGGACATCCATTGCTTGGCGATCTGCATGAATGCGTCGCCGACCACCTCGGGTGCCGGAATCTGGAAGCCGTCATCCTGGGCGGCCGTCTTGATACCGTCGGTCATCACGCCCTGGCCCTGTTCGGCCAGCGCCGCCAGCCGGCGCGCCAACTCGACCGGATCGGGGCCCTGCTTGCCCTCCGCCTTCCCGGCTTCTTTCATACGTTCCTCCCTGACACCCGGCGACTCAACCGGTCGGTCAGCACTCTATCGGGCTCGCGTGTCAGGGTTAAGCCGTTACTGCATCCGCCATGGGCCGGCCGGCATATCGATGCCGGCCGGCCGGGGGCGTCACTTCATCAGGCCTTCGGCCTTCAGCGCCTCCTGAACCTTCGGCCGGGCCATCATGCGGTCCATGAAGGCCTTCACGTTCGGCCACTGGCCGATGTCGATCTTCTGGAAGTTGTTCCAGTTGGTGACGGTGAACAGATAGGCATCGGCGACCGTGAAGGTATCGCCCATGAGGTACTGGTTCTTTGCCAGGTGCTTGTCCAGCATGGCGAACTTCGCCGCCAGCTGTTCCTTGGCGATGCTCTTGTAGGCATCGGGTGTCGTCGGGCGGAACAGGGGGCTGAAGCCCTTGTGCAGTTCGGATGTGATGAGGTTCAGCCATTCCTGCAACTGATAGCGCTCGAAGCTGCCGGCCGCGGGCGCGAGCTTGGCGCCCGGCTTCTGGTCCGCCAGATACTGCACGATGGCCGGGCCTTCGGTCAGGATCCTGCCGTCATCGAGTTGCAGACAGGGAACCTGGCCCTTCGGATTGATGGCCAGATAGTCCTCGCCGGATTTCTTCAGCTTCTTGGCCGCGAGGTCGACCTGCTCCAGGTCGAAGCTGTGGCCGGCTTCGCGAAGCACGATATGCGGCGACAACGAACAGGCGCCGGGCGAGAAATAGAGCTTCATCGGACGATCCTCCTTCACGGTTGTCTGGCAGGCGGTGTAGCTTCCGGCTTGCCGCCGGAGAGAATAGGTGTGCCTACACCTGATTCAAGGGCCGATCTGGATCATGTGCCGGGCTTCCCGGCGGCATCCAGTGCCGCCCGCAGCGCGGCGATCTCCTCGCGCAGGCGGCCGAGTTCACCGGCATCGAGCGCCGAAGCGGCGAGCATCTGGGCCGGAATTGCCGCCGCCGCCGCCTTCAGGGCCCGGCCGCGGTCTGTCAGGTGGATCAGCACCTGCCGCTCGTCTTCCACGCCGCGCCGCCGGCTGACATGGCCCGCCGCCTCCAGGCGCTTCAGAAGTGGTGTCAGCGTGCTCGATTCCAGAAACAGCCGCTCGCCGATCCGGTTGACCGTAAGCCCGTCGCCTTCCCACAGCACCAGCATCACCAGATACTGCGGATAGGTCAGACCGAGCTTCTCCAGCCGCGGCTTGTAGGCGCGGGCAAAGGCATGGGAGGCCGAATGCAGCGCGAAGCAGAGTTGGTTGTCGAGTTGGAGGAGCGCGTCGGGCATCGCGTATCCCTGAGTTAATCCTTCAATATATATCGTGCGCGATCATATCGCGCTAGCGCTTACCGCATGGCCGGCATGCGGATTTATAGATTGTGAACGATATGATCGTGCGCGATATTTCTGCGATCACAACGCAAGCACTGGAGTTCGCCATGAAGATCCTCTATCGCACCCAGGCCACGGCCACCGGTGGCCGCGACGGTCGCGCCACCAGCAAGGACGGCATTCTGCAGGTGAAGCTCGCCACCCCGAAGGAGCTCGGCGGCCAGGGCGGCGAAGCGACCAATCCCGAGCAGTTGTTCGCCGCCGGCTATTCCGCCTGCTTCCTCTCGGCGCTGAAATACGTGGCGGGGCAGAGGAAGGTGAAGCTTTCAGATGAAAGCAGTGTCAGTGCCGATGTCGGCATCGGCCCGCGCGACGATGGACAGGGTTTCGGTCTCGACGTGGAACTCGCGATCAATCTGCCCGGACTGGACAAGGCGGCCGCGGAAGCCCTGGTGGCAAAGGCACACATCGTGTGCCCCTATTCGAACGCCACACGCGGCAACATCGACGTCCGGCTGTCGATCGCCTGATCGATGAAGGCTTGCGGGGGCGCGCTCATCGCGCGCCCGGGACTGGTTCAGCCGAACTTCACCTTGACGATCTCATAGGCCTTGGAGCCGCCCGGTGCGGCGACCTCGACCGAATCACCCGGCTTCTTGCCGATGAGGGCGCGCGCCAGGGGCGAACTGATCGACAGGCGGTGCTGCTTGATGTCGGATTCGTCGGCGCCGACGATCTGATAGGTCAGTTCCTCGTCGGTATCCTCGTCGGCGATCGTCACCGTGGCGCCGAACTTCACGTCCTTGCCCGACAGCTTCGACACGTCGATCACCTCGGCCCGCGACAGCTTGTCCTCGATCTCGGCCACGCGCGCCTCGATGAAGCCCTGCTTCTCCTTGGCCGCGTGATACTCGGCGTTCTCGGACAGGTCGCCATGCGCGCGCGCCTCCGCGATCGCCCGGATCACGGCCGGCCGTTCCACGGTCTTGAGCGTCCTCAACTCGTCCTCGAGCCGGCGGAATCCGTCCGCCGTCATCGGAATCTTCTGCATGGTGACCTCGTCGACGCAAAAACACTCCCGCTCCCGGGCGACAATCGCCGCCCGCGATGGGAGCGTCAGCACGGCTTAGGAAAACCGGTCGAAAAACCGTCAGTAAGAATAGGACTGAAGCGGCGTTACATCAAGCCCACCCGACCTGAGCGCCGCAATCCCCTGCGCGGCGGCGCGCGCACCTGCAACCGTAGTGTAGTAGGGGATCTTCAGCATCAGGGCGCTGCGGCGCAGTTCGTAGGAATCCTTGATCGCCTGTGCACCTTCGGTGGTGTTGAAAACCAGGTGCACGGTGCCGTCCTTCATCGCGTCGACGATATGCGGGCGGCCCTCGAGAACCTTGTTGATCCGCGTCACGGGTATGCCGAGCTGTTCGAAATAGGCGGCGGTGCCGATGGTGGCGAGGATCCTGAAGTCCATGTCGGCGAGCTTTCGCGCCGCCGGCGCGATCGCGGCCTTGTCGCGGTCGCGGACCGAGATGAAGACAGTGCCTTGCCGAGGCAGCGAGGTGCCGCCGGCCAACTGCGACTTGGCGAAAGCGGTGTCGAAATCGCGGTCGATGCCCATGACCTCGCCGGTGGAGCGCATTTCCGGCCCGAGGATGATGTCCACGCCGGGGAAGCGGGCGAAGGGGAAGACGGCTTCCTTCACCGCGACGTGGTTCAGTTTCCTGTGCTTCAGGTTGAAACTCGCCAGTGTCTCGCCCGCCATCACCCGGGCGGCGATCTTGGCGATCTGCAGCCCGATCGCCTTGGCGACGAAGGGGACGGTGCGGCTGGCGCGCGGATTGACCTCCAGGATGTAGATGTCGTCTTCCTTGACCGCGAACTGCACGTTCATCAGCCCGACGACGCCGAGCGCCTTGGCCAGCGCCTTGGTCTGCCGCTCGATCTCGGCGATGATCGCGGGGCTCAGGCTGTGCGGCGGCAGCGAGCAGGCGCTGTCGCCGGAATGGATGCCTGCTTCCTCCACGTGTTCCATGATGCCGGCGACGAAGGCGGTATCGCGGTCGGCGAGGCAGTCGACATCGACCTCGATCGCATCCTGCAGATAACCGTCGATCAGCACGGGCGCATCGCCCGACACGCGTACCGCTTCGGTCATGTAGCGCTCGATGCCGGCGCGGTCGCGCACGATCTCCATGCCGCGCCCGCCCAGCACATAGGACGGGCGGATGACGATGGGGAAGCCGATCCGGTCGGTGACGGCCAGCGCCTGCTCGGTCGAGGTGGCGATGCCGTTCGGCGGCTGCTTCAGCTTCAGGTCGTCGAGCAGATGCTGGAACCGCTCCCGATCCTCGGCGAGGTCGATCGCATCCGGTGTCGTGCCCAGGATCGGCACGCCCGCGGCTTCGAGGCCGCGCGCCAGCTTGAGCGGCGTCTGCCCGCCGAACTGGACGATGAGGCCGAGCAGGGATCCTGACGACTTCTCGACCCTGACGATCTCCAGCACGTCCTCGACCGTCAGCGGCTCGAAATAGAGCCGGTCCGAGGTGTCGTAGTCGGTGGACACCGTTTCGGGATTGCAGTTCACCATGATGGTCTCGATGCCGGCTTCCTTCAGGGCATAGGCGGCATGGACGCAGCAGTAGTCGAATTCGATTCCCTGGCCGATGCGGTTCGGACCGCCGCCCAGGATCATCACCTTCCGCCGCGCGCTGGGCTCGGCCTCGCATTCGCCGGCGCCCGAACCCGCATGGGCATAGGTCGAATACATGTAGGGTGTGCGCGAGGCGAATTCGCCGGCGCAGGTGTCGATCCGCTTGTAGGTCGCGAGCACGCCGAGTTCGCTGCGCAGCGCCGCCACCTCTCCTGCGGTCGTTCCGTAGAGCTTCGCGAGCCGCCGGTCGGAAAAACCCATCGCCTTCAGCCGCAGCAGTTCGTCGTGCTTCCGCGGCATGCCGGCGGCGCGCACGGCCTTCTCCGTCGCCACGATCTCGCCGATCTGTTCCAGGAACCAGGGTTCGTATTTGCAGGCGGCGTTGATCTCGGCCGTGGTCAGGCCGCGCCGATAGGCTTCCGCGATCACCAGCAGGCGGTCGGGCGTGGGGCGCGACAGTTGGGCTATGACCGCGTCCCTGTCGCCGGTCCCGCCGATCGGCACCTCGTCCAGACCATCGAGGCCGGTTTCCATCGAGCGCAGAGCCTTCTGCAGGCTCTCCTTGAAGGTCCGTCCGATCGCCATCGCCTCGCCCACCGACTTCATCGCGGTGGTCAGCGTCGCCTCGGCGCCGGGGAATTTCTCGAAGGTGAAACGCGGGATCTTGGTAACGACGTAGTCGATCGTCGGTTCGAAGGAGGCCGGCGTGGTGCCGGTGATGTCGTTGGTGAGTTCGTCCAGCGTGTAGCCGACGGCGAGCCTGGCCGCGACCTTGGCGATCGGGAAGCCGGTCGCCTTGGAGGCGAGTGCCGAGGACCGCGACACCCGCGGATTCATCTCGATCACCACCAGGCGCCCGGTGGCCGGGTCGACGGCGAACTGCACGTTCGATCCGCCGGTCTCCACCCCGATCTCGCGCAGTACCGCCAGCGAGGCGTCGCGCATGATCTGGTATTCCTTGTCGGTGAGCGTCAGCGCCGGCGCGACGGTGATCGAATCGCCGGTATGCACGCCCATCGGGTCGATGTTCTCGATGGAGCAGATGATGATGCAGTTGTCCGCCTTGTCGCGGACCACCTCCATCTCGTACTCCTTCCAGCCGAGCACGCTCTCCTCGACCAGCACCTCGGTAACCGGGGACGCGTCGAGGCCGCGGGCGACGATCTCCTCGAATTCCTCGCGGTTGTAGGCGATGCCGCCGCCGGTGCCGCCCAGCGTGAAGGACGGGCGGATGATGGCCGGCAGGCCGATCTTCGGCAGCGCTTCCCGCGCCTCCGCCAGGGTATGGGCGATCTCCGAATTCGGCATGTCGAGGCCGATGCGCCGCATCGCCTGGCGGAACAGGTCGCGGTCCTCGGCCATGGCGATGGCGTCGCGCGAGGCGCCGATCATCTCGACGCCGAACTTCTTCAGGACGCCCATCTCGTCGAGCTTCATCGCGGTGTTCAGCGCCGTCTGCCCGCCCATGGTGGGCAGCAGCGCGTCGGGCCGCTCCTTCTCGATGATCTTCGCCACCATCTCGGGCGTGATCGGCTCGACATAGGTGGCATCCGCCAGCTCCGGATCGGTCATGATCGTGGCCGGGTTCGAATTGACCAGGATGATGCGATAGCCTTCCGCCTTCAGCGCCGTGCAGGCCTGGGTTCCCGAATAGTCGAACTCGCAGGCCTGGCCGATGACGATGGGCCCCGCGCCGATGATCAGGATCGAGGATATGTCGGTGCGTTTGGGCATGATGTGATCTTGGGCCTTGGACGGACGGTCGGGGCCTTCGGCCGGCGCGCGGCAAGGCACCGCCAGCCGGCTCTCCTGCCGGCGCGGTGCCGAGACGCGGCTGCCATCCGAATTCCGGGGCTTTTACGGGGCCAGGGGCGGAAATTCAACCCCGCGAGGGGTGCAAAGCCGCTTTGCGGGATGCGGGAGTGGCGCCTATGGTCATTCCGGGGGAGCTGCAACCCTTTACAGACAAAGGAAGATCGCATGCGCGCCACCACCTTGGCCCTGCTGGGCCTCTTTGCTATCGCCGCGCCGGTGCTGGCCCAGGGCAACCTCCTGGAGCAGGGCAAGCGCATGATGCAGGGGGGCGGAAGCAGCGGTTCCTCCTCCACTTCCTCGCTCAGCCAGGGGCAGATCGGTGACGGCCTGCGCGAGGCGCTCAAGGTCGGGGCCGAGCGGACGGTGGGCAAGGTCAGCAAGCCCGGCGGCTTCCTGAACGATTCCACCATCCGCATCAAGCCGCCGTCGATGGTCGAGAAGGCCGAGCCGCTCCTGAAGATGGCGGGCTACGGCAACGTGGTCGACGATCTCGAGGCCCGCATGAACAAGGCGGCGGAAGCGGCGGCGCCGAAGGCCCAGGCGATCTTCGTCGACGCCATTTCCAAGATGACCATCGACGATGCGCGCCAGATTCTCTCCGGTCCGCAGGACGCAGCCACGCAGTACCTGAAGAAGACCTCGTCGGACGGCCTGATGAGCGCGATGAAGCCGGTGGTGGAGAGCAGCATCGCCGATGTCGGTGCCCTCAAGTCCTACGAGTCGCTGCTTTCGAGCGCCAAGGCGATCCCCGGCGCCAGCGGGCTGAACTTCGACCTGTCCACCTATGTCACCCAGAAGGCGATGGACGGCCTGTTCCACTACATCGGCGTGGAGGAGGCGGCGATCCGCAGCAATCCTGCCGCCCGCACTACCGATCTCCTGAAGACCGTCTTCAAGTGATGGGCCCGAAACATCCTCTCCGCCCCCCTGCGCCGGGTATCGGATGGCGGCGCTGACTTCGGTGCGCGAGCGGCACCGCGACTGTGCGGGGAAGGAGGGTCGGGCCGGCCCCTTTGGCGGGGGGGGGGTGGCTTTGGGGGGCCGGCCCGTTCGGTCGCGGGGCGCGTGCGGGGGACAGGAGCGACTGGCCCCGCAACCGATGCGCCGGGTCGTTGGGGGGAGAACGACGCCACCGCCCCGTCTTTATGACCGGTCGGGCATGGCGGTCGGGTTACCCGAAGATGAACTCGCCTTCATCTTCACACGGGCGAGGGCTCACTGTGGCAGCAGCACCATCTGCGTCTGGATGGTGAGCGTCAGCATGCGGCCGTTCTCGTCGGTGAGCTTGGTCTGCCAGACGCTGGTGCGCTTGCCCCGGTGCAGCGGCGTCGCCTCGGCACGAACCACGCCCGCCTTGCAGCCGGAAAAGAAGTTGGTCTTCGATTCGAGCGTGGTGGTGCCGGCCCCCGGCGGCAGGTTGATGAAGGCGGCGACCGCCCCGATCGTATCGGCGAAGGCCATCATGGTGCCGCCGTGTAGGATGCCGCCGATGGTCATCAGTTCCGGCTTCACGTCCAGCTCGCCCACCACGCGGTCCGGGGCCGCCTCGGTGATGCGGATGCCGAGGGTTTCGCCGAGCGTGCCTTTCCAGCGGGCGGTCAGTTCCTTGGGGTCGATGGCGGCCATGCTTGTTTCCTCTGGATTCTTCCGGCGCCAGACTCGGCCGTCCGGCGCCTGCCTGCAACAACCTCGCGGGTCATAGGCGGGCTGAACCTATGACCCTGCTTCCCCGTTATGCTGCCAGCCGGCAGTGGAGGAAAGCATCATGCGTCTCGGTCTCCTCACCAGCGGCGGCGACTGCGCCGGCCTGAACGCCGTCATCCGGGCGGTCACGCTGCGCGCCCAGGGCTACGGCTGGACCGTGGTCGGCATCCGCGAGGGCACGCAAGGCCTGCTCAAGGATCCGCCGGAGGTCGAGGAACTGGGGCCGGAGGCGACCGAAGGGCGCATGCTCTCCATGGGCGGCACCATCCTCGGCACCACCAACAAGGGCGATCCCTTCGCCTATCCGATGCCCGACGGCTCGATCCGCGACCGCTCGAACGAGGTGATCGCTTCCTGCCGCAAGCTGAAGCTCGATGCGCTGATCGGCATCGGCGGCGACGGCAGCTTCGCCATCCTGCGACGTCTCGCCCAGCAGGGCGGCATCAACTTCGTCGGCATCCCGAAGACCATCGACAACGATGTCGGCCTGACCGAGACCGCCATCGGCTACACCACCGCCGTCGCCACCGCGACCGAGGCGCTCGATCGCCTGCAGCCGACGGCCGCCAGCCACAGCCGCGTGATGGTGCTGGAGGTGATGGGCCGCGACGCCGGCCACATCGCCATCAGCGCCGGCATCGCCGGTGGCGCCGACATCATCCTGATCCCGGAAATCCCCTGGAAACTGGAACACCTGGTGAAGAAGGTCGAGGCGCTGCGGGCCGGCGGGCGCGACTTTGCTCTGGTGATCGTGGCGGAGGCGGCCACGACGGAAACCGGTGGTGACGTGATGGTCGAGCATCTGGGCGGCCAGAAGCGCTTCGGCGGCATCGGCCACCATGTCGCCGAACGCCTGGCCGAGGCGACGGGGGCGGAAACCCGGGTCACCGTTCTCGGTCATGTGCAGCGCGGCGGCATCCCGGTGGCGACCGACCGCTTGCTCGGGTCGATCATGGGCGTGCATGCCGTGGATCTGGTCAAGGCCGGGAAGTTCGACCGCATGGTCGCCTGGTGGCACCGCGAGGCGATCGACGTGCCGCTGGAGCATGTCTTCGGCAAGCCGCACCTGGTCGACCCGGCGGGTCCGATGGTCTGCACCGCCCGCGGCCTCGGCATCTGCCTCGGCGACACCTGAACCGATAGCGGCTAGATTGCCCCGCCTCAGACGGGAAGAACCGCATGCAGAACGCGCCGACGCGCACGCCCGAACGGGAAGCCTTCTACCAGCGCATGGCGCCGGCCAATCTGACCCCGCTGTGGGAGGTGCTGCGCGGCCTGATCACCCCGGAACCGCAAAGTCCGGTGCGGCCGGCGCTGTGGCGCTACGACGACGTCCGCCCGTTCCTCCTGGAAGCCGGCCGGCTGATCACGGCGAAAGAGGCCGAGCGCCGCGTCCTGATCCTGGAAAACCCCGGCCTGCCCGGCGAATCGCGCATCACCACCTCGCTCTATGCCGGGCTGCAGCTGATCCTGCCGGGCGAAGTGGCGCCGGCGCATCGGCACGCGCAGTCGGCGCTCCGATTCATCGTCGAAGGCTCGAAGGGCTATACGGCGGTGGACGGCGAGCGCGTCTACATGTCGCCGGGCGATTTCATCATCACGCCCTCCTGGACCTGGCACGACCACGGGCACGAGGGTGACGGGCCCATGGTGTGGATGGACGGGCTCGACATCCCGCTGGTGCAGTCGCTCGACGCCAGCTTCGTGGAAGGTTACGGCCATGACAGCCACCCGGCGACACGTGCGCCCGGCGACACGGCCGCCCGCTACGGCGCCAACATGCTGCCCGTCGACTGGAAGCCCACGAAGCCCACATCGCCGCTCTTCGCCTACCCCTACGCCCGCTCGCGCGAGGCGCTGGAGACGATGCGCAAAGGCCAGGACTGGGATCCCTGCCACGGCCTGAAGATGCGCTTCATCAACCCGGCCAGCGGCGATCACGCCATGCCCACGATGGGCACCTTCATGCAGCTTCTGCCCGAGGGTTTCCGCACTGCCGGCTATCGCTCCACCGATGCGACCGTGTTCAGCGTGGTCGAGGGGCAGGGGCGAACCGTGATCGGCGAGCGCGTCTTCGACTGGGGACCGCGCGACATCTTCATCGTGCCGTCATGGAAGCGTTACACGCTGGAAGCCGCGTCCGATGCCGTGCTGTTCAGCTTCTCCGACCGCCCGGTGCAGGAGAAGCTCGGCCTGTGGCGCGAGGATCGGGGCAACCGGTGATGCTGCCATCCAACGACGACACGCCCGAGGACGGCTTCGAGCCGGACGAGGAGGCCGACGCCTCCGGCGCCCCCCCGCGCCTGCAACTCGTGCTGCGCTTCGCCAGCTATGTCCGCCGCGTCGCTTGGTTTTCCAGTCTGGGTGAACCGCTGTCGCCGGCCGAGCTCGCCGATGCCGAGGCCTATTGCTCGGCACTGGGCTTTCCCTACGTCACGCCGGTGATGACCGAGGACTGGGAGGAGGCCGAGGCCGCCATCCGCAACCACGACTGGGATTCCGACTGGTGGGAGGCGGAGGAGGGGCTGCGCGCCGACCTGATCGCCCAGGCGCTGGAAGAGGTGGACGAGGACGAGCTGATGGCGGCGCTGACCGCCGTCACCGGGCGTGCCGCCGAGGTGTTGCACGGCCAGGCCGCGGTGGCGGCGGCCCGCAGCGGTGTCGCCGACCAGGAGCTGATTCGCGCCGCGGCCGGTGCCGGGGCACAGGGCTGCTACCAGGCCGCCCTGGTGTTGGCGGCCGGGGCCGGCGACGAGCATCCCTTCGCCATCAAGTTTCGCCTCTACGAGGCCGGCCGCTGGCCGCTCGGCATCGTGGGATCGACCTTCGGGGTGTTCTGAGGCTAGGTTCAGCCTCCACCGTTTCAAGCGCGAGTGTCATGCCGAAGAAGGCCGTGCTGCCCAGTCTCGTCCGTATCGCCACCTGGAACATCAACTCCGTGCGCCTGCGCATCGGCAACGTCGCCCGGCTGGTGGCCGAACATGCGCCCGACATCCTCTGCCTGCAGGAGACCAAGGCGATGGACGATGTCTTTCCCGCCGGGGCGCTCACCGAAATGGGCTTCGCCTGGCGCGCCTTCCGGGGCGAGAAGGGCTACAACGGGGTCGCCATCCTCTCGAAGCTGCCCTTCGCCGATATCCGCTTCGAGGCTTTCGGCGGCAGGACCGACTGCCGGCACATCGCCGTCACGCTGCAGGACGGAACCGAGATCCACAATTTCTACGTCCCCGCCGGTGGCGACATTCCCGATCCGGAATTGAACCCGAAGTTCCGCCACAAGCTCGACTTCCTCGCCGACATGACTGCCTGGAGCGCGGCGCGGCGCGATCCTTCCGCCCGGCGCATCCTGGTCGGTGACCTCAACATCGCGCCGCAGGAGCATGACGTCTGGTCGCACAAGCAGCTGCTGAAGATCGTCAGCCACACTCCGGTCGAGGTCGAGGCCCTGAACAGGCTGCAGGCGGCGGATCAGTGGACAGACGCCGCCCGGGTCCTGACCCCGGCCGAGCAGAAGCTCTACAGCTGGTGGTCCTATCGCGCCGCCGACTGGGACAAGGCGGACAGGGGCCGCCGCCTCGATCACGTCTGGCTGTCGCGCGGGCTTTCCGGCGGTCTCAAGGCGGTGGACCATCTGCGCCCGATCCGCGGCTGGGAAAGCGCCTCCGACCATGTGCCGGTGATCGCGACGCTGGCGCTGAACGGATGACGCGGTGACCGGCGCGCGAGATCCGAAGGGGCGCGGCGGCTGAGCACCTTCACACGCCTCCTGCTCGCGCTCCTCCTGCTGATCGGCGCGACGGCGGCGCTGCAGCTCGGCCCCTGGCGCTATCAGCCCGCGCCCGGCGCCGCGGTGACGATCGACGACTACCGCGAGAGCCCGCGGCTGTGGCGGTTCTCGCGCGGGGTCGGGATAGGGGCCGGCGGCGACGCGCCGGTGGCGAGCCTTCCCGGTGGCGGCCGGTTCAGCTTCCTCGGGCGGCTGGTGCCCCCGCAACCGGATGTCGCCTATACGCGCTTCACGCTGGAACTGCGGACCGAAGGCCTCATCCCCCGCCGTGACGGCCGTGGCGTGGTCGTCAGGGCCACCAGCTTCGACCAGGACCGCCGGCGCATCCGCTACTGGCCGCATGCGATCTTCGACCAGGCGCCGGCCGACATGGACTGGCAGCGCATCGGCACGACCGTGCCCTGGGCACCGCCGGTGGCGATGATGCGGCTCGAGATCGCCAATCTGGCCGCCGGCGGCCGGGTCGAGGTGCGCAGGGTCACGATCGAGCCGCTGGTCGACGCCGCCTGGTATCCCCATGCGCGCCTCGCGGTCATTGCGGCCTGGGTCTGCCTCTGCGGCATCGCCGCGGCGGTAGTGCTGCGCCGCCTGCGCCCGCGCGGCTTCGCGGCCGCGCTCAGCGCGGCGACGGCCGGTCTCCTGCTCGCCGCGATCCTGCCGCAACCCCTCTTCGACAGACTGGCCGGGCCCTTCGAGGAACCCCTGATCGCGATGGTGCGGGGCGCCAGCGCCCTCGTTCCCTATCGCGCGCCTCCTGCGCCGCCGCGTCCCCCGCCGGAAACGCCGGCGCCGGCTGCACCCGGCGAAGCGGCTCCCCCCGCGGCGGTAGAGGCTCCCGCCGCCGCCGATCGCGGCGGTCCCGATACGGCGCCGCCGGCGGCTGATGATCAGGCGGCGCCCGCCACGGCCGCTACGGTGGCGGCGGAAGCGATCGAGATGGCCCGCGACGGTGCCTCCTGGCTGCGCCGGCTGGTGGAGGGGAATACCTTGCATGCGGCCGGATTCGGCGTGCTGGCGCTGATCGCGGTCGGCCTTGCCCGGCTGCCCTTCCTGCCGGTCGCCTGCGCGCTCGCGGGCGTTGCCGCGGCGACGGAAGCGCTGCAACTCCTCACCATCACGCGCGACGCCGATCTGGGAGACATCGCGGTGGATGCGACGGGCGCGATTCTGGGCGTGCTGGCCGGCCTCGCCCTCAGGCGGCTCCTCGCCTATAGGCGAAGTAGCGCCCCGCCGGGACCGCATCCGGCAGGCTGACCGCGCGAAGCGCTTCTCCTTGCAGTGGCTGGTCGGACAGGACCACGGCGCCGGGCGTCAGCAGCGGCGGCAAGGCTGCGGCGAGGAAGCCGGCCTGTGCCTGCGTCTCCGACGGATCGGCGCTGCCGAAATCGCAATGGGCGAGCGCCGCCGGCACCCCGATTTTCGCCGCGGCCGCGGCCAGCGTGTCGCGGAACTCGCCCAGGAACAGGTGCTGCTCGTCGGGTGTGCTGGAAGGGTGCGAGGCCTTGACCCGATCGAAGGCATAGACCTCGCGGTCGGGGAACAGGGCCCGCAGATGGTCGAAGGTCCGCCCGTTGCCGAGGCCGAGTTCCAGCACCGGCCCGGGCAGCCCGGCCAGCAGTCCGGCGCAGAAGTCGAGGCCGGCGCGCTGCGCCTCCAGCCGGGCGATGAAACTGTCCAGGCGCGAGCGGCGGCGGGTCATGGCCCGGTCAGCTCGGTCCGGCATCCAGGGCCGATTCCAGGTCGGTGTGGGCGAAATCGCTACCCTTGTACAGCAGCGGCTCACCGGTTTCCTTCGCCAGCGCATAGGCGAAGCAATCGCCGAAATTCAGCTGTGCCGGATGTCCGCTGCCCTTGCCGTAGTCTCGATAGGCGGCGCGCGCGAGACGCGCCTGGGATTCCGTGACGGCGACGATCTCGATATGCGCGGTTCGGATGAACGTATCGACCTTGGCACTCGAGACCGGATTGCGTCCGGAATCGATGACAATTCCTGTCTCGACGAAACTCGCGGCGGACAGCCGCCTGACGGATGCTCTTGCGAGTATCTCGACGAACGAAGGTGCCTCGGGCTCCGCGCGCAGCATTGCGATGAGGGCCGAACTGTCGATGATCACTTCGGCAGGCCGTTCTCGTCATAGAGGAGATCCGCGTGATCGACGGAACGGTAGGGCTCTTGCAGGTGAGCGGCGCACTCCTTGCCGATGGCCAGAAGACGCTGGGCCATGCCCGACTTGGCAGCGCGTAATCGATCCAACCGTTCCCGCACGGCTTCGGTCACAACCGCGGTTTGGCTTTCGCCCGTCAGGGCGGCCAGTTCGCGGACCAAGCGCTGGGTTTCCTCGTTCTTGATGTTCATGCCCATGGCGGCACCATTATACCCTGTCAGGGTATATCTATACCTTTTCGAGCGTATTGGAAGCCGCTGTGGATGCGGACATGTCTTACTTCTTCTCCATCTGCCGGAGCTTGGCGTTGGCGTCGCGGAGGTCGGCGGTGGTTCGTTCCACGCGCTGGGCCAGCACGCGCATGATCTCGACCGCCATCTGCGGGAACTCGGTCACCAGCCGGAAGAACAGTTCCTTGGCGATGCGCAGCGTGACGAGCTTGGTGCTGGCCTGCACGGTGGCGGTGCGCGGCACGTCGCAGAGGATGGCGATTTCGCCCACGAAATCGTTCCGCTTCAGATGCGCGACGGTGAGCGGTCCCTGCGGCGTCTCGACGATGACATCCGCCTCGCCGTCCATCAGCACATAGGCGGCGTCGCCCATGTCGCCCTGGCGGAACAGCACCTGCTCGGGCTGGAAGGTCAGCCGCTCGCTGGTGAAGGCGAGGAGCTTCAGCTTGGAGGGCTCCAGCTTGGCGAAGAGCGGGATGTTGCGGAGCAGTTCGACTTCTTCATTCAGGCTCATGATCGATCCTCCGGAACCCGTCACTCATTGGCCAGCAGACGGCGGAATTGCGTTCCCTCGCGGTCAAGCTCCTCCACGCTGCCCTGTTCGATCACCTTGCCGGCATCCAGCACCAGGATACGGTCGAAGCGCTTGGCGAGCGAGGCCCGCGGCAGAGTGGCGACGACGGTCCGGTCCTTGAACTCGGCGAGCAGCGCGTCCATCACCTGGCCCTGGCTGGCCCCGTCCAGCGCCGAGGTGGAATCCGACAGGATCAGCACATCCGCGCGCTTCAGCAGGGCACGGGCGAGGCCGAGGCGCTGGCGCTGCGCCGCCGAGAGCCGTCCGCCGGCGATGCCGCATTCGAAGGCGAAGCCCACCCGGGCCACGGTGTCGCGCAGGTCGAGCGCGTCCAGAACCTCGCCCACCAGCTGGCTCACCTGCTCGTTCGCCTGGGCCTGGCCGTAGACCACCTTGCCGAACAGGATGTTGTCCAGGATGTTGGCGGCGGCGGTGTAACGCTCGGGATCGAAGAAGGCGATCGCCTTGGCCAGTTTCTCCGGCAGGTCGCGGGCGAAGACCTCGCGCGCCTCGAGCAGCTTCGCCTCCATGTCGGCATCGAAATTGAACACGCGGTGGCGCGCCGGGATCAGCTTGAAGGGCAGGCTCATCAGCCGGCGGCGATCCTCCTGGTTGGCGTCCTCGGGCCGATCCTTCGGTACCCGCGTCAGCAGGGCCTGGAATTCCGGCAGGTCGTCGGAGGAGATGAAGCTGAACTGCTGGAAGAACTCGTGGTCGGGCGGCAGGTCGGCGAACAGTTCGACCATGGTCTCGGCCACCTGACGGCCGCCTTCCAGGAAACGCTTGGTCAGGCCGACCTTCTCCAGCACTTCCAGCACATAGGGGTTCTCGGCCAGGCGCTCGACATCGAAACCCTGGCCCACCGGCAGCCCGAACAGGAGGTTGTCGGCGACCGAGGCATTGCGGTTGAACCGCGCCCGGTCCCAGCCCTCGACCAGCTGGGCGATTCCCGGCTGGGCCAGCTTCTCGCGGAAGCCCGCCCGCGCCCGCAGGATGGCTTCCGCCAGCTCGGGCTCGCGTCCCGGGTCGATGCTGCCGCGCAGGCCGAGCTGGTAGACGTCCTCGTAGAACCCGACCAGGCGCAGCACGCGCAAGGCCTCGGCGATGAGCGCGTCGCGGCTGTCGACGCCGGCCTGGGCATAGTCGGTCCAGTCGGCCTCGGTATCGTCGTCGCTGTTGCCCGAAGCCGCCGATTCGCGGATGCGGAGCGCCCAGCGCTTGGCCGCCTCGCCCTCGTATTCGATTCGGGTCATCTGCCGGTGCCGCAGGCCGAGGAACAGGTTTTGCTCGAAGCTGGCGTTGAAGACGTAAGGCGCGGTGCCGACATAGGCGATGCGGGTCCCGGTCACCGCCTCGGGCAGCGGCCCGATGTCGGTGCCGCCGATGCTGATCCGCCCCTTGGCGGGGTCGAGCAGGCGGGCCAGCAGCAGCATCAGCTCCTCGCGGCCCGCGCCGGTGGCGAGCACGGCGGTCCGGCTCTTCGCCGGCAGCGTCAGCGACAGCCCGTCGAAGACGCTGTTGTCCTGGTCGTCCACATAGCCGAGGGCGGAAACCTGAACGTCGCCGTCCAGCTTCTGGACGCTCTCGGGCTCTTCCAGCTGGTAGGTCGCCTCGCGGATGCCCGGCGGATCGAACTGCGAAACGATGGTCTCGTACTTGATGCGCGCGTCCTCGCGCTGCTGATAGTGGCTGAGCAGTTCCTTCAGCGGCGCGCCCATCTCCTTGTGGGCGGCGACGGCGGCGACCACGGTGCCGACGTCGAGCTGGTTCTTGATCGCGAGATAGCCGCCGATCAGATAGAAGGTGAAGGGGCCGGCCTGCTGCAGGAAGTTGTTCAGGAACTTGATGGTGAACTTGCGCTGGAAGATCTCGTAGCGCAGCCAGTAGATGTCGCCGAGCCGGGCCGAGAACACCGCCAATACCGGCTTCGCGCCGTGATTGGCGTGGATCTCCTGCACGCCCTGGATGCTTTCGCCGATGCGGTCGGCGAGCTTCCGCGCGGTCTTCACCCGCTCCTTGCCGAGCTGGTTCACCTTCCGCTGCAGCTTCGGGATCAGGTAGAGCTGGGCCGGATAGAGCGCCAGCGCCGCCAGCGCGATGCCCCAGTTCTGCGAGAAGAGGAAGCCGAGCGAGACCAGGAACATGCCGCCCTGGAACAGCGGCACGGCGAAGCTCTCGGCGATGAAGCCGCCGAGCGATTCCGTCTCGGCCACGATCATCGGGATGATCTCGCCCTGGCTCATGCGCCGGAAGGTCGGCAGCGGAAAGCGCAGCACCCGGCCGTACAGCACGTAGCGCAGCCGGCGCAGCATGCGCTCGCCGGAAATCCCCTGATAGACGTTGATCGCGTATTTGTAGCCCTGCTGCACCACCACCAGCGCCAGGAATGCGAGGCAGAGCAGCACCAGGTACATCTCCGGCCCGATCTGGATGCCGAAGAAGGTGTAGGGAAATTCTATATCCTTGTGCGAGATGCCCTGGTTGACGATCAGCTTGGGCATCAGCAGGTAGTAGTAGTAGGGAATGAACGAGGTGAAGGACAGAATGGTCAGGATCACCTGCTGTCGCAGGCTGTACTTCAGAATGAACTTGTAGATGCTCTGTTCCATGCTCCCGCCCCGCGCGGCCCGCCCCCGGAGCAGCGGAACCTGCCCCCCAATCGCTCCAGCGCCCGATTCGAGCGCAGCAACCCTAACGGAAGGTTGCGGCAGGCGTAAGTGACGGCCGGCATGGAATCTTTCCGCCGCCGTTGCACTCCGCTCCCCCGTCTACTAAGTACAGCCCCGGGAGGTCGGTGGCGGACGAGCCCCTCGCCAACCCGGTCAGGTCCGGAAGGAAGCAGCCGCAACGAGCTCCGGCGCGGGTCGTTGCCGGCCTCCCACCCCAAGGCTTAGGATCGATCGTCTTAAGACCAGCGTCGTCACCCCTGAGGCGAGGCACGCATCCCCTCCGATGACCGAGCCCGCCCCCTACCGCGTCCTCGCCCGGAAATACCGTCCGGCCGATTTCGCCGCCCTGGTCGGCCAGGAGGCGATGGTCCGCACGCTGACCAACGCCTTCGAGGGCGGGCGCATCGCGCATGCCTTCATCCTCACGGGCGTGCGCGGCATCGGCAAGACCACCACCGCGCGCATCATCGCCAAGGGCCTGAACTGCATCGGCGCCGACGGGGCGGGCGGTCCCACGGTCGAACCCTGTGGTGTCTGCGAGCCCTGCCGCTCGATCACCGAGGACAGGAATGTCGACGTGATCGAGATGGACGCCGCCTCCCGCACCGGCATCGGCGACATCCGCGAGATCATTGACGCGGTGCGCTACGCCCCGGCCAGCGCGCGCTTCAAGGTCTACATCATCGACGAAGTGCACATGCTCTCGAACGCCGCCTTCAACGGCCTGTTGAAGACGCTGGAAGAGCCGCCGCCGCATGTGAAGTTCATCTTCGCCACCACCGAGATACGCAAGGTTCCGGTGACGGTGCTCTCCCGCTGCCAGCGCTTCGACCTCCGCCGCCTCGATACGGAGCGGATGATCGCCCATCTCGGCGACATCGCCGCCAGGGAAAGCGTCGCCGCCGAACCGGAGGCCCTGGCGCTGATCGCCCGCGCCGCCGAGGGCAGCGTGCGCGACGGCCTGTCGCTCCTCGACCAGGCGATCGCGCATGGCAATGGCGCCGTCCTCGCGGGATCGGTGCGCGACATGCTGGGCCTCGCCGATCGGGCGCAGGTCTTCGATCTCTTCGACGTCGTGATGCGGGGCGATGCACCCGGGGCACTGACCCGGCTGCGGGGGCAGTACGATATCGGCGCCGATCCGGAAGCGATCGTCCGCGACCTCTTGGAACTGACCCATTGGCTGACCCGCATCCGCGTGGTGCCGGCGGTGGCGGAAGACCCCGCCGTGTCGCAGACCGAGCGCGACCGCGGCCGCGAACTGGCGAAATCCCTCGGCATGCCGGTGCTGCAGCGTACCTGGTCCATGCTGCTGAAGGGGCTTTCCGAGGTGCGCGGCGCGCCCTCGCCCATCGCCGCCGCCGAGATGGTGCTGCTGCGCCTCGCCCATGTCTCCGACCTTCCCACCCCGGGCGACCTGGTGGCGAAGCTGACGCAAGGGGGCCTCGCCGCCGCGCCGGCCCGCGCCCCGGCCGCCGCATCGCCGCCACCGCCCGCACCGCCGCGCGCGCAGGCCGTGGGCGCCCCGCGCCAGCCGATGCTCGCGCCCGGACCGCAACTCGTGTCGCAGGCCGACCCGCAGGCGGCCACGATGAAGCAGCCGGGCACGCTGGAGGAGATCGTCGAACTGGCCCAGGCGCGCGGCGCCGCCATCCTGAAGTCCGAGATCATCCTGTTCCTGCGTCCGATCCGGATCGAAACCGGCCGCATCGAGTTTTCCATAGCACCGCATGCGCCGGCCGATTTCTCCCAGCGCTTGGCGCGGGAGTTGCGCGACTGGACCGGGCGGCCCTGGGGCGTCATCGTCTCGACCCAGCCGGGCGAGCCCAGCCTCGCCGAACGCGAATCGGCCTCGAAGGCCGCCGTCCGGGCCGAGGCCGAGCGCCATCCGCTGGTGCAGGCGGTGATGGAGGCCTTCCCCGGCGCGGTGATCCAGGCGATCACCCCGCCGCTGGTGGCGCCGCCGGCCGCGACCGAGGACGACATCCCGCCCCCCGAACCGGAGGACGACCCGTGAAGAACCTCACCGAGATGCTGAAGCAGGCCCAGTCGCTGCAGGGCCGGATGGCCGAGATGCAGGCGAAGCTCGAAGCGCACGAGGTCACCGGCGCCGCCGGCGGCGGCATGGTCACCGTGGTGCTGAACGGCAAGGGCGAGATGCGCCGCGTCGGCATCGACCCGGCGCTCATTCAGCCGGCCGAGGCCGGCGTGCTGGAAGACCTGATCGTCGCCGCCCATCGCGATGCCAAGGGGAAGGTGGAAGCCTTCATGGCCGAACAGATGAGCCAGATGACCGGCGGCCTGCCGCTGCCACCGGGCTTCAAGATGCCGTTCTGACCCACAGAACCCTTCGCCCGTGACCGAACTCGAGCGTCTGATCGCGCTTCTGGCCAAGCTGCCGGGGCTCGGGCCCCGCTCGGCCCGCCGCGCCGCGCTGCATCTGATCGAGCGCCGCGAGCAGCTGCTCCGCCCGCTCGCCGCGGCGCTCACCGAGGCCGACCGGCGGGTGCGGGCCTGCTCCACCTGCGGCAATCTCGACACCGCCGATCCCTGCGGCATCTGCGCCGATCCGTCGCGCGAGCCGCTGTCGCTCTGCGTGGTGGAGGACGTGCGCGACCTCTGGGCGCTCGAACGCTCCGGCGCCTTCCGCGGCCGCTATCACGTGCTGGGCGGCACCCTCTCCGCACTCGACGGCCGCGGGCCCGAGGCGCTGCGCATCGGCGAGTTGCTGGAACGGGTGAGGAGCCTCGGCATCACCGAGGTGATCCTCGCGATGAACGCCACGGTCGAGGGCCAGACCACCGCGCATTACGTGGCCGAACGGCTGGAACCGGGCGGCGTTCGCGTCACCCGCCTCGCCCAGGGCGTGCCGCTGGGGGGCGAGCTCGACTACCTCGACGACGGCACCCTCAAGACCGCCCTTCGCGCGCGCCGGCCTGCGACATGACGTTCGAGACGACGATGCCGAGGAAGATCAGGAGCGTGCCGACGCTCACCGCATGCAGGGTGAAGAGGTCGGCCGACTGCTCGGCCGTCAGCACCGCCACCGGCGTGCCATAGGCATCGCGCAGCAGCCAGGCGAGCGCGAGCGGCAGCCCGGCCATGACCAGCATCAGCACCCGCTCGCCGGCCCTGAAGAACAGCGCGCCGACCGCGATGCAGGCGAAGTGGAACAGTTCCACCCCGCTCGCGGGTCCCAGCAGTTTGGTGGTCAGGATCGTGTTGCCGGTGGCGATCAGGCAGAACCAGATCCGGCCCCACAATGCCGAGGCCCGCGCGATCGCGGGGGTCGCGGCGAAGAGCGGCATCACCGCCCAGGCGGCGAAGGCGGGCCAGCCGGCCCATCCCACCGCCCACAGCACGTAGAAGGGATAGAACGGCTGGTTGCCGACGATCACGCCGGCGACCAGGTTCAGCCCACCGACCAGCGGGTCGTCATGGTGCAGCCATGCCCGGACGCGGGAGAGAAATGTCTTCACCGCCGCGGCCTCACGGGGCGGGCCTCAGCCGGTAGTGGCTGACCGCCCATTCCTCACCATTGCGATGGCCGAACAGCTCGGCGGTGGCCAGGAAGAACATCCGCCAGCGCCGCCGCCACAGCGCCGCCTCCCGGCCATAGACCTCCGCCAGGATGCGGTCCACCGCCACGATCTCGCGATCCATGTTGGCGAGCCACTGCAGCGCCGTGCGGCGGTAGTGCATCCCGTTCCACCGCCATTCGTCTTCCAGCGCGAAGAGATCGGGGAAATGCCGGATCATCCCGTGGCTCGGCATGATGCCGCCGGTGAAGAAGTGCTGGGCGATCCAGTCCTCCTTGTCGTCCAGCTCGAAGCGGTAAGGTGCCGAACGGTGGGTGAAGACATGCAGGAACAGCCGTCCGTCGGGCTCCAGCCAGCGCTTCACCCGCTCCAGCAGGCCGCGCCAGTTCGCCATGTGCTCGAACATCTCCACCGATATCACGCGATCGAAGACGCCCTCGGGCTCGAACACGTTCATGTCGGCGGTGATGATCTTCAGGTTGTGGAAGCCCTTCGCCGCCGCCACGCCCTCGATGTAATCGCGCTGCGGCTTCGAGTTGGAGACGGCGGTGATCGTGGCCTTCGGATAGTGCTCGGCCATCCAGAGCGACAGCGAACCCCAGCCGCAGCCGAGCTCCAGGATGCGCTGGCCGTCCTGCAGGCCGGCATGCGCGCAGGTCTCGCCGAGCGCCGCCTCCTCGGCCTGCGCCAGGGTCTCGTTGCCGGCGGGATAGAGGCAGCTCGAATATTTCCGCCGCGGCCCCAGCACCAGCGAGAAGAAGGCGGGCGGCAGTTCGTAGTGCTGCTCGTTCGCCGCGTCGGTGTGCTCGGCGATGGGATAGTCGCCCATGCCGGCGACGAAGGCGGCGTCGAGGTCGCGCGCCTCCGCCTCGATCCGCCGCCGGGTGCGGCCGATCAGATAGCGCATGCCGGCGCAGGTGACGGCATCGGGCAGCGGCAGGGTTTCGACCAGCCGGCCGGCGGTGGCGATCAGGGTCATTTGGCCTTCGGATCCAGGGATTTGGGCGGCAGCGGGAAGAAGGCGCTGGTGGCGCGCTGATAGTCGCGATAGGCGTCGCCCCGGCTCTCGATCATCTTCTCCTCCAGCATCGGGATGCCGGAAACATAGACCAGCAGCCAGTACATGAAGGCGGGGCCGGTGAGCGCCAGGAAGCCCCAGGGATAGTCGGCCCCGAAGCTGATGGCGAAACAGGGATAGGCGAGCCAGCCCAGCCATTCGAAGAAGTAGTTGGGGTGCCGCGACCAGCGCCACAGCCCGATATCGCAGACCTTGCCCCGGTTGGCCGGATCGGCCTTGAAGCGGCGCATCTGCGCATCGGCGATACCCTCGCCGATGATGGCGGCCAGCAGGACGGCGACACCCGCCGCATCGGCAAAACCCAGGCCCCCGCGCGGGTTGTGGCCCGCCACCATCACCGACAGCGCCAGCAGCCAGGCCGCCGCCGCCTGGATCTGCAGGAAGCCGAACATCCGCTTCGGATACTCGGCGCCCCATTCCTTGCGGAGCGCCGCATAGCGCACGTCCTCGGGGCCGTGCGCGACGCGGCCGGCGAGATAGACGCCCAGGCGCAGCGACCACAGCGCCGCCAAGGCCGCCACCAGCATCTGCCGCTCGCTGAAGCCCCCCTGCCAGGGCAGAAGCGCGCCGGCCACCGCCGCCGCGCCGGTGGCGAAGGTCCAGATCACGTCGACCCAGCCGGCATTGCCCAGGCGGTGCTGCACCAACCAGGCGCCGCTCATGGCGGCTGCGAGGCCGAAGGCCATCAGCGTCGCGACCAGGACCATTCACCTCTCCCCGCCCGGGAACGGTGGCGAAAGGCCACCGGGGGCTTGCAACCGCGCCATCTCCGACAATGTTATTCTACGCCGCGCCGGCGCTACCGGATCGCCGGCCGCCCGTTCCATTTGCCGAGAGGTTGCCGCGCCATGCTGAACCGCCGCACAGTCCTGGCCGCCGCCGCGTCCCTGCCCTGGATCGGCGCCGCCAGGGCCGCCCTCCCGGTCCCGCCGGCCGGCCAGCTCGCCTTCCGGATCATGCGCAAGGGCGATCGCATCGGCACCCACTCGCTCGCCTTCGCCCGCAATGGCGAAACCCTCACCGTCGAGGTGAAGGCCGAAATCGTGGTCAAGCTCGGCCCCTTTCCGGTCTTCCGCTACAATCACAGCAACGTCGAAACCTGGATCGGCAATGCACTCCAGGGTTTCGATTCGAAGACGGACGACGACGGCAAGCCCGCCTTCGGGCGCATGCAGCGCAGCGCCCAGGGCTTTCAGGTCGAAGGCTCCAAGAGCGGCCCCTACACCGCGCCGCCCGAAACCCTCGCCGCCACCCACTGGAACCGGGCCCAGCTCGACGGGCCGATGGTGAACCCGCAGAACGGCGAGCTGCTGAAGCTGCAGGTGGTGCCGAAGGGCAGGGACCAGGTGGCCCTCGCCTCGGGCACGAAGGTCAATGCGGATCGCATCGCCCTCGAAGGCGATCAACCGCTGGAACTCTGGTACGACGCGGCCGGCCACTGGACCGCGCTCCTGTTCAAGGGACAGGACGGCACGCCGATCGCCTACGAGAAGCTGTAGGAAGCCCCAGGTGTGGCCCCGGAAATTTCGCAGGATGTTGTCCGGCGCGGTTCTGCTGGGGGCTCATCTGTCCCCATTGGCAGCTTCGGCCCAGGCTTTAGACGACCTGGTGCCCGAATTGCGCAAGGCGACGGCGGAGGTAGGGCGCCTCGTTCAGGACGGCTTTGAATCGCTGAACGTGGGCAGCGTCATTTTCGTGACTTTCGGTGCGGCGGACCGGTGGGCTTCGGAGAAAGGGGCGCTGATCCCGTTCTCGATGGAGGGGCGCGGCGTCAGCAACTACTTCGCCGAGTACATCGCCTAATTCAAGATCATGCCCGAGGAAGAGGACTTCCTGAGGGAGATGCGCGAGTCCCGCGGCGACAAGCGGAAAGGCGCGCTGGTCGACTTCATTCAAACGGGCGGAAAAGGCTGGCGCATGGCCGATTGGGCGTCGGCTAAGGCGATGGAAGGCAAGCTGATAGCCCCGCTCACTTTCTGGAAGGACGGTGACGGAGGCTGCTGTCCGACGGGCAAGGCCGAAATCGCCATTTCTCTCGGTGAAGGCCTCAGGCTCCAACTTGTCGAATTGCCTGTCGCGGATTCACGCCCCTGACGTAGCTTCCAGCAGCAGCCTATGGCTAGCAGTCTGATGTTATGCAATTCATATACACAACTATAGACTTTATTGACATACGCTGTAAGCGTATCAGTATCATATGCGCTCATCGACGGGCTTTAACTTCGAGCTGGATGATGACCTGTGTGAAGGCAATCTCGTCGCCGTGATTGCGACCACGCCGAAGGGGCATGCCGTCGAACTTTGGGCGGAAGTTGAACTTGTGGGTCAAGCCTTAATCCTGCGCCAGTTCGCGATTTACGGAATCGACGTGGCCGCGGGCGGTCTTGGTTCGCAGGCGCTGGTCGATATGGCCCAGGCCGCGATGGAGGTCTTCGGTGTCGATACTGTTCGAATTGAAGAAGCGCGCCGGACATCGGGTGGAAATCCGGGCCGCACGGCCCGTACGCTCGAATTCCACCGGCGCCCCCCCAAAGACGGTTCTGCTGCGACCGGCTGAGCCGCTGAGACAGGCCTTTGACGCAGCCCGCCTCCTGGTCGAACGGGGTGTTCCCGTCCGTACCGCAAGGGCGGCAATTGACGATCTCGTGACCGGCCGGCCCGCCATCGTCGAACTGCCCGTAACCGACGACATGGATGTTCTGGGCGAGGCGATGTCGGCGCTGGGCGTCCACGTCACCCCCTTCTCTCGGCGTAGCATCGATGTGAAGGCATTGCGCGCCCGCCTCGGCATCAGCCAGGAAGCCTTCGCCGGCCGCTACGGCATCGACGTGGCGACGCTGCGCAACTGGGAGCAGGGCCGCACCACGCCCGACGGCCCGGCGGCGACGCTGCTGCAGTTGATCGACGCCGACCCCGAAAAGATCGTCGAACTGCTGGCGTCGTGACGTTCGTGAACCCGGTACCTGGCCCCGCGCGTCACGGCATGTCGGCTGCCGTCCTGATAGTTATTGTAACGATGGTTTGCGCTGGCGTTTCCTCCGGTGCTGCCCGTTGCGATCCCGCGATTGATCCCTATTGCCTCGGTGTCACATCCGAGCCTGCGGTGTCGACCTGGCGGCTCGCCTGGATCACGGAGGACGATCGGGCCATTCTCGAAGTGCCGCTTGCGGAATGGGTTGCGCTGTACGATCCCAATAGGCCCGCCGCGCGCGGAGGTTCTGCACCCGGCTACGCCATTCCTCTGGTCGACCAGCCGGCAATGGCCTTCTCTCCATCGACCCTGAAATCGCACCCCTACGTGCGGGTGGCCCGTCGCATTGAAGACGGCGCCAGCAGAGCAGCGATCGTCAATCCGCCGGACTGGCGCATTGTTCGCGTGAACGGCGACGAGACGCGGCAGTCCTTCTGCTCGCTTGCGGCGCTGTTCGACTACACCAGCATCGGCGCGCCGGTGCTCGATTGCCCGCGCGCACGCGACGAGCACAGCCCCTTCGATCTGGCCGAGGGTGTCTGGGAGGAAACACGGATGGCCTTTGCCTTCGCGGGTCCACGCCGGAATCCGGTCGAGTTCACGCGGCCCAGCCCACGACGCGATGTCGTGCTGGAGGGCCCGGAGGCGATGAAGCACTCCTCTCCGACCGATGTGTCACTCGCCGAGGCCGTGGCGGCACATCTCGGCACCGACGGTTTTGCTGCGGCCCTTCCGGAAGCCGCACGCAAAGTGACCGGTTGGCGCCTCTCCGGCTTCCAGCGTCAAGACATTTTGCTCCGTCTCGCAGGGGCCTCCGGCCGACAACCTTTCGTGATCGTCATGGCCGGATACGCCGGCGATTCGCCTCACTTCGACGGGGGGGCGGGGCAATGGCTGTTGGCTCGGCATGTCGCCGGCGCCTTCTCGATCGTCGGCGCTTGGCCGGTCGACTTTGGCGGCCCAGACAAGCCGATGGTTCCGAGAGACTTCCTGCTCGCCGTCGATCTCGACGACGACGGCACCGATGAACTCGTCACCTCCAGTGCTGCCTGGGAGTCCTGGACATACGAGGTCTATCAATGGACCGACGGCGCCGTCCGCCGCCTGTACGCCTCGCCGGCGCGGGGGATATAGGCCCGGCGCGCTCAGGAGGGCAATGCCCATCGGGGCACTATCGCCGGGAGTCGCCGCCGATGCCATCCCGGCCTTGCGGGCGGTGTTGGTCAGTGTGCCGAGCGGTAAGAGAGAATTATGTGGAGTTTGTCCTATAATTCCCCTATAATGCCTCCTTCGTCCTCTCGAGGGGCGCGTTGCTGCTTGGATATCGTGAATCTCCCGATCTGAACGTCGCGCGGTTCGTCGTGACGGTGCTGATGCGCGCCCATTGCTGATGCCGCGGCGAGGCGGACAGGATTGTCCGCCGTCGCGAATTGGCCGGAACTGGCCGCCGGACCGATGCAAAAAGGTTGGCTGGAGCTGGCCAAAACTGGCTCGGAACTGGTCAAAAGCTGGTAGCGAACTGGCTAAAGCTGGCTCGAATTGGCGCGAACTGGTCGAAATTGGCAGGGGGTGATTTCAGGTGGAAGTCGCCTTTTTCTTTTTAGATCAATAAATTAGATGGACCTCCGACGCGCTGGGCGCTTTGGCCATGCGAATTTGCATCGACGTCTCCCAGAGGAAGCGGGAGCGGACAGAAATGTCCGCGGGGGTCGGGTCAGGGTCGGTGAGCGATGCCCATCGCTTCCGCGCTGGCGGCGAGGCGGCGGTCGGCGGTCCAGAGGGTCGCCGCCGCCAGACGCGCGGCGAGCAGCAGATGGATGTCGATCAGGCCGAGGCCACTCCCGGCCAGCGCCTGCCGGTCGATGAACACCAGCACTTCCTCCGGCTCGGCCATGGGCGCGGCCGGCAGGTTTCCCAGCAGCGCCAGGATGCCGGCGCGGTCGCGCAGATGGCCGAGCGCGACCTCGCCGGTCACGAAGGGATGGCCGAGGACGAGGTTCGCCTCGAGCAGCCGGGCCAGTGCCGGTTCGCCGCGGCGCAGATGCTCGATCCAGATCCCGGTGTCGATCAGGATCATGCCGGGTCCGGACGGCGGCGCGGCGGCGATGCCGCGTCCGGGTCGCTGCCGCCCAGCCGCGCGAGGCGGCGGGCGCTCTCGCGCTCGATCAGCGCCTTCAGGGCTTCGCGGATGAGCCCGGTCCGCTCCCGCAAGCCGGTCAGCGCCTGGGCGCGGGCCAGCAACTCGTCGTCGACGGTCAAGGTTGTCCGCATATCCGGCCTCAGAGGTTTGGAGGCACAGAATAGAGCATCATTTGATACCTGTCCTGATGCATCGCCGGCCTCCGGGGGCCGTCGGCGGACAGAAACGTCCGCCCGCCGGTTTCGTCCGCCTTGGCGAAGCGGCCAGATCTGGCCGACAATGACGCGGCGGACAGAAATGTCCGCGACCGCTCGCCGGGCGGGTGCCCGGGAAAGCGGACGGAATTCTCCGCGCCAGCTCCGTCCGCGCGGCCTGAGGCGCAGTGCCGCCCCCGGCTTGACGCAACTCCCGTCCGGCCATACCTAAGGCCGGACCATGGCTCTCCTCCCGATCATCCACGCCCCCGACCCGCGCCTGAAGGTGAAGTCGAAGCCCGTCGGCACCGTCGACGGCGAGATCCGCAAGCTGCTCGACGACATGCTCGAGACCATGCATGCCGCCCCGGGCATCGGCCTCGCGGCCATCCAGGTCGGCGTGCCCAAGCGCATGCTGGTGATCGACATCGCCAAGGAGGGCGAGCCGCGCAATCCGCTCAGGATCATCAACCCGGAAATCGTCGGCCTCTCCGACCACGACAAGGTCTGGGAAGAAGGCTGCCTGTCGCTGCCCGAGCAGTATGCCGAGGTGGCCCGGCCCGAATGGGTCGACGTCGCCTATCTGGACGAGAACGGCCGCCGCCGGCAGTTGCGCGCCGACGGCGTGCTGGCGGTCTGCCTGCAGCACGAGATGGACCATCTCGACGGCATCCTCTTCGTCGATCATCTCTCGGCAGTGAAGCGCAGCATGATCCTGCGCAAGCTGGTGAAGCAGAAGCGGCTGGCCCAGGCGGCCGAATAGGGCCGTGGAACCCGGCCCCCCCGATCCCGACAAGCTCGCCCGCGACGAAGAGAAGGTGCGCGAGGGCTTCTGGCCCAAGCTCAGGCGCCATGCCGCGAAGCTCCCCTTCGTCGAGGATCTGCTCGCCGCCTATTACTGCGCCATGGATACCGCGACTCCCGGTTATGTGCGCGGCATCCTGCTCGGCGCGCTCGCCTACTTCATTCTCCCCCTCGACGTCGTCCCCGACGTGATCGCGGGCCTCGGCTATACCGACGACGCCTCGGTGCTGGCGGCGGCGCTCGCCGCCGTGCGCGGCCATTTCAAGCCGGAGCACCGCGAGAAGGCCCGCCGCGCCCTCACGGACGGGCTTGCTTCGCCGCCGCCTCCCGCCTGAGCCGAGCTTCGCGGAGCGCGATATAGAGGGTGGAGGCGACGATGATCGCCGCGCCGATCCAGGTCCAGGCATCGGGGATCTCGGCGAAGAAGACGAAGCCGAACAGCCCGGCGAACAACAGGCGCGAATAGTCGAAGGCCGCGACCACCGTCGCCTCGCCGCAGTAATAGGCCCTGACGGTGCAGCCCTGCCCGCCGGCGCCCAGCGCGCCCAGCGCGATCAGCACCACGAATTCCCAGACCGTCGGCGCCTGCCAGACGAACAGCGCCGGGATCAGCCCGACGGCGGTCGAGATGCAGCCGAACCAGAACAGGATGGCGATCGGCTGTTCGGTGCGCGACAGCAGCTTCACCATGACGACGACGCCCGCCACCGCGAAGGCGCCGGCGATGGCGACGAAGGCGGCGATGTTCACCTCGCCGGCCGGGCGCAACATCACCAGGACGCCCAGGAAGCCGACGATGGTGGCGCTCCAGCGGCGGATGCGGACGCTCTCGCCCAGAAACCACCAGGCCAGCACCAGCACGAAGAGCGCGCGGGTGAAACTCAAGGCCGTCGCATCGGCGAGCGGCAGGTGAACGACGGCATAGAAGCCCGCGAACATCGCCGTCGTCCCCATCACGCCGCGCAGCAGATGCGCGAAGGGACGCCGGGTGCGGAGCGCCTTCGGCCCGGCCCTGAGCGCGAAGGGCAGGATGCAGGCGAAGCCGAAGGCGGCGCGGAAGAAGGCGATCTGGAAACTGTCGAGCCGCGTCCCCAGTGCCTTGGTCATCACACCCATGAAGGTGAACAGGATGCCGCCCATCAGCATCCACAGCGCGCCCCGCGTATTGGGCGAGACGGCGAGCCAGCGCCGCTCGATCGGCTGCAGCGCCAGGGGCAGGATGGGTCGGGGAGCGGGAAGCGGGGGATCGGCCACGCAGCGACCGTAGCCGGATTTGCCCTGCGCGGGGAGCGTGCCTTGCCGCTGGCGAGCGGCTATCTTCAGGCGATGACGGAGGAACCCAAGTTTGCCGCGCTGACCTTCGTGGTGGCCGACGACCATCCGATGGTGCGCGACGCCATGGGCCAGGGGCTCGCCTCCATTTTCCCGGGCGTGCGGGTCCTCGCCGCCTCCGACCTCGCCGAGGCCGAGGCGGCGGTCGAGGCGAACGAGCCGGTCGACCTCCTGATCCTCGATCTGGACATGCCGGGGATGAACGGTCTCGCCGGCCTCGCCGCCTTCCGGGCCAGCCATCCGACCGTGCCGGTGACGGTGCTGTCGGCGCTCCGCGATCCGGCGGCGATGCGCCGCGCGGTCGACCTCGGTGCCGGCGCCTTCATCTCGAAATCGGCGCCGCTCGAGCAGATCGGCCGCATCATCCGCGGCGTGCTGGCGGGCGAGATCCACCTGCCGGAGGAAGCCCGCGCCGCGCCCCAGGATGCCGCCGACCAGGACTTCGCTGCCCGGGCCGTCGATCTCACGCCGCAGCAGTGGCGCGTGCTGGGCCTGATGCGCGAGGGCAAGCTCAACAAGCAGATCGCCCACGAGTTGTCGATCGGCGAGGCGACGGTGAAGGCCCACGTCACCACCATCCTGCGCAAGCTGGGCGTGCGGTCCCGCACCCAGGCGGTGATCGAGGCCCGCCGCCTCGACCTCAGTCCCCCTCAGGCGCCAGCGTGAACAGTTCCTGCGGCCGTCCGACACCGCGCAGCGCATACCGCCCGACCGAGACCAGCCGCCCGCGGTGATCGGGATCTGCCGCCGCGGCGAAGGCGGAGGAGAACAGCGCCCCCCGTTCTGCCGACCGGCACATGGCGGCGACGCGGCTCACTTCATTCACAGCCGGTCCGACCACGGTGAAGTCGAGCCGGTCTGGCGCGCCCACATTGCCGTAGAAGACCTCGCCCACATGAAGCCCCAGATACATCTGCGTGACCGGCAGGCCCGCGCCGGCGCGGCGGATGTTGAGCGCGGCGATGGCCTCGCGTGCGGTCCGCTCGGCGCGCATCGCGCCGGCGCAGGCCTCGGCCGCGTCTTCCGCCTTGAAGATGGCGAGCACGCCGTCGCCGATCAGCTTGAGCACGTCGCCGCCGGCTTCGTGCACCGCCGCGATCACCGCTTCCGCGTAGTCGTTGAGCAGCGGGATGATCTGTTCCGGCGGGGCGTTGTCGGTGATCGCGGTGAAGCCGCGCAGGTCGCTGTACCAGAGGACGGCGCCGATCCGCTCGGCGACGCCGCGCTCGATCTTCCCCGCCAGCACCCGGCGTCCGGCATCGCGTCCCAGATAGGTCTGCACCAGGGTCTCGGCGATGCGCGCGAGCGAGGCGCATTTGATGGCGAGGGCCAGATTCGGGACCAGCCGTTTCAGGGCCGCGGTCTCCCATTCGGCGAAGCCTTCGGCGGTGTCGGTGGTCCATGAGGAATAGACGCAATCCATCTCGCCGATGCTGCCTTCGGGTGCGAAACGCTGGATCAACGCCAGATAGTCGGTGATGCCATCGGCGCGGATCTCTTCCAGGACCGGGAAATCCGCCGGGTCGCCCGCCGTGAAGTTCCGTCGCAGGGACGCGGCGCCGGTCTGCACCAGGTCATAGAACGGGCTGCGCAGCCAGTTTTCCGCGGCCTCGCCGCCCTGGTTGGTCCGGCCGTATTCGAGGGTCGACGGTGCCGTCGTATCGTCGCGGCGCCAGCGGAAGACGCGGCCTTCGTGGATCGGATGCAGCGTGTCGATCAGCACCATGCCGCGGCAGAGCGGCAGGCCCGCCTCGGTCAGCCGGGCGCAGAACCCGTGCAGCAGTTCGACCTCCGTGGTCCCGGTCAGCCCCGCATCGACGATCCAGGCCGAGATCGCTTCGACCGTCCCGCCTTCCATCAGCCCTCCGCCCGGCGCTTCAGCATGTGCATGCAGTTCACCGTCAGGATCAGCTCGCCCCGCTGGTTGAAGGTGTCGTGGCGCATCGAGACGACGCCACGGTCGGGACGCGACTGCGAGGCGCGCACGGCGGTGACCTCGATGCCGGCATGGATGCTGTCGCCGGCCCTGAGCGGGCGCAGCCAGCGTACCTCCTCCATGCCGGGAGAGCCCAGGTTGCTGTCGCCGAGCAGCCCCAGCCTGAAGAACAGCGAGAAGCTGAGCGACAGGGTATGGAAGCCCGATGCGATCAGCCCCTCGAACGGTCCGCTGCCGGCGCCTTCCGCATCGAGATGCAGCGGCTGCGGATCGAATCTGAAGGCGAAGTCCGAGATGTCGCGGTCGGTCACGGTGACGGCCGCCGTCTCCGCCTTCCAGCCGGGCAGGAAATCCTCGAACCACATCGAACCCTTCATGCGCCGATCCTTCAACCGTCGCCCGATGTCACCGAAGGCTGCCGAGGAACTCATCCAGGATCGCATCGTGCTCGGCCGGCCGCTCGGCGTTGATCAGGTGGCCGCAGCCCGGGATCTCGCGATAGACCGAGCCCGCGATCGCCTCGCCCATGCGGCGCATGGCCTTCGGCGGGGCGTTCGGGTCCTTCTCGCCGGCGATCAGGAGTGTCGGCACCCTGATCGCGCCGAGGTCGTCCTTGCGATCGAAGGTGACGAGGTTGCGGAGCGCGGCGCGATAGGTTTCGGCCGGCACCGCCCGCATCGCGGTCTCCATGACCGCGAGGCCGGCCGGATCGGGCGCATCGCCCACCATCGCCTGGATCAGGCCGGGGGCGAGATCGGCCATGCTCTTGCCGGCATCGAGGGGAGCGAGCCGCTTGCCCAGGAACTCCTCCTGAAACTTGCCGTCGCGGGAGCCGAAGGCCGGTGTGGTGCCCGAGAGCACCAGGGCGGCGACGCGGGCTGGAAAACGGGCGACGAAGTCCTGCGCCACCATGCCGCCCATGGAGTGGCCGTAGACGATCGCCTGGGGAGCTTCGATGTAGTCCAGCAGCAGCTTCAAGGCCTCGGACAGTGCCGCCCAGTCGAAGGGGTCGGGCAGGGTGCTTGCCCCATAGCCGGGATTGTCCCAGGCCAGCGCATGGCGGGCAGCGCCATGGCGCTTCACCTCGCGGGCAAAGCAGAGCGCGCCGCCGCCGATACCATGCATGAAGACGATGGGCGTGCCGCCCTTTCCCGCTTCGATGAACGCCGGCCGTTCCACAGTCATCGCTTCCGCCTCGAAATGTCAGGGCGTGGTTCTAGCGGCTTCACGCGCCGAGCGCATCTCCGCGAGCGCGCCGAAGCAACAGCCCAGATAGAGCGCGAGGATGAAGGCGAGACCGATCGCGATCCGCTGGCGGACGGCGTCGGTGAGGTCGGCCTCACCGGCCACATCCGCCATGACGAACCCCAGGAAGGCGGCGAGCAACGGTGCGAAGAACAACAGGACCGGCCACAGCGCGAAGCGCCGCCAGCCGGGAATGCCCGGCGTTGTCAGGATCGCTGCCGCATCGGCCCAGGCGAGCACCATTGCGGCCAGCGCCAGCAAGACCATGAACAGGAAGATCGCTTCGCCTCCCTGCGGTCCGCCGCCGGGCTCGAAATCCCGGAAATACTCCCGCAAGCCCCACACCGGGGGCAGGAGGCTGAGATGCAGGAACGACCAGATCACCGCACCGGGCGTGCGTCCGATCAGCAGTTTCAGGGGTCTGGACATTTCGGCCTCTAGGCGGGCAGCGGCCCACATGCTAGCGGAGACGGCGAGCGGGGGTGGCATGCGCGTCGTCTGGTTCTTCGCCTATGTGTTCCTGGGGATGGTGGGCCTGCCGGCCCTGATTCTCTTCATGGTCGAACGGCAGACGGGCGCGCTGCAATGGCCGCCGCCGCCCGCCTTCGGCTTCGACCCCGCCTGGACCGTACAGGGTGGCGTCTTCGCCGATCCGGCGCGCCTGCTGGCGACGAGCGGTCCCGTGGTCGACGCGCGTTCGATCCTGCCCGCGGCCCAGGCGGCGGCCGCCAATGCCGAAGCCGACGGGACGATCGCCGTGGCGGTCCGACTGAAGCGGGCGCAGGACATGGCCTCTGCGCTCGATGCGCTGGCGCGGCAGCATCGGATCGACCGCCGCATACCCGGTCGCGCCGGCGAGACGGTGTCGACCGCGCAGGGGATGAGCGGTCTCCTGCTGCACGATGCGACGCGCATCCTGCTGGTGCTGGGGCTGCGGGAGGGTGCCGCGGAGGCGCGCCTAGCGCGCCTGCCCGGGCTCACGCTGAAGCCCAATCCCGCCGCGGCGAAGCGGCCGAGCCGCACGGTGCTCTTCCTCGTCGCCGGCGGCGTCTTCGCCTGGGCGGTGGCGCAGATCTTCATCTTCTGCCGTCTCGCCAGCTGGGCTGGCAGCGTGCAGCCGGCACCGGGAACGACGCCGATGCCGGCTTCGGAGCTCGAGCGCCGCCTCCTCGCCCTGAACGGCGGCACGGTGCCGTTCAGCGTGCGTCGCGGCGCCCGGCCGGGGGAACTGGTCGTCGACTGGCGCTATGCCGATGCGAAGTGGTTCGACCTGATGCGCGTCGCAGGTCTGTCGCGGCTGTTCCGGGTGGTGCTCCGGCTGGACGATGACGGCAAATGCGTCCGCGCCCGCGACTACACGGCCGATATCGACTGGTCGGCCGGTCGCGGCGGCGGTGACTTCGCCTTCAAGGCGAGCCTCGGCATCAACTTCTTCATCTATCGTCGCGAGGCAGTCGTCGGATTGCAGATCCGCGGCGGGCAGCCGACCTTCGACCCCTTCTATCACTACCGATTCAGCCTCCGGGAACTCCGCGATCCACTGATCGCGGCGGTGACCGGGGCCGGCTGGTCCTACCGCCCGGTGCTGACCTTTTTCCGTCCGGTCGGGGGTTAGACGCCCAGCACCTTCTTGAGGCGCTGCAACGGCGCGTCGTCGTGTAGCAGCGCCAAGGGGAGGCTCACATGGCTCTGGCGGACGACGAAGACATTCGGTTCGGGGATCTTCCAGCGCCTTCCGAGTTCGATGCCGTCGCCCACCGGCATCACCCGGTCGGCCTGGGCCAGGAGCGAGACGATGCGTCCGGGCTCGATCGCCGGGCGGTCCGGCGGGTTCAGCAGGTTACGCATGCGATCGATCTGTGGCGGCGTCCACCCGGCTGCCGCCATGGCGGCGGGCAGGCCGAGGGCGCGGGTGAGGCTGCCTTCGAAGGCGACAGATTCGAGACGCCCGGAATGCGCGATCAGGAGGGCGGCGTCGGGGCGGCAATCCTCCGGCCAGCGGTCGCAATAGGCGGCCGAAAGCTGGGCCGCCAGCGCTCCCATGGAGATTCCCGCGACCGCCACCTTGCCGCCATAGGCCTCGCGCACGAAGCGCACCAGCACCGCGGTCTCCAACGCCTGGCCGACAAAGACATCGACCGGACCGAGCGGCGCGGACGCGAAGAACATCTCGCCGCCATAATGGCCGGGCTGCCGGCGCCGGCCGTGAAACGGGGAGACCAGTTCGATCACGCGGAAGCCGCGTTTGGCCAGGAACCGCTCGACCACCGAGAAATCGGACAGCATGTCCCATTCGACGAAGACGCCGCTGCCGAAGACGATGGTGGGCGTGGCCGCGGTCGCATTGGCCGGTTCGGTCATCCGCGCCAGCACGCTGTCGCCGAGCCTGTGCCAGGGCGATCGGAAGCGCAGCCATGACGAGCGGCCGACGCGCCAGGCGTAGACGGGCGAATGTTCGACCCGCGGCCGCACGCGGAGTTCGAAGGCCGCCGCCGGCTCGTCCATCGCATGGCCGAGCGCCTTCGTCACATCGCCGAAGCTGGGTGTCGCCCACTTGATCGGAGCCACTTTCCGCCCGACGGTGAGCGGCTGATAGCCCATCCGCGTCAACATCCAGCGCTGCGCCGCCTTCTTGCGCTCCTCCTCGATCCAGGCCAGCGAATCCGGGCGCATCGGAAGACCGCCGAAGAAACCGGCGTCCCAAAGGTCCTCCGCCGCGTCCAGCTTTGCGCGCGCCCGGGCCTGGGCGGCGAGGCGGGCGGCGGTGAAGGCGGCGAGGGGACGGCTGTCGATCCCGGTCTCGGCCTGGAAGCGATCGAGGTCGCGGCCGGCCAGATCCGCCGCCGCCCAGAGCCGGGATACCGGGAAAAACCACCGCGTCAGGCCCCAGAGCGTGAGCGGATCGCCGAGCGGTCCGAAGGCCAGGCCGAGGCGGGCGAGCGCGCTGCCCGGGGCGGCGGCGGGAAGGTCGTCGGCCTCGGCAGGCGTGGGCAGTGCCGCCGGCGCACGGCGCAGCCACGCAAACCGCTCGCGAAGCGCCGCGAAGCGGTTGGCGGGGGGTGTCGGCAGAAGGGTGTCGTTCATCGGCTTCAGCGCGACTTTATCCTCTCTCGGCATGGCAGAAAACGGCAATGCTTGACGGGTTCTGGGAAGCATGTGAGTAATTACTCACATCTCGGTGGAAACAGTCGCGATGTCGACCAAGGACGATCTCATGCGGGCCGCCATCGGCCTCTTCGCCGCCCAGGGCGTGGCGGCGACGACGACGCGCGAGATCGCGGCCGCGGCGGGGGTCTCCGAGGGAACCATCTACCGTCACTTCGCCGGCAAGGAGCAGCTGGTGGCGGAGATCCTCGGCCGGCACTATGCGGCCTTCGCAACCGAATTGGACGGCGCCCAGGCCCAGGCGGCCTCGAAATGGGAGAAGCTGCGGGCGATCGTGCGGCAATGCTACGCCGCCTTCGACCGCGATCCCGACCTCTTCACCTTCCTCCTGATCAGCCGGCACGAGCCGATGCGGCGCATTCCCGATGGGACGCGCACCCCGGTGCACGCCTTCGAGGCGGTTCTCGCCCGTGGCATCGAAGACGACAGGATCGGTGACCTGCCGCTGCGTCTCGCCACTCGGATCGCGCTCGGCATGGTGCTGCAACCGGCCATCGGCTCGCTCGACGGCGAAGTCGACCGCCCGCTTCTGCCCCAGGCCGATGCAGTCGCCGCCGCCATCTGGCGAGCCCTCAGCCTTGCCTGAGGAGCAGATCACGCGACAATGTGAGTATTCGCTCATTCGGAAGCTGGCCGTGCGGACAGCCTGTTCCACGCCGACGGCCCGGCTTCGGAAGGAAGGACTGATCAGAGGGGCGCGCGGTCGAGCCTCTCCGCCGCGCCGCCTGTGCCCAGATGGATATGGGTCATGCCCCGCTGCTCCGAGCGCATGCGCCAGGAGAGCATCGCCTGGGCATAGTCGTGGACGCGCCCGGCGCAGGCCGGGTCGCCGCTGCGGTCCGCCAGTTCGCCCGGATCGGCGGTCAGATCGAAGAAGAGCGGCGGCAGACCGGCGAAATGGACGTATTTCCCGGCCTCGTCGCGAATGACGGCGAGGTGACACTCGTCGGAGGCGAGACCGAGGCGGTTCTCGAACCGGGCGCTCCGGACGCTGCGGAAATCGAACTCCCAATGCGCGTGCCGGCGCCAGTGCTCGGGTCCTTCCCCCGTCAGGAAGGCAAGCAGCGACCGGCCGTCGCAGGCGGAGGGCGGCCGCAGGCCGATGCGTTCCAGGATGGTCGGCATCACGTCGACGGCTTCGGTGAAGGCTTCGACGATCCGGCCACGGCCGCGATCGGCCGCCGGGGCCGGGTCGGCGATGATCAGCGGGATGTGGAATGACTGATCGAAATAGCCGTCCTTCCCGAACATCCAGTGATCGCCCAGCATCTCGCCGTGGTCCGCGGTGACGACGATCAGCGTGTCGTCCAGCTCGCCCTCCGCCTCCAGGGCGGCGAGCAGGCGCCCCACAGCGTCGTCGACCTGGGCGATCATGCCGTAATAGGTGGCGCGCAGTTGCGCGAGCGCGGTGTCGGTGAGGCCGGCAAGCGGGGTCTTCTCCTGAATCGGCATCGGTCCGGCCCAGAGGCGCTCGAGATGCGCGGCGAGCCAGGGATGCTGGGCGGCCTCCCTTTGCCGATCCGCCGCGCGCACGGGCTTCGGGACCGACGCCGGGTCGATCAGTGCGTTCCAGGGTTCCGGCGCGATGAAGGGCGGATGCGGGCGGATGTAGGAGAGATGCAGGAAGAACGGCGCCCGGGCGACCGAGAGGTGCCGGATGGCCGCGTCCGTGAGAAAATTCGTTTCGCTGTATGCATCCGGAAAGCGGGTCGGCGCGAAACTCGGCCCCGCGCCCTCCGCGCCGGGTTTCGAGCGGTCGGGCAGCCAGACATCCCTGTGGCCCCCCGGCGCGTCGAATCCGTTTGCCTTCAGATGCGCCCGCCAGGCGGCGTTGTCCTCGGGCAGCAGGAGCCCGGCGGTGAAGCCGGGCAACATGCCTTCATAGGTCGCGAGCGCGGGATCGTCAGGCGCGCGGCCGGTCGGGTCGGCGGCGGTATCGGTGTAACCGAACAGGACCGGGTCGTAGCCGCATTTGCGGGCTTCCAGGGCGAGCGTGGTGTGGCGGGATTCGAGCGGCGTGCCGTTGCCGACGACGCGATGGTTGTGCAGGTAGAGGCCGGTGAGAAGCGAGGCGCGGGCGGGCCCGCAGGGGGCGGCCTGGCTGAAGTGTCGCCGGAAGGCCACGCCTCGACGGGCAAGCGCATCGAGATGCGGCGTCCTTATGCAGGGATGGCCGAGCACACCCAGGCAGTCGCCGCGCCATTGGTCCAGCGTTATCAAGAGGATATTGGGCTTCCGCGGCATCTCGACCCCATATCGGCGGCCCCCCCGCCCCTGCATCAAATCGCGTTGAAATTGTGACATCGACGGAACAAAACGGCGAGGTGACGGTTGCAACACGCCGGTTGCCCGGTTCGAGCGTATGCTAAAATACATTCGTGCACTGACGCCATGGAGGCATAGGACACATCATGCGGCCCCGCATTCTCGGCCTGACCGTCGCGCTCGTCGGCGCCCTGACCCTGACCGCACCCGGCGCGCAGGCGGCGTGCCAGGACGGCAACAACACCGGCCAGGTGCTCGGCACCGTGGGCGGCGCCGTGCTGGGCGGTCTGCTCGGCTCGAAGATCGGCGGCAGGAGCACGGTGGGCAAGGTTGCCGGTATCGGCGGCGGCGCCATCCTCGGCGGCCTCGCCGGTGGCGCGCTCGGCAACTACTTGACCTGCAAGGACGAACAGCAGGTGAGCCAGGCGAACCAGCAGGCGCTGGAGAGCCAGCCGACCGGTACGCCGGTGGCCTGGCAGAACCCCGACAGCGGCAATTCCGGCACGGTGACGCCGACCAAGACCTACCAGACGGCACAGGGCCAGTATTGCCGCGAGTTCCAGCAGACCATCACCGTCAACGGCAAGTCGGAGCAGGGCTACGGCACCGCCTGCCGGCAGCCCGACGGCAGCTGGAAGGTGGTCCAGTAGCGCTGCTCAGCGCGGGCCGTAAGCCTCTGGAAAATCAACGATATCGAGCGTCGGCGCGGCTGGAACCTCGACCAGGCGATGCTCGTGCCGGCCGTCCTCGAACAGGCTGTGCTCGACATAGCCGACGCGCTTCGTCCCGTAGCGCGGCTGATGGGCGTCGGGGATGATGAAGGCGGTTGACGGTGCCCAGACGTGGCGCTGGCCGCCGATCTCGGTGCTGCGATACTGGTGCACATGCCCGCAGGCGATGAAAGAGGGGCGGCAATTTCCCAGCGCAGTCAATAGGTTGGCGCGCGGCCCCGGGTTGAGGAAGCGGCCGCCGACGGTCGTTTCGCCGGGGTCCTTGTCGCAGAGCGGCTTGTGGACGAAAAGCGCCACGGCGCGCCCCTTCGCCTTGGCGGCGGCGGCGATGAAGGCCTCCTGCGGGCCCGAGAGGTCACTGCCGAAAGCCTGCGCGTTGCAGCCGATCAGGCGCCAGCCGGGCACGTCGACCCGCCAGAAATCCTCACCGAATTCAGACACATAGCGCGCCCTGCGGGTGGCATCGATGGGGTGCTGGTGGATGTTCTCGATCTCGACGTTGTCGCCGAGATCGTGGTTGCCGGGGATGGCGCGGAAGCGCAGGCCGAGGCTTTCGTGCAATTCGCGGGCGAAGGCCAGTTCGTCGTCTTCCTCGGCGCCGTTCAGGGTGAGGTCGCCCGTATTGATCACCAGATCCGGCCTCGAGGCCCTGAGCGCCTCGGCTATCGCATTGAAATTGCTCACGAAGAAGGGCTTCGTGCGGCTGAGGTGGGTGTCCGAGATCTGCGCTATGCGAAACGGCATGGCGACAGCCTAGCAGATCCGTGTGACGGCTCGGCGAACCAGCGCTCACCCGTCCTTCACCGTGACCACGCCTCCGGCCATGCGGAAAGCGCAACCCAACGCGGGCCTGCACGTTTCAACCCGCGAGAATCATCCGAAGCGACGCTGCCGTCGCGCCCGGGAGCACAAGGCATGGCCGTCTATCACGCCTATTTCGCCGGCCGCGCCGCGGACGAGCAGGCCGCCTATGTCATCGACGCGGCGACCGACGACGACGCGGTCGTGCTGCTGCGGCGGCACGAGCGCTTCGCCGGCGGATCGGAATTGTGGCAGGGCGACCGGCGGGTCTATCCCAATCCGCTGATCTGGCCGGGAGGCGAGCGGGGCGGCTGAACCCGCCGTCAGGCGAAGAGCGCGGGGTCGACGACGGGGCGGCCGCGGGGGATGGCGGTCTGCGGCGGGTCGCAGGGGAGGAAGCGGCCGCGGCCGGCTTCGGCCAGCACGGTGCCGTCCTTCAC
>Ga0164290_1000330_pt1 | contig 170176 bp, 132 predicted proteins | sample Micstemetagenome_FD_108782 | JGI IMG/M metagenome (GOLD analysis project Ga0164290, IMG submission 108782) | Contaminated culture microbial community from soil near Moab, Utah, USA - Microcoleus steenstrupii SON62 (Illumina Assembly) | ecosystem: Environmental > Terrestrial > Soil > Soil crust...
GGCCGCCGCCTCGATGTAGTCGAGCACGATCCGCCCGTCCACGCTCGGCGTGGAGACCGCGAGCATCACCACGTCCACCGTCCGCCAGTCCACCTCGCCGATCGTCATCGCTCGCAGCCCCTCCCCGCGCAGGCGGGCGACGGTCTGCTGGTTGATGTCGACGTAGCTGATGGCGTGGCCCTTGCGCGCGAACCCCTTGCCTGTCGCCTGACCGACAACCCCCGAGCCGACGATGAGAATGTGCGCCATGTGCGTAGCTCCTCGTAATTACTGCTGTTTTCGGCGCCGGAGGGGCGGGCCGGTCGGCCCCACACTCCCTCGACGGCCACGTGAACAGCATACAAAAAGCGCACGCGGAAGGGGATGATGGCGTGTTATCCGAATGGTATCGGTGAGCTATCCAGATCTAACCGGCGGGGGAGAGGGCGGGGATAGGTGGGGAAAAGCGGGCGCCCGGCCGCGGTGCCAGGCGCCGAATGGTCAACGGAGTGAGGGTGTCGCTCGCCGCGGTCACCCACCGACGGCGCGCTCGTGGAAGGGGGCGGGCGCGACGGGGCCGGAGGTAAAGGCGACCTCGCCGTCGAGGCGGAAGCCGACCCTGGGGATGGTGACGAGGGGCGGGGGCTCGGCGCTGGCCTCCTCGGCAGTGGCACGCAGATTGCGTCGGAGTTTGGAGACACAGTTGTTCAGCGCGTCCTCGCAGGTGGCGTGGTCATAGGGCTGGCCCCAGGCCGCGAGAAAGCAGGACTCGCGGGTGCAGACGGTGCCGGGGTTGCTGGCGAGGTACACGAGCAGGCGGAACTCGAGCGGCGAAAGCTGCAGCGGCAGGCCGTGGAGCGTGACCCCGCGGGCCTGCTCGTCCACCACCAGGGCGGCCGCGGCGCCGACGGGGATAAGCAGCGTCTCGTCGGGGTCGGCGAAGCGCAGGGCCGCCGTCGGGGAGCCAAGCCAGATCACATCGCCGGTGTGAAGCTCGTAGCTGTGGTCGATGCGGCGGCCGTTGAGCAGGGTGCCGTTGGCGCTGCCGGCGTCGAACAGCAGGTAGCGGTCGTGGTCGAGCTCGATCCGGGCGTGGAGGCGCGAAACGGTCGGCAGCTCGACGATCACGTCGCAGGTGTCGGAGCGGCCGAGCGTGGTCACGTCATCGGTCAGCCGGAGCTGCTCCTCGCGCCCGTCGGGCCCCGTGTATGTCAACAGTCCAGGATGTGTACGCGCCATAGCGGCCCCCTCTAAATGAACGCCCGGCATTGTAGCAAGGCCCGGGCCGACAGGCACATGGAACCCCAGCTCCAGACGTATCTTGGCCAGTACCTGCTCACGGACGTGATCGGGCGGACGGCGGCGGCGGTGGTCTACCGGGCCCACCAGGCCTCGCTCGACCGGGCGGTGGCGGTGAAGGTGCTGCTCAACCTGGAGTCGCGCTTTGTGTCGCGCTTCGAGCGCGAGGCCCAGGCGATCGCGCAGCTCCAGCACCGCAACATCCTGCCGATCTACGACTACGGCGTGCAGGGGCCGTGGCGCTATATCGTTATGCAGTATGTCGAGCATGGCGCAACCCTCGGCCACCAGATCGCCGCCGGCCCGCTCGACTGTCTGCCGGCCCTGCGCCTGATGGTCCCGCTGCTCGGCGCCCTCGGCTACGCCCACGGCCACGGGGTGATCCACCGCGACATCAAGCCCTCCAACGTGCTCATGCCCTGGCCCGACTGGCCGCTGCTGGCCGACTTCGGCATTGCCAAGCTGGTCGGCGCCGCGCAGCAGCTCACGCCGCCCGGCCAGGCCGTCGGCACTGCCTCCTACATGGCGCCCGAGATCGGCCTCCAGCGCCCGATCGATGCGCGGGCCGACCTGTACTCGGCGGGCGTCGTGCTGTACGAGATGGTCACGGGGCAACTGCCGTTCGAGGCGGCCACGCCGTTGGCCGTGCTGACCAAGCATATCAAGGAGCCGCCCCCGCCACCCCGCTCGCTGCGCCCCGACCTCCATCCCGCCGTGGAGGGGGCCCTGCTGCGGGCCCTGGAGAAGTCGCCCGACGACCGCTTTCAGAGCGCCGCCGAGATGGCGGCGGCCCTCGAAGGGGCGGCCAGGCAGGTGGAGCGCGCGAAGGCGCAGGCCTGGCTCGGCGGCCAGCTCGGCGGTACAGGCAGCGCCGCGCGCCGCTCGGGCTACACCACGCGCCAGCTGCCGCCCACCGGCCCCATGCCTGCCCGCACCGCACCACCGGCCGCGCCCGCGCCACCCATGCACGCCCCCGCGCCACCCACGCACGCCCCCGCGCCCGCTGCGGCGACAGGGGCGGCGACGGGCAGCGTCGGCGGCCGGCGGGGCCTGGGCCTCCTCGTCGGGCTGATGCTGCTGCTCGCCCTGGCGGTGGGCGCGGTGGCCTTCTGGCCCCGGCCTAGCGTTGTCGCGGAGGGGCCGGGCACTATTACGGAGGGGCCGGCAGCGGCGGACGAGGGCGGGCCTGGCCCGGCGCCGACCGTGGCTGATGAGACCGCGCCACCCGCTGAGGCGCCGGTGGAGCAACCTCCCCCGGTGGCCGAGGCGCCCCCCACCGAGGCGCCCCCCGCCGAGGCGCCTGCTGTGGAAAACGCCCCCGCCGCGCAGCCGCTCCCCACTGCGGTGCCGCCGACCAGCCCCCCGCCGCCCATGCCGGCCGTCCAGCCGGCGCCCCCGCAGGTGAGCGAGCGCGACGGGGCGACCGTCGTGCGGCTGGACGACGCCAGCTGGAGCGGCGGCTACGGCCTGTCGCGCGGGTCGAGCCGCTACGGCGGCCGGACGGCGACGTGGATCTACGGCGCTACAACGGCGTACAGCGCGATGCGCGCGTTGTTCGAGGTGCAGGGGCAGCCGGAGGGGGAGGTGGAGCTGCGGATCGAGGGGATGGACTCGGAGGGGCGGTCGCGCACGCCGATCAGCATCAGCGTGAACGACGCCGAGATCTACAGCGGGCCGAACCCGCTGCCCGACGACGACCTGCCCCTGGAAACGGGCACCTGGGCCAGCGAAACCTGGCGCTTCGACGCCGCGCTGCTCAGGCCCGGCCCCAACCAGATCACCATCCGCAACCTCGCCCCTGGCGCCTTCGGCGGGCCACCCTTCTTCATGCTCGACTACGCCGAGCTGACCTACCGCTGAGGCGCGGCGCCGCCTCGGACGGGCGGTGCCCTACACGAGGTCGACGGCGATGCCCTGGGCCCGCAGCCGGTCGACGATAACGGGCGCCGCGCCCGTGTCGCTGATCACGCGGTGGATCTCGTGGGGCAGGGCGAAGATGCTGAAGGCGGTGCCGCCGAACTTGCTCGAGTCCACGATCCCGACCGTCAGGGCGGACACCTGCACGAGGCGCTGCTTGAGCTGGGCCTCGTCGAGGTCGCCCTCCATCAGGCCGTCGGAGCTGACGGCGCGGGCGCCGAAAAAGCCGATATCGACCCGCAGCCGCTGGAGCAGGTCGGCGCTGAGGCCGCCGACGAGCGAGCTGGAGCGGTGGCGCATCGTCCCGCCGACCACGATCGTCGTCACGCCGGCGCTGAAGTTCAGCTCAAGAGCCGTGTAGAGCCCATTGGTGACGACGGTCAACCCCTCGCGGTCCTTGAGCAGGCGGGCGACCTGGAGCGCCGTCGTGCTGCCGTCGAGGAAGACGCGCTGCCCCGGGCCGACCAGGGCCGCCGCCGCCTGGGCGATGCGGCGCTTCTCGTCCAGGTGCTCCTGCTCGCGGCTGGCGAAGTGCAGCTCCAGCCGCCCGCGGCCGGAGGCCATGGCCCCGCCGTGCACCCGCAGCAGCAGCCCCTGGGATTCCAGCACGTCGAGGTCTTTGCGGATGGTGACCTCGGACACGCGCAGGATCTGGCTCAGCTCGCCGACCGAGGCCCGGTCGTGCGAGCTGAGATAGCCGACGATCTGCTCGCGCCGCCGCTCCGGCGACAGCCCCTGGTCCGTCTGCGCCATCGTCACGCTCCTCCGCCACACGGCCCCTCGTAGCTGCGCCCCTTTGCCTTAGCATAGCAGACTTTCCGGCGTTTTCAAGGAAACGAAAGCTCAGTATTTCGCTTTGCCTTCAAACAGCCTCATACGAGGCTACTGGCCGCTTAACAAAAGCGAAACGAATGCTGTCCGTGATTGGCCGCTTGACAAGGGAAGAGGGTATGGTATAGTAACAATATCGAAACGGAATGCAACCAGATAGCTTTCATTTGACGCACCGGCGCGTTCAGGAAGAAAGGTTTCCTCGATGGGCGGCGCGGCTCAGGCGGCGGAGCAGGGCGGCGTGGCGACGGTGATCGAAGTGCGCGGGCTGCGCAAGTCGTTCGGCGGGGTACACGCGCTGCGCGACGTCCGGCTGGCGGTGCGGGCGGGCGAGGTGCTGGCGCTGCTCGGCGAGAACGGCGCGGGCAAAAGCACGCTGATCAAGATCATCACCGGCCTGTACCAGCCCGACGCGGGCGAGATCCTGCTCGACGGCCGGCAGGTGCGCTTCGCCAGCACCCGCGACGCCCTGGACCAGGGTGTGGCCGCGATCTACCAGGAGCCGAGCCTGTTCCCCGACCTCGACGTGGCCGAGAACATCTTTGTCGGCCGGCAGCCGATGCGCAACGGCCGGATCGACTGGCGGCAGATGTACGACGAGGCCGCCGCGCTGCTCCGGCGGCTCGGCGTGGCGCTCAGCCCGCGCACCAGGGCCCGCGAGCTGAGCGTAGCCCAGATGCAGATGGTGGAGATCGCCCGCGCGATCTCGCTCAACGCCCGGGTGCTGATCATGGACGAGCCGACCTCGTCGCTGACCCAGCGCGAGGTTGAGGAGCTGCTGGCGATCGTGCGGCAGCTGCGGGCCCAGGGCGCCGCGATCGTCTTTATCTCCCACCGCCTGGACGAGCTGTTCGCGATCGCCGACCGGGTGACGGTCCTGCGCGACGGCGCCTACGTCGACACCCGCCCGATGGCCGGCGTGACCACCGACGAGCTGATCCGCCTGATGGTGGGCCGCCACCTGGCCGAGCTCTTCCCCAAGCAGGCGGTCGAGCCCGGCGAGGTGGTGCTGGAGGTGCAGGGCCTGAGCCGGCCCGGGCGCTTCGCCAACATCTCATTTCAGCTACGCCGGGGCGAGATCGTCGGCATGGCCGGCCTGGTCGGCGCCGGGCGCACCGAACTGGCCGAGGCGATCTTCGGCGTGGTCCCCGCGGCGAGCGGCCGGATCATCCTGGGCGGCCGGGAGGTGCGGATCGGGCGCCCTGAGGACGCGCTGCGCCTCGGGATCGGCTACGTGCCCGAGGACCGCAAGCTGCACGGCCTGGTGCTCCAGATGAGCATCGCCCAGAACATCACCCTGCCCACGCTCAAGGCCTTCACCCGCATGGGCTGGCTCAACAGCCGGGCCGAGCGGGAGCAGGCCCGCGCCGACGCCGCCCGCCTGGAGGTGAAGATGGCCGACGTCGACCAGCCGGCCGGCCAGCTTTCCGGCGGCAACCAGCAAAAGGTGGTGCTGGCCAAGTGGCTGGGCACGAAGCCGCGCGTCCTCATCCTCGACGAGCCGACCCGCGGCATCGACGTCGGCACCAAGGCCGCCGTCCACCGCCTGATGAGCCAGCTCGCCGCGGAAGGCATGGCCATCCTGATGATCTCGTCCGAGCTGCCCGAGGTGCTGGGCATGAGCGACCGCATCCTGGTGATGCGCGAGGGCCGCCTGTCCGGCCAGTTTTCCCGCGCCGAGGCGACCCAGGAGCGGCTGATGGGCGCCGCGACGGCCGCCGTGGCGCGCGTCTAACGTGATGGTTTTCGGGTTTCGGGTTGGCGGCGTGGTGGTACCCGTCGGGAGTCGCGCTCATGATCGCAGATAACGAGGCCGCGCGCCCGCGGCAGGGCGGGCTGGTGCAGGCGCTGGTGCGCTTTCGCGAGCTGGGGATCGTGGCCTTTATCCTGGCCCTGGCCGCCATCGTCAGCCTGCGCGCCCCGGCCTTTCTCAGCGTCGACAACTTCCGCGACATTTTGCTCAACATCGCGATCCTGGTGATCGTGGCCCTCGGCCAGATGCTGGTGATCATCACCCGCGGGATCGACCTGTCGGTGGGCTCGGTGATCGGCCTGTCGGCGATGATGGTGTCGTTCACCCTGGTCGCGGTGCCGGGGCTGCCCCTCCCCCTGGCCCTGCTCCTGGGGGTGGCCCTGGGGGCCGCGCTCGGCGCGGTGAACGGCCTGGTCATCACCGCGGGCAGGGTGCCGCCGATCATCGCCACCCTCGGCACCATGAGCATCTACCGCGGGCTGATCTTTTTCTACAGCGAGGGCAGCTGGGTCAACGCCTTCGAGCTGCCGGAGGGCTTCCGCCGGCTGGCCAAGGCCGCCCCGCTCGGCCTGCCGAACCTGATCCTGTTCGCGGTCGCGGTGGCCCTGCTGGTGGCCTTTTTCCTGACCTACACCCGCCGCGGGCGCGACATCTACAGCGTCGGCTCGAACCCCGACGCGGCGCGCTTCGCCGGCATCCGCGCCGAGCGGGTGATCTTCAGCGTGTATGTGCTGTCCGGTCTGCTCGCCGGCCTGGCCGGCGTGCTCTGGGCTTCGCGCTTCGAGGCCGCGCAGACCAACACGGCGCTCGGCTTCGAGCTGCAGACCGTGGCCGCGCCGGTGGTGGGCGGGGTGAACATCTTCGGGGGCAGCGGCGGGGTGCTCGGGGTGATCCTCGGCGCCTTCCTGCTCGGCATCATCCAGAACGCGCTCACCCTCGTGCAGATCTCGCCCTTCTGGCAGCTCGCCGCCCAGGGCCTGCTCATCCTGGTCGCCGTTGTCTTCGACTCCGTGGTCATGCGTCGGCTCAGCCGCCGCTCGCGCGGGTAGATGTTTGCGGGGCGGCTACCGTGTGGTAGCCGCCCACCGGGAGAGTGTATGCGCCGGGTGCTCACCTGGGAGTGGCTGCTGGTCGCGCTCACGCTGCTCGTGGCGGCGGTGAACGCGCAGCTTTCGCCGGTGTTTTTGGAGCCGAGGAACCTGCTGCGGGCCTCGTCCGACTTCGTCGAGATCGGGATCATGATGCTGCCGATGGTGTTCATCATCGTCACGGGCAACATCGACCTGTCGGTGGCCTCGACGCTCGGCCTGTCGGCCTCGCTGCTCGGCTTTCTGCACAACGCGGGGTGGAACATCTGGGTGGCGGCGGCGCTGGCCCTGGTGGTAGGCGCCCTATGCGGCCTGCTCAACGGGGTGCTGATCGCCCGGCTCGGCCTGCCCTCGCTGGTGGTCACGCTCGGCACCTTCTCCTTCTACCGTGGCCTGGCCTACGCGCTGCTCGGCGACGAGGCGGCGCGCGGCTACCCGCCGGCCTTCACCTACCTGGGCCAGGGCCGCATCGGCGACACGCGCATCCCCTTCGCGCTGGTGCTGTTCGTCACGCTCGCGGTGGTGTTCGCCCTGGTGCTGCACCGCACCCGCTTCGGGCGCTACCTGTACGCGATCGGCAACAACGAGGCGGCCACCCGCTACGCCGGCGCCCCGGTGGCCCGGATCAAGATGAGCATCTACACGCTCTCGGGCTTTATCGCGGCGCTGGCCGGGCTCATCCTGGCCGCCCGCTTCGGCAGCACCCGGCCCGATATCGGCACCGGCCTTGAGCTGTCCGTGATCACCGTCACCGTGCTCGGCGGGATCAGCATCAGCGGCGGCACCGGCACGCTGCTCGGGGCGGTGCTGGCCCTGCTCCTGATCGCTCTCACCCGCTTCGGCATGGGCCTGATCAACCTGCAGGGCCAGGTCCAGGATATTGTGATCGGTCTGCTGCTCATCCTGTCGATCCTGCTGCCGAACCTCGGCCGCTGGCTGGCCGGGCGGCCCGCGCCGAGCAGGGCCATCCTGCTCCGCGCCGGCGCGGCCCTGCTGGTCCTGGTCGCCTTCGGCTGGTTTTTCTTCTGGTCGCGCGGGGCTGTCCTCGCCGTGCGCTGAGGCCGCCCCAAAGGAGGAACCCTCGCAGATGCTCAACCCGCGCCCCAGCGGCGCCCGCCAGCCCGCCCGGCCCGCGCACAGACTCTTCGGCTTCATTAAGGGAGAAACCACGATGGTTCTCAAGGGTACACGGTTGTTCCTCGCGCTCGTCGCCACGCTCCTGTTCGTCGCCTGCGGCAGCGCCCCCGCCGCCGGCCCCACCGCGGCCCCCGCCGCCACCGATGCCCCCGCGGCCACCAATGCCCCGGCCGGCGAAGCCGCCACTGCGGCCCCCGCCGCCGGCGGCGCGGGCGCGACCTACGTGCTGGTGCCCAAGGCGCTCGGCAACCCCTACTTTGACACCGCCAACACCGGCGCCCAGGAGGCGGCCAAGGACCTCGGCGTGACCGTGCTCTACCAGGGCTCGGCCACGGCCGACGCCACCCAGCAGATCCAGCTGCTCAACAGCCTGATCGCCCAGGGTGTCCAGGGCCTCGCGATCTCCGCCAACGACAGCGACGCCCTGGTGCCCACCGGCCTGGAGGCGATCGAGAGCGCCATCCCCGTCGTCACCTGGGACAGCGCGATCGCCGAGGGCGGCCGCACCGTCCACATCAACCAGGCCGTCTCCGCCGACATCGCCGCCGTCCAGATCCAGATGGCCTCCGCGCTCGCCGGCGGCGAGGGCAAGATCGCCATCCTCAGCGCCACCTCGACCGCGCCGAACCAGAACGAGTGGATCGGGCTGATGGAGGAGGAGCTGAAGAAGCCCGAGTACGCCGGCCTCGAGTTGGTCGACACGGTCTACGGCGACGACGACGACACCAAGAGCTACGCCGAGGCCCAGGCCCTGATGCGCACCTACCCCGACCTGAAGGTGATCATTGCCCCGACCACCGTCGGCATCGCCGCGTCGGCCCGCGCCGTCCAGGACGCCAACGCCGTCGGCAAGGTGTTTGTGACCGGCCTCGGCACGCCGAACCAGATGCGCGAGTACGTCAAGAGCGGCGCCGCCCCGCAGTTCGCCCTGTGGAACCCCGCCGACCTGGGCTACCTCGCCATCCAGACCCTCCACGCGATCGCCTCGGGCCAGATCACCGGCCAGCCGGGCGACAGCTTCAGCGCCGGCAAGCTCGGGGAGTACACCATCGCCGACGACGGCACCGTGCTGCTCGGCAAGCCCACCGTCTTCAACGCCGACAACGTCGACAGCTTCGACTTCTAGCGGCGCGGGCGAAGGTTCTCTAGCCGCACCCATACCAGGGAGGTCCGTTCCGATGAAGCGCGTCGCCTTTCTGCTCAAGGTGAAGCCCGATAAGCTCGCGGAGTACAAGGCGCACCACCAGCGCGTCTGGCCGGAGATGCTCGACGCCCTGCGGGCGGCCGGCTGGCACAACTACTCGCTCTTCGTGCGCGACGACGGCCTGCTGTTCGGCTACGTGGAGACGCCCGAGGGCCTTGAGGCCGCCCAGGCCAGGATGGCCGCTACCGAGGTCAACACGCGCTGGCAGGAGTTTATGGCGCCCTTCTTCGAGTCGCCCGACGGCGCCCGGGCCGACGAGATGTTTCTAACGCTCGAAGAAGTGTTCCACCTGGACTGAAAGGGATCTGTATGGATACGCCCTCCCGCGCCGTCGCGGCGGCCTACGAGCTGGCCCGCGAGCGCTACGCCGTTCTTGGCGTCGACACCGAGGCCGCTCTCGCGCGGCTCGCCCAGGTTAGCCTCAGCCTGCACTGCTGGCAGGGCGACGACGTGGGCGGCTTCGAGAACCCCGGCGGCGAGCTGACGGGCGGCATCGCCGCCACCGGCAACTACCCCGGCAAGGCGCGTAGCGCCGACGAGCTGCGGGCCGACCTCGACCTGGCCTTCCAGCTCATCCCCGGCAGCCACCGCCTCAACCTCCACGCCATCTACGCCGAGACGGGCGGCCGGAAGGTCGAGCGCAACGAGCTCGGCCCCGAACACTTCGCCGCCTGGGTCGACTGGGCCAGGGCCGGCCGCCACGGCCTCGACTTCAACCCGACCTGCTTCTCCCACCCCCTCGCCGCCGATGGCTACACCCTGGCCCACCGCGACCCCGCCGTGCGCCAGTTCTGGGTTGAGCACTGCATCGCCTCCCGCCGGATCGGGGCCGCGTTCGGCCAGGCCCTCGGCACGCCCTGCGTGACCAATATCTGGGTGCCGGACGGCGCCAAGGACACGCCGGCCGACCGGCTCGCCCCCCGCCAGCGCCTGCACGAGTCGCTCGACCAGGTCCTCGCCGAGCCGATCGACCCGGCCCACAACCGCGACGCGGTCGAGGCCAAGCTGTTCGGCCTCGGCGCCGAAAGCTACACCGTCGGCTCACACGAGTTCTACATGGGCTACGCCGTCAGCCGCCCCGGCACCCTGCTCTGCCTCGACGCCGGCCACTTCCACCCCACCGAGGTGATCTCGGATAAGATCTCCGCCGTGCTGCTGTATGTGGAGGAGCTGCTGCTCCATGTCAGCCGCGGCGTCCGCTGGGACAGCGACCACGTCGTGACCTTCTCCGACGAGCTGCAGGCGATCATGCAGGAGCTGGTGCGCGGCGACTTCCTCGGCCGCACCCACATCGGGCTGGACTTCTTCGACGCCTCCATCAACCGGGTGGCCGCCTGGGCGATCGGCGCCCGCAACGCCCTGCGCGCCCTCCTGATGGCTATGCTGGAGCCCACGGCCGAGCTGCGGGCGATGGAGGACGCCGGCGACACCACCGGCCGCCTGGCCATGATGGAGGAGCTGAAGGGCCTGCCCTGGGCCGCCGTCTGGGACGAGCACTGCCGCCGCCACGAGGCGCCGGTCGGCATGGCCTTCCTCGACGCGGTCCGCAGCTACGAGACGCAGGTGCTCGCCCACCGCGCCTGACCTGGGCGACGGGCGACGAGCGACGGCCGGGCAGCGACCCGGCAGCAACCAGGGGCAGGCGCGGCGCCCCCGCGCCTGAAATGAGATACAGCCATGACGACCGACACGGCCCGCTTCCGGCATGTTTCCTTCGGCTGGGACGATGCGTACGCCGCCACGCTCGACCCTGTGGCCCGCCTCGTCTACCGCTCCAACCTGCTCGGCGCCGACCAGCGCATCACCAACACCGGCGGCGGCAACACCTCGTCGAAGATCGTCGAGCGCGACCCCCTGACCGGCGAGCCCGTCGAGGTGCTCTGGGTCAAGGGCTCGGGCGGCGACCTGCGGACCAGCAAGCGCGAGAACTTCTCGTCCCTGTACATGGACAGGCTGCGCGGCTTGCAGGCCCACTACCACCGCGCCCCCGAGCGCGGGCCCAAGACGGCGGTCGAGGACGCGATGGTGGCGCTCTACAGCCACGCCACCTTTAACCTCAACCCGCGCCCGTCGTCCATCGACACCCCGCTCCACGCCTTTGTCCCCTTCCGCCACGTCGACCACATGCACCCCAACGCGGTGATCGCCCTCGCCGCCGCGCAGCACAGCGAGCGGCTGACGCGGGAGATCTACGGCGACGATGTGGTCTGGACGCCCTGGCAGCGGCCCGGCTTCGACCTGGGCCTCAAGCTGGAGGAGGTCGTCCGCGCCAACCCCCGGGCGAAGGGCGCCATCCTCGGCGGCCACGGCCTGATCAACTGGGCTGACGACGACAAGGCCTGCTACGAGCTGACGCTCGACCTGATCGAGCGCGCGGCCCGCTTCATCGAGGAGCGTGACAAGGGCGAGCAGACCTTCGGCGGCCAGAAGTACGCGAGCCTCCCCGAGGCCGAGCGCCGCGCCGCGCTCGCCGCCGTGCTGCCCTGGCTGCGCGGCCAGGTGAGCCAGCACAAGCGCTTTGTCGGCACGGTGCAGGACGACGACACGATCCTGCGCTTCGTCAACAGCCACGACGCGCCGCGCCTGGCCGAGCTGGGCACGAGCTGTCCCGACCACTTCCTGCGCACCAAGATCAAGCCGCTCTACGTCGACTGGAACCCGCAGACGGAGGGCGCGGACGCGCTCAAGGCGAAGCTCGGCGCCGGCCTGGCGCAGTACCGCCAGGACTACGCGGCCTACTACGCGGCCCACAAGCGCCCCGACTCGCCCGCGATGCGCGACCCCAACCCCACCGTGATCCTCATCCCCAGCCTGGGGATGGTGGCCTGGGGCAAGGACAAGAGCGAGTCGCGCGTGACGGCCGAGTTCTACAACTGCGCCGTCGAGGTGATGCGCGGCGCCGAGGCGATCGACGCCTACACCGCCCTGCCGCTCCAGGAGGCGTTCGACATCGAGTACTGGCTGCTGGAGGAGGCCAAGCTCCAGCGCATGCCCCCCGAGAAGGAGCTGGCGCGCCAGGTGATCGCGGTGGTCGGCGGCGGCAGCGGGATCGGCCGCGAGGTGGCCCAGCGGCTCGCCAACGAGGGCGCCCACGTCGTGTGCGTGGACAAGGACGGCGCGGCGGCGGCGGCCACGGCCGAGCTGATCACCAACAAGCATGGCGTCGGCATCGGCGTGGCCGGCACGGGCATCTCGAACTGCGGCCCCGCCATCGGCCTCCCCGGCGATATGACCCAGCGCGAGAGCGTGCGGGCGATGCTGGAGCAGGTGGCCATGGCCTACGGCGGGCTGGACGCGATCGCCGTCACGGCGGGGATCTTCGTCGCGCCCGACACGGCCGGGCGCATCCGCGATGACCAGTGGGCGCTGACCTTCGCGATCAATGTCACCGGCCTGTACCTGGTGGCCGACGAGGCCGCCCAGCTCTGGAAGGCCCAGGGCCTACCGGCCAATCTGGTGCTGACGACCTCGGTCAACGCGGTGGTGGCGAAGAAGGGCTCGCTCGCCTACGACACGAGCAAGGCGGCGGCGAACCACCTGGTGCGCGAGCTGGCGGTGGAGTTGGCCCCGCTGGTGCGGGTGAACGGCGTCGCGCCGGCGACGGTGGTGCAGGGGAGCGGCATGTTCCCGCGCGACCGGGTGATCTCGTCCCTCGCCAAGTACAACATCGCCTTCACCGACGACGAGCCGACCGAGGCGCTGACGGCGAAGCTGGCCCAGTTCTACGCCGACCGGACGCTGCTCAAGCGGCCGATCACTCCGGCCGACCAGGCCGAGGCGATCTTTCTGCTGCTGTCGCGCCGCCTGTCGCAGACCACCGGCCAGATCGTCACCGTCGACGGCGGCCTGCACGAGGCCTTCCTGCGGTAGGCGGCGGCCGTGCCGCGGCGCCGCCAACCAGCTATTCGGGAGCGCGAATGGGTACGACGAACTTTCTCGCCGTTGATATCGGGGCGTCGAGCGGCCGGGTGATGGTCGGGCGCTGGGACGGGGCGCGCTTTGCGCTCGACGAGCTCCACCGCTTCCCCAACGGCCCGGTCGAGGAGGGCGGCCACCTGCACTGGGACGCCGGGCGGTTGTGGCAGGAGATCCAGGCCGGCATCGCGGCCTACGCCGCCCATGACGGCGCGCCCCTAGCGGGGCTCGGCATCGACACATGGGCCGTGGACTACGGCCTGCTCGACGCCGGGGGCCGGCTGCTCGGCAACCCCTTCCACTACCGCGACCGGCGCACCGAGGGCGTGCCTGCCCTTGTCGACGGCGTGGTGCCCCCCGCCGAGCTGTACGCCGTGACCGGCATCCAGCGCCTCCCGCTCAACACGCTCTACCAGCTCGCCGCCGCGGCCCGCTCCGACGACGGCCTGCTCGCCGCCGCCGACACGCTCCTGCTCATGCCCGACCTGTTCCACTTCTGGCTCACAGGGCGCCGGGCCGCCGAGTACACCAACGCGACGACCACCATGGTCCTCGACGCGCGGGAGCGGCGCTGGGCGGCCGACATCCTGGAGCGGCTTAGCGTTCCCGCCCGCCTCCTGCCGCCGATCGTGGAGCCGGGGACGATCCTCGGCCCCATCCTGCCCGCCGTGCGCGACGCCGTCGGCCTGCGCCACGACGTGCCGGTGATCGCCGTCGGCACCCACGACACGGCCAGCGCCGTGGCGGCCGTGCCGGGGCTGGACGAGCGCAGCGCCTATATCAGCAGCGGGACGTGGAGCCTGGTCGGCGTCGAGCTGCCGGCCCCGATCCTCAGCGCCGAGGCCCAGCGGCTCAACTTCACCAACGAGGGCGGCGTGGCGGGGACGATCCGCCTGCTGAAGAACGTCGGCGGGCTGTGGCTGCTCCAGGAGTGCCAGCGCCGCTGGCGCGAGGCGGGCCGCAGCTACAGCTGGCCCGAGCTGGTAACCCTTGCCGAGGCCGCCCCGCCCCTGGGCCCTTTGATCGACCCGGACGACCCCGCGTTCCTCGCCCCCGCCGACATGCCCGCGGCCATCGCGGCCTACTGCGCGCGCACCGGCCAGCCCGCCCCCGATGGGGTGGGGGCGACGGTGCGCTGCTGCGTCGAAAGCCTGGCCCTCAAGTATCGCTGGGTGGTGGCGGCCCTGGAGCGGCTGACCGGCCGCCCGATCGAGACGCTGCGCGTGGTCGGCGGCGGCAGCCAGAACGCGCTGCTCTGCCAGCTCACCGCCGACGCCTGCGCACGGCCGGTGGTGGCCGGCCCCGCCGAGGGCACGGCCCTCGGCAACATCCTGGTCCAGGCCATCGCCGTCGGCGCTCTGCCCGACCTGGCCGCGGGCCGGGCCGCCGTCGCGGCCTCGGTGGAGCAGACCGCCTACGCCCCGCGCGACGTGGCGCACTGGGGCGAGGCGATCGAGCGCTTCGCGGCCCTGATGGGCGCCCAGGGCTGAGTGGGCCCGGCCGCCTACTGCGAGGGTCAGCGGCCCGGCAGGCCGCCGATCTCGAGCACGGGCCGCACCTCGACGGTGCCCCAGCGCGCGCCGGGGATGCGCTCGGCGATGGCGAGGGCCTCGTCGAGGTCGGCGGCCTCGACCAGGAAGTAGCCGCCGAGCTGCTCGCGCGTCTCCGCGAAGGGCCCGTCGGTGATCACGCGCTTGCCGTCGCGGATGCGCACGCTTGTGGCCGCGGCGGTCGGGTGGAGCGGGGCGGTGGCCAGGAACTGGCCGGCCTGGTGCAGGTCGTGGGCCAGCTCGGTCGACTCCTGGTAGCACTGCTCCCGCTCCGCCTCGCTCAGAAACCCCTCATCCCCATAGATCAGCAGCATATAGCGCACGTTCCTACCTCCTCGATTACAGGTGCTTCGCCATCGGCGCGTTCGCCCGCGAGCGCGGCCGCGCCGGCTGGGGGCGTGATGCGAACATGTGTGGTAGAGCCAGCATACCAGAGCCGTCAAGCGACGCGCCCTTGCCCAAGGGCTACGTCAACGTCCGCGCCGCTAGCCCGCCGTCGCGCTGAAGCGCTCGGCTCCTCGGACGAAGCCGGCCTGCGCCGGCTTGGGCAGGCCGTGCAGGCGGCCTTGGCGGCAGGAGCCGAGGCGTTCACGCCCACGGCGAACCCGGTGGCAGCGCGCTGGGGCTACGTCAACGCCCGCCCGTGGCCGGAAGCGGGTACAATAGAATGGGGGGCCGCCCCGTGATAGATCAGGAGCTGCCGGTGACACGACCACGGTTTCAGCGCCTTTACCCGCCGGCGGCGCCGGCGGACGGTTCCGCCTACTGGCTGCTCTTCGCGGGCGACGACCTGCTGCTCGCCGTCGATGGGCCCCCGCTGCTGCTCGAAGGGCCGGCCGCGGGCCCCGGCCTCGCCGCGGTGCGCGAGCCGCTGCTGCTTGGCGCGCTCGATGGGCGGCCGGTGCTCGTCGGCTCCGTCGACCCGGGGGCGGTGCCGCAGGGCCTGCGCCCGCTCGGGCTGCGCTCGGTGCTCGCCGAGGCCGACGCAGAGCTGGCCGCGCTGGCGGGCTACGGGGCGCAGCTCCTGCGCTGGGCCCGCACGAGCCGCTTCTGCCCCGTCTGCGCGACACCATTGCAGCCGCTCGACGGCTGGGGCAAGCGCTGCCCGGCCTGCGGGCACAGCATGTACCCGCCGGTCAGCCCCGCGGCGATCGTCCTCATCCACGACGGCGCCGACCGGGTGCTGCTGGCGAGCAAGCCGGGCTGGGGGGCGCGCTACAGCCTGATCGCGGGCTTTGTCGAGCCAGGGGAAACGCTGGAGGAGTGCGTCGCCCGCGAGGTGCTTGAGGAGGTCGGCGTGTTCGTCGACGAGGTGCGCTATGTGGGGAGCCAGCCCTGGCCCTTCCCGCAGCAGCTCATGCTCGGCTTCACCGCGCGCTACGCCGGCGGCGAGATCCTGATCGACGCGACCGAGCTCGCCGATGCCCGCTGGTTCGCCCGCGACGCCCTCCCCGAGCTCCCGCCCCCCTTCAGCATCGCCCGCCAGATCATCGAGCGCTGGCGGGCCGGCGGCGCCCAGTAGCACAACCAGGCGCCACGCGATGGCTTCGGTGCTATACTTGATCTATACCACTGGCCGCCGCTTCGCCACCAGCCCACTATGGACACCGCCCACCCGCGCCCATACTTGCCCAGGTTGCTCGCCGCCGGCCTCGCGCTCGCCATTCTCGCAGGCCTGATTGCCGCGCCCGCCTTCGCCCTTGGCCGCGGCCGGCTGGCGGGCCCGGATTTCACACTGCGCCTCGGCAGCTACCACCTGATCGCGCGCACCACCGAGCACCCCGCCTGTATGCCCCTGCCCGACCAGTGCTTCATCCCCCGGCCCACCTTTCGCATCCCCCAGACGCGCTACTACACCGTCTGGGCCGGCCAGATCACCTACGGCGCCCCCAGCGGCAAGGCGGAACGCTTCGCCAAAGTCCGCGGCAGCCGCATCCTGGAGATGGCCCTGGCGGGTGAGCCGTAGGGAGTAGAGTGGGTGACAGCGGAGCGGCGCGACCACAGGGCGCCAGTAGGCCACTCCGAGCGAGCCAAAGCCCCGCCCCGAGTGGCCTGACCTCACCCGACACCCTTTGCGCCCCCGGCGAGCCCCCGGTCAGACGCCGGCCGCGGCGAGGGCCGTGCCGACGATGGCCTGGGCCTCGGCCTGAATGGCGGCGAGGTGCTCGGGGCCCTTGAAGCTTTCCGCGTAGATCTTGTAGATGTGCTCGGTGCCCGAGGGGCGGGCGGCGAACCAGCCGTTCTCCGTCACCACCTTCAGGCCGCCGATCAGGGCGTCGTTGCCCGGCGCGCGGGTCAGCTTGGCGATGATCGGCTCGCCGGCCAGCTCGGTGGCCGACACCAGCTCCGGCGACAGGTTGCTCAGGGCCGCCTTCTGGGCCGGGGTGGCCGGGGCGTCCATGCGCGCGTAGGTCGAGCGGCCGAACTGCTCCTCCAGGGCCCGGTAGTGCTCTCCGGGGTCGCGGCCCGTCACCGCGGTGATCTCGGCCGCCAGCAGGTCGAGGATGATCCCGTCCTTGTCGGTGGTCCAGACCGTGCCGTCGCGGCGCAGGAACGAGGCGCCGGCGCTTTCCTCGCCCCCGAAGCCGTAGGAGCCGTCGATCAGCCCGTCCACGAAGTACTTGAAGCCCACCGGCACCTCGGCCAGCCGCCGGCCGAGGTGGGCGGCCACCCGGTCGATCATCGAGCTGGAAACAAGGGTCTTGCCGATAGCCGCGTCGGCGCGCCAGGCCGGGCGGTGCTGGAACAGGTACCAGACGGCGACGGCGAGGTAGTGGTTGGGGTTCATCAGGCCGACGCTCGGCGTGACAATGCCGTGGCGGTCGGCGTCGGGGTCGTTGCCGAAGGCGATCGCGAAGCGGTCTTTCAGCCCGATCAGCCCGGCCATAGCCGCGGGCGAGGAGCAGTCCATGCGGATCTTGCCGTCCTTGTCCACGCGCATGAAGCTGAAGGTCGGGTCGACCGCGGGGTTGACCACCTCAAGGGTGAGCCCGTAGCGCTCCGCGATCGGCGCCCAGAACGGCAGCGAGGCCCCGCCCATCGGGTCGACGCCGATGCTCAGGCCGGCGCCGGCGATCGCGTCCATGTCAACGACGCTGGCCAGGTCGGCCACGTAGGGGGTGATGTAGTCGTGCTCGTGGGTGGTGTCGGCGGCGAGGGCCCGCTTGAGCGGCATCCGGCGCACCTCGCGCAGCCCGCCGAGCAGCAGCTGGTTCGCCCGGTCCTGCACCCACTTGGTGGTGCCGGTGTCGGCCGGGCCGCCGGAGGGCGGGTTGTACTTGAAGCCGCCGTCGTCGGGGGGGTTGTGCGAGGGGGTGATCACGACCCCGTCGGCCAGGCCCGCCGTGCGGCCGCGGTTGTAGGTCAGGATGGCGTGGGAGACGGCCGGCGTGGGCGTGTAGCCGAGGCCAGCCTGGACGCACAAGGATACCTCGTTCGCGGCGAAGACCTCGATCGCGGTGGCGAGGGCCGGCTCCGAAAGGGCGTGGGTGTCCATGCCGAGGAAGAGCGGGCCGTCGATGCCGCTGTCGCGGCGCCATTCGCAGATCGCCTGGCAGATGGCGAGGATGTGGCCCTCGTTGAACGAGGTGTGCAGCGACAAGCCGCGGTGGCCGGAGGTGCCAAAGGCCACCTGCTGCTCGGGGACGCTCGCGTCGGGCTGGTGGGTGTAGTAGGCCGCGACGAGGCGCGGCACGTTGACGAGCAGCTCGCGCGGCGCCGGCTGGCCTGCCAGTGGGTGGGGAGCCATTCTGTCGTCTCCTGCTTCTGTCGCCTGACCGGTTGGGGTGAGCGGGCGGGTTTGTCCTGCCGGCAAGGGTAGCATACCCGGCCGGCCCCTTCAACTGGCCCGGGCGCCCCGGCGCCAGCGCCGCGGCCGTCCGGCCATCAGCAGCACATCCGCTGCCACCGTGGCGGCCCCCGCCGCTCGGCCGCCATCGCCCCGCCCCTCGCGGCCGGGGCTCCGCGTCTACCTTCGCCGGGCCCAAATGTAGCATATGGCGCCCCCGCCCCCGGGGCGCCCCCCGCCAGCCCTGGCATGGCCGGCCATTGTCCGCTATGATGCATGGGCGGGCCGAGCGAAAGGGAGGGCGGTATGGCAGCAGGCGAGCGGTCGGCAGCGGCGGGCGGGCCCTACGACGCGCCGACGCGGTTCTGCGACGTCGTGATGAAGGGTGGGATCACTAGCGGCATCGTGTACCCGCTCGCCGTGTGCGAGCTGGCCCGGGCCTACACCTTCCGCAACATCGGCGGCACCTCGGCCGGCGCCATCGCCGCGGCCGCCACCGCCGCGGCCGAGCTGGGCCGCACGCGCAGCCCGGGCGGGGGCTTCCCGGCGCTCGAGCGGCTCCCCGCCGATCTCGGCGCCGACGTCGGGGGCGGCCAAACCCGGCTGCGGGCCCTGTTTCAGCCCCAGCCGGCCACCCGCCCGCTCTTCGCGCTGTTCGCGGCCGCCGCGGGCGACGGGCGCGGTCGCTGGCGCAAGCTGCTCGCTGCGGCCCTCGCCGGCTTCCCCGTCGCCGCGCTGCTCGGCGCCCTCCCCGGCCTCGTCCTGCTCGCCGTTCTCGTCGCCCGCAGCGCCGACCCCGTCCTGCTCGCGGTCGGCCTCCCCGTCGCGCTCGTGCTCGCCCTCGCCGGGGCCCTGCTCGCCGTGTCGGTGGCCGCGGTCCGGCGCGCGGCCACCGCGCTCCCCGAGAACTTCTACGGGCTCTGCACCGGCGCGGAGACCGAGGGCGGGGCGGCCGGCCGCGCCGAGCCGCTCACGGTCTGGCTCGACGGGCTGCTGCGCGCGCTCGCCCACCAGCCCGACCGCGGACGGCCCCTGACCTTCGCGGATCTGTGGGGGCCCGAGGGCGTGGCGGGCGGCGAGCGGCGGATCAACCTGGAGATGGTTACCACCTGCCTCACCCTCGGCCGGCCCTTCCGGTTGCCCTTCCGCCCCGAGGACGGCGAGGGTCAGTTTTTCTTCGACCCCGGCGAGCTCGCCCGGCTGTTCCCCCCGGACGTCGTGCGCTGGCTGGTCGACCACCCGGGCCCGCAGGGGGCCCAGCTCCCGCAGGGCTCGCCGCTGCACCCGCTGCCCGCCATGGCCGACCTGCCCGTCGTCGTGGCCGTGCGCATGAGCCTGAGCTTTCCGCTGCTGCTGAGCGCCGTGCCGCTCTACGCCATCGACCGCAGCTGCCCGCGGGAGCGCCAAACCCCCGAGCGCTGCTGGTTCTCCGACGGCGGCATCACCAGCAACTTCCCGGTCCACTTCTTCGATGCCCCGCTGCCGCGCTGGCCGACCTTCGGGATCAACCTGCGCTCCTTCCACCGCTGCTACCCGCCCAACCCCTACGACGAAGCGCGCAACATCTGGATGCCGCGGCGCAACGCCGCCGGCATCCTCCCCGCCTGGACGGTGTTCGACGACCGGCCGGGCCTGTGGGGCCGCCTGGGCGGCTTTGTCGGCGTGATCCTCGACACGCTGCAGAACTGGGCCGACAACGCCCAGGCCCGCGTCCCCGGCTACCGCGACCGCGTCGTCCACATCTTCGTCGAGGACGACCTGGGCGGGCTGAACGTAAACATGGATGAGAGCGCGATCGCGCGGCTGAGCCGGCGCGGCGGCCTGGCCGGGGCCGAGCTGGTGCGCCGCTTCACCGCTCCACCGGGTGGCCCGCCCGACGGCCCCGAGATGCGGCTGACCTGGGATAACCACCGCTGGGTGCGCTTCCGCACGCTCATGGATCTGCTTGAAGACCTGCTGCTCAGCGTCGCCGCCCGCTACGACGGACGCTACCCGGGCCAGCCCCCCGGCGAGCGCACCTATGCCGAGCTGCTGCGCCGCGACCGCGACGACCCGCCGCTCAGCTATCGCCTCGACCCGGGCCAGCGGGCCGAGGCGCTGGCGGCGATGGAGCGGCTCGAAGCGCTCGCCGGCGATCTGCAGGACCACCCCTTCGGCAAGGGCGCCCCGCGACCGCGCCCCGCCCTCCGCCCGACCCCGCGGCTGTGACCGCTCGGCGAGGCGGCACATCTCTTGCAGCCCTGTCCGCAGCCGCCGGCCCCGTTCCCGAAAGGAGCCCCCTTGCAGACCGCCCCCTCCGCCGTTGCGCCCGCCCGCAACGGGGCGTCCTCCGCCGACGCGCCGCTCCGCTACACGCTCTACGGCGCCCGCGTTGGCGTCCCGGACCTGGCCGGCTACCTGCGCGCCACCCTGATCAGCTCCATGTGGTTTGGCCCTGCGCTCCGCTTCGGGCGGCTCCTCGGCCGGGCGGGCGAGCGCGGCGCGCTCCACCAGCTGGAGCGGGCCTGGGCGCGCAGCCTGTGCCGGGCCCTCGGCGTGCGGCTCGACGTCGCCGGGCTCGGCCTGATCGACCCGGCGCAGCCGTACGTCGTCGCGTCGCTCCACGAGGGCATGGCCGACGTGCTGGCCCTGCTGCAGCTCCCGCTGCCGCTGCGCTTTGTCGTGCGCGACGAGATCTTCGGCTGGCCGGCGGTGGGGCCCTACCTGCGCGACACGGGGCAGATCGAGGTTTGCCCCGAGCGCGGCGCGCGCAGCTATCGCGAGCTGCTCCGGGCCGCGGGGGCGGTGCTGGGCGGCGGCGAAAGCGTGGCGATCTTCCCCCAGGGCAGCATCCTCGGGATCGAGACCGAGTTTCACCGCGGCGCCTTCGCCCTGGCCCGCGCCCTCGGCCGGCCGATCCTGCCCGTCGCCCTCACCGGCGCGCACCGGGTCTGGGAGCACCCGTACACCCCGCGGCTGCGCTTCGGCGAGCGGGTCAGCATGCGCGTCTTTCCGCCCATCCCCGCAGCGGATCTGGCCGGGCGCGACCCCGGCGCCCTGCGCGACGAGGTCCAGCGTCTGCTGAAGGCGGCCGCCCTCGACGGGCAGATGGCCGCGCCGCGGCGCTTCGTGCCCGCGCGCGACGGCTACTGGGACGGCTACACCTACACGGTCGACCCGGCCTTCCCCGAACTCGCCGCCGATATCGCCCGCCGCCGCGCCGCCGTCGCCGGCGAGGCTCGATGACTGCCGAGCGGCGTGAGGTGGTCGTCGTCGGGGCCGGCCAGGCCGGCCTGGCCATCGGCTACCACCTCGCCCGGGCGGGCCGTGATGTGCTGCTGCTCGACGGGGCGCGCCGCGTCGGCGAGAGCTGGCGCCGCCGCTGGGATTCGCTGCGCCTTTTCACCCCCTGCCCGTACAACAGCCTCCCCGGCATGCCCTTCCCCGCCCCCGACGGTGCCTACCCCGGCAAGGACGAGGTCGCCGACTACCTGGAGCGCTACGCCGAGCGCTTCGCCCTGCCCGTCCGCCTCGGCAGCGCGGTGCGCGCGGCGACTCCGTCCGAGGGCGGCTACACGGTGGAGACGGAATGCGGAATGCTCTGGGCCAGGCAGCTCGTCGCCGCCACGGGGCCGTTCCAGGCCCCGGCGATCCCGCGCCTCGCCGCGGAGCTCGACCCGGAGATCGTCCAGGTGCACAGCAGCGCGTACCGCAACCCCGGCCAGCTGCCGGACGGGCTGGCGCTGGTGGTCGGCGCCGGCAACTCGGGGGCCCAGATCGCACAGGAGCTTTCGGAGACGCGCCCGGTCGCCCTGGCGGTGGGCAAGCGGCTGCCCCACCCGCCGCGGCGCATCCTCGGGCGCGACCTGTTCTGGTGGATGTTTCACCTCGGCGCGATGGGCGTCGCGGCCGGCTCGCCCCTCGGCCTGTTCAGCCGCGGCCAGGACTTGCTGATCGGCGTCGGGCTCGACGAGCTGGCCCGGCGCCACGGCGTGACGCTGTTCGGCCGCGCGGTGGCCGCCGACGGCGGGCGGGTGATTTGCGCCGGGGGCCGGTCGGTGGCGCCGCGTAGCGTGATCTGGGCCACGGGCTTCCGCCCCGACTACGACTGGCTCCGCGCGCCGGTGCTCGACGCGCGCGGCGCTCCCATCCAGCGCCAGGGTGTGACGCCCGCGCCGGGCCTGTACACGCTCGGGATGTTCTGGCAGCACTGGGCCGGCTCGTCGCTGCTCGGCGGCGTCGGGCGCGACGCGGCCGGGCTTGCGGAGCGGATTGTGGCCTACGGCGGCCCAGGCCGGGCGACGGTGGCCGGCGCCGGGCCAAGAAAGGGGGCGCCATGACGGAGCGGGAGCCGGAGCTGACCGGGTCGGGGATGGTGCCGCTGGAGGGGGCGCTGCCGGCGGCGCGGGCGGCCGCGGCCGGCTTTCTACAAGGGGTCGGCCGCGACGAGCGGCTGGTGATCTTTTGCCACTTCGACGCCGACGGGCTGGCAGCTGGGGCGCTGCTCGCGCGCGGGCTGGCCCGGCTCGGCTACGCCGACGTGACGGTGCTCCCCTCGGAGCGCGGCGAGTCGGCCTTCGCCGACGGAGCGCGAGCTCGCCTGGCCGCCCTGGGGCCGGCGGCCCTGATCGTGACCGACCTGGGGGTGAGCCGGGCCGGGGCGCTGCCGGGCGTGCCGACGCTCTATGTCGACCACCACGTGCCCGAGGGCGAGCCGCCGGGCGCCGTTGTCGTTTCCGGCTACGGGTGGGACCCGATCCCCTGCTCGGCGTGGCTGGCCTACGAGCTGCTCGCCCCGCTGGCCCCGCTCGACGACCTGGCCTGGGTCGCCGCCGTCGGCGTGATCAGCGACCTGGGCGACCGGGCGCCCTGGGCGCCCCTGCCCGCGGTGCGCAAGCGCTTCGGGGCGACAACGCTCAAGGAGGCGGTCGCGCTGATCAACGCGGCCCGCCGCGCCCCGGCCTTCGACATCGCCACGCCGCTGGCCCTGCTGCTGGAGGCCGACGGCCCGAAGGCCGTGGCCGAGGACGAGGCCCGCGGGGCGGGGCGGCTGCGCGCCTACCGCGAGCAGGTCGGCGCGGCGCTCAAGGAGGCCCGGCGGGCTGCGCCGCGCTTCGCCGTCGGCGCCCCCTGGGCCCTGGTCCGCTTCAGCTCGCCCTGCCAGGTCCACCCGCTGATCGCGCAGCAGTGGCGCGGGCGGCTGCCGAAGCACGTCGTGATCGCGGCCAACGACGGCTACCTGCCCGGCGTGGTCGCCTTCAGCGCGCGCACAAGCCGCGCCGACCTGAGCGTGCCTGCGCTGCTCCAGGCCGTCGACCTCGGCCCGCTCAACGGCACCTTCGGGCACGGCCACGCCGCCGCCTCGGGCGGCCACCTCCCCCCCGACGCCTTCGCCCGCCTGCTCCAGGCCCTCAGCTTTCCGCCGCAGGCGTAGGGGTGCGCGGCAGCTTCGCCGCTCCCGCGCCCTGGCCGCCGGACGGCCGCCGCCTCACTGGTCGCCGCGGGTGGCGAGCAGGTGGCGCAGGCGCTGCGAAAGGGTGCGGATGATGCCGCGGGCGATCTCGAAGCGGTCCTCCATCAGCTCATAGAAGGGCCCCTGGTCGAGCCGCAGCAGCAGCAGATCCTCCAGGGCCTCGACGCTGGCGTTGCGCGGCTCGGTGTCGATGATCGCCATCTCGCCCACCACCTCGCCGGCGCCGAGCTCGATCAGCGTGCGCGGCCCGTCGAAGACCCGCACCCGGCCTGAGGCGATAATGTACATGCAAGTCCCGGGGTCGCCCTTGGCGAAGACGGGAGCGCCGGCCGGAAGCTCGACCTCGTGCAGCAGGCCGGCCAACTCCGCGAGGACCGGCTCTGGCGTCCCGGTGAACAAGGGCGCGGCCTTCAGCGCCAGCACCCGCTCGACCGTCGAAAGCATCCTCCACCCCCGCCGCGCGCCGGCCGGCGGTTCGTCCGCCCCCGCCGCGCGCATGATCGACCAGACCGCGCTTTCGCGGATCAGAAACTCGGGCGCGAAGCAGGCGTCACGCGTCGCCGCCGCCGCCTCCGTCACGCCCGCGACCCCGGCCACATACAGCGCGCAGGCCCGCGTCCACGCCGAGCAGCCGCCGGGGCTGGCCCGAATAACAGCGGCGACCCGGGCGGCCCGGCCGAGCACGGCGAGGGGGATAGCTGCCCGGAGGCGGGCCACCCGCTCGGCCTCGGGCAGCTCCTCGACCAGCGGGATGACCAGGGGGCGCAGCTCGCCCGGCAGCCCCAGGTCGATCAGCTCGGTGGCGTGGGCCCGCCGCTCCGCCGAGCTATGGGCCAGGGCGGCCCGCGCGGCGACGAGCGGCCGGCCGCCGGCGCGGAAGCCGAGCAGCGCCAGCGCCCGGCCCCGGCTGTGCGCCGCGTCGGCGAGGAGCGCGGCGCGCAGTAGCCCGAAGGGGGGCTCGTCGCCCACCTCGGCGGCCGCCGCAACCGACCAGGCGGAGCGCATCGCCTCAGCCATCGCCTCGCGCAGGGCCCACGCGTCGGCCGGCCCGATCGCCACGTAGCCAAGGTGTTCGAGGGCGGCCACGGCGGCGGCGCGCACCTCGGTCGCCGGCCAGGCGACCTGGCGCTCAAGGGCGGCCACCGCCGCCAGCCCGCCGGCCCGTCCCAGGGCGCGCACTAGGCGGGCCCGGGCGAGGGTGGCCAACTCCGGTCGCTCCAGGGCCTCCCCCACCGCGCGGGCCGCCTCGTCGCCCCCAGCGGCGACGGCGGCGAGGGCGGCCTGTCGCGTGGGGAGGCTCAGCGCAGCGGCGACGACGGCGGGCCACAGCCGCGGGTTGCCCACCCGGGGGGCGGCGGCGAGGGCTGCACGGCGCACCTCCAGGTTGGGGTCGTCCAGCAGCTTGAGCAGCGGCTGGTAGAAGGAGCGCACCCCGATCTCACCGAGCGCCCGGGCGGCCAGGGCGCGGTCGGCGGCGAGGGGGCTCGCGCACAGGGCGGCCATCCGCTCGGCGGCGAGCAGGGTGCCCTCCAGGCCGCCGTAGCGCAGCAGCCCCACCATGGCGCCGAGGCGATCCTCGGGCGACCCGTCCTCCAGGTGGGGGGCGAGCGCGGGGATGGCGCCGCTTTCGCCGATCGCCGCCAGCGCCCGCAGCGCGGCCCCGCGCGTCGCCGGGTCCGGGTCGTCGGCCGCGAGGGCGGAGACGGCGGGGAGTACCTCGGGCGGCCGCAGGTCGGCGAGGCGCTCCAGGGCCTGCCGCCGGACCTCGGCGGCGGGGTGGCTGAGCAGGGTCGGGAGCACCGTCGCCACGGCGCTATCGCCGCGCTGCTCCAGGCTGCTCAGGGCGAAGATCGCCACGCCGGGGTGCGGGCTCGCCAGCCCCTGGCGGAACACCTCCAGGCTCGCGCTGTCGGCGGGGACGGCGGCGCCCCCGCCGAGCCAGCGCCGCGAAAGGGCGGCGCGCAGCGCCTGGGGGTAGGCCCGGCCGAGCAGGACGGCGACGAGCAGCCAGGGGGCCAGGAGCGCGAGCAACAGCCACATCCGGCCGATGGTGTTCAGCCCGCCGAGGGCCTCGAGCGCGAGCAGCAGCAGGCCGGCCAGGCCGGTGGCGGCCGGCGTCACCCCGCCGTCGACCAGGGTCTGCACGCGCAGGCGGGCCGAGCCCGACAGGGCCTGGTACAGGATGAGCGTCGCCGAGCGGTTGACGTCCTCGCCGATCACGGTGTCGATCAGCTTGGTCACGGCGACCGACCAGAACAGCAGGGCCGCGCCCGGCAGCAGCCCGAGGGTGGCCGTCACCAGGGCGGCCGCCGTCACCGTGACGGGCTGGGCCAGCACGGCCAGGGGCAGCCCGTAGCGGGCCAGCAGCCGGGCTGAGAAAAGGGCCCGGCTCGCCAGCCCCAGCAGCTCCCCGACGGCGTAGAAGGTGCCGAGAAAGCCGGCCAGCGCGGCCGCGTCGGCGAACTGCGCCCCGGCCTCGTAGTAGAAGATGCTGTCGAGCAAGTAGTAGCACAGCCCGCTGAGCGCGCTCATGAGCAGGATGAGCAGCACGTATGGCTGGCGGGCCAGGTCGCCGAGCCGGCTCGGCGCGGGGGGGGCATAATCCTCCGCGTCATCGTCGCCGACGCCAGGCAGCCGGGCCGCGGCCAGCGCGCAGACGGTGGCGCCGAGCGCGCCGGCCGCGGCGACCTGCAGCAGATCGGCGGCGCCGATCCACGCCCCGACTAGCGGCGTGAGCAGGCCGCCGATCCCCACCGCCAGCGACTGGCCGCCCTCGACGACGCTGAACAGCCGCTTGCCCTGGCGCACCGTGAACAGCCGGCCGCTGAGAACACCGAAGGCCAGGTTAGATAGCGCCCAGAGCAGATCGTAGAAGATCGGCACGCCGATGGCCAGGGCCATGCCGCCGGGGAGCGCCAGCCCCACCCGGAACAGGAGCAGCGCCGCGACCATGGCCCCGAGCGTGACGGCCAGGAGCCCGCGCTGGCTGAGCCGCTCCTGCAGCCGAAGGAAGGCCAGGCCGCCCAGGCTCACACAGAGCGTTGTGGCCAGGTAGACGATCGGCAGGGCGCCGGCGTCGAAGCTGTCCAGAAACAGCGCGTAGCCCGCGCTGAGCGTGAAGATGCGGGCCACGCCGATGCAGAACGAGTAGGCGAGCAGCAGCCCGACCGGCCGGCCCTCGCCGGGCTGCACATTGAACAGGGCCGCGAGGCGAGCCCCTGGGTTCATAGGGCCCTCCCGGCTAAGGGTGGGCCGTCCGGCTCCGGTGCTGGGCCATGGCTTCGCGCTGGCAGAGCGCGTGGTGGGTGTGGGCGAGATTGTGGCACGTTTCGGCCACCGTTCGCCGCGCCCAGGGCTGGGCTAGGCGTCGGGCCCGCGCAGGCCAAGCTGGGGCTGCTCGCGCTCGAGGTAGCCCAGCTCCCACTCGCTGCTGAACAGGAGCACCGGCTGGTCGGCCTGGTCGTAGACGAGGCGGGCCGCGCTGGGCAGGCGCGTGGCCGCAAGCACATCGGGCGCGCACGTCGGCCAGCGGGCCGCCACATAGGAAAGGTGCTCCAGGTCGGTCTCGACGTTGTACTCGGCGGCCATGCGGGCGCGGACCACGTCGAACTGGAGCTCGCCGACAGCGCCGAGGATCGGCTCGCGGCGCATGCTCTGCGGGTCGAACAGGAGCTGCACCACGCCCTCCTCGACCAGCTGCTCCAGCCCCTTGTGGAACTGCTTGTGCTTGGACAGGCTGCGGTTGACCAGCACCGCGAACCGCTCGGGCGCGAAGCGGGCGATCGTGGCGAAGCGCAGGGGTGCTCCGGCGCAAACCGTGTCGCCGATCGCGAACAGGCCCGGGTTGGTCACGCCGATCACATCGCCGGGGAAGGCCTCGCTCACCGTTTCGCGCTCGCGGGCGAACAGCTTGCTCGGCCGGGTCATGCGGAGGCTGCGCCCCAGCCGCGGGCTGTGGACGGGCATGTCCTTCTCGAAGCGTCCCGAGCAGACGCGGATGAAGGCCATGCGGTCGCGGTGGAGCGGGTCCATGTTCGCCTGGATCTTGAACACAAAGCCGGAGAACGGCTCGTCGACGGGGTCGATCGGGCCGCGGTCGCTCGCGCGCGGGCCGGGCGGCGGAGCCAGGGCGACGAGGGCCTGCAGGAACGGCTCGACGCCGAAGTTGTTCAGGGCGCTGCCGAAGAAGACGGGCGTCACGGCGCCGCGCAGGAAGGTGTCCGTGTCGAAGCTGGCGCCGGCCCCGGCGAGCAGGTCGACGTCGTCGCGGAGCTGGCCGGCGGCGGCCGGCCCGAGCAGATCGTCGAGGGCCGGGTCGGCGATGTTGGCGACCTGGACGGGGGCGCGCTGGGCGCCGTGGGCGGTGCGCTCGAAGCGCAGCACCTGGCCGTCGCGCAGGTCGTAGACGCCCTGAAAGGTGCCGCCGGAGCCGATCGGCCAGTTCAGGGGCACCGCGCCGATCCCGAGCACGCTCTCGATCTCGTCCAGCAGGTCCAGCGGCTCGCGGCCCGGCTGGTCGAGCTTGTTGATAAAGGTGAGGATCGGCACGCCCCGCCGCCGGCAGACCTCGAACAGCTTGCGGGTCTGGGCCTCGATCCCCCGGGCCGCGTCGAGCACCATCACCGCGCTGTCCACGGCGGTCAGGGTGCGGTAGGTGTCCTCGCTGAAGTCCTGGTGGCCGGGCGTGTCCAGCAGGTTGATTCGGCAGCCCGCGTAGTCCACGGCGAGCACCGTCGAGGTGATCGAGATCCCGCGCTCGCGCTCGATCGCCATCCAGTCCGAGGTGGCGTGGCGCTGATTCTTGCGCGTCCGCACCGAGCCGGCGAGATCGATCGCGCCCGAGTACAACAGCAGCTTTTCGGTCAGCGTGGTCTTGCCCGCGTCGGGGTGCGAGATGATCGCGAAGGTGCGGCGGCGCGCCGTTTCGCTCGCGATCTGCTCCCGCGCGTTGTCGCGGGCGGTGGTTTGCTCAATCGTCGTCATGATGTCCAGTCAGCGCAGAAAATAAAGGCTTACTTAATAGTCGGCCACAGCTTCAATGCCACCCCGTATTGTACACCCTTCCGCCCCGCGCCTGCGCGTATGGCGCGGCGTTATGTGGTATGCTCTCTCACACCGCACAGCAAAGGGAGGGGCCGATGAGCAGTATCGAGCGCCGGCCGTTTGGCCGCACCGGGCACATGAGCAGCTGCACGATCTTCGGCGCGGCGGCCCTCGCCCGCGTCACCCAGGAGGAGGCCGACCGCACGATGGAGCTCCTGCTGGAGCGCGGCGTCAACCACATCGACACCGCCAACAGCTACGGCGAGTCGGAGCGGCGCATCGGCCCGTGGATGCCGCGCCACCGCGACCAGTTTTTCCTGGCCACGAAGACCGAGGAGCGGACGTACGCCGGCGCAAAGGAGCACCTGCACCGCTCGCTCGACCTGCTGCGGACCGACCATATCGACCTGTGGCAGATGCACGTGCTGGTCAAGCCCGACGAGTGGGAGCGGGCCTTCGGGCCGGGCGGGGCGATCGAGGCGTTCCTGGAGGCGAAGGAGCAGGGCCTGGTGCGCTTTCTCGGCGTGACCGGCCACTACACCGTCGCCGGCTGGATGCACCGCCGCAGCCTGGAGCGCTACGACTTCGACGCCGTGCTGCTGCCCTACAACTACGCGATGATGCAGAACCCCACCTACCGCGCCGACTTCGAGTCGCTGATCGCCCTGTGCGAAGAGCGCAATGTCGCCGTGCAGACGATCAAGTCCTGCACGCGCGGCCCCTGGCCCGACGAGGCCCGCACCGCCGCCACCTGGTACGAGCCCTTCACCGCGCCCGACGAGCTCGACGCGGCCGTCGGCTGGGTGCTGCGCCGCCCCGGCATCTTTCTCAACACCCCCGGCGACATCCATCTGCTGCCCCTGGTGCTGGACGCCGCCGCCCGCTACACCCCTGGCCCCCAGTCCGAGATCGACCCGGCGATGGAGGCGCTTCAGCCCGCGCCGCTCTTTCTCTAGCGGCGCCGGCGCGACGCCGCCGCCCCAGGTTTTCCAACCGGAGCACACCCGTATGGCAGCCCTTCAGAACTGGGCCGGCAACTACACCTACAGCGCCGCCCGCGTCCACCGCCCCGCAACCGTCGCGGAGCTCCAGGAGCTCGTCGCCGGCAGCCGCAAGCTGCGCGTCCTCGGCTCGCGCCACTCCTTCAACGCCATCGCCGATACCCCCGAGGACCTGGTCTCGCTGGAGCGGCTCCAGGGCCCGCCCGTCCTCGATCGTGGGCGCCGCACGGTGACGGTGGAGGCGGGGGTGCGCTACGGCGAGCTGTGCCGCTGGCTCGACGCCGAGGGCTTCGCCCTGCACAACCTGGCCTCGCTGCCCCACATCTCGGTGGCCGGGGCCTGCGCGACGGCGACCCACGGCTCCGGCGACCGCAACGGCAACCTGGCCACCGCCGTCGCGGCCCTGGAGCTGGTATCGCCGGACGGCGAGCTGATCGTTCTGTCGCGCGAGGCCGACGGCGAGCTGTTCCGCGGCGCGGTGGTTGGCCTCGGCAGTGTCGGCGTCGTGACCAGGGTGTCGCTCGATGTCGAGCCGGCCTACGCGGTGCGCCAGACGATGTACGAGGGGCTGGCGCTCGACCGGCTGGAGGCGCACTTCGACGCGATCATGGCCCGGGGCTACAGCGTGAGCGTCTTCACTGACTGGCGCGTGGCACGCACAACGCAGGTGCTTGTGAAGCGCCGTGTCGCCCCAGGTGAATCGGGCGAGGTCGAGCCCGAGCTGTTCGGCGCCGGCCTCGCCACCGCGCGGCGCCACCCGATCGTCGGCCTGCCGGCCGACAACTGCACCGAGCAGCTCGACATTCCCGGCCCGTGGCACGAGCGGCTGCCCCACTTCCGCCTGGAGTTCACCCCCAGCGCCGGCGAGGAGCTGCAAAGTGAGTACTTTGTCCCCCGCGCCCGGGCCGCCGAGGCGATCCGGGCCATGCGCGGGATCGACGACGCCCTCGCCCCGCAGCTCCAGATCTCCGAGCTGCGCACCATCGCCGCCGACAATCTGTGGATGAGCCCGGCCTACGGGCGTGACACGCTGGGCATCCACTTCACCTGGGTCAAGGATTGGCCCGCCGTGCGCGCCCTGCTCCCGCTCGTCGAGGAGCGCCTCGCCCCCTTCGGCGCCCGCCCCCACTGGGGCAAGCTGTTCGCCGTCGGCCCCGCAGAGCTGGCCGCGCGCTTCGAGCGGCTGGGCGACTTCCGCGCCCTGCTGGCCCGCTTCGACCCGCAGGGCAAGCTCCGTAACCCCTTTGTCGAGGCGTGCCTTTTTGGCGCGCGGTGACGAAAATGACGATTTTCTCATCGCCGGCCCAAACAACTATTCATATAGGTGTCATCCCCTCTGCCTAGAATAGGCGCGCCCGCCCGTTCCGGATCATCCCCCGCGCAACGCCCCCCACGGATCGAGGGCATGTCGACCTCGGCGTATCGCCGGACGACGGAGCGAACGCACGCCGCTCCCCCCGTCGCCCGGCGGCCTACGCGCGCATCACAGGACGGTTATGTTGCCACGTCGCCCTTCCGCTCGTCGCCCCTCGCTGAGGCTGCTTCTGGCGCTCGCGCTCACCCTGAGCGCGACAGCACTGGCCTCCTTCGGCGTCGTCCCCGCGCCGCGCGCCGCAGCCCAGGCCGCGCCGGCGATCGCCATCGAGAACCTCGACAAGGTGCCCTTTCCGGACCGGCTGGTCTTCCAGCGGCTGAACGGCTCGGGCCTGCCGGCCCACACCACGGTTCGGCTACGGATCAAGAACACCGGGGGCGCCGATCTGCAGGTCGAGCCCCTCGAGATCGGCGGGCGCAACCCCGCCAACTTCACCCTGCCCAACGCCGCCGATCGCGGGGTCTTCACCATCCCGGCGGGAGGCCAGCGCGACATCGCCGTCAAGTTTGTCACCCCGGACCCGGAGGGCGAAGGCACGGTCAAGGGCCCCCGCGACGCCATCCTGCTGATCCGGGCCAACGACCCGAACAAGCCGCTCACCACCATCGAGCTGGCCGGCTTCAACATGCGCCGGCACCAGGGCGAAGACGAGCCAAACCTTCAAGAGATCATCGACACGTTCGGCTACGCGACCAATGTCGTCAACCCCAACGAGGGCCAGGCGCTCAACCCCGGCCCGGAGCGGGCCGGCCAGTGCTTTGTGGCCCTCGGCGACGAGGTGATCTCGTCGAACGGCCGCTGGGCCCGCGCCGACCCGTCGAAGGGTGTGTATGTGCGCCAGCTCGCCGCCTTCTCCGGGGGCAGCTCGGTCGCATCGATCAACATCGTCGGCACCGGCGGCGGCTCCATCGCCCACGCCGATAGCCACTACCAGACGTTTCTGCCCCTGAGCAGCCGGCTCGACTCCAACGGCCAGCCGCTCCCTACCGAGATGACCCTCGGGCTGCGCTCGAACGGCACCCCGGCCCCCGGCCTGACCAGCTTCTCCGTCACGATCCAGGGCCAGTCCAGCCTGCGCTGCGCCAACGACCCGGCCTCGCGCACCGGTGTGCGCTTCTGGGCCGCCCGCGACCGCTCCGGCGCCCTGATCCCCAACACCTATATCGTCGGCGGCGACATCGTCGGCAACTCGGCCACCAACTACGACTACCAGGACAACGTTTACCTGGTCACCAACATTCAGCCGGCCAACGCGAGCCAGGACCCGAACCGCGCCGGCCCCAGGCTCGGCTCGCCCGGCCTTGTACTGAACTTCGATCAAACCTACGCCAACACCCTGGCCGACGCCGGCGGCCAGCGCATCGGCTTCCCCGAAACTCAGCGCAACCGCAACGACATCACCGCCATCCTCTCCGGCCCCTCCGACTCGTACGACCGGACCCGGCTGACTTTGAACACGGGCGGCCAGGGCACCCTGACGGTGCGCAGCACCCCCGGCACGAACGCCGGCACCGCCAACAACCAGGTGAACGGCCTGTGCCTGCCCTTCGACGGCCGCGACAGCCGCTTCGCCGTGTCCACCCGGCTCGTCGGCCCGTTCGGCAACCTGACCGCCCCCGAGCAGCAGGCCGGGCTGATGTTTGGGCCCAACCAGGGCAACTTCGTCAAGCTGACGGTCGGCTCCCAGGCCGACGCCCAGGGCCGGGTGCAGCCCACGCTCCAGCTCGTCAAGGAGTTCGACAACATCGCCACGCCGGTCGCCGCGGTGCCGCTCCCGGCCCCCGCAACCCTAACCAGCCTCGACCTGCAGCTCACGGCCGACCCGGCGACGGGCGTCGTCGAGGCCGGCTACCGGCTCAACGGCGGCCCGCTCGCCCGCCTGGCCGAGCGCGTCGAGCTGTCGGGCACGTATGTCGGCCGCTTCTTCGACCAGCGGGCCAAGGGCTGCCTGCTAACCTCCAGCCGTGGCGCTGCCCCCTTCGACGCCGTCTTCGACCGCTTCGCCGTCGAGGCCGCCCCGCCCGGCAACGGCCTGCCGACCGTGAACGCCGGCCCCGACCAGTATGTGCGCCCCGGCGCCACGGTCGCGCTCCAGGGCAGCGCCGTCGACTCCAACGGCGCCCCGCTCACCGGCACCTGGCAGCAGGTCGGCGGCGCCGACCCGGCCGCCCTGACGGGCGACGGCAACAGCCGCACCTTTGTCGCGCCGAACGGCTACAGCGTGCTCACCTTTGTCTTCGGCGCGACCGACGGCCAGGGCCGCGGCGCGAGCGATATGGTCACCGTCGTCGTCGGCGACGAGCCGATCACGGGCCTGCGGGTCAGCGGCCCCACGCCCGTCGCCAGGGGCGCGGCGACCCGCTTCGTGGCCCGCGTAGGCGGCGGCGTCACGCCGATCAGCTACCGCTGGGACTTCGGCGACGGCTCGGACCCGGTGGTCGGCGGCCCCGTGGTCAGCCACACCTTTGATAGCCTGGGCACCTACACAGTCAGGGTCACCGCCACCAACGCCGCCGGATCGGCCAGCGCCACGACGACAACCGTCGTCCAGACGCCCGTGCCCAACTTCGCCTTCCGCTACGACGCCGGCAGCAGCGTCGACGTGACGACGAGCGGTGTCACGTGGAAGGCCGACACCGGCCTGTTTACGCCCTCCAGCTCGCCGGCGGAGCGGCGCGGCCGCGGCATCCCGCCGATCGCGGGCACCGAGGACGACATCATCTACCAGACGTACCGCGGCAAGGTCACCGCCGAGCCAAAGACGATCACCTACCAGATCCCGCTCAACGCGCAGCTCGGGCTCCCCGCCGGCACGCTTGTCTCGGTCGACCTGCGCCTCCACTTCGCAGAGCTGTATTGGGGCGGCACCACCAGCGGTGCTGGCCCCGGCAGCGCCGGCAAGCGTATCTTCGATATCTTTGTCGAGGATCGGCTCGCCATCAACAACTTCGACATCTACGCGGCCGGCAAGGCCGAGCGGGCCGTGATCGTCCCGCTGCGCAACATCGCCGTGACCGACGGCAGGCTCACCCTCGCGCTGAAGGCCGAGATCGACTACGCCGCGATTGCCGGCTTTGAGATCCTGCGCGCGCCCGACCAGGCCCCGGCGAACCTGGCGCCCGTCGTTTCCGCGGGTGACGACCAGTCGGTGCCGGCCGGCACGCGGGTCGTCCTCGCCGCCACGGGCAGCGACCCGGACGGCGACAGCTTCAGCGTCGCCTGGTCCCAGGCCGCCACGGGCGCCCCCCCGGTGACCCTTGAGGGCCAGGGGGGCACCCGCAGCTTCACGCCGGCCACCCCGGGCAGCTATGTCTTCACCGTGGCCGCCACGGATAGCAACGGGCTCACCAGCACTGACAGCGTGGTCGTCAACGTTTCGCGGGCCAACCTGCCGCCCACGGCCGACGCCGGCCCGGATCAAACCGTCACCCTCGGCGCAACCGTGACGCTGTCCGGCACCGCCAGCGACCCGGAGGAGGATGCGCTCACCCTGACCTGGAGCCAGGTCGAGAACGGCGTGCCGGCGGTGACGCTGGCCGGCAGCGGGGCGACGCGCACCTTCACCCCGCCCGCCGTTGGCGTCTATCTGTTCGCCTTCACCGCGCGCGACGCGGGCGGCCGCAGCACCGTGGACACCGTGGCGATCAACGTCGTCGCGGCGCAGCCGGGGAACCGGCCGCCCACGGCCGAGGCCGGGCCGGACCAGACCATCAGGGTCGGGCGGGCGGTCACTCTGTCCGGCTCTGGCAGCGACCCGGAGGGCCGCCCGCTCACCTACAGCTGGCAGCAGGTCGCGGGCCCGGCGGCGACGCTGGCCGGCAGCGGGGCGACGCGCACCTTCACCCCCAGCGCGGCCGGCAGCTACAGCTTCTCGCTCCTCGTCACCGACGAGGGCGGCCTGAGCGCCAGCGACAGCGTGACGGTCGTGGCCGAGGCCAACAGCCCGCCGGTGGCCAACGCCGGCCCCGACCAGGCCGTGGAGGCGGGCTCGGTCGTCACCCTCGACGGCAGCGCGAGCCTCGACCCGCAGAGTGACCCGCTCACCTTCCGCTGGGAGCAGATCAGTGGCCCGCAGGTGACCTTGACCGGCGGCGGCACCCCCTTGCCGCGCTTCACGGCGCCGGGCCAGCCGGCCACCCTGGTCTTCCGCCTGGAGGTGAGCGACGGCGAGGCCAGCGCCTCGGACACCGTGCAAGTGCGGACGCTGAACAACCAGGCCCCGACGGCCCGCGCGAGCGCGCTGCGCTCGGCCCGCGTCGGCACGGTGGTGACGCTCGACGGCAGCGCGAGCAGCGATCCGGAGGGCGACGCGCTGACCTTCCGCTGGGAGCAGGTCGGCGGCCCGCCGGTGACGATTGAGAATGGGACTACGTCACGGGCCCGCTTCACGGCGCCGAACCAGGCCGGCACCGTCGTCATCCGCCTCGTGGTTGCCGACGGGGTTGGGATCACCGCGAGCACGCTGGTCCAGGTCACGATCGTCGGGGCGCCCGGCCCGGCTGAGGGCAACCGGCTGTTCCTGCCGCTGCTCCGCCGGTAAGCCCGCGCCTAAAGCCCACAGCCAATGCTGCCCTTCGCGCTATGGTAGCTGGGCGGCGGCGTCGGCCTCGCCGCGGTCGTCCTTGAGCTCGACGCCGGACAGGCGCAGGCGGCGGGCCTGGCTCATCAGGTAGATCAGGGTGGCCTGGGCGGCCTCGTAGCCGAGGCCCTGGGCGTGGATGTTGGAGATGCAGTTGCGCTCGGCGTCGGTGCGGCCGGGGCGCGGGCCGTACGTCAGGTAGACGCCGAGGCTGTCGGCGACGCTCAGGCCGGGGCGCTCCCCGATCAGGATCGCCACCTGCTCGGCGCGCAGCAGCTGCCCCACCTCGTCGGCCAGTGCGACGCGCCCCTGGCTGGCCACGACGACGGGCGCGATCCGCCACCCCATCCCCGCGAGGGCCGCGGCCGCACGCGTGAGCAGGGGCACGGCGTGGCGGTGGGCGGCGAGGGCTGAAAGGCCGTCGGCGACGACAAAGGCGGCGTCATAGGCCTTGTCCGTCGCGGCGGCCCGCTCCTCCAGCAGCCGGCGCGAGGCGGGGCTCAGGCGCCGCCCGAGGTCGGGGCGGCGCAGGTAGACGGCGCGGCTTTCGGCGTCGCTGTGGAGCGCGATCGCCTCGTGGCCGGCGGCCCCGAGCTGGGCGGCCAGCTCGGCGGCGGCGAAGGGCAGCTGCACGGCGTCGCGGGCGCGGGCGTGGTCGAGCTGGAAGGCGAGCAGGGCCTCGGTGGGCAGGCTGTCGCCGGCGCGGCCCAGGCCGATCCGCGCGTTGGTGAAGCGGCGCAGGCCTTCCCATGGGTTGCGCGTCACGATCTCGTCGGCCATGGGGCTTGCTCCTTGCTCAGGATGGCGGCGCGCCAGGGCCGGCGGCGAGCTGGGCGAGCGAGCCGGTGAGGGCGCGGTGGCCGTCGGGGGCGAGGCGCCGCCCGCCCTCGACGATGCCCACCTCCGCCAGCCAGGCCTCGAACTCGGGGGCCGGGCGCAGCCCGAGGGTGGCCTGGAGGAAGCGCACGTCGTGGTAGGAGGTGCTCTGGTAGTTGAGCATGATGTCGTCGGCGCCGGGCACGCCCATGATATAGGCGCAGCCGGCGGCGCCGAGCAGCACGAGCAGCGTGTCGATGTCGTTCTGGTCGGCTTCGGCGTGGTTGGTGTAGCAGGCGTCGCAGCCCATCGGCACGCCCAGGAGCCGGCCGCAGAACAGATCCTCCAGGGCCGCGCGGATGATCTGCTTGCCGTCGTACAGGTATTCTGGGCCGATAAAGCCGACCACCGTATTCAGCAGCAGCGGGCGGAAGTGGCGGGCGACGGCGTAGGCTCTGGCCTCGCAGGTCTGCTGGTCGACGCCGTGGTGGGCGTTGGCCGAGAGGGCGCTGCCCTGCCCCGTCTCGAAATACATCACGTTGTCGCCGAGGGTGCCCCGGCCGAGCGCGAGGGCGGCCTGGTGGGCCTCGCGCAGCAGGGCCAGGTCGATGCCGAAGCTGCGGTTGGCCGCCTCCGTGCCCGCTATCGACTGGAACACCAGGTCGACGGGGGCGCCGCGCTCGATCGCGGCGATCTGCGTGGTCACGTGGGCGAGCACCGACGACTGGACGGGGATGGCGTAGCGCTCCCGCAGCTCGTCGATCATCTCCAGCAGGGTGATCACCTGCTGCGGGCTGTCGGTGGCCGGGTTGATCCCGATCACCGCGTCGCCGCAGCCATAGAGCAGGCCGTCGAGGATGGAAGCGGCGATGCCGCGCGGGTCGTCGGTGGGGTGGTTGGGCTGAATGCGCGAGGCGAGGCGGCCGGGCAGCCCGATCGTATTGCGGAAGCGCGTCACCACGCGGCACTTGCGGCTGGCGGCGATCAGGTCCTGGTTGCGCATGATCTTGGCCGCGGCGGCAGCCATCTCGGGGGTGATGCCCGGCGCCACCGCCTCCAGCGCGTCGGCGTCCGTCTCGTACGCCAGCAGCCAGTTGCGCAGCTCGCCCACCGTGAGGCTGCTGACGGGCGCGAAGGCCGCGGCGTCGTGGGTGTCGAGGATGAGCCGGGTGACCTCGTCCTCCTCGTAGGGGATGAGCGGCTGGTCGAGAAAGGCGCGCAGCGGCACGTCGGCCAGGCGGATCTGGGCCGCCACGCGCTCCTCGGCGCTTTCGGCGGCCACGCCGGCGAGCTGGTCGCCCGAGCGCTCGGGGGTGGCCTTCGCCATGAGCGCTTTTAGATCCGGGAAGCTGTACGTGCGCCCGCCGATCGTCTGGGTGTACGGCGCCATGTCCGCTCCTCTCGCGGTCGTGGGCGGTTGGCTGAAGAACTGAGCCGGGTGGCTGAAATTACAGCACACCGCGCGCCTCCTGTCAAGCTGCGCCGCGGCCCGCGCGGCGGCCGGGCCAGCGCTGGAAGCCGACTCCGCGTATACTCTGGGGGCTTCGCGCACCTGGAGGTCCGCGTGATCACGAAACGGCTTGAACGACTCGACGCCCTGCGCGGAATCGCCGCGCTGAGCGTCGTGCTTTCGCACGGCTTCGACACCCTGTCCGCAACGACCGACTGGCGCGTCGGGACGACGGTGTTCAACGCGGGCTACTTTGGCGTCAGCATCTTTTTCCTGATCAGCGGGCTGGTCATGGCGCGGTCGGCGACGGCAACGCCATCGCGCAGCTTTTGGGTGCGCCGCCTGTTTCGCTTGTACCCCGCGTTCTGGGTCAGCCTGGCCGCCGCAGCCGCGCTGTACCACCCGCAGGTGTCGGTGGCAAGCCTCGCCGCGAACGCGACGATGCTCCCGCAGCTGTTCGGCCAGCCGCTGCTGCTTGTCGTGTACTGGACCCTCGCGGTGGAGCTGCTCTTCTACATGCTCATGTCCGGGCTCGCGGCCCACGGGCGAATAAACCTCTTGCCCCAGATCACGATCGGGCTGCTCGCCGTCGGCCTGGTCACGGAGCACCTGCTCCCCTACCTGGCCCGGCGGCCCCTGGGCCTCACGTCCGATTGGCTGGCCAGCAGCCTCGCGCTACTGTGTACGGGGGCGTGGATGGGGCAGATCTGGCACGGGGCGCGCCCGCCCCGCGGGCAATATCTGCTGCTCGGCGCGTTCTGGGCGCTGCACACACTGGCCGGGAGCGTGAGCGGGAACGGCGCCTGGATGCTGACCCGGCTCCTCGCCGCCACGGTCTTTCTGCTCGTCCTGCGGTCGGAATGGCAACCGCACAGGCTGCTGCGGACGCTCGGCGAGATCAGCTATGCGCTGTACCTCGTGCATGTCATCGTGATTGACAGTGTCGCCATCTCGCATCCGCTCGCGGCGCTGTGCGCCTGGCTGGCCCTGTCCTGCGTTGCCGCATATCTGGTCTACCACGGCGTCGAGCGGCCCGGGATGGCCGCCGGGCGCTTGGTCGTGGCGCGGTGGCGGGAGCCGGAGCGAGCAGACGGCGGCCCTGCGGTCGCCGAGCAAAGCAAGCGCTCGCGGAGCCGGTAGTGGTTGCCGTTCCTGCTTGTCCCAGTGACGCGCTGAAGGCCGCCCGGCGCACGCCCCACCAGATCCGGTCGATGTGGGTGTAGATCCGGTGGGTCGGATGGCGCGGGTCGTAGTGGTTGCCGTGGGAGCAGCCGTTATATCCGGTGCCTGTATCCTCCGTGACGGAGGTTCCCGACCACTGCTGGGAGGCGCGAGTGTGGCCGGCCCGCCCGGTCAGAGCGCCCGCTCCGGAGGTAGCCGAATCGGCGTGCTATACTGGTTGGGGTCGGCGCTGATACGGGGGTCCGCGTCCGCACCTCCTCGGCGACGAGGAGGGCTACGTCGGGATGTCCACACGACGAAACAGCACCTCGTGCTCAACGGCGAGATCCGCGAGGAGGGTGTCGCCCTGCTTAGCGAGCAGGGCGACCTCGCGGCGCACCGGGGCCAGAGGCCAGCCTTCGACACCAGGCTCGCCGAGGTGCCAGGCCCTATGCCGGCTCGCCCGTGCCGCAGCGCCGGCTGAAGGAACAGCGGCCCCTATGACGACGGGCGGCGATGCGCGTAGCCTGTGATGCTTGAGCCGGCGCGACAACCTGCGCGGGTCGCAGGCCGCGCCCAGCAGGGGAGCGCCACATGAAGAAGCTGAACCCAGGCCTGGATCCCCCCCCCGCGCGGCGCGACCCGGAGAGCGGCCACACCCTGCACGGCCGCTGGTTCGCCGACCCGTACGCCTGGCTGGAGCGGCTCGACGCTCCCGAGACGGAGGCGTGGATCTCGGCGCAAGAGGCCGTAACCCAGGCGGTGCTGCGCGCCGTGCCGGAGCGCGGTTGGCTGCGGGAGGCGGTGACCCGCTCCACGCGCTATACGCGGCTGTCGCGGCCTTTGCGCGCCGGGCCCCACGGGCGCGAGTTCTTCTGGCAGGCCAGCCCCGAGGACGAGAAGCTTCGGCTCATGGTGCGCCGGCGCACGGGGGCGCCGCTCGAGCCGGTGCTCGACCCCAACGCCTGGGCGAGCGACGAGGCGCTGGTATTCGCCGTGCCTTCGCCCGACGGGGCGCTGGTCGCGTTCGGCAAGGCCGTCGGCAGCACCCACGGCGCCCAGATTCGGCTGCTCGACGTCGAGACTGCGCGGCTCCTCCCCGACCGCCCCCGCGGCACGAGCCACGAGACGCCGGCCTGGCACCCCGACTCGTCGGGGTTCTTCTACGCCGCGAACCCTGAGCCGAGCGAGGTGCCCGCGGGCGAGGAGGCCTTCTGGCACGCGATCTATGAGCACCGGGTCGGGTCGGGCACGCCGGCGCGCCGCGTCTTCGGCGACGACCGCGAGAAGGAGTACTGGTGCTCCGTCAGGGTTAGCGAGTGCGGGCGCTTCGCGGTGCTCTCGAAGTGGGACTTCGTGCACGCCAACGCCGTCTTCCTGCTGCGCCTCGCCGACGACGAGCTCCTGCCGGTCGCCCCCGCCATGCGCTCGGTCAACCAGGTACAGGTGATCGGCGACACGCTGCTCATCCACACCGACCTCGACGCGCCCCGCGGCCGCGCCTGCGTGGCCTCGCTCGCGGCGCCGACTGTGTGGCGAACCCTCATCCCTGAGGGCGCCGACACGCTGCAAACGGTCGCGGGCGTCGCCGGCCGACTGTACGCCGTCTACGCGCGCGCCGCCGCGCACCGCATCCGCATCTACGCCGAGGACGGCGCCCACCTTCGCGACCTGGAGCTGCCGGCGCTCGGCTCCGTCAACCGCAACGAGGGGGAGGGCGTTGTCAGCGGCGTCGGCGGCAGCTGGGGCGGCGACGAAGTATGGGTGAGCTTCGAGTCGTACGTGCAGCCGCCGTCGCTGTACCGGTACGACTACGCGGCGGACCGGCTGGCGCCGTACCACCTGCCCGACGTCGGGCTCGACCCGGCGGAGTACGTGACGGAGCAGGTCTGGTACGAGTCGCGCGATGGCACGCCGGTGTCCATGTTTATCGTCCACCACAAGGGGCTGCCGCGCGACGGGCGCCGGCCGGTGCGGCTGAGCGGCTACGGCGGCTTCAACATCGCGCTGCAGCCGCGCTTCACGGCGCTGACGGCGGCCTGGCTGCGGCTGGGCGGCGTGCTGGCCTTCGCCAATGTGCGCGGCGGCGGCGAGTACGGCCGGGCCTGGCACGAGGCGGCGATCAGGACGCGGCGGCAGAACGCCTTCGACGACTACATCGCCGCCGCGCGCTGGCTCGTCTCCGCGGGCTACACAACGCCCGCGCTGCTCGCCTCGCGCGGCAACAGCAATGGCGGCCTGCTCGTCGCCGTCGCCGCCATGCAGGCGCCGGAGGACTTCGGGGCTGTGTTTAGTCGCGCCGGCACCCTCGACATGCTGGGCTTCCCGCGTTTCAGCAACACGAGCTCGGCGACGGTTGAGTACGGCTCGCCTGACGACCCGCTCGAGGGGCCGTACCTCGCCGCCTACTCGCCCTACCACAACGTGCGCCCGGACCGCCCCTACCCGGCGATGCTGTTCGCGGCGGCGCTGAATGACCGGATCGCGCCGCCGTACGACCCGCCCAAGATGGTCGCCAGGCTCCAGGCCGAGGCCACCGAGGGCGGGCCCTTCCTTCTGCTGCCGCTCCGCGCCTCGGGGCACGGCGGCGCGGTCACGCTCACCGCCCTGATCGAGCAGGACGTCGACGAGCTCAGCTTTTATTGCTGGGCCCTCGACCTCGCGCCGCCCTCGACAGAGGGGTAGCCGGCCCTTGTGCCACCCCCCCGCGTATGTGTGCGTGAGTATATTCCGCCCGGCGCCGTATGTGCTCTACCAGCTCCTCGCCAAGCCGCCCTCGCAGGCCTTCCCGCCAGTTACCGGGTCGATATGGCGTCGCGTTTCTTCTCCAGCGCGCCGATCAGCTGCTCGAACGAGTCGACGAAGAGCTGGACGCCCTCGCTGACGAGCTGGCGCTCGGCGATCTCGCCCATGTCGATGCCGAGCTCCGCCAGCTGCGCAAGCACATGCTCCGCGCCCGCCAGGTTTTCCTCTACAGTGTTCCCCCGCACGACGCCGTGGTCGGCGAAGGCGAGCAGGGCGGCCTCGGGCAGCGTGTTGACGGTGTTCGGGCCAACCAGCTCGGCGGTGTAGAGGGTGTCGGGGTAGGCGGGGTTCTTCACGCCCGTGCTCGCCCACAGCGGCCGCTGTAGGTTCGCGCCCTTTGCCTTCAGCCCCTCCCACCGCGGGCCGCTGAAGACGCGTGTGAAGGCCCGGTAGGCCAGCTTGGCGTTCGCCACGGCCGCCTTGCCCAGCAGCTCGCCAAGCCGCTCTTGCTCGGCCGGATCGTTCGACGCGTCGATCTTGGCCTGCAGCTGCTTGTCCACCGCGGTGTCGACCCGGCTGACGAAGAAGCTCGCGACCGAGTGAATCCGGTCGAGGGGCTGGCCCTCGGCCACCCGTCGCTCCAGGCCGCGCAGGTAGGCCTCCATCACCTGCTCGTACATCGAGACCGCGAACAGCAGCGTGACGTTGATGCTCAGCCCCTCGGCGATGAGCTGCTCGACGGCCGGGATGCCCTCGTGGGTCGCGGGGACTTTGACCATCAGGTTTGGCCGGTCCACCGTATGCCACAGCCGGCGCGCCTCGACCAGCGTCTCCTCGGTTTTGAGCGCGTGAAGCGGGCTGACCTCGATACTCACCCGGCCGTCGACCCCGCCGGTGCGCTCGTAGAGCGGCAGCAGCACGTCGCAGGCGGCGCGGATGTCGTCGCTGGCCAGCCGCTCGAAGATCGCCGACGCGTCCTGCCCGGCCTCGGCCTGGCTGCGGACGTCGTCGTCGTAGTCGGCGCTCCCGGCCAGGGCCTTCTCGAAGATCGTGGGGTTCGAGGTCACCCCGAGGACCCCGTAGCTCTCGACCAGCTCCTGGAGCCGGCCCGAGGCCACTATCCCCCGGCTGATGCTGTCGAACCAGGGGCTCTGGCCCTGGGCGTGGAGCGCAAACAAGGACTCGTGTCGCATGAGGTTCCTCCAGTTCAGGCTACCCTGAGGTGATAAGGCGCTCGTACAGCCAGCCCTGGCGTGCCAGCGCCTCCTGATAGATCGCGTGCCGTGCGTGGTTGGGCTCGTAGATCCGCCCGTCGGTGGCCGGCAACGCGGCGAGGGACGGGATCGCGCCAAGGGCGCGGAGCGCGAGCAGGGCAACCCCGCGGCTGGTGGCCTCCGGCTCCGCCGAGGCTGTCAGCGGGCGCCCGAGCACGTCGGCGAAGATCTGGGCCCAGGTCGGGGAGCCGAGCAGGGCGCCCCCGCTGGCGACAAGGCGGTGCTGGCAGTTGTCCAGATCGCAGAGATGACGCTCGATCAGCGCAAAGCGGTAGGCCACGGCCTCTAGGCTGGCGCGCAGGATCTCGAGCGGCGTCGTGCTCGTGGTCAGCCCGTGGATGGTCGCCTTGACGTTGCCCGCCCAGCCCGGGCTGCGCTCGCCGGCGAGGAACGGCAGCACGGTCAGCCCGTGGCCATCTGGCGCCATGGCGGCCAGGGCCGCCTCGACCCGCGCGGGGTCGCCGAGGTTGGCCGTCTCGCGCAGCCAGGCGTAGATATTGCCGCCCTCGCTGGTGGCGCCGCCAAGGAGGGCGTGGTTGCGATCGACGCGGTAGCACCAGAGCCCGGGCGGCACCCGTGAAATCGTACGCTCTACGGCGCGCATCGCGCCGGTCGTCCCCACCGTCAGGGCGATGCGCTCGTGGCCGATGCAGCCGCTGCCGATGTTCGCAACGGCCCCGTCGCCCACGGCGGGGAACCAGGGGACGGCGCGCAGGGCCGGCCAGCGCGCGGCGTAGGGGCTGGCGAGGCCCGCGAGCGGCTCGTCATAATCGACGAGAGGGGAGAGCTGGCCCGGGGCGACATCGAGCGTCTCCAGCAGCGCTGCGTCCCAGGTAAGCCGGCGACAGTCGAGCAGGCCGCTCCACGAGGCCGCCGAGAAGCTGACCCTGGAGGTGCCGAAGAGCCGCAGCTCGAGGTACTCGCCCAGAGTGAGCCAGCGCGCGGCGGTTCGCCAAAGCCCAGGCTGGGTGCGCCGGATCCAGGCGAGGCGCGCCGGCCAGTAGCTGGTGCGCAGCAGGCAGCCGGTGCGCTCGTGGACCGCGCGCTCGTCGAGGGCTTCCCGCAGCGCGGCCGCGTCGTCGGCGTTGCGGGTGTCGGCGTAGGTGATCAGGGGCGTCAGGGGCCGCCCCGCCGCGTCGACGGCCAGCATGTTCGTAACCAGCGTGTCGACCGCGACGGCGCGGATGGACGCGGCGATGGGGCCGGCCTTGCGCAGCGCCGTGTCGATGCAGCGGGCGATGTGTTCGAGCAGGGCCTCCGCGTCGGCCTCCGCGGCGCCGTCAGCGTCGGTGCGGATCTCGTAGCGCTCCTGGGCGGCCAGGCCCGCGACGGGCCGGGCGCACCCATCGTAGAGCGTGGCCCGCACCGAGGACGAGCCGATGTCGATGGTCAGGATGAGCGGCGCCTCGGCCCTGGCCACCGCGACCACCGGTGCCGTGTCGTCCATGGTGTCCTGCCCTGGCCGGCTCAATCGGCCTGCTTGACGGCGTGGCCCCCGAAGCCCTTGCGCATGGCGGCGAGGATCTTGGCGGCGAAGGACTCGGGCTGGCGCGAGTGGAAGCGCTCGAAGAGCGAGTGGGTGATCACCGGGGCGGGCACGTTGAGGTCGATCGCCGCCTGGATCGTCCAGCGGCCCTCGCCGCTGTCCTCCACATAGCCCTTCAGGCTCGCCAGGTCAGGGTCCTGGCCCAGCGCCTCCTCGGTCAGGTCGAGGAGCCAGGAGCGCACCACGCTGCCGTAGCGCCAGGCCGAGGCGATCGCGTGCAGGTCCAGCCCGAACTCTTTCTTGGCCCGCATGATCTCGAAGCCCTCGGCGTAGGCCTGCATCATACCGTACTCGATCCCGTTGTGGACCATCTTCACGAAGTGGCCGCTGCCGACGGGCCCGCAGTGGACATACCCATCCGTCGGGGCGAGGGTGAGAAACGCCGGCTCGAGCCGCCTGACCAGCTCGTCCTCGCCGCCGACCATGATGCAGAAGCCGTTCTCCAGGCCCCAGATCCCGCCGGAGGTGCCCTGGTCGATGTAGTTGAGCCCGTGGCCCTTCAGCATCGCGGCGCGGCGCTGGTCGTCGGGGAAGTGGGTGTTGCCGCCGTCGATGATCGTGTCGCCCGGCTCCAGCAGCGGGATGAGCGCGTCGATGGTGTTGTCGGTGACGGCGCCGGCCGGGAGCATGATCCAGACGGCGCGCGGCGCCGCCAGCTTGCTCACCAGCTCCTCAAGCGTGTAGGCCGCGTCGGCGCCTTTGGCCGCCAGTTCGTCGACCGGGCCGCGCGAGCGGTTGTGGGCGACGACGCGGTGTCCGCCGCGCAGCCAGCGCTCGGCCATGCCCGCGCCCATCCGGCCTAGCCCGGTGATACCGATCTCCATGGGGGTATGCTCCTTTATGGCTGCTCGCCGCGCCTCAAATACGGAATAGCATTTCGCCGGCGTGGGGCACCAGCAAGATGCCCTCGGCCTCACGGCCGGCCCAGTCCTTGGGGTCGATCGTGCGGTAGTCCAGATAGCCCAGGTTCACCCGCCTGCAGCGCTCCTCGGGGATGGAGGTCGCCAGAGTCACGCGGATGCGCGGGGCCTCCACGCCGGTGGCGGGGTCGTAGCTGCCCTGGCCCTTCACATGGGTGCTATGGGCCAGGATGCCGCCCGGCAGGTGGCCGAACCGGTCCCACTGTGCCACAAAGTAGTCGCGCACGTGGTAGCCAACCTCGTCGATCAGGCGGCCGTGAGTGTAGGAGATCTCGTTGATGTGGGGCGCGTAGATGATCACCTCGCCGCCGTCGGCGATGACCGGGTCGGTCTTGTACATGGCCTTGGCGGCGGTCCACAGGTCGTCGTAGATCGGGGACGGCATCGAGAGGACCCGCCGGAAGGGCGCGGGCCGCCTGACGACGTTGAGCTCAGCCGAAAGATCCGCCGCGGCGCTCCAGGCCTCCTCGTGCGACCCGACGTACAGCCCGTGCAAGTTGTGGGCCTTCATCACCATGGCGGCGCACAGGATCGGGCGGGGCACGAACTCGGCGGCGCGGTGGATCACCCGCCGCACCGGCGTGTACTTGACCCCGATCGTGTCGCGGCTGGTCACCAGGGCCCCGAGCCAGTGGGTGAAGTTGATGATCTCGGCCCCGGCGATGCCGGGGAACAGGTACTTCGCCCCGCCCGAGAAGCCGGCGACCTCGTGGGGAAACACTGGCCCGCAGATGATCAGCTGGTCGTAGTCGAAGATCAGCCGGTTGAGCACCACCGGCACCTCGCTGGCCAGCAGCCCGCCGGTGAGCTGGGCGGCCTCGTCGCGCCCGATCGCCCCGATTGTGGTGAGGGCGTCGGGCAGATCCCAGCGGTGGTTGTGGATGGTCACGTTGGGGTACCGCGCGGCCCGCTCGGTCGCCGACACGCCCACCAGCCGCTCGATCGCCTCCTCGGCCATGGGCTGGTGGGTGCCCAGGGCGATCAGGTAGTCCAGCCGGGCGACGCGCCGGCCGAGCTGCTCGTAGAGCAGGCGGAACAGCAGCGGGATGGGCGCGGTGCGCGTCCCGTCGGGGATGATCACCAGCACCCGCTTGCCATCCAGCGCTACGGGCTCCAGGGCCCGCGCCAGCAGCTCCTCCACGCTGTCGGCGCTCAGGGTTTCCGCCGTCGAACCCGCTCCAATCAGCATCGCCGCCTCCCTTTACACGCCGCTAAACGCGCTGAAGCCGCCGTCGACGGGCACGACTACGCCGTTGACGAAGGAGGCGCCCGGGCCGCACAGCCAGATCAGGGTGCCGAGCAGCTCGGCGGGCTCGCCGAAGCGCCCGGCCGGGGTGTGGTCGACGATCGTCCGCCCGCGCGCGGTGAGCGTCCCGTCCTCGTTGGTCAGCAGGGCCCGGTTCTGCTCGCCGAGGAAGAAGCCCGGCGCGATCGCGTTCACGCGCAGGCCGGGGCCGTGGCTGCGGGCGAGCTCAACCGCCAGCCAGCGGGTCGCGTTGTCCACGGCGGCCTTGGCGGCGCCATAGCCCAGCACGCGGGTCAGGGCACGCTGGGCGGCCATCGACGAGATGTTGACGATGCAGCCACGCCCGGCCTGCGCCATCGGCACGCCAAAGATCTGGCTGGGTAGCAGGGTGCCCTGGAGGTTCAGAGCGATCACCTGCTCCATCCCGCCCGCCGGCAGGTCGAAGAAGCTCGCCCCCGGCGCGACCGTCGCGCCCGGCACGTTGCCCCCCGCCCCGTTGACCAGGATGTCGAGCCGGCCCCAGCGCTCCAGCACCGCCTCGCGCGCCGCCGCAAGCTGCCCGCGCTCCAGCACGTCGGCCGGCAGGGCCACCGCCTCGCCATTCTCGGCGACGATCGCCTGGGCTACCGCCTCGGCCTGCTCGCGGCGCCGGCCGAGCACGCCGACCCGCGCGCCGGCCCGGGCCAGGCCACGGGCCATGGCCCCGCCCAGCACGCCGGTGCCGCCCGTGACCACGGCGACCTGGCCCTCCAGGCTGAACAGCTCGTCCAGCAGGCTCATCGAACCACCTCCTCGGGCACACGGTAGGCCCGCTTCGCCAGCCCGAAGGCGAGCTCGTAGGCCAGCTCCGCCGCCTCGTCCTCGGCGAGCAGGCCTTGCACCACCAGCCCGGCCAGCCAGTCGCAGCTCACCCGCCGCCACACGTCGTGGCGCGAGGGGATCGAGGCGAAGGCCCGCGTGTCGTCGTTGAAGCCGGCCAGGTTGTAGACGCCCGCCGTCTCGACCACCTGGTCGAAGTAGCGGCGCATCCCGCCCACGCTGTCGAAGAACCACCAGGGCGGCCCGAGCAGCACGGCCGGGTAGTGGCCGGCAAGCGGGGCCAGCTCGCGGCTGTAGCTGCTTTCGTCCAGGGTGAAGAGGATCAGCCGGAAGCGCGGGTCGGCGCCGTAGGCGTTCAGCAGCGGCTCCATGTTGCGCGTCCACTCGGTGGCGAGGGGAATGTCGGCGCCCTTGTCGGGGCCGAAGCGGGCGAAGACCGCCGCGTTGTGGTTGCGCAGGCTGCCGACGTGGAGCTGCATCACCAGCCCGTCCTCGGCGCTCATGCGCGCGAACTCCATCAGCATGTGGCCGGTGAAGCGGGCGGCGTCCTCGGCGTTGGCGCGGCCGCTCAGGGCGTAGCCAAAGATCGCTTCCGCCTCGGCGTCGCTCAGGCGCGCGGTGTAGGGGGTGAGGGCGGCGTGGTCGGTGGCGAGGGCGCCGAGCTCCTTGAAGGCGGTTCGGCGCTGCTCCAGGGCGTGAATATAGCCCGCGTAGGTGGTGACGTCGACGCCGGAAACGTGGCTGAGGTTGGCGAGCTGAGCGGGCCAGTCGGGGCTGGCGATGTTCACTACGGCGTCGGGGCGGAAGGTCGGCCGGACGCGGGTCAGCCCGTCGGCGTGGAGCCGCTGGTGGTGATCGAGGGGGTCGGCGGCGGCGTCGGTGGTGGCGAGCAGGGCGATGTTGAAGCGGTCGAGCAGGGCGCGCGGGGCAAACTCGGGGCGGGCGAGCTGGGCAAGGAGGTGGTCGTAGATCCGCCCGGCGCTCTCCCCGGTCAGGCGCTCCTCGACGCCGAACAGGTTCACCAGCTCGTCGGCCAGCCAAAGGCCGGTGGGCGTGCCGCGGAACAGGTGGAAGCGCTCGGCGAAGCGCTGCCAGATCGCGCGGTGGTCGGTCTCGACCGGCGTGCCGTCGCGCGTGGGCACGCCAAGATTCTCCAGGGGCACGCCCTGGCTGAAGAGCATACGGGTGATGTAGTGGTCGGGGATGATGAACAGCTCGGCGGGGGAGCCGAAGCCGGCGGCCGGGTCGCTCAGCAGCGCGGGTGGGACGTGACCGTGGGGGCAGAGGAGCGGCAGGCGCTTGATGGAGGCGTAGAGCTCACGCGCGACTCGTCGCTGGGCCGGGTCCGCGGCGAAACAGCGGTCGGGCGACAGCGCCCAGGGAGCATCTGACATACCTTTGTCCCTTCTTTATCTTGGTCCGAGAGCCTTGTCGTTGCGCGAGGCGAACGGCGCGAGGTGCCGCGTGAAGTGGCGCTCCAGGCCCGCCCCGTAGTCGGCCTCGTGGGTGGCCAGCACCGCGCGGATCTGCTCGCCGTAGCTGGTCAGCAGCGTGCCGAAGGCGACGTGGAGCACCTGGCGCGCGTCGAACTGGTCGAGCAGGGCGGGGAGCGCCGCGTCGTCGAGGTCGGCGCCGGCCGGCACCTTTTCCAGCACTGCGTCGAGGAAGTAGCTCTTGCGGTCGCGCTCGAAGTGGCCGCGGGCATCGCCCAGCATCGCGCGGAAGGTCGCGGGGTCCAGGGCGGCCACCAGGCGCAGGGCTTCCAGGTAGCTCGTCCCGGCCGTCTTGACATGGACGCGACCGCCCGTGTGGCGGGCGATGATCGGGTAGATGCTGAACTTGTCCGAGCCGGTGTGGACGCTGAGCTTGTAGCAGTTGAAGTGGCGCATGATTGCCGCGTGCTTCGCCAGCTCGGCCTCGAACTCGGCCACGTCGCCCATGTAGTCGACGCCCTTCTGGAACTTGCCGACGAAGCGCGGCGCCAGGCTGGCCACTGGGATGTCGCGGGCGAGCAGCTCGTTGGCGATAAAGAAGTGCTCGTAGGCCGAGGTCGGGGTATCGGTCTCGTCCACCGACATTTCGAGGTCGTACGAGCTGCCGCCGCGCTGTGCGGTGAGCGCGCCGGCGATCGTCGCGGTGTGGGCGATCGCCCGGCCATACTTGGCGAGGGCGCGCAGCAGGGTGGTCTCGTCGAAGGTCAGGTCGAGGCCGCCGAGCGCGAACGGCTCGTTGCAGTAGCGCGCCCGCAGCGCCTCGTAGCTCGTCTGGAGGGCATCCCAGGGGAGGCGCGCGACCTTCTCCCGCAGCGTCGCCGGCGCGTCATGTTCGGCGGCGTTATCGACGTGATCGCTCGGGTCGATGGTGTAGAAGGTGTAGCCGGCGGCGACGAAGGGCGCGAGGTCGGCGACCTCCTTCACATGGTCGGCGTCGGCGCCCCAGGGGCCGCGCCAGCCCTCCTGAAGGATGCCCCAGAGAGCATCGTCGAGCACGGCCTGCGGCGTGCGGCCGGTGCGGGTGTTCTCGCGCACCGACTGCTGCCCGAAGATCGGGGCGATCTGCCCCTCGGTGCCGGTGGCGCGCAAGGCCTGGATGTGACCCGGCGTGGCCAGGCCGATCCGGTCGCCGAAGCCGAACGATGTTTGTGCGCCCAAAGGCTGCGGGCTGAGCCAGGGCAGGCGCGCCCGCAGCGCGGCGGCATTCTCGGTCGAGCACGGGGCTACGAGCAGGCCCTCCGCCATCGCCGTGCCCACAACACCGTCGCTCCGGCCGACTACGCCGAGCTGCCGCTCGCCGCCGGGGGCGCGGCCGAGGAAGTAGGTCACACCATCGTGCTCCACGACCGAGCCAGGGTACACCTCGCCGTTATATCCTTGGATCGACATCAGGCTGCCTCCTTACCCAAATTGCTGTCGCGCCCTGGCGCGCCATCCGGCCGCTGCCCACCCTTGTAAAGTACGTCGTCATGGGGAACCTGCCTCAGCCCCGCCCTCGGCGGAGGCGAAGTGAACCGAGTGCTTGTCGGCGGCGACCGCCCTTTCCCGCAGCTCTGCCGCGGCCTGCACGGGCTGCCTGGCCCGCGAAAGGTCGTTGCCGGCGAGGACGATGCCGGCGCTGTCCGCGCCCTCCACTTGCAGAAAGACCCCGGTGCCGGCGCGCGCCCGGCAGCCGTGGACGAACGCATCGCGCACGTCGCGCAGCTTCAGGGTGGGCGCGTCCTCCGCCGGCGTGGGCGTGCCGACGGCGCTGAGCTCGACCTCGGCGGCGCCCGCAAGGTCGAGGGCCGGCCCGAGCTGGCCCGAGACGGCGACGTTGTGGAGCCGCAGGCCGCGGATGTTGCGCGCGAAGATCCCGGCCCGTCGCATCTCGTCGATGCCGTCGGCCATCTCGGCGAAGCCGGGCTCGGCCGCGGGCGCCATACCAACCGAGACATCGCTGAGCGTGATCTCCTCCAGCGGCATCTCGGCCAGCCCGTACAGGAAGGCCGCCGCAAGCCGGGTGTTCCGCGCCGTGATGTTGCTCAGGGAGATGTGCCGGAAGTGCGGGGTCGCCTCGCTCACCGGGCGCGCGCCCTTGTCCGAGACCGTCGTGTCGCCCCAAGCCCCGCAGCCGTAGTACAGGTTCATCGTGAGCGGGCAGAGCACATCGGTCATGACGATATTGCTCGCGCGCACGTCCTCGACGACCCCGCCCCGGCCGCGCCGGGACTTGAGCCTGATCCCGCGGTCGGTGCCGACAAAGACGCAGTTCGTGATCACCACGTTGCGCACATCGCCGCTCATCTCGCTGCCGATCACCACCCCGCCGTGGCCGTTGGCCATGGTGCAGTTGGTGATCGTGATGTTCTCGCAGGGCACGCGCAGGGCTGGGTCCTCGGCCTCGGTGCCCGACTTGAGCGTGATGCAGTCGTCGCCGACGCTGATCGAGCAGTCGGAGATGCGGACGTCGCGGCACGAGTCCGGGTTGATACCGTCCGTGTTGGGCGAGTCGCCGGGGTTGACCACTGTCACCTTGTGGATGGTCAGGTTGCGGCAGCGCACCGGGTTGATCGTCCAGCTCGGCGAGTTGGTGACGGTGATGCCCTCGATCAGCACGTTCTCACACTCGACAAACGAGATCAGGCGCGGACGCGGGTGGGCCAGGGACTTCGCACGGAACCAGTGCCACCAGATGCCGCCGCGCCCGTCGATAGTGCCGCGCCCCGCCACGGCCACGTTCACCAGGCCGCGCCCCCCCACGAGCGGCGCGTAGGTCGGCTGCTCGCTGCCCTCCCAGCGGCTAGAGATCACCGGGTAGTCGGCCGGGTCCTCGCTGCCGAGCAGGGCCGCACCCGCGTCGAGGAACAGCGTGATGTTGCTGCGCAGGAAGAGGGCGCCGCTGACATAGCTGCCCGCCGGCACGACAACCGTGCCGCCCCCGGCGCTGGCGCAGGCGTCGATCGCGGCCTGGAGCGCGCCGGTGTCATTGGACTGGCCGTCGCCGGCGGCCCCCAGGTCACGGACAGTCAAGGCGGGGCGCGTTTGGGAACGGTCTACGTGAGCCATTGTACTGCTTCCTCAGATAACCAGATCGTGTCGGGCGCCTTCCAGCTCAAGCGAGGCCAGGATGAAAGGCCCGACCCCCTTGTAGTCATTCCCCCGAACCGGCTCGCCGACATAGTACTCGTACGAGCCGTCGCGGTAGGGCGTGCCGCCGAGGCCGGCGACCGCGCAGCTGCGCTCCAGAGTGATCAGGCCCGCATCGTCGACCGTGATCAGCTCGCGCAGGATACCCTGGTACCCTGCCCGGGCGACCGGCAGCCAGCCCGCCGTCAGGTAGCCCTTGCGCACCGCCTTGGCGATGGCGTAGGTGAACATCGCCGAAGCCGAGGCCTCGAGGTAGTTGCCCGCGCGCCCCGGCTGGTCGAGGATCTGCCACCACAGGCCGCTCGCCGGGTCCTGCACCTTCGCCACCGCCTCGGCGAGGCGGCCGAGGATGGCGACCAGCTCGGCGCGGCGCGGGTGGGCGGCGGGGAAGAAGTCGAGCACGTCGACGAGCGCCATGGCGTACCAGCCCACGGCGCGCCCCCAGAAGTGCGGCGAGCAGCCGGTGACCGGGTCGGCCCAGCGCTGCTGCTTGCGCTCGTCCCAGGCGTGGTAGAGCAGGCCGGTCTTGGGGTCGCGGGTCTGCCGCTCGGTCAGCATGATTTCGTGCGCGACGTCGTCGAAGGCCGCCGGCTCGCCGAAGGCCCGGGCGTACTCGGCCAGGAACGGGCCGGCCATATACACCCCATCGAGCCAGATCTGGTAGGGGTAGATCTGCTTGTGCCAGAACCCGCCCGACTCGGTGCGGGGGTGGGTGGCGAGCTGGCTGCGGAGCAGCTCGGCCGCGCGGTGGTAGCGCTTGTCGCCCGTGGCCCGGTAGAGCGGGAACAGCACCCGGCCCTGGTTGATCTGGTCGATGTTGTACTCTTCAAGCCGGTAGGTGCGGATGGAGCCGTCCGGCGTGACAAACCGGTCCATGATCTGCTTGACGTGGTTCCAGTAGCGCACCTCGCCCGTCGCGCGCCACACGTGCTCGATCGCCATCAGGACCAGGCCGTAGTCGTAGTGCCACTGGGCTAGGTCGGGCGTGTGCCGGGCGATCATCGAGTCCGCCATCCGCGTCGACCACGGCAGTCCCGTGAGAACCGCCTGCTCGCTGAGCTGCGCCGTGTTCATATCGTCCCTCGCTGATAAACATTGGCTGATAGAGAAAGGTGTAAAAAAGGTGAAGTGCTTTCGAACGTCGTTTTCTCGGGGGCACAGCGTGTGATGTGCCAGGGGGGCCAACCCCCCCTGGCAGGGTGCGGGCGGTGGTGCTACTTCAGGAAGCCGGCGTCGAGCAAGGTTTGCTTGGCCGAGGCTTCCAGGTCGCGGGCGCCCAGGCTGTCGAGGCCGGCCAGGAACTCGCTCCAGGCCTGCTCGTTGAGGGGCTGCTGGCCGAGCACGAAGTTGACCAGATTCTCACTGTAGAAGCGGCTGAAGTCGGCGCCGTTGGCGGGCGGCACGATCGCGGTCGCCGCGGTAGCCTCGCTGAAGGGCTGCGAGTTGATCTGCGCGTAATAGTCGAGCGGGTTGATCGTCCGGCCGTTCTTGGTCGTGTGCGGGACGTAGCGGGCGTTCAGCTCGATGTCGCTGTTGTAGTAGACCAGGTTGCGCAGCTGGGTCAGCGGCTGGTTCTCCTTGGCGGTCCACACCTGCTCGGGCGCGATGCCATCGGTGGTCACGTTGCCGTCGGCGTCGAGCTTGAAGTTGACGCCCTCCTGGCCGAAGCCGAACAGGTAGTAGCCCTCGTCGGCGGCCAGCCACTCCAGCAGGCGGGCGATCGCCGGGCCCTTGCCCGCGTCCATCGCGCGCTGCGAGACGGAGTAGATGCGGACGTTCTCGACGGTCAGGCCATTGGCGCTCTCGCCGGCGGGGCCCTTGGGCGGCGCCACGGCGGCCCACTCGCCCTCGGGGAAGTTGGCGTCGAAGTCCTTGTAGTTCGCCACCGTGGAGAGGGCGGCGAAGCTCTCGATCATCATCCCGTAGCGGCCCTGCTTCCAGCGGGCGCGGAACTCGTCCTTCTTGAGCGTCGGCCAGTCGGGGTCGATTGCGCCCGCGGCGTTCAGCTCCCTGATGAACTGAGTCGCCTGGTAGAACGCGGGCTTGCGCACGTTCAGGCCGAAGCTTTCGGCGCTGGAGACATCAAACACGCCGGCCGCGCCGTAGGCCCCGTAGAGGAACTCGAAGCGGGGGCCGAGGCCCATGCTGTAGAAGCCGGGGCTCTCGACAAAGGCGCCAAAGCCATAGGTGTCGTTCTGGCCGTTGCCGTCGGGGTCCTGCTCGGTGAAGGCCTTCGCGACCGCCAGGAACTCCTCGGTCGTGGTCGGCGCGTCGAGGCCGAGCTTGTCCAGCCAGTCCTGGCGGATCACCAGCCCATCGGTGCGGGGCAGGACGCTGGGCTGGGCCAGGCCGTACAGCGCGCCGTTGACCGTGACCAGCGAGTTGCGCAGCTCGTTGCTGTAGTAGCGCTCGGTGCGCTTCGGCATCATCGGCAGCAGCTCGCTCACCGGGGCGACCAGCCCGGCCTCGACCAGCCTGGCCCAGACGTCGCGGTTGGCGTTGAAAACGTCCGGCAGGGTGTTGGAGGCCGCCGCGGCGTTGATCTTGGCGTCCTGGTCGGAGAAGTCGGAGGGGAGCAGGGTCACCTTCAGGTTGATGCCCAGCTGCTCGCGGATGCGGTCGTAGGCGGCCCAGTCGGCGGGGGGCGGGCCGGCCTCGCTGACCGCCGAAGTCAGCCACATCTCGATGTCGACCAGCTCGCCGGTCGCCTGCTGTCCGCTCTGGCCGGCGGGGGCCTCCCCCGCGCTGCCCGTGCTCTGGCTCGCCCCCGTGGGGACGGTCGCGGGCGCCGTCTGGGCGCAGGCCGAGAGCATCGCGGCCAGGGCCAGGACCAGCAGGCCGATTCTGTGCATACCGTTGCGCATCTGAATTCCTCCTTGAAGTCACGTTACGATAGGGCCGTCCCGTCGCCTGAGAACAAAGACGATGGGCAGGCCGAGCCAGGGGTGGGCCGGCCGCTCGGCCCACGCCCCTCCATCACGTCGGCCACTTGCTACCCTTTGACGCTGCCCGTCAGCGCGCCCTTGCTGAAGTGGCGCTGGATCCAGGGGTAGATCAGCACCATCGGCAGCATGGTGAGCAGCACGCTGGCCGCCTTCAGGGCCTCGACCGACGACGAGCTGAAGGCGTTCGACTCGACATACTCGTTGAAGTTGGCCGCGTTGAGGATGTTGCGCAGCAGCACGGGCAGGGGCTGGAGGTTCGAGTCGTTCAGGTACAGGATGGGCGCGAAGAACTCGTTCCAGTTGGCTACGGCGTAGAACAGGCCGATGGTGAGCACGATCGGCAGCGAGAGCGGCAGCACGATGCTGCACAGGATCTGCAGCTCGTTGGCGCCGTCGATGCGCGCCGCCTCCTTCAGCTCTTCGGGCAGGCCCTCGAAGAAGCCCTTCATCACCAGGGTGTTGTAGACGCTCACCGCCGGCGGCAGCATCACCGCCCAGAGCGTGTTGGTCAGCCCGAGCTGCGTCACCACCAGGTAGGTCGGCACCAGGCCGGCGTGGAACAGGTAGGTGATCAGGATGAAGCCGGTGATCAGCTTGCGGCCGGGCAGCGTCGGCACCGAGAGCACGTAGGCCAGCGGGATGGTCAGCAGCAGATTGATCGCCGTGCCGCCCACCGTGATAAAGACGCTGTTGCCGAGGGCCCGGAGGAAGGCCGGGTTGCCGAGCAGCTGCTTGTACGCCTCGCCCGACCAGTGCCACGGCGGGATGAACAGGCCGAAGCCCGGCCCCTCGGGGTAGTTCAGGGGCGTGACCGACATCATCACCACACGCCACAGGGGCACCGCCACCGCCACCAGCACCAGAAAAAGCAGGGTGTTGATCACAATCTGGAAGCCGAGGTCGTTCCGCGTTCGCAGCTTCAGCATCACACCCTCCTCTTAGTACAGGCCGGCGCCAGCGATGCGCTTGGCGATCCGGTTGGACACGATGATCAGGGCCAGTCCGATCACACCCTTGAAAAGGCCGACCGCCGTCGCCAGGCTGAACTGGAACTGCAGGATGCCCTGGCGATACACCCAGGTGTCGATGATGTCGCCCACGCCGTAGACGGGCAGCGAGTAGAGCACGAAGAGCTGGCCGAAGCCCGCGTCGAGGATGGTGCCCAGGCGTAGCAGGGTCACGATCACGATCACGCCGAGGATGCTGGGGAGCGAGATGAACCAGATGCGCTGCATACGCGAGGCGCCGTCGATCGTCGCCGCCTCGTAGAGCGAGGGGTCGATCGAGAGCAGCGCGGCCAGGTAGATGATCGTGCTCCAGCCCGTTTCTTTCCAGATGTCCGAGCCGATCACTACGGCGCGGAACCAGGCCGGCGAGGTGAGGAACGCGATCGGCTGCCCCCCGAAGGCTTTGATCACCTCGTTGATCAGCCCGTCGCCGGGGGATAGCATCGCCAGCAGAATGCCGTAAACGATCACCCACGAGAGGAAGTGCGGCAGGTACGAGGCCGTCTGCACCAGCTTGCGGAAGAAGGGCAGCGTCGTCTCGTACAGGGCGATCGCCAGCAGGATCGCCAGCGGCATGCTCAGGAAGAGCTTCGACAGGCTGAAGAACAGCGTGTTGAAGATCAGCTGGCCGAAGTAGTAGGAGTTGACGAAGGTGGAGAAGTGTTTGAAGCCGACCCACGGGCTGCCCAACACCCCCATGAGCGGCTTGAAGTCTTTGAAGGCGATCTGCGCGTTCCAGAGGGGGGTGTACTTGAAGAGGACGAAGTAGAGCAGGGGCGGGACGAGCATCGCGTAGAGCCAGCGGTGGCGCCAGATCGCCCGGCCCAAGTCGCGCGTGCGCGCGGTGCGGGTGGCCACGCGGGAAGCGCCGGAGATGGGCCGATCCGTTGACGCAACTGCGGAGCTGCCGATACGTTCTTGCATAGCTTCTCACCTCACGTCGTAGAGGGGTCGTCACACCGCTGTGCTTGGTTGTGCCGGGCCTGCCTGGTGTGCCCTGCCGCGCGCCCGCGTTACTGCCGTTGTTGGATAACCGGATTGTAAGGATTCGCAGGTGGACTATGCCGTGCTTCAGGTGGACAAAAACGACCAGGGGAATGAGCGCGGCGCTCATTCCCCTGGTCGGCGGAGTAGCCTGGATCGAGCAGGCTATGTGTCGGGCCGCTCGCGGAACTCTTTGGGGCCGACGCCGGTCAGGTTACGGAAGACCCGGCTGAAGTACTTGCTGTCGTGGAAGCCGACCTGCTCGGCGATCGCGCTCACGCTCGCGGCGGTGGTGCGCAGCAGCTCCTTGGCCTGAAAGATCCGGTAGCGGTTCAGGTACTCCCACGGCGACAGGCCGAGCTCGCGGCTGAAGACCCGGCTCAGGTAGTCCTCGCTCACCCCGGCCGCCTCGGCCAGCTCCCAGCGGGCGATCGTCCGCCGGTACTCCTGGTGCAGGTAGGCCAGGGCGCGCTTGACGAGGGCGCTGGTGTAGGGCGACAAGGCCTCGCCCTCGAACAGGACGCGCCTGAGCGTCGCGATCGTTTCCTCGTCGGACAGGATGCCCTTGCTCTGCAGGATCACCTGGGCGTGCTGCTCGAGCCGCTTGATGTCGTCGAAGGTGAGCAGCTTGCTGCTCAGGATAATCACCGGCACCTGGCGCAGACGCGGGTCAGCCCGCATCCAGTCCAGCACGTCGGTCCCCTCCATCCCCGGCATGATCAGGTCGAGCAGCACCAGGCTCGGGACGGTGTCGCGCATCAGCTCCACCGCCTCATCGCCATCGCCGGCGACCTGGATCGGGTAGTCGGGCAGCGCCCGCGCCGCGATCTCCGTGTGCAGGGCCCTGATGGCGGGATCGTCGTCGACGATCAGGACCGGCCCGGCCGCGCCGGCCCGCAAGGCGGCGCCGACGGTTTCGCCAAGAGTCTGGGGGCTGACCGGCTTGGTCACAAACCCGGTGAGGCCGAGGTCCAGCCCGGCCTCATCCGCCCGCCCCTGCCCGTACATAATGAATGGCATCTGGCCCCAGTGGGGGTGCTGGCGCAGCCGGCGGATCGTCGCCCAATCCTGCGGGGTCGCCTCGACCATATCCCAGGCCAGGGCGGCCGGCTGCACCCTGGCGAGGACCTGCTCCAGATTGTCGCCGGGCTGCAGCTGGTAGAACCCCAGCCCCTGGCGCCGGCTAAAAACCACGATCTCCTCCGCGACCTCGTGCGAGGTCGAGATCACAAGCAGCAAGGGCTGGCCCGCCTCGGCGGCGGCCGGCGGCTCGGGCTCGGCCGGCAGGGGCAGGTAAACGTGGAACGTGCTGCCCTTGCCCGGCTCCGAGCTGATCTCCAAAACTCCGTCGTGCAGCGCCACCAGCCGGCGCGTGATCGAAAGGCCGAGGCCGATCCCGCTGCGCTGGGCCGGGTGGCTGTGCTCGGCGGTGACGAACGGCTCGAAGATCCGCTCCTGCCGCGCGGGCGCGATGCCCACGCCGGTGTCCGCGATCCAAAGGTGCAGGCGGGGCGGCGCCACCTCGGCGCCGAGGGTGATCTCGCCCCGCTCCGTAAACTTCGCCGCGTTGCTGAGTAGGTTGAGCAGGATCTGGCGCAGACGCACCGGATCGGCCGCGATCCGGGGCAGCTGCTCCGGGAGCGCCAGACGCCAGGCAACGCTCCCGGCGCCCTCGGGCTGGCCGGCAAAACTGTGAAACGTTTCTTCGAGCAGGGCCCGCGGGTCAAGCAGCTCGGGGAACAGGTCGAGCTCGTCGATCTCGGCCCGCGACAGGTCGAGCAGGTCGTTGATCAGCCGCAGCTGGTGCTCGGCGCTGTGCCGGATATGCTGGAGCTTGTGCTGCAGAACTTGGGGCTCGCCGTCGCCGGCCATGACCCTGCCGGTGTGCTCGAGAATGATCTTCAGCGGGGTGCGCAGCTCGTGGCTGACATTGGCGAGCAGGCGGGTCTTGATCTGGTTGGCCTTTTCGGCGGCCAGGCGGGCCTGGTTAAGCTCCTGGGCCAGCAGGGCGCCCTTCACGGCGCTGCTGATATAGCCGCGCAGCACCTCGTAGACCGACGGGTCGCGCGGGCCGATCTCGAACAGAACAAAGCCGAGCTGATCCTGGCGGAAGAAGAGCGGCTCGACAACCATGCTGTAGCGGCGCTGGCGCGGCCACTGGTCGTCGGGGACGAGCTGCCGCGAGGGGAAGCTTTGGCCCTCGGGCGCCAGCGGCACCCGGCCGTGCTCGGTATAGGCGAGGACGAGGCGCGAGCGGTCGAGCGGCGTCGCGGGGCGTTCGTAGAGCGAGAGATAGCAGCTGGCGATGCCCAGCTCGGGCAGGCGCTCGGCCAGCACGTCGGCCAGCGAGGCGATGTCGAAGGCGGTGATCAGCTCCTGTCCGATCTCGCGCAGAATCGCCGCGTGCCGGTCGGCCTGGAGCTGCTGGTATGCCTGGGCGCGCTGGGCGACCTCGCCGATCAGCACGCGCCCCTGGCCGATCAGATCCTCGGCGCGGTAGCTCGCCGCGCGCCCGAGGTGCGGCAGGACGCCGCCCCGCAGCGCCGAAAGCACGCTCTGCCACGCGCCAGCCTCGCCATCGCCCGCCGCCGCCTGCTCCAGGGCCGCGAGGAAGCGGCCTTCGGCTTCGCCGGCGAGGTCGTCGGCGAACGCATCGAAGATACCGCTGACCTCGGGCGCGGCCACGCCCGGCGGGCCGAAGGCAGCCTCCATCGCAGAAAGCACCGCCGGGCGGAGCGCGGGGAGAAAGGGCGCGGGCCCATCAGGGCGGGCCTCGAGCGGCCCTACGGCCGCCCCGGCGACCGCGCCCGAGGGGCAGCCGCAGGACTGGTGGACGGCCAGGCGCGACCGCAGCATCACCTGGGCTGGCACGTCCTGGCCGTCGCGCTGCGCGAGCACCATGTCGACGGCGCGGGAGCCCTGCTCGTAGAAGGCCATTGCCACCGAGGTGATCGGCGGCGTGGCCAGCCGGCCCTCTTTGGAATTGTTGAAGCCGACTAGGGCGAGGTCGCGGGGCACCTGGACGCCGCGGGCGTGGAGGGCCTTCAGCGCGCCGAGGGCCAGCAGGTCGCTCACAGCCACGACGGCGTGAAGGTCAAGCCCCGGCCGCAGACCGGCCGTGTCGAGGAGGCTTTGCATCGCCTCCGCCCCCGCCTCAAGCTCAAACGCACAGGGGGGCGTGACCAGGGCGGGGTCGAAGGGGATGCCGTACGCTTGCAGGGTGTCGAGGTACGCCTGGTAGCGCTCCTGCGCGTAGTAGTGATCGGCGGGCCCACGGATAAAGGCGAGGCGCCGGTACCCGTGTACCGCGATGAGATGGGTGACGGCCGCGCACATCCCCTCATAGCTGTCGACCGACAACGTCGGCGTCCCCGCGAGGGGCTGCGTCAGGCTCACCATCGGCAGCGCGCGATACCGCTGATGGAATGCGGTGAATTCGGCGGGCTCGAACGAGCCGGTGATGGTGGAGGACCAGCTTACCAGCCCGTCGAGCAGGGCCGGGCTCATCAAATCGTAGAGTACATTCCGCTGGGCCTCAGCATCCCGGCCCGTCTGCACCCTCCCGCCGGGGAAGCACAGGAGGTTCACCGCGTGGCGCTCCGCTGCGTCGACGACGCCGAGCCACAGCCGCGTGCTGGAACCGACGTGAATATTGGCAGTAAGCAAACCGATCGTAGCCCGCGCACCGCGCGCTTGTCGGGGCGGTATGGCAGGGTTCGTGGGCGGTATTCCGCCGGCACCCTCGTGTGTGTCGTCCATGGTGTAGCTGAGGACGTGGCTTCACGGCGTTGACTGTCGTGGGGGCGCGCGGACGTGCGGTGTGAGGAAGGCGGCATTCTCAGGCCGTGGGCCGCGCGCTCTTACCACACGGTCAAGGTACCCAAAGCAGTATACCGCATAGGAGCCGACGACGCGGTCGAACTCCTGGCAGCCCCCACAGCGGCGCCCGTCACAGCGTTTCCAGCCGGCCGGGGTCGCACAGGGGTCGGTCTTCTCATAGCCACACGCCGTGCCCGCTAGCAGCCCGACTATCCGGGCGCCTTGGCCGAAAGACCAGGCTTGTATCGGGAACTTGGGGAGCTATGCGCCTGGCGCACGGAGTGGTATGATACCGTACCGAGGTATTGTATCAGGAGGACAGATGAGTGATTACCAGGCGTTTAACCAGGCGCTGATCGCAGAGTTCCGCGCCAATGGGGGCAAGGTCGGCGGGCAGTTCGCGGGCCGGCCGCTGCTGCTACTGAGCACAACCGGCGCGCGGAGCGGGCAGACCCGCACGAGTCCGCTGGCGTATACCACCGACGGCGAGCGGTACGTGATCATCGCCTCCAAGGGCGGCGCGCCCACCCACCCCGACTGGTACCACAACCTCGTCGCCAACCCGCTTGTCACGGTGGAGGTTGGCACGGAGCAGTTTCAGGCGCGGGCGACCGTCATAGAGGGCGAGGAGCGCGCGCGGCTCTTCGACCAGATGGCGGCACAGATGCCCGGCTTCGCGGAGTATCAGCGCAAGGTTGAGCGCCAGATCCCGGTGGTTGTCCTGGAGCGACTGTCCTGAGCAGTTGTTTGCTTGTGGTACAGCTTTGCCATCGTCAGTATCGGGGCGGCATTGTTGCAACGCCTCGTACGAAGCACCCGCGCGGCTATCGCATCGGGCCGTCGGCCTGCCGGAAAACCACGGGCCGTGACGAGGGGCCATGCCCTCAATCTCGGCTCCTAGCTGGAGGGTTCATGACACCATCGCCGGGAATCTTCCCAACCTTTTTCCTCTCGGGGTTCGAGTGTTCGACATTCGATTGGAAGGGCCGTGGCCGGCGCGACCTCGTCGCCGAGACCGGGCACCGGGAGCAGGCTGCGGAGGACTACCAGTTTCTCCGCGACCACGGGATTGCCGTGTCCCGCGAGGGCATCCCCTGGCCGCTGGTAGACCACGGCGGCAGCTACGACTTCTCGCTGATCGACCCGATGATCGACGCGATGAACCGTTCGCGAATCCTCCCGATCTGGGATCTCTGCCACTACGGCTACCCCGACGGGCTCGACCCCTGCTCCGACGCCTTCGTCGAGCGCTTCGCCCGGTACTGCCGGGCGGCGGCCGAGTACGTGGTGCCGCGCCTGCGCGGGCCGCACATCTTCACCCCGATCAACGAGCTTTCGTTCTTCGCCGACTGTGGCGGCGCCTGGGGTTGGATTGCGCCCTTCGGCACGAACGACGAGACGCGCCAGCGGCTGCGCCTGGCGCTGTGCCGCGCCGCGATCGCCGGGGTCAAGGCGATCCGTGCGGTCGAGCCGGCGGCGCGCATGGTTCACGTCGACCCGCTGGTGCAGGTGGTCGCGCCCGACGACCGCCCGGATCTGCGGGAAGAGGCGCGCCACGAGACCTTTGTCTCGACCTTCTACGCCTGGGATGTGCTCGCCGGCAAACGCCACCCCGAGCTTGGCGGGTCGCCCGAACTGCTCGACATCGTGGGCGTCAACTGCTATGCGTTCGGCCAGATGGAGTACACCGAGGCGGGGCCGCACCGGGCCCTGAAGCCCCACGATGATGGGATCGTCCCGCTCTGCGAGCTGCTGGAGCGGGCGTGGGAGAACTACCGCCGGCCGATCATCATCGCGGAGACAAGCGGCCTGGGGGAAGGGCGCCCCCACTGGCTGAAGGATGTGATGGAGGAGTGCCTGGCAGCGGTGGAGCGCGGGATCGAACTCCACGGCGTTTGCCTGTACCCGGCGGTAGATATGCCGGACTGGCACACGGGCGAGTGGCTGCACATGGGCCTTTGCGATGTCGTCGAGGAGGGTGGGCGGCTGCGGCGGGTCCCGTACCAGCCGTACATCGCCGAGCTGCGGCGCTGGCAGCGGCTGCTGAACCGGGACACCGAGCTCGACGAGGACCCGTTCGACGAGCCGGTGGACCTGGCGGACATCATTGCGGCGGCAAAGCGGATGCGCACCCAGCCGGACAAGAACTGGTCGTAGACAAGCGGGAAGCACGATGTTCGACCATTCCCCCCCCCCCGCAAGGTCGAAGCTCCCAGGCCACCCCGAGACGCGGCGCCGCATGGCTCGGCTTCGCACGCTCATCTACAACGATCGCCACCGGCATCGGCTCATCGTGATCGGCGCGCTGCTCGCGCTGCTCGTGGTCGCCACCCTGGCTGTGCTGGCGCGGCTGTACACCGTGCTGCCGTTTGACGTCTGGTTTACCCGGGAGCTCCAGGGGCACCAATGGGCCCTCGTCGCCCAGGGCATGTACGCCGTGTCGTTCTTCGGCTTCACACCCTGGTCGGCCATAACCGTGGGCGTCGGAACGCTGGCCACTGGGCTGCTCCTGGGATGGCGCGATGGCCTGTACCTGTTGCTGATCACCATCGGGCAGGGCTTGATCAACGCGCTGATCAAGTCCACCATCGGCCGGCCACGGCCTATCGACACGCTGGTGGAGGTGTTCGTGCCGGCGCAGGGGTACTCCTTTCCGAGCGGCCACGTGATGTTCTACACCGTGTTCTTCGGCTTTCTCGTGTTCCTCGCGCTGATACGTATGCCCGCAACTTGGCTCCGCTGGCTGCTTATCGCTCCGCTGGCCGCACTGATCCTCCTTGTCGGGCCATCGCGGATTATCCTCGGGGCGCACTGGCTGAGCGATGTGATCGCGGCCTACCTCCTGAGCCTTGTGCTCCTGGCGGCCGCTATCGAGGGTTACCTTTACGCCCTGGCCCCGGCGACACTTGGCGCGCAGGCCGGTCTTCTCCATCACTACGATCTCCAGCGGGAGGCGCAATCGCCTGAGACGCTGAACGAGCGACGGTAGTGAGCGTACCGAAATGCTGCACGATATCGGCCTGCACCTCCAGCCAGGTTTCGCGCTGATGATTGTGGGTCACCGCCTTGCGGCTCATCCGCCACAACCACTCGATGCGATTGGCGTCCGGGTCATAGGCCGGAGTGTAGACCAGATGCAGCTTGCCCTTCAGCTCGGTCAGTATCTGACGAACCAGCCGCGAGCCGGCCTCGGTGTGCGTTCGCAGGTTGTCGGCAATCACAATCGCCACTCGGCCACGGGCCGCAGAGCGGGCGACGGCCGCACGCACTTGTTCGCAAAACGCCGCTGCTGTACGGCCAGGCGCCAAGCAGCCATCAAACCAGCCGTCCACCCAGTCCACGATGCCGAAGCCGTAGAGCTTGGCGTTTACTCCCGGGGCGACTACCAGTCGCTGGCCCCGCCGATCTTTGCGGCACCACACCCTGGTCAGCGTCGGGTGAAAGGCAAACTGCACTTCATCCTGGAGGTAGACATCCGCCCGTGGCAGCACGTCGAGCAGGGTGGGCAGATCAGGAGGAAGGTGGTCAAGGAGGTCGCCTTCGACCAAATCGGTGCCGGGTGGAGGCGCAGATGAGCCGGCGCCAGCCAGCAGCACCTCCACCCTTAGGCGTTTCCCACGTAGCCTTCCTGGGCCTCGGCTTTGCGCGTGAGCGTCCAGGTCGGTCGCTTGCAGACATAGCCATTGGCGTGGAGGTGCAAGCGAACGGTTTCCTCGGTGACTGCAATGCCAGTGACCAGGGCCAGATAGTCGGCCAGCGACGTTGTCGTCCAATTGGCCGACGGTACACCCAGGGTGTGGGGGTCGAGGTCGATGGCGCGCAGCAGTTCGGCTTCCCACTCGGGCGTGATGGTTGGCGCGGCACCAGGCGCCTTACGACGGGCAAGTGCCGGCGGGCCACCACTGACAAAGCGCTTGAGGTACCGCAGCACGGTATCCTGGCTGCGAAAGACGATCTGGGCGATTTCGGTGACCGAGCGGCCCTGATGGGCAAGCAGCACCAGTTGCGTACGGAGACGCAGGTCTGCATCGCTGGTCGTGTCGTACTGCTGCTGGAGTGCGGCGATGGTCGCTTCGTCCAGCGCCGGAAGGCGAAAGGCTTTGGCCATGGTTCCTGAAGTCTAGACTACCTCGCACGAGTCCACCCCTCAGTATACCGTCGTTATAGCTTGGAAGCATTTAGGCTGGTGGAGCCTGAAACAGGTGGTGGTACCATCGTCAGGAGAAGCGTGCCAGCCTCGCAGCAGATCGCACGCCCGCGCTACGTGATCACGCCGGACAGCGCGAGCTCCTCGGCAAAGTGGCAGGCCACCTCGTGGGTAGGGGTGAGTTTCCGCAGCGGCGGGGGCTCGACGCCGCAGATCGGCCGGGCGAAGGCGCAGCGCGGGTGGAAGTAGCATCCCGCTGGCGGGTTCGCGGGGTCGGCAATATCGCCCGACAGATAGATCTTCTTGCGAGTCTCGCGCCTTTCAGGCTGAGCCACCGGCACCGACGACAGCAGCGCCTCGGTGTAGGGGTGGCGCGGGCTGCCGTACAGGTCGAGCGCGTCGGCCACCTCGACCACCTTGCCGACGTACATCACCACCACCCGCTCGCAAAGGTAGCGCACCACGCTCAGGTCGTGCGAGATAAACAGGTAGGTGAGGCCGAGCTCCGCCTGCAGCTCCTCCAGCAGGTTGAGGATCTGGGCGCGCACCGACACGTCGAGCGCCGACACGGCCTCGTCACAAACCACCAGGCGCGGGTTGGTGATCAGGGCCCGGGCGATCACAATCCGCTGGCGCTCGCCGCCGCTGAAGGCGTGGGGGTAGCGCTGCATGTACTCCGGCCGCAGGCCAACCCGCCGCAGCAGCGCGGCGACCCGATCCTGCATCTCCGCGGGCGGGCAGATCTTGTTGACGCGCAGCACCTCGCTGACCGACTCGAAGACCGTCATACGCGGGTTGAGCGACGAGTACGGGTCCTGGAAGATCATGCGGATGTCGCGCCGGAGCGGCCCCAGCTCCCCGGCGGGCAGTGTGCTCAGATCCACGACGCTGCCATCGGCCAGCCGGTAGCGCATCGCGCCCGAGGTGGGCGCGTAGGCCCGCACAATGCAGCGCCCCACTGTGGTCTTGCCGCAGCCGCTTCCGCCCACCAGGCCGACGGTCTGGCCGCGGCGGACGTTGAGGTTGAAGTCGTCCACGGCCTTGACGCTGCCCTTGACGCTGTTGAACAGCCCGCGGACGATCGGGAAGTGCTTGCGCAGGCCGCTGATCTCAAGCAGGGTGTCGCCGGGGAGCGGAGGGGCGGGGTGGCGCACAGGTGTGGCGAGGGTGGGTGTCATCGTAGGTCCTATTCGTAGAGCAGGCAGCGCACCCCGTGGCCGGCGTTGACCTGGGTGAGCTCCGGCTCTCTGGAGGCGCAGCTCGCCATCGCCTGGGGGCAGCGCGGGTGGAAGTGGCAGCCTTTGGGGCGGCGGAAGGGGCTGGGCACCATGCCCTGGATCGGGTCGAGCCGCTCACGCTCGTGGGAGATCTTCGGGATGGAGCGCAGGAGGGCCTGGGTGTAGGGGTGCTTCGGCCGGTTGAACAGGCTGAAGACATCGGTGTGCTCCACCACCTTGCCGAGGTACATCACCACCACCTCGTCGGCGATCTCGGCGACCACCCCGAGGTCGTGGGTGATAAACATAAGCCCCATGCCGAACTCGGTCTGCAGCTCGCGCATGAGGTTGAGAATCTGAGCCTGGGTGGTCACGTCGAGGGCCGTGGTGGGCTCGTCGGCGATCAGCAGGGCGGGGTTGCAGCTGAGGGCCATGGCGATCATCGCCCGCTGGCGCATGCCGCCGCTCAGCCGAAAGGGGTACTCGTCGACGAGGCTTTCGGGGCGCGGGATGCGCACTTTGCGCAGCATCTCAATCGCCCGGTTGCGGGCCTCGGCCTTGCTGACCCGCTGGTGAAGCTGGATCGCCTCGCCGATCTGGTTGCCGATGGAGTACAGTGCGCTCAGGCTCGTCATCGGCTCCTGAAAGATCATCGCGATCTCGGCGCCGCGGATGGCGCGCATCTGCCCGCCCTTGGGGTCGAGCTTGGCGAGGTCGACCACGTCGCCGTCGCGGCCGTGCCAAAGGATCGAGCCGCCAACAATGCGGCCGGGCTTCTGCACGAGCCGCATCGTGCTGAGCGACATGACGCTTTTGCCGCAGCCGCTTTCGCCGACGATGCAGGTGGTCTTGCCGCGCTTGACGGCGAACCCGACGCCGTCGACGGCGCGCACCACGCCCTCGTCGGTGAAGAACTGCACCTGCAGGTCGCTGAACTCGAGGAGCGTATCGCTGCCCTTGGGCGGCCTGGCCGTGAGTGAGTGTCCGGTGGGGTACTGCATAGTCAGCTCGCGTAGGGGTCGGCGGCGTCGCGCAGGCCGTTGCCGAGGAAGTTCATCGCCAGGACAAAGGTTACCACCGTGCCCGCCACCGGCCAGAGCAGCCAGGGGTAGTTGACGACGGTGGCGATCTGCTGGGCCTCGCGCAGCATCACGCCCCAGCTGACCACGGGCGGGCGCAGGCCCACGCCCAGAAAGCTGAGCCCCGTCTCGCTCAGGATCATGAAGGGGATGGAGATGGTGACCGAGGCGATGATATGGCTGAGGAAGGAGGGGATCATGTGCTTGCGGATCAGGCGCCCCCGGCCCACCCCGTCGAGCTGGGCGGCCAGGATGAAGTCGTCCTCGCGCAGGGCCAGGAAGCGCCCGCGCACCACGCGCGCCATGCCCGTCCAGCTCAGCAGCCCCAGGATCAGTGTGATCAGGAAGTACACCTGGAGGATCGGCGTGCCGGCCGGCACGAGTGCCGCCAGGGCCAGCATGATCGGGATGTTGGGGATTGAGATCACAATTTCGATCACGCGCTGGATCAGGTTGTCCACCCAGCCGCCGACGAGGCCGGAGACGCCGCCGATCAGCAGGCCGAGCAGCAGCGAGAGCGCCACGCCGGCCAGGCCGACCGTGAGCGAGATCCGCGAGGCGTGCATCACGCGGCTGAACACGTCGCGCCCGCTCTTGTCGGCGCCCAGCAGGAAGAACGGCTCCTTGGCGTCCAGGGGGCCGAACAGGTGGCGGTCGCCGGGGATGACGCCGAGCAGCTTGTAGGGCTCACCCTTGACGAAGAAGCCGATTGGGATGCGCTTCGTGGTGTCGATCGCCCAGGTCTTCTTCAGCGACACGGGGTCGCGCTCGAACGTGAGGCCGTAGACAAAGGGCGCCCAGCGGCCGTCGAGGAAGAAGTAAAGGGATTGCGGGGGGGCGTAGGTGTAGCCGGCGTCGAAGAAGAAGGGGTCTTTGGGCGCGAAGAACTCGGGCAGCAAGGCGACGATATAGAACAGGATTACCACCGCGCCGCCGACGATGGCCAGCCGGTCCTTGCGAAACTTCCACCAGATCAGCCGCCACTGCGAGGCCACCTCGACCTGCTGCGCCGCGTCCTGGTCCTCAGTGGTGGGGGCGGTCGTCAGACCGCTGTCGACTGCGCTCATGGCCGCCAGCCTTCTGCTAGGAGAGTCGGATCCGGGGGTCGAGCCAGGCCAGCAGCAGGTCGGAGATGAACGTCCCGATCACGGTGAGCGTGCTGAGCACGAGGATGAAGCCAGCGGCGACGTAGAGATCCTGCTGGAGCAGCGCGGCGAAGAGCAGCGAGCCCGCCGTGGGCAGGTTCAGCACGATCGAGATAATCACATCGCCGGAGATCAGGGCCGGCAAGAGCCAGCCGATGGTGCTGACGAAGGGGTTGAGGGCGTGGCGCACCGGGTACTTCCAGAGCAGCTGCGACTCCTTGAGGCCCTTGGAGCGGGCAGTATTGACATAAGGCTTGTTCAGCTCGTCGAGCAGGTTGGCGCGCATGGTTTGGGTGAGGGCGCCGATGCCGGTGACCGCGACGAGCAGGGCCGGCAGCCAGATATGGCGCAGTAGGTCGAGGAGCTTCTCCATGCTCCAGGGGGCGTCGACGAACTCGGGCGAGAACAGGCCGATCGTGGCCCGGCCGAAGAACCGGTAGGTAAAGTACAGCAGCACGATCGCCAGCACGAAGCTCGGCACCGCGAGGCCGAAGAAGCCGACGAACGTGGCGCCGTAGTCGAAGAGCGAGCGTTTGTGCACCGCGGCGTAGATGCCCAGGGGAAGGGCGATTGCCCATGTGAGCACGAACGAGCCGAGCACCATGGCGATGGTGACCGGCATACGCTCACCGATGATCTCGCCGGCGTCGCGCTTGAGGAAGAAGGAGTAGCCGAACTCGCCCTTGAAGACGATGTTGCCGATCCAGCGCGCGTACTGCACCGGGATGGGCTGGTTAAAGCCGTAGAGCTCGCGCAGGCGCGCCTCCACCGTGGGGTCGATCGAGCTCCCCGCCGCGCTCTGGCGCATGCGGTTGATCATATCGGTGACGTAGTCGCCGGGGGGGAGCTGGATGACGGCGAAGGCGATCATGGAGATCACCAAGATGGAGATCAGCGCGTACCCCAGGCGGTAGAGAACGTAGCGCCACATTGCACTGCCTTCTGCTGGTTCGACCTCGGGGGCAGGGGCGCCGTTGCCGCCGGCAGCCCCCGCCCCTACCGCTCGTCGCTTCCTGCTAGGGCTTGATGAACCACTGCTCGGGGCGGGCCAGCTTGTGCGTGCCGGGCACCCAGCCGCTAACCATCCCGTCGGGGTAGTTGGCCAGGCGGGTGCTGATCGGCTGGAAGCTGATGCCGGGGCGCGAGACGCCGATGGTGTAGAACTCGTCGGCCGAGTTGTCCAGCACCTTCTGCATCGCCGTGATCTGGGCCTCGCTGGTGACCTGCTGGGTGGCCAGCTCGAAGTCCTTGCGCTCGGCCGCCTGCTGCTCGGGCAGATCGACGCCGTACTTGTCGCGGTACTCGGGCGTCTCGCCGCGCTTGATGTACCAGGCCAGGCCGTAAACGCCCCAGAACTCGCCGGGGACGTGCCAGCGCGGGTCGAGCAGGGCCGATATGCCGGCGCCGCCCTCGCCGCCGTGGAAGATGAACATGTCCACGTCGTTGGTCTTGCGGCGCTCGGTCAACACCTGGTCGGAGATCACGTCGAGCTTGACGCTTACGCCGACGGCCTTGAAGTAATCGACCATCAGCTCGGCGGCCTGGAGCCAGGCCTTGGCGTCGCCGCCGGTGAAGTTGGCGTCCAGCGTGGTCCAGATGATCTCCAGCGGCGAGCCGTCGGGGCGCAGGCGCATCCCGGCGCTATCCTTGTTCGGCAGCACCTTGTCGAGGTACTCGTTGGCCTTCGCCACGTCGTAGTCGAGGTACTGGGTGGCCAGCTTCTCGTTGTAGAGCGGCGAGTCCTCCAGCGGGCTGACCTGGGCAGGCGTGCCCTGGCCCTTGAAGACCACCTCGATCAGCTCGGGCCGGTTGATCGCGTAGGACATGCCGATGCGGAAGTCCTTGCTGGCGAAGATCTCGGCCAGGCCCTTGTCCTTGCTGGTCTGGTTGAAGTGAATCGAGATCGTGTTGCCGCCGTCGGGGAGCGCGCTGACGACCCTGATCGGCTTGCCCTCGGTCATCGCGTCGTAGTAAACCTCGCGGTTGCCCTCGCCGGGGTCCTTGATGAAGTCCAGGTCGCCGTTGAGCATCGCCAGCGTGCGCGTCTCCGGGTCCTGGTAGGAGGTGGCGACGATCTCGTCGATGTAGGGCAGCTGGCGGCCCTGGTCGTCGACCTTCCAGTAGTAGGGGTTGCGGGTGAACAGCGCGGTGGTGCCCGAGCCCAGCGGCTGGGTCACGATCCAGGGGCCGAGGGAAGGGTACTCGACCACGTCCATGAAGCGGTCGGGGTTGCCCCAGTTCTCGGGGGACATTTTGAAGAAGAGGCCCGTCCAGTCCTTGAGCGTGCTGTCCTGCTCGGCCAGCTCCTCGACGTTAGGGTTGTACGCCTTGTGGAACTGCTTGAGGTAGTGCTTGGGGTACTGGGCGAACTGGCGGCCGGCGAAGGTCGCGAGCTGGTAGGGCAGGGTGCCGTAGGGGTTGGGGAAGACGAGCTTAAACGCGTTGTCGCCAACCTTCTCGGCCTTGAAGCCCTCGATCTGGCCGGTGGGGAGCCAGTCGTTGACGGGGCCGTTGGGGAACAGCTCCTCGTTCAGGATGACGTCGTTGATGTAGAAGAGCACGTCGTCGGGGCCGAAGGGCTCGCCGTCGCTCCACTTCAGCCCCTTGCGGAGGTGGAAGGTGTATTCACGGGCGTCCGCGCTGACGTCGATCTTCTCGGCCAGGCTGGGCTCGACGTCGGAGAAATCGGGCTTCCACTGGGTGAGGCCTTCCCACTGGACGGTGTAGAGCATCCCGCCCCAGGTGGCGCTGCCGCCCACAAAGCCCTGGCGGAGCGTGCCGCCGTAGGAGCCGGCCTCGACCAGCGGCGTGACGACCTGCGGGTTGGCGGGCAGCCGCTCCTCGAGCGGGGGCAGCTTGCCGTCCTTCACCTGCTGCTCAAGCACGGGCGACTGGCTGAAGCCGCCCGCGGCGGGCGCCGCGGCGGTGGTGGGCGCCGGCGCCGATGTAGGCTCGGTTCCGACAGGAGCGGGGGCCGTGGTCGCCGCAGCCGCCGTGGTGGGCTGAGCCGCCTGAGGGGGCGTCTGGGGCGTGGACGAGGCGCAGGCGCTCAGGGCGAGAACGCATACAAGGAACAGGTTGGATAGAGCCGCCATTCTTCGCATGGTGGTTCTCCATGAACTCTTAGCACGGTATGAGGAGTTAGGAGCGGGCGAGTGCGGGAAGGGAAAGCCCAGATGGTGTGGTGGAGGCACCTCCTTGTGCCGCATTGAGGCGATGGTTTGCCGGCCCTGCCGCGTGGAAGTGGTGCGGAGGGGCCTGCCAGTTTCATCCTGCCGATTGAATATTCACGTGAACACCCACAGAATATGCGAAGTTTTTAAAAAGTCAAGCCCCCCGCACAAGACTTTTCTAACATGCACGGCGGCCGGAGGAGCAGAGCATGAGGAGTTATGGGTCAATTTGGGCCTGCAATTGGCCTGATCCAGCGCGCCACAAGGACGCAGCCAGTGGCACTGCCATTTGAACGTTCAAAAAAACAATATTGAACGTTCACTTGACAAATGAACCTTTTGAGCTATTATTCGGGGGCGTTGCTCGATTTTAAGTGAACAGCGTGGGCGACGCCACAAAGGACTACACGGGATGGCTACCTCACCAACCCTACGCGAGGTCGCCGAGCGAGCGGGTGTTTCGATCGGGACGGCATCGCAGGCGCTCAACGGGCGGCCCAATGTTTCGGCGGAAACACGGGCCCGCGTCCTCACGGTCGCCTCGACGCTCGGCTACCAGACTCGCGAGCCGCGAGCGCGTTTGGCGGAAACGCCTGTGTCGGTGGTTGGCCTGCTCACCAAGCATGACCAGAACCAGGACGAGCCCCCGTTGGCCAACGCGTTCTACTCCCACATTCAGGCCGGCGTCGAACAGGCATGCCGGCGGGCGGGCTTGAGCTTGATGCTCGGCGGCCTGGAGGTGGATAGGCGCAACCGCCCGGTGCTGTGGCCGGCCATGCTCGAGGAGCAGCGCGTCGACGCGCTGCTGCTGGCCGGCGCGTTCCTGGAGGGCTCGCTAGTGCAGATCCGTCAGCGCCTCTCGCTGCCGGTCGTGCTGATCGACTCGTACGCGTCCAGCCAGCTCTTCGACAGCGTGGTGACGGACAACGTCGAGGGCGGCCGCACTGCCGTCGCCCACCTCGTCGAGCTGGGCCACCGCACCATCGGCCTGGTCGGTTGGAACGAGGACGCGCACCCCAGCTTTCAGGGCCGCCGCGAGGGCTACCAGCGCGGCCTGCGGGAAGCGGGGCTCAGCGCGCAGTACGTGGAGGCCAGTGAGGTGAATCGCCCGGGCGCCTATGAGGCCACGCGCCGCCTGCTCCAGCGGGCCCCCGCGGTGACCGCGATCTTCGCCTGCAACGACGAGATGGCGATCGGCGTTATGCGCGCCGCCCAGGAGCTCGGCCGCCGCGTGCCCCAAGACCTTTCGGTCGTGGGCTTTGACAACATCGACCTCGCCCGCGAGATTCAACCGGCCCTCACCACCATCCACGTCCACAAGAGCTGGATGGGAATCATTGCCGTCCGGCTCCTGCTGGAGCGGGCGCAGAGCCCTGATCAGCCGCGGACGACCACCACCGTCGCCACGACCCTGGTCGTTCGCGAGACGACCTGCCCCCCGCCGCGCTAAGGCCCGCTCACCCGCGTAAGCATTGTTGCTCGCCTGTGCGAAGGAGCACCCCGCGTGAGCTTCATACCAACTCTGCCGCGCATCGCCGTGAGCGCCAACCGGCGCCACCTCGTCGCTGAGGACGGCCGGCCCTTTTTCTGGCTGGCCGACACCGCCTGGGAGCTGTTCCACCGGCCCACGATGGCCGAGGCCGAGGAGTACCTGGCGAGCCGCCAGCGCGCGGGCTTCACCGTCATCCAGGCCGTGGCCCTCGCCGAGCTCGACGGACTCCATACCCCGAACGCCAATGGTGACCGGCCCCTCCACGACGATGACCCGGCGCGCCCCGACGAGGCCTACTTCCGCCACGTCGACGCTGTGATCCGGGCGGCGGCCGCCCGCGGCCTCCGGATCGCCCTGCTCCCCACCTGGGCCGATAAGCTGCCCTTCGGCGGCGGCGATGGCCCGGCGGTCTTCGACGAGGTTAACGCCCGCGCCTACGGGCGCTGGCTCGGCCGGCGCTACCGCGACGACACCAACGTGCTCTGGGTGCTGGGCGGCGACCGGCCCGCCCGCACCGCCCAGTTCGACCACCGCCCGATCTGGCGGGCGATGCACGCCGGCATCGCCGAGGGCCTGGGCCGGAAGCCCTTCGCCACCTACCACCCGAGCGGCGGCCACTCTTCCTCGGCCTGGCTCCAGGACGAGCCGTGGCTCGATATGCATATGCTGCAGTCGGGGCACGGCGGCGGCCACGACGTGCCGGTCTGGGAGTCGGTCGAGCGCGACTACGCGCGCACCCCCGTGCGGCCCGTGCTCGACGCCGAGCCCAACTACGAGGACCACCCCGTCAACCCGTGGCCCACCTGGGACCCGGCCAACGGCTACTTCCGCGACCACGACGTGCGCAAGCAGTGCTGGCGCTCGGTCTTCGCGGGCGGCTGCGGCGTCACCTACGGCCACCACTCCGTCTGGCAGTGGTACGCCCCGCCCCGCCAGCCGGTCAACTACCCCGACCGCGACTGGCGCGCGGCCCTCGACCGACCCGCCGCCGGCCAAGTGCGCCACCTGCGCGCCCTGGTCGAGTCGCGCCCCATGCTGGCCCGCGTCCCCGACCAGGGCGTGATCGCCGGCGACGCGGGCGCCGGCCCCCAGCACGCCCGCGCCTGTCGCGGCAGCGACGGGGAGTACGCATTCGTCTACCTGCCCGAGCCGCGGCCGCTCGCGGTGAACCTCGGCGCCATCGCCGGCGATACGGCGCGGGCCTGGTGGTACGACCCGCGTACCGGCGCGGCCGCTGCGATCGGCAGCTTCCCCGCCGAGGGCGAGCGCACCTTCACCCCGCCCCCCGGCGGGCCGGACTGGGCTCTCGTGCTCGACGACGCGGCACACGGGTTCGCGGCGCCCGGCGCGGCTCAAGCCGGCTGACCCTGCACAGGCGGCGGCCCGCGCACAAAGGGAGAAACCATGCAAGCCGAGGCCATTCTCCACACCGCCGTCGAGGTCGTGACGCTCGACAGGGTTGAGATCCCCGACCCGGGGCCGGGCGAGGTGCTGATCGAGACGCTGTTCAGCTGCGTGAGCCCGGGCACCGAGCTGCGCTGCCTCGCCGGCCGCCAGCCAGGTGAAACGCCCTGGCCCTACATCCCGGGCTATGCCCTCACCGGCGCTGTCGTAGCCTGCGGGCCGGGCGTCAGCCTTGCCGCCGGCACTCTGGTGTTCTGCAGCGGCACGCGGGCCGCCTCACGCGCGCGGATGTGGGGCGGCCACGTCAGCCACGCCGTTCAGCGTGCGGAGGCGGTTTTCCCGCTGCCGGCCGGCGTCGACCCCCTGGAGGCGTCGCTGGCTAAGCTCGCCGGCATCGCCTACCACGGGGTGCGCCTCAGCCGGCCCCTCCCCCACGAGCAGGTCGCGGTCGTTGGCCTCGGCCCGATCGGCCAGCTTTCCGCCCGGCTTCACGCTCTCGCCGGCGCCCGCGTGGTCGCCGCCGATCCGGTGGAGCGCCGGGCGGCCCTCGCCGAGCGGGCCGGCGTCACTGCACGCGCCGTCGCGGGCGGCCTCCGCGCGACCTTGGGCGACCTGCTGCCCGGCGGGGCCGACGTGGTCGTGGACGCGACGGGCGCGCCGGCGGTGCTCGCCGAGGCCTGCCAGCTCGCGCGGGCTCTGCCCTGGGACGACACGCCGACCCCCGGCGCGCGCTACCTCGTCCAGGGGAGCTACGCCGACGCGGTGCCCGTGCCCTACCACCTGGCCTTCGACAAGGAGCTACAGCTCCTGATTCCCCGGGACGTGCAGCCCCGCGACATCCGCGCGGTGCTCGATCTGATGGCCCGCGGCAGGTTGGCCGTCCGCGACCTGATCACGGCCGTGCGGCCGCCGGCCGAGGCCGCCGCGGCCTACGCCGACCTGCGCGAGCGGCCCGGCGACCTGCTGACGATCGCGTTCGACTGGCGTCAGCGGTGAGGCTGAGCGCGCCAGGCAGCGGAGGCGCAACACCTGCTCTCGTCAGCGGCGGCCTGGTGCTGATCAGGAGGGCGGCGAGGTTTGGCGCGCGGTCGCCATCGGCCGCCTGGGCGATGTGGTGCAGCTACGACAAGGACGATGTAGATGAACGAGAGCCACGCGCGCTATAAAAACCCGGCGCTGCCGCTGGCCGAGCGGCTGGAGGACCTGCTCGGCCAGATGACGCTGGCGTGGCGACCCGCGTGAGCGTCGAGTAGCTTCCAGGCCGATACCGCCCATACGGTCTCCGTCGTCGCCCCAGCGCCCGCGCTGACCGTCAACGGTGAGGAGCATCAGTGTCACCCAATCTTTCTCCCGCGCGCTGGATCTGGCTTCCGTCGGAGCGCACCCTGCCGAACAGCTTTGTGCTTTTCCGCCGCGAGCTGGAGCTGGCCGCCGCCCCGCTGCGGGCGACCGGCTGGGTCAGCGCCGATAGCCGCTACCGCCTCGCCGTCAACGGCGAGCGCGTGCAGTGGGGCCCCGCGCCGTGCGACCCGCGAGTGCTGGAGGTTGACCCCATCGATCTGACGGGCTTTCTGCGGGCCGGGCCCAACGTTTTGGCCGCCGAAGTGCTGTTCTTCGGGCGCGGCGACGGCACCTGGGTGGCCGGCAAGCCCGGCTTCATCCTGCTGCTCGATCTGGTGCTGGCGGACGGCAGCCGCTTGCAGGTCACGAGCGACGAGGCCTGGCTCTGCCGACTCGACCGGGCGCACCCGCCCGGCCAGTACGCCCGCTGGTATCTCCGCGCCCTTCAGGAGGAGTTCGACGCCCGGCAGCACCCGTACGGCTGGGACGCCCCCGGCTTCACCCCCGACTCGGCCTGGCTGCCGGCTATGGATCTCGGCTGCCCGCCCGATCGGCCGCCGATCTGCGGGCCCTACAGCAGCTACCTGACGGATGAGCTCGTCGCGCCCGAGCAGGCCCGGCTTGAGCATCGTTCCTTCCCGATGCTGCGCGAGGAGCACGTCGCCGCACGCCTGGTTGAGGCCGGACAGGTGCGCTGGCGGCGCGACCCGCGCGACTGGTTCGAGTTCCGCACCCCCGGCGCCTTTACCATCACGCGGGAGCCGGGCGTGGCCATGGTCGCTGGGGACGGCAGCCTGACGCTCCCCGCCCCGGCCGAGGCAGGCGAGGCGCGCTACCTCACCTTCGCGCTGCCCGAGCAGCTCGTCGGCTGGCCGGTGGTGGAGCTGGAGGCGCCCGCAGGGACGGTGGTGGAGCTGATCTGCCAGGAGGCCCACGACCCGGACACCTCGCCATGGCTCGACAGCCACTTCTACGCCTGGTCGCGGTTCGTCTGCCGCGAGGGTGTGAATCGCCTGGAGCCGTTCGACTTCGAGTCGCTGCGCTGGCTGCAGCTCCACATCCGCGACGCGGCGGGGCCGGTGCGGCTGCGTGGCGTCGGCGTCCGCCGGCGCAGTTTCCCGTGGCCGTGCGCGCCCTGGGCCCGCTGCCCCGAGCCGGCGCTACAGCGGCTGATCGACGCCGCCCTGAACACGGTCGTCAACTGCGCCCAGGAAACGCTCGTCGACGGGATGGGCCGCGAGCGGCAGCAGTACAGCGGGGATGTGAGCCACACGCTGCACGCGGTCCGCTACGCCTTCGGCGAGTCCCGGCTGCCGGCGCGCTTCCTCTACACCTTCGCCGGTGGCCTGACCCGCGACGGCTACTTCCTGGACTGCTGGCCGGCGCCCGACCGGCTCCACCGCCTGGCCCAGCGCCAGATCGGGACAACGCCATGGGGCCCGCTGCTGGACCATGGGGTCGGCTTCGGCTTCGACTGCTGGCACCACTACTGGGAGACGGGCGATCTGGCGGCGCCGGCCGCGGCCTACCCCCGGCTTTTGCGCTTCGCCGGCTACCTGGAGGCGCTGCGCGGGGCGGACGGGCTGCTCCCTGTGGAGGAGATCGGGGCGCCGACGGTCTGGATCGACCACGATGCGTACCATCGGCAGCGGCACAAGCAGTGCGCCTTTAACCTGTATGTCGCGGCCATGCTGGGCCACGCGCTCGCGCCGCTCGCGGAGGCCCTGGGCGAGTATGAACGCGCTGGCTCGCTGCGGCGGCTTGGCGCCGAGCTGCTGGCGGCGGCGACGGCGCGCTTCTGGGATGTGGGACGCGGCCTGTTCGTGGCCAACCGGCCCTGGGCGGCCGACGAGGGCGAGGTGCGGCTGTGTGACCGCTCCCTGGCGACGGCGATCCGCTTCGGGATGTGTCCGAGCGGTGAAACGGGGCCGGCGTTGCGGGCCCTGGTGGAGCAGCCGCCCGAGCTGGGTCGCTCGTACCCGGCCAACGCGGGCTGGCGCTTCGCGGCCCTGGCGGCCCTCGGGCGGGCCGACGTGGTGGTGCGGGAGCTTCGGGAGCGCTGGGCCGCCCTGCCGTCGGTGCTGCTGAACAACACCCTGCAAGAGATGTGGGAGGCGCGGCCTGACAGCACCGCCCAGTGGAGCCACTGCGCGCTGGCCCCGCTCAACGCCCTGTTCATGCTGGTGGCCGGGATCCAGCCCCTCGCGCCCGGGTTTGCGCGCTGCGCGATCCGGCCGCAGCTCGGCGACCTGGCTGGTCTGGAGGTAACAGCCCATATCCCCCTTGGGGCCATAGGGTTCCGGGCCGAGCGAGGCGCCTCGGGGCACCACGTGCAGGTGAGCCTCCCGCCCGGGTGTGACGCAGAGCTCGTGACGGGGCCGCCCGAGCGCCTGGAGCGGCGGCCCCTGGCCTCGGGAGATCACAGCTTGTTGATACGGTCTTGACGACGAGGCCGATCCTCTGCATCGGAGATTGAATATGCACACGGTGATGATGACCGAGGGCTGGGAGCTCAAGCAGCGCGACCCGACCCGCCCCCTCGCCGACGACTTCGCCAACCCCGACGGCTGGCTCCCCGCCACGGTCCCCGGCACCGTTCACGAGGCTTTGCTGGCCGCCGGGCGCATCCCCGACCCGTTCTACGGCCGCAACGAGCGAGTGGTTCAGTGGGTCGGCGAGGCCGATTGGCTCTACCGCTGTGAGTTCACCCTGACCGAGGCCGAGGCCGCCGGCCCCGCCGCCCTCTGCCTCGACGGCCTCGACACCGTGGCAACCGCGTGGCTCAACGGCCGCGAAGTGCTGACAAGCGACAACATGTTCGTTCCGCACCGGGTGACCGCGACCGGCCTGCTGCGGGCCGGGCGCAACACCATCCGCATCCACTTCGCCTCCGCCCTGCGCCACGGGCAGGCATTGGAGGCCGCGCACGGCCGCCGCGCCGCCTGGAACACCGACACCAGCCGGGTTTATGTGCGTAAGGCGCAGTATCACTACGGCTGGGACTGGGGGCCCTGTTTGATCACCGCGGGCCCGTGGCAACCTGTGCGCCTGGAGCTGGGCTCCGCCCGCATCGCCGAGCTATATTGCCCCCACGAGGTGGCCGACGACCTGGCGAGCGCGACCCTTCAGGTGCGCGTCGCCCTTGACCCGGGCGGCGCGCCCTTAGCCGGCCTGCGCCTGCGGCTGGGGCTCCTCGACCCGGGGGGCGGCCCGATAGCCGAGGCGACCCTGGAGGCCGCGCCCGAGGTGCAGCACAGCCTCACGGTCACGCAACCGGACCTCTGGTGGCCCGCCGGCCACGGCGCCCAGCCCCGCTATCGGCTCACCGCCACGCTGCTGGACGGCGACGAGGCCCTGGATGAGCAGTCGCTACGCCTGGGGCTGCGGCGGCTGCGGCTGGCGCAGGAGCCGATGGCCGGCGAGGCCGGGACGAGCTTTCTGTTCGAGATCAACGGCCGGCCCCTTTTCGCCGGCGGCGCCAACTGGATCCCCGCCGATAACCTTACGCCGCGCATCGGCCGCGACACCTACCGGCATCTGCTGGCCGCCGCCGCAGAGGCCAACATGGTCATGCTGCGGGTCTGGGGCGGCGGCATCTATGAGGACGCGGCCTTCTATGAGCTGTGTGACGAGCTGGGCCTGCTGGTTTGGCAGGACTTCATGTTCGCCTGCGGGATGTACCCGGCCCACCCCGAGTTCATGGCGAGCGTGCGCGCCGAGGCCGAGGCCCAGGTGCGGCGCCTGCGCCACCACGCCTGTGTCGCCCTCTGGTGCGGCAACAACGAGGATTACCAGATCGCCCAGTCCGTGCGGGCCTACGACCACGGGCTGTCGCCGGAGGCGAACGTCGCCTTCCCGGGGCGGATGATCTACGAGCGGCTGCTGCCCGAGGTCTGCGCGGCCCTCGACCCGACCCGGCCCTACTGGCCGGGCAGCCCCTACGGGGGCGCCGACGTCTACGACGGCAGCGTGGGCGACCGCCACGTCTGGGACGTGTGGCACGGGGGGATGGCGCCCTATCAGCAGTACGGGCAGTACGAGGCGCGCTTTGTGAGCGAGTTCGGCATGCAGGGGGCCGCCGCCCCCGAAACCTTGCGGGCGGCGCTCCCCCCCGCCGAGGGGTGGCCTCAGAGCCGCGCCATGGACCACCACAACAAGGCGCCCGACGGCCCGAAGCGCCTGGCCGCCTACCTCGCGGAAAACCTGCGCGCCACCGACCAAAGCCTGGAAACCTACTGCTACCATACTCAGCTGCTCCAGGCTGAGGCTCTGGGCTACGCCTACCGGACGTGGCGCCGGCGCTGGGCGGGGCCGGGAAAGTACGCTGTAGGCGGCGCCCTGGTTTGGCAGCTGAACGACTGCTGGCCTGCGGTGAGCTGGGCGGTGATCGACTCGGCCCTGCGTCCCAAGGCCGCGTTCTACACGATCCAGCGCGAGCTGTCGCCATTGGCCCTGGGTCTGGCCGCCGAGGCGAGCGCTGTGGCGGCCTGGGCCGTGAACGCAACGCCGGAGTCGGTGCAGGCCACGCTGGTCGTGAGGGCCTATGCCCTCGACGGCTCCTGCGCGGAGCTTGCCCGCCACGAGGTGAGGGTGCCGGACCTTGGCGCCGTCGAGCTGAGCGTGCCGGCGGGCGATGCCCTGGCCGAACGGGTGATCGGAGCGCGGCTCATGGTGGGCGAGACGGTGCTGGCACGGGCCATGCTCTGGCCGGAGCCGTTGAAGTACCTAGCCCTGCCCGACCCTGGCCTCACCGTCACGCAGCATATGGACGATCAGGTGGAGCTCCGCTGCGCCCGGCCCACGAAGGGGCTCTGGCTGTCTGCCGGCGATGGCGTTGCGTGGGAGGATAACGGCTTCGACCTGCTGCCCGACGAGCCGCGCGTCATCAGGGCCCCAGGCTTGAGCGGCCGGCCGGTGCGCACTCGCTGGCTGACTAGCGACGACGATGCGCTGCGGCTCCTCCAGGCAAGCCACCTTTGAGCGACTGCTGCCGGGTGGGCCCCAGGCCAGGGTGAGCAGCGGTGGCACGGCGTTGTTGGGTGGAAGATGGTTCTGGCGGCGCCAGCGGATGTATCTCGCCGCCAGCGTGCGGGCTGAGCGCTGACGTCGTCGGAGCGATGGTAACGAGCCTGCCCGACGTGCGGGAACCTACGTCGGCGCGCCCTCGCGGACCAGCACCCCTTTGTGGATGGCGCTCGGGTGGGCTGCGAGCTCGCCGAAGACCCGCGGCGCCTCCCAGAGGTCGAAGGCCGTCGCCACCTCGGGGTAGGTGATGGCGCCGCTCGCCAGGAGCGCGAGGGCCTCGGGGAAGCAGCCGGTAGAGGCCCGCGACCCGACGATCGTCAGCTCCTTGCGTGTGAAGTCGAGCCCGGGCAGCGTGACGCCGACGCCCTGCCTCACCAGCCCGACGATCACCACGCGCCCGCCCGCGGCCACCAGCTCGACGCTCTGCTCCATCGCGCGGGGGTTGCCGGTGGCCTCGATCACCACGGGGGCGCCCTCGCCGCCCGTGCGCGCAAGGATGGCCCGGGGCAGGTCGTCGCCGGCGAGGATCGTCTCGGCGCCGAGGCGGCGGGCCGTCTCAAGGCGCTCCGGCGCGACGTCCGCCGCGACGACGGAGGCGCCCCGCGAGCGCAAGACCTCGATCAGGGCCAGCCCGATCGGCCCGCAGCCGAGCACCAGCACCTCCTCGCCCGCCAGAATCGCGCCGCGCCGGCAGGCCTGCACCGCGATCGCCACCGGCTCGGCGAACGACGCGGTCAGCAGGTTCATCCCCGCGGGCACGGGGTGGATGTGGGTGGCGGGGGCGAGGACATACTCGGCGAAGCCGCCGGGCCGGTGCACGCCGATGATCTGGAGGTTGGCGCAGCAGTTCGGCTTGCCGACCCGGCAGGGGTAGCAGCGCCCGCAGCCGAGAAACGGCTCCACCACCACCGGCGTGCCCTCCTCCAGCCCTTCCGCCCCCGCGCCGAGCTCGGCGACGACGCCCGCGATCTCGTGCCCGCAGACCTGCGGGTAGGCGGCGTAGGGATTCTTCCCCAGGTAGTAGTACATGTCACCGGCGCAGATCCCCGCCGCGCCCACCGCCACCAGCACCTCGCCCGCGCCCGGTCCCGGCCGGGGCCAGTCGCCGACGTGAATCTGAAGCGGCGCGGTCATTATTACAGCGCGCATCAACCTTCTCCTTCCATGAGCGTGCGCCGTGGCGCCCTCACGCTGGCTCGCCGCCGTTCACGAAGGCCACGGCGAACGGCGGCAGCTCAAGCGTAACCCTTCCCTCACGGGCGGTGAGCGGGCTGCCCATCAGCGCGCGGAACTGCTCCGGCTCGGCACACGCTGCCGGCGCCGTCTCCGCGTCCAGCAGGCGCACACTCGCACGGCCGGCGAGCCCGGCGATCTGGACGGTCTGTGGCTCGGGCGTGAGATTCGCGACGATCAGCCGCACCCGCCCCTCCCGGTGGAGGGCGAGGGCCTCGACGCGCAGCGGGTCGTCCGACCGGGCGCCGAGCGCTTCCCCGCCCGCGAACTCGGCGGCGGCCGCGAGGACGTGGTAGAGCGGGAAGGCTGCCCCCGGCGTCGAGGGGAAGCGCGCCGGGAGCGGCGAGCCCTCCGCCCGCTCCAGCACCCCGCGCCAGCCAAAGGTTTCGTAGAAGGTGACGGCGGCCGCCCCGCCCTGGGCCAGGTACTTGACGCTGCCCGCCGTCCAGCCCGCCCCGAAGAGCGAGAGCTGGCGCGGGTCCACCTGCGGCGGGAGCTCCCCGCTCGCCGGGCCCTCGTCGGGGCCGGTCGCCGCGGGGTTGAGGCGCGGGCGCAGCGTGACCGGGCCGACCGCGACGGGGATAGCGGGGTACAACCGCCGCGCGCTCGCGACGGTCGCCGCCTGAGCGGCCAGGTTTTCGACCAGCGACGACAGATCGGAGGCGTGGACCTGCGGGCTGAGCGAGTAGGCGACGACGTCGAGGCCCGCCGGGGCGGGGCGGCCGCGGTTCAGCTCCGTGAAGGAGGCCAGGGTGCCGCCGCCAAACCGGGCGCCCGGCGTCAGGCGGCCGAGGGCCTCGCGGGTCGCCCGCACCTGCGCTCCATCGCTCAGCAGCCCGCCGCTCGGGAAGACCAGCCAGCGGACCACGTTCAGCCGCAGCCCGGCGAGCTCCGCGGCAAGGGCGGGCAGCCCGGCGTCGTCGAGCAGGAGCGCGAGCTCCAGCGGGGCCGCGAGGGCGACGGACATGGCGGCGGCCTGGCGCAGCTGCTCACACCATCGCCCTGCCGCGAGGTCGATCTCGCCCCGCAGGTGCGCGGGCCGGAGCGCCCGCAGGCGCGCAAGCTCGTGGGGCGAGAGCGGGCCGTCGTCGGCGAGGGCCAGGCCGAGCGCCGGTAGGGGCTGGCGATCCGTGAGGTCGATGGTGAGGGCCACCGGCTGGCGCGCACGATGAGCCGCAGGCGCCGCGGCAGCTCCGGCGCCAATGAGGCGCAGCGTCACGCGCTGGGAGACGCACTCGCCCGCGGCCACCGCCACCGGGAAGGGCAGGCTCAGCGGCGTGGAGTAGGTCTTGAAGGAGCCGTCACTCCAGTTGCGCTGGTCCTCCATCTCGAAGACGTCGCCTGCGAAGCGCAGCTCCGCCCAGCAGCCGGGGGCGACCTCATGGGCCAGGGCCCGCAGGTCGAGAAAGGGCTGGTGCGGGGCGATGGCCTCGGGGAAAGCGCCGTTCTCCGTCAGGCCGTCGCTGTGCTCGGCGCGCACCGCCGCGCCGGCGCAGGTGTCGGGGTGGAGCACGCACAGGCCGATGCGGTTGCGCCGGAACGCGGCCTCGGCCACGCCATCCGCCGCCACCGTGATCGTCCCGTCCGCCGCGCCGCTCAGGTGGCAATGCCAGCGGAAGTGGATGGGGCCCCGCCGGTGCGTCGCTGTGTAGCTGATCGCGAAGCTGTCCGCCCCGGCCTCGACCCGCTCGTCGCTGAGCTCGGCGGGCACGGTGCCCCAGTTGTGGTCGCGCACGGCGGTGTAGATGCGCCGCACCACCTCGCGCGGCCCGAGGCGGATGTAGCGCAGGTCGCCCGCCTCATAGACGAGGCTGAGCGGGCCAGCGCGGAGGGGGATGCGGGCCGGCGGGGGGGCGTCGGCGCCGTGTAGGAGCATGCTGCGGGAGGGTGGCATAAGCATCAGGCTACGCGGTGGAGCGGCTCGGCGCCGGCCAGCACGCGCAGGATATTGTCCGCGGTGACCTCGCCCATTCGGCGCAGGCCGTCTTTGGTCTGGCCGGCGCTGTGGGGCGCGGCGATAAAACTGTCGAGGGTGAGCAGCGGGCTATCGCCCGGGGGCTCGCGCAGGAACACATCGCTGGCGGCGCCGCCGAGGCGCCTGTCGCGCAGGGCCGCGTACAGGGCGGCCTCGTCCACCAGCTCGCCGCGGGCGGTGTTCACCAGGAGCGCCCCGGGCCGCATGAGGGCCAGGGCGCGCTCGCCGATCAGCCCGCGCGTCTCGGCGGTGACAGGCGCGTGCAGCGAGACAACGTCGGCGCGCGCCAGCAGATCGTCCAGCTCCAGCAGCTCCACGCCCCAGCTCTTAGCGAACGCGCTGTCGGGGCACAGGTCGTAGGCGAGCAGCTCCATCCCGAAGCCCTTGGCGCGCCGGCAAACACCCTTGCCGATCTTGCCGAGCCCGACCACCCCGAGGCGCTTGCCGCGCAGCTCCGTGCCGACCACGCGCGGCCAGCCGCCCGCACGCACCGCCCGGTCACCCTGGGGGATCTGGCGGGCAAGGGCGAGCAGCAGCGCGAGGGCCATGTCAGCGACCGAATCGGCGATCGCGTCGCCAGCCAGGCAGACGGGCAGCCCGCGCGCGCGCGCCGCCTCCAGATCGATATTCTCGAAGCCTACGCCGTGCTTGGCGATCAGGCGCAGCCGGGGCGCGGCGGCGAGCACACGGGCGGTCACCGGCTCGGTGCCGGAAACGAGCACGTCGGCGTCGCCGATGCGGGCCAGAAGCTCCTCCTCGCTCGGCGAGCGGCCCCACGGGTTCGCCAGCAGCTCGCAGCCGGCCTCGCGCAGCCGGGCCAGCGCCTCCGGGCAGTGGGGCCCGAACGAGCGCGAGGCCACCAGCACGCGGAGCGGGCGGGCCAGGGCTGGCTCGGGTAGGTGGACGGCCGGGGCTGGCCCGTTGGCCTCAAAGGCGAGGGCTGCCCGCAGGCCGGCGACGTAGGCGCCCATGTCGGCCTCGCGGTGCAGGGCCCCGCCGATCGGGAGGGACGTGGCCCCCGCGGCGACGGCGGCGCGCATGCTGTCCAGCTCCAGGCCGCCGGCCGCCTGCAAATCCACAGGCTGCCCCAGGGCGTCGATCATGCGGCGGGCGGCGGCGACCCGGCCCAGGAGCAGCAGGTTGAACTCGCGGCCGCGCTGGCCCTCGCCCGTCACCCGGCCCAGCAGCAGCACGGCGTCGAGCATCGGCAGCACCGGCTCCAGCACAGCCAGAGGCGTGCCGAGGGCGAGACAGAGCCCGGGGCGCAGGCCGAGCTCGCGCAGGGCGAAGATCGCCTCGTAGAGCATCGGAGTGCTCTCGGCGGGCAGGAAGACCAGATCGGCGCCGGCACGCTTGAGGGCCGGCAGGAAGCGCAGCGGGTCGGTCGCGGCGAGGTGGACCTCGAAGGGCAGGCGCGAGAGCGGGCGCAGGGCCTCCAGTGTGCGCGGTGGGAAGGCCAGGTCGGGCACCAGGTGGCCGTCGAACACGTCGAAGTGGAGAAAGTCGGCGCCGGCCGCCTCCACCCGCCGCAGTTCCTCGCCAAGCCGGGTGTGGTCGGCGTTGAACAGGGCCGAGCCGATGCGCGTCATACGTCGTCCTCGATCGCCAGGGCCCGCACGGGGCAGGCGTCAAGGCCGCGCACCGGCAGGGGCAGAGCCAGCAGATAGAAGCGCTGGCGGCGGATCTGGTCGAGGTTGCGCAGACACTCCAGCACCGCTGCATCGTACTTGAACCAAAGTGTGTGGTTGGGGTGGTGGCCCACGCCACGCACCTCGAAGCCCGAGCTATCGGTACCGAGCAGCCGCACCTGCCGGTCCTCAAGCAGCCACGCGCACGCCTCCTCGGTGATGTAGGGCCGCTGGTGCGACTCCCTGGTGCGGTACTGGGCGTCACGCCCCTCCCAAAGGATCACGTGGTCGCCCACCTGGATGTCGCCGGCCGCGCGCAGGTCGTCGAGCGTGATCGCCTCGTTGACGGCCTTGTGGCGGAAGTCGAGACGGATCGCCGGGCCCATAAACACGCTGAGCGGGAGCGCGGCCGTGTCCTTCCCGCCCTCGTAGAAGTGGAGCGGCACCTCCACGTGGGTGCCGACGTGGGACCACATGAAGACATCGCTCATGATGTCGCCGGTGGGGCCGTGGCGCTCGCCGCGCCGCGTGACCTCCAGCCCGTACTGCTCCTGGCCCGGGATCATCACGTGGGTCAGGTCGACAACGCGCTTGCCGTCCATCATCGTGTTTCTCCTGCCGGCGCCCGCGCGGGGTGGCACGAGCGCCCGGTCTGCTGTGGCTGTTCGACGCACACCGTGACGCCGGGCACGCCCACCGGCGCCAGGATGGGTGTTCCGCCCACCTCGGCGATCGCCTCGGCGACCGCGCCGGCGTGCTTGGGGGACACAAGGGCGACCATGATGCCCCCGCCCCCCGAGCCAGAAAGCTTGGCGCCGTAGGCGCCTGCCCCCAGGGCGGCCTCGTTCAGCGCCTCCAACTGCGGGCAAGAAACGCCGATCCGCTCCAGGACGAGTTGATTGAGGTTGAGCAGGCGGCCCAGCTCGGGCCAGTCGCCCGCGCATAGGGCCGCCTCGGCGTGGCGCGCCAGCAGCCCGATCTCAGTGAAGTAGTGCATGCGCAGCGGGCGCTGCTCCAGCCAGGCGCGCACGCGCGCGTTGACAACGCTCGTCGGCGCGGCGACTCCGCTGTTGCCGATCACGAGGAGCAGCCCCGGGGCCGCTGCGATGGGCTCGGCCTCGCGCGCGGCGGTGTAGCGGATCGCGCCGCCATAGAGCGAGGTCTGGGTATCAAGGCCGGAGGCCACGCCGCCGTGAGCGATCTGGTCGCCGCGTCGCGACCGCCAGGCGATCTCGCCAGCGCCGCCCGTGGCCCGGGCCAGGGCCGCCGCCAGGGCCACGAAGACCGCGCCCCCTGACCCGAGCCCGCCGCAGCGTGGGATCTCGCTGTCGAGCTGGGCGACGAGCGGTGGCAGGCTGTCGCCGGCCGACGCCAGGACGTACTTTGCCGGGGCGAAGTAGTCCGCCGCCGCGAGGGCCTGCACCGCGTGGTACTCGTTCCGGGCCAACAGCCCGTCCACGGCGTCGCCCATGGTGAGCACCGCCGCCCGCGTGGTCAGCTCGCGGCGCTCCCCGTCCACGAGCAGGATCTCGTCCGGCCCGAGCCCGCTCATCTCCCCGGCGGACAGCGTACAGCGGGCGCGCAGCCCGACGCTCACGGCCAGGGCTGTGGCCCCGCGGTTGACGGCGTGCTCGCCGAGCAGGATGACCTTCGCCGGCGCGCTTGCGGTGACCCTCACTGCCGCCTCCTATCCCCGACCGCGCGGCGCCCTACCACTGGCTGCCGGCGAGAAAGCCGCCGTCGACGGAGAGGGTTTGCCCGGTGGTGTAGTCCGAGGCCCGCGAGGCGAGGTAGATCGCCAGCCCCACCAGGTCCTCGGGCCGGCCCGGACGCTTGATCGGCAGGCGGTCGAGCATCCAGCGCCGCCGCTCGGGGTCATCCCAGAGGGGCGCTGTCAGGTTGGTGGCAATGAACCCCGGGCACAGGCAGTTAACCTGAATGTTCTGGCTGGCCCACTCGATCGCCATCGTCTTTGTTAGTTGGGCGAGGGCGCTCTTGGTCATCCCATAGACCGACACGTCGCCCAGGCCGACGCTGGAGGTGAGCGAGCCGATGTTCACGATCTTGCCGCCGCCCTGCTCGGCCATCCCGGCGGCCACGGCCTGGGTGAGAAAGTAAAGGCTCCGCAGGTTGGTCGACATAATAGAATCATAGACAGCGGGCGTGACCGCGCCAATCGGCATGCGCTGGTTGATGCCCGCGCAGTTGACGAGAATGGCCACCGGGCCGAGCCGTGTGGCGACATCCTCCAGCAGCGGCGCGATCCGCTCAAGGTCGTCGAGGTCGGCCACGAACGGCGCCGCCGTGCCGCCGGCCTCGTGGATCCCGTCCGCGAGGCGCGCAAGCCGCTCTGCCGAGCGACCGTGGAGCGCCACCTTCGCCCCGGCGAGCGCGAGGCCGCGGGCCAGGGCCGATCCGATGCCGCCGCTGGCCCCTGTGACGAGGGTGACCCGCCCGTGGAGCGAGAAGAGATCGTGCAAGAGGTTTGTGTGCATATGGTTGGGTCGCTACGCCAAACGTGGGCGCCCGTTGGGCGCCGCTATCACCCCACGCGCGGCACGATCGACTGCCCGGTGCGGGCCGACTCATAGGCGGCGAAGACGAGGCGCACCGTGTTGATGTTGTCCTCGCCGCGCGTCTCGGCGGGGGCGCCGCCCTGGAGGTCACGCAGGATGTCGGCGTGGCAGGGCACAATGCTCGCGTGCACCAGATCGTAGGCCGGGTCGGCCCATGCGTAGCGCGGGGGCGGCACCCGGCGGGCACATGTGCCCTCGGCGGTGGTGCGGCGCACCCAGTAGTCGGGGCCGAGCTCAAGGGACCCTTCCGCGCCCTCGATCAGCGCGTAGGTTTCGGGGAACCGCTCGTGCTCGAGCCGGCTGGCGTAGCTGAGCTCGCAGGTGGTGGTGACGCCGCCCTGCTGGAGCACCACCGTCGCCACATCCTCGCCCCGGATGGTCGGGTTGACGCGGGCTGTCTGGCAGTAGAGCCGCTGGGCGTCGCCGAAAAGGAAGCGGGCGGCGTCGAGAACGTGGCTGCCCACATCCGTGAGGATGAACTGCTCAAGCTCGGCCAGGAAGGGCTGGTTGGCGAAGACGGGGAAGCTGGAGTTGAACTGGAGGCGGGCCCGGAAGGGAGCGCCGATCATCCCGGCGTCGAGCTGGCGCTTCAGCTCGCGCAGGGGCGTCTGCCAGCGCCAGTTTTCGTGGACGATCAGGCGTGTGCCCGCGGCCCGGCAGACCGCGAGCGTGGCCTCGGCCTCCTCCAGGGTGGGCGCGAGGGGTTTCTGGCAGATCGCTGTCAGCCCACGCTCCGCCGCGAGGCGCACAAACTGGCTGTGGCTTTCAACATCGGTGATGATGTCGACGGCGTCGAGCGCCTCCGCGTCGAGCAGCGCCTCTGCATCGTTGTATACGGCGGCGATGCCGGACGCCGCCGCCAAAGCCTCGGCGCGACTGCGCGTGCGGTTGTAGAGCGCCACCACCTCGACGCCCGGCAGTTCGCGCCAGGCGGCGAGCTGGAAGCGCGACCAGAAGCCGCAGCCGAAGATGGCGACACGGATGGTAGGCATAAGGCGAGCCTTGAGTAAGGCGCGGCAACATAGAGTGGTATGATGTCATACTATATACCAGAAGGGCGGTTTGTCAATACACCACGTTGACATCGTCATGGAGAGCGACGTACAATCGGGGCGAGGATCAGAACGCGAGGGACCATGGCACCACCTGATCAGCTGCAACCACTCGTCCGAAGCGAGCGCCTGTCCGACCAGGTTGCCGCCCAGCTCCAGCGCCTCATCGTCGATAGCGGGATGCAGCCGGGCGAGAAGCTCCTTTCCGAGCGCGAGCTGTGCGAGCAGCTGGGCGTAAGCCGCACGGTGGTCCGCGAGGCGGTGCGCTCGCTGGTGGTGAAGGGCCTACTTGAGGTGCGCCGCGGCGGTGGGACGGTTGTGCGCTTGCCCGACACGGCCATCGTCTCCGAAATGATGACGATGGTGCTGCGCAAGGGCGGCCGCGAGATCTCGTTCACCCATCTTCAGGAGGTGCGCCGCTTGATCGAGGTTGAGATCGCCGGCCTGGCTGCGGAGCGCCGCACCGAGGAGGATCTGGCGCTCATGGAGGCGCAACTGCGGCTGATGGAGGCTGAGGCGGGCCACCCCGAGGCCTGGGCGGAGGCCGACGTGGCCTTTCACGCGGCGATCGCCGAGGCCACACACAACCCCCTGTACCCGATGCTGCTCGGCTCGATCGCCGATATGCTCATCGAAGTCCGCCGTAGTGGCGCCACCCTGCCCGACACGGCTCGCAAGGCCTACCAGCACCACGTGGCCATCCACGAGCGCATCCGGGCCGCGGATCGTGGCGGTGCCCGCCAGGCCATGCAGGAGCATCTACGCGAGTCGGAGGAGACGTTTCAAACAGCGCGGTTCACGGCTCTGCGCCCCGGCGCATCTGGATAATTGAGCGCGACCAGGCGATATCCGGCCAGGTTAAGCGCTGCCGAACGCATCACGCCGCCCAGCCAGCAATCCTCGTCCTCAAACGAAGGCAACGAAGGCGTTGAGCCCGCCAGCGGAGGGTGGCGGGCTCAAGCCTACGAGGCAGGCGAGACGCGCTTAGCGTGTCACCAGCGGGAGGAAAAGGCTATGGGGGTTGCCGCCCACCGTAAGCGTCACGCTTCCGCTCGTCATGACGCCACGGCTGTCGCTCACCGTGTAGCTCAGCTGGTCAACGCCGACAAAGCCTGGCCTGGGCGTATAGATGATGCTACGCGTGGTGAAACTCGCCGTGCCAAATTGAGGGGTGCCGACGCTGGTGATGCGCAGGCCCTCACCTACATCGTTGGCGAGCACTGGAAGCTCCAGCGGGGTATTGGCTGACACAGTGGCGCTGTCGGCTGTGGCTCGGGGCGCCACGGCCGTCCGGTTGCCGTTGCGGCAGCTTTGCAGCTCCTGCTGCTTTGTGCGGTCGAGCATACCGCTGTTGCTTCCGTTGAAGGGCACCAGGTAGTCGAGCACGGTGTAGCGCTGGGCGTAGCCGACGCTCGACTCGTCGCTCAGCTCGTAGAAAAAGGGCTGGAACATATACTGGCAGACCCGCGCCCACTCCTGGCCCGCGCCGCTGTAGGCCTGCGGGAAGTTCGGCGCGGAGCCGCCGAGGTCGAAGCTCCGCGACCAAGAAACGCTCTGCGTGGTTTCCTCGCTGATCCCGCTGGTGGTGCTCCGCGCCCCGCCCCCCTGCACTGTGACGATCACGCCCGCCTCGACATCGAATGCTGCGCCGACGCTGCTCGTGGTCGAGATCTGGCTCCCCGTGAAGCTTGAGCCGCCGCTCACGCTGCTCAACGACCAGCTGCCGGTGCTGCCGCTCCCCCTGGTGACTGCGATTGGCGGCACGCGCTCGGCCCCGGCGCCGCCCCAGTGCAGGTTGCCGCGCACCTCGACCCAGGGGTAGGGCTCGAGATCGGCGGCGGGGTCGAGCGCCCGCTTCTCGGCGATGTACGGGTCATACAGCTTCACCTCGAAGGAGCCGTCGCCGGCCACGGTGTCGCGCACGTCGAGCGGGTAGCGGTCGGGCTCGACGTGGTTCGCCCCGAAGACCTGCACCTCGGCCAGCGCCAGCGCGGAAACCCCCCGCCGCTGCACACGCACGTAGCGCCCGCTGATCGGCTGCCCCTGACTATCCAGAGTCAGGAAGGTGGTCGTGGTGCCGGCGGTGGCCGTCGCCGGCAGGCCGAGCCCCAGGTCGGCGAGGGTGTAGGCCCGCACCCCCGGCTGCGCGATCAGGCTATCGGGGTTATCCTGGCCGCTCATCTGGCGGAAGTCGCTGTTGGCGACGAGGAGGACGAAGTCGCTCAGCCCGCCCGCCGGCGCGAAGAGGCGGACGGTGCGGATCGGCTGCACCCGTCCCAGGTCTATCTGCCACCAGGGGTGCCGCTCGGTCGCAGTGCGGGCGACAGTGCCGGAGGTGAAGCTGCCCGGAGCGCCCTGCTCAGCCGCCCCCACAGCGCTGTCGACGGCCAGTGCCGCGCTGCCCTGGTTGCTCGACTGGCTTGTGAAGGGGCCCCGCAGCAGGGCCAGGCTGGCCCAGTCGCGGGTGAGCGGAACCCACTCGGGCCGCTCATACTCGTTGCGGTCCCAGTCGTCCAAGCCGCTGCCATTCAGCGGGGCGCCGCTCGCGCCGAACGGGATGTACTCGCACAGCCGCACGCCAGCCCGCTCGGGCGGGACCGGGGCGCCATTGTCGTAGAGCTGGTAGGAGTAGCACTTATAGTCGGACGGCTGGTAGACCAGGCCGTTCTCGCTGAAGGAGCGGCCGACCGTGCGCACGGTGCCGGCGGTACTGGAGCTGCCGCGGTTGGTGCTGGTGCTGTACTCGTTGCTCGCCGTGGCCCGCACCGCCCCGCTCAGCGCCACGATGTCGAAGAGGCTGACGCCAGCGCCCACTCCGACGTAGGTCGAGGCGCTGTTGCCGTTCGTGTAGCTGTACGACTTCTCGACGCTGACATCGTGGGCGAGCGATTGGCCGACCGTGGCCTCTTTGTCGAGATCGTCCTGCATGTGCTGCCAGAAGGGCGGCACGAAGACGGCGCCGATCGCGTGGTTCTCGCTCACCCGCTCGCACCGGCCCTGGGCCACGCCGCGCAGCGAGTTGTTGTCCCAGTCGCCGGCCAGCAGCGTCGGCGCGACACCTAGCGTGAAGTCGGTGCGCAGGCTGCGGTAGGTGGCGAGGTGCCTGGGGTGAAGGCCGGCGTCGTAGCGCAGGAAGCGCAGGGCCGAGCCAAAGGGTTGACCATCGCTGAAGCTGGCCACGATCTCAGCGCGGTTGTCTTTGTTCAGGTCGGCGGTGGTGAGCGCGATATTCGTCCCTCTGGTGCCATCGGCCCAGAAGCCCATGGTGCTCAGCTGCGGGCGCTCTGTGTCCAGGTCGGTCAGGCGTAGGGCCAGGATGTGCAGCCCGCTCCCGAACCCGAAGTCGCCGTTGCTGTCATAGCCCAGCACCAGCTCCTCCTGGCGCACCCCGCCCTGGATGCCGTCGAGGTCCCCGCTCGCCAGGGCGAAGCTGTTGGCGCTGGTGGGCAGGTCGCTGTGCAGCCGGAAGCTGAGCGCGGCGCCGACGACGTCGTAGGTGTAAAGGTCGAGCATGATCGCCGCGCCGCCCCAGGGCTTACGCGCGAGGACGATCTCATCGACGCTGTCGCCGTTCGCGTCGGCGAGGGCCAGGCCGATCTGACCCACATCGTTGACGGTAAGGCTGGCGCTGGCGCGCAGCTTGAGGCCCTGGGCCAAATCGTCGCCGGCGCCCTCCTGGAAGCCGGGCTGGTGCTCGAGGTAGAGCACCTGCGCGGTCTTGCGGTCGCTCTGGAGCAGCGCTACGACGATATCGGCGAAGCCATCGCTGTCGAGGTTGCCGACCGCAACGCTGAGCTGCACCGGCTGAGCACGGCCCGCGCCGTTCGCGCGCCAAAGGGCGGCCCGGCCGGCGATGCTGCCGTCGGCGGCGCCCCTGAAGACCTGCACGCTCAAAGCACCGCTGGCGCTGCGAGATGCCACTACCACTTGCCGGGCGGCGCCCGGCAGACCGAGGACGTTCCCGGCGGCCATCGCGCGCCGGCTGTGGCCCTCTTCGCCCGCGACGAGCAGCTCGCTCGACGTTGTTCCAGGGCGCTGCACAAAAAGCTGGTAGCGACCGGCGGCATCGCTGAAGCCCTGAACGAACTCGTCGACGCCGTCGCCGTTCAGGTCGGCGACAGCCCCCGCCTGGTCGCTGATCTGGCTGCGCCCGTTGGCGCTATCCGTCACGAGATCCTGGACGCTGATGGCGTTGGATTGGGGGTCGTCGTTGTAGCGGACAAAGCCCTGGCCGCTGGCGGGCGCGCCAAGCATACCGGTATAGATGAAGCCCATATAGAGCTCCTGCTCGTGGCCGAGGGTGATCGTGGCGCCGAAGGGGCTGCCGCTGCAGGGGATGGCCTCACCGAGCTTGGCGCGCGAGGCCGGGGCGGCCTGCGCGACGGGGGGCCTCTGCCCCAAGGTCATCAGCGGGGCGAGCAGCGCGGCCAGGAGCAGCAGGATGGGGAGGTGCGTGGGGCGCCGGGGCATAGTACGGTCTCCTTCGTGTCGCTGTGAGGCGGTTTTGGTGGCGTGAGCGCCGCGGTCGGCGCCGCGGCCAGGGCACCCTTACAGCCTACCCGCGTAGCCCTCAGAGATCCCTCAGAACGCTTGCGACCCCGGTAAAGACATGGTTTAATGCCTCGGCTATTTACTGGAGCCATCCCCTTGAGCGAACAACTCAGCATTCACACCTTCGGCGGGCTGCGCCTGCAGCTCGGCGAGCGCCCCGTGGTCGGGCTGGCCTCGCGCAAGGCCGAGGCGCTGCTTGTCTACCTGGCCTGCACCGGTCGCCCGCACGAGCGCGAGCTGCTCGGCACGCTGCTCTGGGACGACCGCTCCTCGGAACGGGCCCGCGGCAATCTCACGGTGCTGCTCGCCAGCCTGCGCAAGGAGCTGGCCCCCTTTCTGGTCGCCGACCGGCACACCATCGGCTTCAACCGCGCAGCGCCCCACTGGCTGGATGTGGCCGAGCTGGAGGCCGCGGTCGCCGGCGCCGGGCAGCCGGAAACCCTGCCCCCCGGTATGGCCGAGCAGCTGGAGGCAGCGCTCACGCTCTACCGGGGCGATTTTCTCCAGGGGTTCACGCTGCGCGACTGCGCAGGCTTTGAGGAGTGGGTGCTCGCCGAGCAGCAACGCCTGGCTCGCCTGACGGTGGGAGCGCGGCGGGGCCTGTTGGCAACCTACCGCGCCCGCGGCGACCACGCGGCCGCCCTGGCCCAGGCCGAGGAGCTGCTGCGCCTCGACACACTGGACGAGGACACGCACCGCCAGATGATGGAGCTCCTCGCCCTGAGCGGCCGCCGCGGCGCGGCGCTGGAGCACTACGAGCGCCTGCGCTCCACCCTTGAGCGCGAGCTAGACGCCCGGCCCGCCGCGGCGACTGCCGCGCTGTACCAGCGCATCCGTAGCGGAGATCTGGGGGCACCCGCGGCCGGCCCACCGACAGGCACCAGCACCCGCCCGCGCGCCGGGCGGCCGATCAATCTGCCCTTTCGGCCCGCCCCAATCCTGGGCCGAGAGGCCGAGCTGGCACAGATCGAAGCCCGTCTCGCCGATCCGGCCTGCCGCCTGCTCACCCTTGTCGGCCCCGGAGGCATCGGCAAAACCAGCCTGGCGGTGGAGGCGGCTACCGCCAGGGCCAGCGCGCACGGCGGCAGCGTCGTCTTTGTGCCGCTCGCCCCGCTGGCCGCCGCCGACCAGATCGTCGCCGCAATCGCCGCCGCCCTTGGCCTCCACCTCAGCGAGCATATCGACCCACAGTCCCAACTGCTGGCCTACCTCGCCGAGCGGAACACTCTGCTCGTGCTGGATAACTTTGAGCACCTGCTGGACGGCGCCGAGCTGGTGAACACGCTCCTGGCACAGGTGGCGCGGGTGCGCCTGCTGGTCACCTCCCGCGAGCGGCTGCGCCTCCGCGCGGAGTGGCTCTACGAGGTGCAAGGCCTGGCCTACCCGCCCGCGGGGCTCGACGAGGCGTCGGAGGCTGATCTGGCCAGCTTCAGCGCTGTGCAGCTCTTCGCCCAGCGCGCGGGGCAGCTCGCGCCGGGCTTCGCGCTCGACGCGCCAACACTGGACGCGACCGCGCGCATCTGCCGGATGGTCGAGGGGATGCCCCTGGCCATTGAGCTGGCCGCCGGCCGGGTGCTCAACGCCTCCTGCGCCGAGATTGCAGCCCAGATCGCCCACAACCTCGGCCTGCTCGAGTCTGAGCTGCGCGATCTGCCTGCGCGCCACCGCAGCGTCCGGGCCGTCTTCACCTACTCCTGGGACCTGCTGAGCACGGAGGAGCGCGCCGTACTCGCCCGGCTCGCGGTCTTTCAGGGCGGCTGTAGCGAGGAGGCCGCCCACCAGATCGCCGGAGCCTCCCCCGAACTGCTCACCATCCTGATCGAGAAATCGATGCTGCGACGCAGCGACGGGCAGCGCTACGACCTGCATGAGCTGTTGCGCCAGTTCGCACTCGAACGCCTGGCGGCTGTCGGCGCTCAACCGGTGCGGGAGCGCCACAGCCGCTACTACCTGGGTCTGGTGGCCCGGGTCGCGCCATCGCTGTCCGGCCGGGAGCCCCAAGTGGCCGCGCGCGAGCTGCAGCCGGAGCTGGGCAATCTGCGCGAGGCCTGGCGCTACGCCGTCGCGCAGGGGCTCTACGCTGAGCTTGCCGGGGGCGTGGCCGGCCTTGGGCGCTGGCACGTGCTCAGCGGAACGCTGGCCGAAGGGGCGCAGGCGTGCGCGGACGCGGCTGCCCCGCTATGGGAGGCCCTGGAGGTAGGGGCGACGACGGCGCAGCGCGAGCTCCTCCAACGGCTGTTGCTCGAGCAGGCCGATCTCTTGAACCGCCGTGGCCTCTTTGGCGAGGCACTTATCTGCGCGCGGCAGGCTGCATCTGTAGACACGGCGTTGCCGCCCCTGGCAACAAGCTATGGTGAGGCGCTCTGGGGCCTTGGCCGCTATGACGAAGCGCGGGCCGAGCTCGCGCACACGGCCGAGCAGGCCCGCGCCACGGGTGCCCGCGCGGTGGAGGCGGCGAGCCTGCGGCTGCTCGGCCTCGTCATGGTCACCCAGAGCGACTACCCGCAGGCGAGGGCCTTCTACGAACAAGCGCTGGCCCACTATCGGGCGCTCGGAGACGTGCGTGGCGAGGGGAATGTGCTGAACAACCTGGGGGTGGCAGCAGAGGAGCAGGGCGACTACCCCCAGGCCCGGGCCTTCTACGAGCAGGCACTGGCGATCCAGCGCACAATCGGCAACCGCAACGGCGAGGAGTACGTGCTGTGCAACCTGGGCGTTGTCGCCAGCGGCCAGAGCTATTACAGCGAGGCCATCGCGCTCTTTGAGCAGGCGCTCCGGATCTGCCAGGAGACGGGCGACCGTCAGAGCGAAGGCATTGCCCTGCTCAACCTGGGCGATGTCGCCCGCGCCCTCGGCGACTACCCGCGCGCTCGCGACTACTTCGAGCAATCGCTGGCTCTGCGCCACATCCTCGGCGACCGGCTCGGCGAAAGCTACACGCTGGTTTCGCTCGGCCTGCTGAGCCTGAACCTGGGCGACTACGAGTCTGCCCTCCAGCAAAGCGAGGCGGCACGGCGCATCGCCGACGACATGGGGGCTCGCTCGCTCGAGGCCGCCGCGCTTACGAACCTTGGGGGCGCGTTGGCCGGGCTGGGTCGCTACAACGACGCCTACGCGGCCTACACGCACGCGCTGAACCTCCGCGAAGCGCTCAGCGAGCGCCACCGAGCGCTGGAAAGCCGCGCGGGGCTCGCGCTCGCACTGCTGGCTGCCGGCGACCCACGGGCGGCGTACGCGCAAGCCGTACAGATCTTCCCCGCCCTGGAGCACGGCCCGCCGCCAGGGCTTGCTGAACCGTTGTCGCTCTACTGGGCTTGCTCCCAGGCCTTCCAGGCTGTTGGCGACTCGCGCGCCGCCGGACTGATCGCACGGGCCAGGGAAGCCATGGCCGAGATGGCGACACATATTGATCAGCCTGCGCTTAGGCGCGTGTTCTTAAGGAAGCAGCAGCACGCGAATCAGGGGTGAGCCACCGTTCGCCCCTCGGCGTGCACTTCAGCATACCGACTTTCTTCCCTTCGGTCACGGCCGAAGGGGGAAGGGGAGCGGAGCTGGTGGGGTAGCGCCATCCTGGTCGCGCTGTCTCGCACCGTGCCCGGCTTCTGTCAGGGGCGATCGCCGGGCGGGCCGTGGCGGAACTGCTCGCGCAGGAACGCGACAAAGGCCTGCACCTTCAGCGGCACGTAGGTGCGCGAGGGGTAGAGCAGCCAGGCGGCCGCCTCGTCCAGCGCCGCGGTGACCGTGTAGTCGGGGAAGAGATCGACGAGCGTGCCCGCCCGCAGCTCACGCCCCACCATCCAGCGAGCCTGGAGCGTGATGCCCATCCCCGCCAGCGCGCACTGCTTCAGCGCCATCGCGTTGGAGGTGCGCAGGGTCTCGCTGACCGAGACCTCGGTCGTCTGCCCGACAGTGTCGGTGAACTTCCAATGGCTGCGGCTGAAGCCGGGCAGGGCGAGCACCAGGCAACGGTGCTGTGCGAGCTCCGCGGGCAGACGGGGCTGGCCGTGGGCGCGGAGGTAGGCCGGCGTCGCGCAGACCCGCGCCTCCATCGGGCAAAGCTTGTGGGCGATCAGGGTCGAGTCCTGGAGCGGCCCAATGCGGATCACCACATCTAGCTGCGCCGCCACCGGGTCGACCGGCGCGTCGGTGAGCAGCAGCTCGTAGCGCAGCTCCGGGTACTCCTGGGCGAAGCGGGGGAGCAGCGGGGTGAGGTTCAGCTCGGCGAAGCTGACCGGGCAGGCGATCCGCAGCACGCCTCGCGGCCGCTCGTTCACGTCGGCGGCGGCGAGCTGGGCTTTCTGCAGCTCGGCCACCAGCGGCTCGACCCGCTCGAAGTAGACCATGCCCGCCTCGGTGGGCTGCACGGTGCGGGTGGTGCGCTGGAACAGCCGCAGCGACAGCTCGCGCTCCAGACCGGCGATCGCGCGGGCGATGGTCGCCGGGTCGACGTCGCGGTCACGGGCGACGGCGGTGAAGCTGCGCTTGCGCACCACCTCGACGAAGATGGCCAGGGCGTTGATGTCCATTGCCGCAGTATACGCAACAATAAAGTGCGTGTCGAGGCCTTTATCCCGGCTGCTGCGGATGCTAGAGTGAGCCACGGCGCGAAGGGCGCGCCCAAGCGAAACACCAGCAGGAGTACTACGATGGACCTCACGACCGCAACCGTGCTGATCACCGGCGCCAACCGGGGCATCGGCCACGCCCTCGTCCGCGAGCTGCGGCAGCGCGGCGTCCGGCGCATCTACGCCGCCACGCGCAAGCCCGAGGTGTTTGCCGAGGCCGCCGGTGACGACTTGATCCCCGTGGCCCTCGACATCACCGACCGGCGCCAGGTGCAGGCGGCGGCGGCTTTCGCCCACGACACGACGCTGCTGATCAACAACGCCGGGGCGCTGGCCTTCGGCAGCCTGCTTGACAGCCCGCTCGAGCTGGTGATGCGCGACATGGAGACGAACTACTACGGCACGCTGCATATGGCCCGCGCCTTTGTCCCGGTCATCGCGCGGAACGGGGGCGGCGCCATCGCCAACGTGCTCACCCTGCTGTCGCTGGCGAGCATGCCGGCCCTGGGCGGCTACAGCGCCTCGAAGGCCGCTGCGTTCTCGCTGACCCAGGCCCTCCGCGCCGAGCTGCGGGGCAAGGGTATCGCGGTCTACGGCATCTACCCGGGCGCGGTGGACACCGAGATGATCGCGGCGATGGAGATGCCGAAGACGGCGCCGGCTGAGGTAGCCGCCGCGATCCTCGACGGGATCGCGGGGGGCGCGGACGACATCTTCCCCGACGGGATGGCGCGCCAGCTCGGACAGCTCTGGCTCGCCGCCCCCAAAAAGCTGGAGGCGCAGTTCGCCGCGATGTGACGACCCACCCGCTGACCATGTATAATCGATCACCCAAGCGGGCGGCCCGGCGGACGTCGTACTGAGTATGGTTCGGGACGACGAGGCCTCCCGCGAGATATGGCTTAGCGCTGAAACCGGAGCACTCCACGGCCTGCGCCCGGGGGCGGTGTGAAACAGGTGGTAGTCGGCGCGATAGGATGCCGCTGGCATCTCCCTGCCTGTCGCGCCGACGATGGCGTGATAATCTGTTGTGAGCCGTCCGGCTTGCTCAGCGCGGGTGTCGACGGACTGGAGCGACAGCGCCGCTCGTGCGGCTCAGTCACTTCCGATGGGAGGGTCCTGGCGGGAGTAGGTGTTGCTGCGCAGGCCGGCAGCACGCCCGTAAAGCCGCGTTAGCGGAGCGCCGCTCATGCCGTGGGCGATTACCGAGGCGCAGATCAACAGGCTCACTACATGCCAGATAAGAGGCTCGCCCAGGCGGTGCTCCATCAGGGCGGGAAGTAGATCGCGGCGACAGCGATCGGGCCGAACCAGCCGGCGAACAGCGCGTTCGGGATGGAGCGAACGCCGGGCATCAGCGGACGGAGCAGGAGCAGCACAGGCAGGCGGCGCAGGAGCAGTACGGCAATGGCTAGGGCTACCCCGCCCCAGCCCAAAGCGCCCCAGCCCTCCCATGGCAGAGCCAGCCCCAGCAGCACAAAGATCGGCACTGAGAAGAAGCGGTTCACCGCCTTCTGTCCATGCTCCTCGTTCTGCCGGTCTTCGCCGCTCACCACCTGGGTGAAGGCTGTGCCGGCAGCGAACGCGACCAGAAGCTCGTCGCTCTGGATCAGCTTGCCCACCCCCGCGCTGAGCAGGGCGAGCGCCACCGTGTAGACGAGGCGCCAGTCGCTCTCGATCGAATTGCGACCCTCGGCCAGTTGTAGAAGCTTGCCCACGCCGTAGCCGAGGAAGAGACCAAGGAGCGTTGCCGCCCCCACCTCCCACAGCAGCGTGCGCATCAACCAATGGCCAAACGCCTCGTTTGGGGCCAGAGTCAGGAGCAGAAAGGGAAGAAACACAAACAGGTAGCTCAGGCCGTCGTTTGCCCCCGAGTCGAAGGAGATGGCGTGGCGTAGCTTATCGGGGATGTTATCCTTCGCCAGATCCCCGGTAACAATCGGGCTGGCCGCGACCGGGTCGGTGGGGGTGATGATCGCGCCGATCAGGGCCGCGAGCCCGAGCGGCAGATCAAGAAACAGGGCGGCCCCAGTATGACCCCCAGCACCAGAGCCACCAGGGTCGGCGGGAAGGGGCTTTCGGCCAGCCGCCGAGAGCCCAGCCCCAGCAGCAAAATAAGACAACCGAGCAAGGCAACAATCAGATTGAATATGTCCATGAGCAAGCTCTACCGTCAGCCGCCAGGGCCCTACACTCCAGTTCGCTGATGAGCAGGAGCCCCTGGCGGTTAAGCAGTGCCACGCCTATGCCCGCGACCGCCGCCCAATCCTGCACATTGCTCTGCTGCCATCCATCCGCAGGATATATGCCAGACGCATTCACCGGCACTCATTGAAGGAGAAACAGATGGAGGTTCTGAAGATCGCGGCGTTCGCTGATGGTGGTACAGGCGGGAACCCAGCGGGGGTGGTCCTCGCCGAAGCGCTGCCGAGCCCTGCCGAGATGCAGCGCATCGCGGCCGAGGTCGGCTTCTAGGAGACGGCCTTTGCGGGGCCAGCCGAGGCCGGCTGGCGGGTGCGCTACTTCTCGCCCGAGTCCGAAGTGCCCTTTTGCGGCCACGCGACAATCGCGCTGGGCGCGGCGCTGGCACTCAAGCACGGCGACGGGGTGTTCCCGCTGGCGCTCAACCAGGCCTCCATTACGGTTGAGGGCCGCCGCTCAGGCGACGTGATCGCCGGCGCGCTGCAGTCTCCGCCCACCTGAAGCCGCCCAGCGCCGCTGGAATTGGTGTCGGCCGCGCTGGAGCTGTTAGGCTATACGCCGGCCGACCTCGACCTGCAGTTCCCACCGGCCCTGATCCACGGTGGCGCTGATCACCTCCTGCTTGGACTGAAGACCCGTGAGGTGCTCGCCGCAATGCGTTATGAGCTCGCGGCGGGCCGTGAGCTGATGCGGGAGGCCGGCCTGGTCACCATTCTGCTCGCCTACGCCGAGACGCCGCAGCGCTTCCACTCGCGGCCAACCCGCGCCTCGGCCAGTCGCTCTTCAACCGCCTGCGGGGGCTGGCCGCGCGCCTGCCCTTGCAGTTCGTCACCGCCTCGCGCGACCCGCTCGTTACGCTGACCTTCGCCCACCCTGAGACGCTCAGCTCGCCCTTCTTCAACATCTTTGCCCCGCTGCACCTCACCCCCTGGCCGACCCCGACGCCGCATCACTACTGGCCGAGCTCGCCGCGCGGTGGTCGCCCCTTCGGGTCGACGGCGCTGCAGCGCTTGCTCGGGCTGGCCGGGCCACACCCGCTTTTCCTTCAGGTGGCCGGCTACCGGAGCTTCGCCGCCCTGCCCGACGGCGGCGGCGAGCTGAGCCCCGAGGCGTGGGCGAGTGTGCGCGCCCAGGTGCTCGCCGACCTCGAGCCGCACCTGCGCTACTACTGGAACAGCCTCGACGCGGCAAGCCAGCACGCCCTGGCCGCGCTGCCACTGCTCGCCCGCGAAGGCCGCAGCCCGCTGCTGGAGCAGCTGGAGCGCGCCGCGCTGACCCGCGGCCAGCTGTACCTCGGCGGCGCGCTCGAGGGTTATGTCCGTCGCCAGCCGGTCGAAGGGCTGCTGTAGGGCGGGCCGTTTCTGCTCGACCTGCGGCGTGGTCTGGCCCTGGCCCGCGGCGCACCCCTGCACCTCACCCCCACCGAGCTCGCGGCGCTGCGGCTCTTCCTCGAGCGGCCGGGCCGGCTGCTCACCCGTGAGGAGATCGAGGCGGCGCTCTGGCCCGACGAGGCCGCGCCCGACCCGGAGCGGTGAGCTGGAGCTGGCCCGCCTCAGTGATGACGACCAGATCGTGATGATCGTCAGCCCAATCAATTCCTGCGTACCACATCGAACACCTCCCGTTTCTACAACGTCCTGGGAGGAGCGAGTTCTTATACCAGTGCTCAGGAAGGCACGACCCTCTAATAACCTTTGTTGCTAGTTGAAAAGCGCACGGCGTTGCCGTATCTTGGATGGTTGCTGAAGCCAAACCCAAGAAAGGACAACGCCGTGTCGATGGACGAGATCATCATCCATCTGTTCTGTATCGTAGCCGACCGTCTCAAGGAGGTCAAGCCCCATCCGAATGTTAACCTTTTCCCAAGCGAGGTTGTGACCATCGGGCTGCTGTATGCGCTCAAAGGCAACGGTTTTTCTGCCTTCTACCGCTGGCTGTCTCGGAATTTCCGCCACTTCTTCCCGGCCTTGCCCGACCGTACCCGTACCCATCGACTGCTTGCCCACTACAGCGACCTGGCCGACTACTTCCTCGACGACCCGACCTTCTTCACCGTGCTTGACAGCTTCGGCATCGAGCTCATTCACCCCAAGCGTGAGGGGCGTTCTCAGCAGCAACTCGGCAAGAAAGGCAAGTCCAACCACCGCTGGATTGTCGGCGTCAAGCTCGTGCCGCTGCTGAACAACCGTGGCGAGGTGGTAAATTGGACCTGGGGAACGGCAAACACGCACGACCAGCACTTCCGTCAGGTCGCCACGCTCTACGACGGCGAAACGATTGCCTTGGCCGACAGCGGCTTTGTGAAAAAGGAGGCACCACCCGCCAACATCAAGCTGTGCCGGCGCGGGTCGTGGAACGAGCGCATGACCATCGAGACCACATACAGCTTGCTGACGCGTCTCCTCCACGCCAAGCATATGACCCAACGCCGTGCCCGTCACCTCGAAGCCCACCTCGCCTATCTGGTTGCCCTCGTCAACGTAATCGTCCAGTCCTGTGCCACCTACGGCCTCGCCTGGACCGATTTTACTGTCTAATCCCTTTACACTCGATCCACTAGCAATACTGGTTACTAGGGCACCAGGGCGCCTTGTCAAGATTGTCGCGCATGTGATACACTCACTGTGTAAGCCCCCGTAGCTCAGAGGATAGAGCAGCGGTTTCCTAAACCGCGTGTCAGCCGTTCGAGTCGGCTCGGGGGCGCCACAGTTTAAGGCATCACAACGCCAAACGCGAGATCTGCGGATCTCGCGTTTGGTCGTTCTCAGGCCGTTTGACAGCCTAACTGACAGCCTAACTCGTCGATCCACAGCCGTCTGTGGCGTCCCCTGGCTGTCCGTGCCTTCCACGCGGGTGAGCAGTGCTGCTCACCACCGTTTCCCCCTCACGCCATTCGGCTTCTTTCGTCAGCACACACTTCCCAGATCCTGGGGCTATCATGTGTGGCCTCGGTGTTTGTCTACGGGAGCGGTATGGACGACCTGACCGAACTGGTGTTTAGGGCCCAACAGGGTGAGCTTGCAGCCTACGCCGAGCTCGTACAGCGCTTCCGACGCATGGCCCTCGCCTACGCCTACGCTCGCCTCGGCGACGCCCAGCTTGCTGAAGATGTGGTCCAGGAGGCGTTTCTCCAGGCCTACTTCGACCTGCCGCGCCTGCACGCGCCGCTTGCTTTCGCGACCTGGCTGCGGCGGATCGTGTTCAAGTATTGCGACCGGTTAACCCGCCGCAAGCATCACCCTACCGTTCCGCTCGACGAGGCCAACGCAATTGTGAACGCACAGTCTGAGCCGCTGCACCTCGTCGAGCAGGGCGAACTCCGCAGCGAACTGCTGGCCGCAATCAGCGCGCTTCCCGCCCGCGAGCGCGAGAGCGTCCTGCTGTGTGACCTCGGCGGCCATAGTCAGCGTGAGGTCGCCGCGTTTCTCGGCGTACCGCTGACCACCGTCCGCAAGCGTCTCCAGACCGCCCGCGCCCGCCTGCGCCGGCTGCTTCAGAGCGACGCAGGGGCTCGTTCCGGGACGCCAACCCCGCTGGACATCGCTTCGTTGGCTCGAGCATTCCAAGGAGTATCACGCATGGAGGACGAAACTGGCTTTGTCGAGGCGATCACCGCGGCGATCACGGCGGTCAAGGGCGGCGATACGAACCAGCTAACCACGCTGCTGGCCGCACATCCAGCTTTGGCCCACGCCCGCTCACCCGACGGTCGCTCGCTCCTCGGTCACCTCACCGACTACCCCGCGCACGTTGCGACCGGTCCCGCGCTGGTCCAGACGCTGGTGGCCGCAGGCGCGTCCGTTGACGACCTGGCGCTCAACACTCCGCAGGGCGAAACGCCGCTGCAGTGGGCGGTGAGCGCGAACGATGTGGTGGTCGCCGCGGCGCTCCTGACGGCAGGGGCGGCGGTGGACGGCCCGCGCGGCGATGGTCGCCCGCTCGCTCAGGCGCTCTTCTACGGCCAGCGCGCGGCCGCGGAGCTGCTGCTTCAGCACGGCGCTCGGCTCACACTGGCGTGTGCTGCCGGGCTGGGTCGCGTGGACTACGTGGAGCAGTGCTTCGATAGTGAGGGTCAGCTGCTGCCGGATGCCGGGCAGCACGTCCCGCCGGTCAACCAGCCGATCGCCCCCGCGGACGCGGCGCCATACAGCGAGCTACTGGAGCAGGCGCTTGTCTTCGCGGCGATCAACGGCCAGGTGGCCGCGATCGACGCGCTGGTGCGGCGCGGCGCTGCCGTGGACAGGCTGCCGAGCGGGTTCGACATTCGGCTGACACCGCTGCACTGGGCAGTGGTGCGGGACCAGCTGGCGGCGGCCGCAGCGCTGCTCGCCGATGGCGCAGACCCGCGTATCAAAGACCCGCAGTACCAGGCCACGGCTCTGGGCTGGGCGGAGTATCACGGCCGCGAGGCCATCGCCGCACTCCTTCGTCGTCGCAAGCAGGAACCGGAGGAGCATTGAGCGAACGAACCACGCGGTGCTCGGACCTAGACTACGCGCCGCAGGTCTCCCCTACGACGTTCAGCCTTGCAGGCATGTCACACTTCCGGACACCACAAAGCCACGCCTGCAATCCTGGCTTCCGAGTTTGCTCGTTCTTGGGACATTTGTCGGCCAATGTGGAAACGTCCGTCCGCGTCCGTGACGTTCCACTGCTGTCTGCCGCTTCCGGCGTCACGCCATCTTTGGGCTGAGGGGCGGAGCGGCTGGCTCTGGCCCCTCGTGAGAAGCCATGTCGTAGGCCACGTCCATCGCCTCGCTGACAAACTCCTGGAAGGCGTCGAAGAACTCGAGCTCGGGGTCGTCGCGCTGGGCGTAGCACAGCTTGCGCCGCTCAAACAGCCACTCGGCTTTTTGCGCATCCTCGTCGCTCAGGAACACTGCGATCTCATTCGCCAGTGGCTCCGCCTCCTCAGCAGCGTGCGCAAGCCGCTCGCGAAGCATCGCGATGTAGCGCTTTGCGGTGGCGAGGTCGCTTACGTCTGGTGCGGGGTCATCCGTCTCGGCCATCGGCTCCCTGTTGTGTGTCTCGCTCTGCATGGTCTGGTTGCTCCTTTACTCGACGTGGCCGGGCGGTCTATCACGCTCATCCCTTGTCTCGGCTCCGCTGCTTGCCTCATCCGGGGGAGGCGCATTCGTCTCGGCTGACCCGGATTCCTCGCCCTCTTCCTGCGACGTCGGCTCGTCGATGAGCTCCTCGATCTTCGCTGTGGCGTCGCGCTGGAGCCGCGGCAGCACATGGGCGTAGGTGTTCATGGTGGTGCTGATCTGCGAGTGGCGCAAGATCTCCATTACCACGCGGGGGTGAACGCCCTGGGCGATTAACAATGTCGCGCAGGAGTGGCGCAGGTCGTGGAAGCGGATCGTCTCGGGCAGCCCCGCCTTCTTGAGCACCTGCTTGAAGTGGCGGATGAGGTTGCGCGGCTCAATCGGGGTACCGGTGCGGGTGGTGAAGACCAGCCCGTTCTCCTGCCAGGTCTCGCCGGCCTCCTCGCGCTCCTGCTCCTGCGCCGTGCGCCGCTTCCTGAGCTGGGCGAGGAGCACGGGCGGTAGGTAGACGCCGCGGGCGCTGGACGCCGTCTTGGTTGTGCCGCGCTCGAGCTTGCCGCGCACCCGCTGAAGCACACCGGTGACGCGGAGGGTCGCCCGCTCGAAATCGATGTCCTTCCAGCGGAGGGCGAGCACTTCGCCCCGGCGCAGGCCGAGGCTGAGTGCGATGCGGTACAGCGTCTCCAGGGGGTGCCCCGCGACGGCCTTGAGCAGCGCCCGGGCCTGCTCCTCGTCGAGCGGCTGGATGGCGAACTCCGGCTTCGTCACCTCATCGTCTCCCTCGTCGTCATCGCGGTAGCGCGGCACCTCGACGAGGGTGGCGACGTTGCGCTGCACATACTGCCAGCGCATCGCCTGATTAAGCGCCCGGCGCAGCGCGGCCGGCACGTTGCGCACGGTGTTGTACCTGCGCCCCTCCGCCGCCAGCGTGTTGAGCATGGCCTGGACGTGCTCGGGGCGCAGCTTGTCGAGCTGGTGCCGGCCGAGGTGCGGCTTGAGGTGATCCTTGATGATCTGCTTGTAGCCGTCGACGGTGCGGGCCTTGTTGCGCCTGCTGACCACGTCGGCGATCCAGCGGTCGAGGAACTGTGCGACGGTGATGCGCTCGACAGCCAGGTTAGCGCCGTTGCCCTGTGCTACCTGGGCGGCTTTCAGCTTTTCCACGACCTCCTTGCGGGTCGCGCCGTAGATGTACTTGCGCTTGCGTTTGCCGTTCACGATCCCGAGGTCGAGCAAGGCGCACCAGCGCCCGTCAGGTCGCTGATGGATTGAGCCTTCACCTCGTCCGCGCCGCTTGCTCATATCGACCTCCATCGCCTGGGCTGGCGGGAGCACATCCTGTCGCCCAGGGCGCTACGCGCGACAACGCATCTGTTGTCGCCAATAGCCGTTTCCGTGTTCTTGAGGGCGCAGCGAACCGGCCTGTGCACTAGGTGATGCACAGTTGGAGTGGAGCCACGCCGTTGGTTATTTCAGCCCGGGAGTTTAGGGAGTTGCGGCCGGGGCGGTTCGTCGGGCGACCCAGGCCCGCAGCGCCGCAACGGGAATGCGACGGGCAGCGCCGTGCCGCACCGAGGGGAGCTCGCCGGCGTCCATCAGCTCGTAGATCGTCGAGCGGCTGAGGCAAAGGATGCGAGCGGCTTCCTCAACCTTCACCAGCAGCGGCTCAATCGCCGCCTCCAGCTGGAGTTGCTCCTGCTGCGGCTGCTCGCTCATCGTCGTCCTCCTCTTCCGCCCGTTGCGTGGGTTGTTTAAACTGCTGTGGAACACACCGTCTTGTGTGGACAGCATACCGGACGATGGTGTATTTGCGAAGGGGACAGTCGAGGGGACAGTTTGAGGGCATGAGCGGGGACATGACAGGGGGACAAACTACCCTGGAAAGCCGAGGCTGCGCTCGCGAAGCGAAACGTATCGCCCACCCGCAATGACAAGGTGGTCAAGACACTCGCAGTCAAGAAGTTTTCCCGCCTCAACAATCTGTCGCGTGACCAGAATATCCTCCGGCGACGGAGTAGGGTCGCTGGTCGGATGATTATGCGCCACGATGATGCTGGTCGCGTTCACCCGCAGCGCCTCCTTGAACACCTCCCCCACTCTGATCATTGCCGTGTTGACTGAGCCGCGGTAGACCTTCGATACTTTGATCAGGTGATTCTTGGTATCAAGGGCGGCGACCCAAAGCTCCTCCTGGTCGAGAGCCATCATCTCGATCATAAACAGCTTGGCGACGTCGGCGGGGGACTTGACCTGAAAGCGGTCGTGGTAGCCGGCGATGGCGAGGCGCCGCCCGATCTCCAGGGCTGCCTTCAAGCTCGCCGCCTTGCGGGGCGTGCCGATGCTGGCGGCGACGGCGCGGATGTCGGCGCGGAGCAGGCCAACCCAGCCCTAGTAGTCGCGCAGGCACTGCGTGCAGATCTCCAGGTCGTGCTGGCCCGAAACGAGCGCGAGCAGCTCGGCGTCGCTGAGGACATCGGGGCCGTGGCGGGTGATGCGGCTGGCCGGCCGCTCGTCGGCGGGGAGTTCGCGGATGCGCATCAGCGTCCCCCTTCGTTCATCCGATCGACCACCTTGACCACGCGCAGCGCCAGCATGAGCCGGTGCCCCTGGCGGATCAGCTCGGCAACGCGCCCGGCCGCCGCCTGATTGGACAACACCAGGTCGGCGTACTGCTCCTCTAGGCGCTGATGGGAGCGCTGCCCTCCACGCCGTCCGTGCTCGGCGGCGTTCTCGCTGGTAAACCGTGCCATCTGCGTGCCCTCCCGGTTTGTGTCAAAACCTGGGCGCACCACACCAGCCGCCGGGCGGCTGGTAAGCACTGGGCGAGCGAGCGGCGAAACAGGCTGCCGCGGAGGCAAGCAGCAAAACAGCCCCAGCAGGTGGCTGAGGCTGTGGAGCGGGCTGTGAAAGGGAAGCGTCTATCAGGCGCCGGGATTGGACACGCGATCGAGCCAATCGCGAAGGCTACGCTCGTCGTGAATGGTGAAGATGGCGTCGATCAAGTCGATCATGGTGCCCATACCAAGCGCCGCGACACGGGTCTGGCGATCCGGGCTGAGCTTCCCGATCCTGCGCGTGACGAGGCGCGACGTAATCTTCCGTCGCTCATCACAGCACCCGTCGCTCCAGCCCATCCCGTAGCGCCGCTCGTATTCCTGGCGCGCACGGAGGCGCTCAAGCCATACCGCGAGATCTGCCGGACTCGTAAACTCCAGCAGCGCATCAGCTAGGTCAAGAATGGCAGGCGCTTTCAGCTCACTCACTTGTGTATGAAGCTCAGGGGTTAGCGGTCCAATTTTGCGCGTGAGCTGGCGGAGGACCAGCTGCCGCTGGCCCTCATCGCGGCCGATCTCCTCAAAGCTGGTGATGAAGCCGGTCATGCTACTTGCCCATCGTCTTGCTTGTCGAGCCAGATGAGCAGATCCTCCTGATTGGTGAAGTCGAAAAGTGCCTCGCTGAGATTCAGCAGTGTCTCAGGGGAAAGCACATTGACACGTATCTGCAGCTCAGCGGCGAGAGTGCCAACTTTGCGGTTCAGCAGGCGCAGAAGGATCTCGCGTTGCCCTTCGGCGCGGGCGTGCTCCTCAAAACTTGTCAAGAAGGTATCCATGCCGGTTTCCTCCAATTCCACTTGGCGTATTGTAGCACGCGCCTCCTCGGCGAAACGAGGAGCAAGGCGAAGTACGTGATCCATAAGTCGGAGTAGGGGGCGTATGTCTGAGGCCGAAAAATTCTGCCGTAGGAGTGCGCGGTACCGAAGCGCCCTTCTACGTAGGCGCTCACCCGGATTGCCGCGCGTCTCCTGAGCGTCACGGTGGAGCAGCGCAAGCGTGGCGAAGGGGTTTCGCATCTGCTCAAGCCAGGCGGTGTTCAGGTCGAGGAGCTTCACGGTGGGGAAACGCAGGGCCAGCTCGAGCCCCACAGCGCATAGCCGAAGCGGTCGGGGCGCCAGCCGACCTCCTCGTCACCAAGCACGGCCAGGCTGACCACAGGCACGCGGTCGCGGTCGTACAGTCGCGCGTGATACCGGAACATCCGCTCCCCAAAGTCGACATCCCGCTGAGACTGGATCTCGATGTGTACAAAAACCCAGGCCGGGGCGCCGTCGAGGCGGCGAACCTGAACCAGCTTGTCGACGCGCTGCTTGCCCTCCTGATCCTCGGGGGCGATCTGCTGGAGTTCGGTGTCGCGGAAGACGATGGGCTCACTCCAGTCGATGGCGGCGAAGGCGTCCGGGAAGAAGAGCTCAAGGAAGGGCGCGAAGTACTGCTCCAGGGCGTACTTCCACGCGCCGTCGAAGTCCGAGGCTGGCTGCTCCATCGCTCCCTCCACACAGCGCGACCAGACTTTGATGTCGTGATAAGTAGGAAGAGTATACACGAAAACGAACAAGTGTTCAATTTTGCAGAGTTACGAGCGGTCCTTTTCCGGCTGCTCCGCCTCGCTGAACAGTTGAAGCTGGACAGGATTCACGCTGACGGCCGTGGCTTCTCCCGGTCAGTCAGGCGTTGCAGGATGCCGATTAGTGGCCGGCAGATTGTCCCAAGCGGCCTGCGCCTTCTGCACCATACGCCCCGTCGCGACAATCTGGAGCCAGCGCACCCCGCGCAGGGAGGAGTGATACCAGCCGTGCTCCGTGATGCTCCCGTTCCCCAATCATTGGGTACGCCGGCCGAAGCGCTGGATCTCGCCGGCATCGCTGACCCGGTAGTAGCCACCACGCCTTGTATGGACGTAGAGCCAGGACTGCGGCGGCCTGCGATTCGTGCCCGTGTGCGGCAGGATGTAGGCGACGTGAGTCGCCTTGAGCAGCTCGACCTCGCGCCGGAACTCACGGCGCTGGCGTGGGCTCATCCCCAGATCGGCGAATGGCGAGGCGAAGCGGTAGAGCAGGAGATCGCCAGCGACGAGCAGCTCCCAGACGCTTCCCTCGGTCCAGGTGCGTCTGCGCAGTTCCGGCGGGGTGCGACGACGGGCCATGCCAGTGCCCTTTCTCCGCAGCACGAGGGCGCCAGAGGGTGCTGACATCCCTCGCGCGAGTCATCGAGCCGTCGTGCGGTGCTCAAAAGAGCGACAGCTGGCTCACCTCGGCCTCGTCGGCAGGAGCAGCGGGAACGGGCGGCTTCGCAGCCCGCCGTTGGCTCGGCATGTCCCCGAACTGGGCACGGCCAGGACGCGGCGTGCGGCATCCTCCCACCTCAGCCGCCAGCCTCGGCGCGGCGTCCGCTTCGGGCTGTGCTCCGACCAGCGGCTCGGTCAGGAGCGGAGTGCGAACCGCCTGCCGCTCAACCTCTGCGGCCATCCAGGCGAGCGAGGCAGGTGCTGGCGGGGTCGTGCAGGCCCACTCGCCCCACCCCTCGCTCGCCCGCTCCGCCTGGGCCAGCGTCAGCAGCGCGTCTGCCAGCGACATCTCCTCAGCGGCAACCGCACTGGCCGGCGGGTACGCGCCTTCCGGCGTCGCCGCTGCTGCCTCGCCCTGCTCGGTGCTGACCTGCTCCTCGGCAGCGGCGAAGACGGCGTTGATCGCGCTCAGCTCGCTCAGCGCCGTGTCGTAGGTGGCCTGGCCGTCCCACTGCTCCAGACGCACCAGCTCCCGATCGATCGTAGCGATGCGCTCGTGCGCTTCGGCGATGCGTCCCTGGAGCCGCACGAGGATGTTGGGGATGTCGCTCACCGTGCGGCCGACACTCTGCCAGATGCCAGTGTCGGTCGCCGCGCTGACGGTGTCGAGGGTCGTGCCGTCGGGTAGGGCCAGGCTCAGGTCGGCGGCGAACACGGCGTGGGCCTGCACCACCAGGTCGAGGCCGCGGTAGCGAGCGACCACGCCCCGCAGCCGCCGGCGCTGGAAGGCTGCGGCGCTCTGGTAGTCGTGCACGAGCTTCCGGACCGCTGCACCTGCCTCGGCCCTGGCTATCATCGGCTCAAATGTCTCGGCGCCCAGCGCGGTGGCAACCTCGGCCACGAAGGGCTCGTAGGGGTGGGCTGCGACGATGGCAGAGGCCAGCTCCCACTGGGCGCGGCGGCCCTCACTCTGCGGATCTCCTCCTCGGTGAAGTGTCGTTCCAGCTGGAGGTTACGCCGGGTGTCGAGCCAGACCCCGCGCACGCGCTCCAGCCGGGCGACCTCGGCCTCCAGCTGCACCTTGCGCACAACCTGCGGGTTGCCGCTGGCGATCGCCTTGATCTCGGCGGCCGAGAGCACCACGTCGGAGGTGTCCTCGACGGTGCGGGCGGTGATCTCACCAGCCATCGCCTGCTCGATGAAGCGGGCTTTCGACTCCACGAGCTGGTAGAGGTAGGCGTCGAAGGAGCCTTCGGTGAGGTAGCTGAAGATGTAGCAGGCTGGCCACTGGTTGCCCTGGCGCAAGATGCGGCCGTGGCGCTGCTCGAGGTCGCCAGGCCGCCAGGGGCAGTCCAGGTTGTGGAGCGCAATGAGCCGCTGCTGCACATTCATCCCGACACTCATCTTGCCGGTCGAGCCGATCAGCACGCGCACCCGGCCCTCGTTGACCGCGGCGAAGAGGGCATCGCGCTGGGCCTTGGTGGCGCAGTCGTGGATGAAGGCGATCTCGTCGCGGGCAACTCCTGAGGCGACCAGGCCATCGCGGATCTCGTAGTACACGAAGTTGCTCAGCCAGCGCTCCTCGGCGGTCTCGACCTCCTCCTTGCCCTCGGCGGCCTCGCCTTCTAACTCGGCGCTTGTCAGACGTGTGGGTGGCTCGTCTGCTCCACGCCGGGTGCCTTTGGGGGTGGCTAGGTCACAGAAGACCAGCTGCGTTCCACGGAGCGGCGCGTAGATGTGGTAGAGCTGGGCGACGTTGGCGACGAGCGCGCCGATCTTGCTCCGGCGGATGCGCGGGGCCTTCGGCACGACCAGGCGGATGTCGAGTGCGGCCTTGCGTCCGTGCCGGTACACGCGTTCCAGCGGCAGACCTCGCCTGCCGCGTTCTCGGATGACGGCCAGAATTGTTTCGGCTGTACGCATCTCGCGCACCTACTCCTTTCCTGAGCAGTCCTGACCACCTGCTGCCCTTCGCCAAGTGGACGGCTTTCCCGTCCGCAGACTACTACGGCAGCTCCGTCGCCATAGGGCTCGCGCCCCGTAGGCGATCCCGCAGTCCGTCCAGTGGGTACGTATCGAGCGTCCGGTAGGCTCTCCGTTCGTCCCTTGAGTTGTGCTCATTGCACGCTCGCTCACCGTCAGGAGGTTGCCACGACCCGAATGACTGGTCACCATTGGCGACAGACTCCAATGTAGGCAGACGGTGACATCGGTTATCAGTCGCTTACCGATGGGTGGGCTTCTGCACCGCGTCAGGACTAGAGTTCAAGCAGTGTAGCTTTAGCCATAGGACGCGGGACTTGCGGGGCGTCAGCGCAGTGCGACTCGCGCCACCCCCGCTTTACGCCGATGCTACTTTCCCCTTTGGCTTTCGCCGCCAGGTTACGGCGTCATCCCTGGTACTTCCCTCCCGGTACCAGCCTCCTGCGGAGGCGATACCCACTAGCGTTCAGCGGCGCACCATCCTGAAACCGCCACCATCGGGCTTCATCTCAAACGCCATCTTCGGCTGGGCGTAGAGCGACACCCACTCATCGAAGTGGTGAATGCTGACGGCTTCCAGCTGCTGCTCCTGAAGGTACAGCTGCATGACGTAGGCCTCGCCGAGCGTGTTCATTATGGGCGTCGCGGTCAGGAATACGACCTTCTTCTGGCGCTGGAGCAAGTCCCAGGTCTTAATGCGCATGTCGAGCGCGCGCTGACTGTGGGCCGAGGGCAGGCCGGCAATGTTGGTAAGCCGGGTCGGCACGAAGAGATTCTTGTAGGCATGGGCCTCGTCGACGATGAGCATGTCGAGGCCGAGTTCCTCCCACGAGATTGTGCGGGCGCTGTCGCGGGCGATGCTGTCGGCCATCGATTGCAGCCGCTCCTCCAACCGCTTGATCGCCCGCTCGATCTGCTTCAAGGACCGCTTCTCGTCGCTCGTCGTGGCGGTGGCACGCTGCTCCTCCAGGTAGGCGCGCAGGCGGTCGGTCTCTTTGTCGCGGAACGCGTTCACGAGGTCGGTGCTCAGCGGCAGCATGGTGAAGCTGGAGTGTGCGATGACAACGAGATCCCAGTCGCCCGTAGTGATGCGGCTCAGCACCACGCCGCGACGCTGCTTGGCGAAGTCCTCGGGGGCCATCGCAAGCACCTTGATGCCGGGGTAAAGCCTTCGGGCCTCGTTGGCCCACTGGCCCACGAGGTTGTTCGGCACGACGGCGAGGGCCTTGGTGCAGAGGCCGAGACGACGAGCCTCGACCGCGGCGGCAATCGCGGTGAAGGTCTTGCCACCGCCGACGGCGAAGCCAAGCAGGGTGCTGGGTCGTTGGAGGATCTGCCAGACCGCGCCCTTCTGGTAGTCGGCCAGGTCACCGCCGCGTAGGAGCGAGGTGTTGATGCCGGGGAAGGACAGGTGGCTGCCGTCGTAGACCCGCATGCGATGGCTGTTGAACCGATCGTTGTACAGCCGGCAGAGCTCGTCGGCGCGGGCGGGGTCGTCCCAGACCCAGCGCTGGAAGGCCTGCGCGACCTCTTGCTGTTTCTCCTGGGCGGCGACCGTCTCGGCCGGGTTGAGCACACGCCGCTCCTGGTCGCCAACCGTGATCACGTCGTAGACAGTGGCCGGCACGCCGCGCAGCGAGGTCTGAAGGATGTCGATCGCGTCTGCCCGCTTGGTACCCCAACGGGTGGTCGCCTCGACGGCAAACGCGCCCTGCTTGCCGGGGTCGGTGAGCACCCACTCGCCCAGCGATGTGCGGTACGTGGCCTCGCCGGCCCAGGTGGGGAGCAGGCGCTTGATGAAGGCCGTGACGACTGGGCCAGGGAGCCAGAAAGCGTTGAGGTTGACGATGATGTCGCGCGGGCCAAGTGGCTCGGGCTGCACGGCTTGGAGCGCCGCGACGTCGCGCGCAAACGCCGGGTCGCGCTCGGCCCATGCACGAGCGTCACGCAGCTTGGCCACGACGTTGTCGCTGAGATAGACGTCGGCGAGCTCGTACTGGCTTGTGCCAGGGAGCCAGTACACCCGCTCGCCCAGGGCCTCAACCACCGCGTCAGGTGGGTGCCCAGACAGTGTGGCGATATAGCTGATGTCGAGGCGACCGCGCTCGTCGAGGCAGCGCAGTAGCGCCTCGGTGGGCGTGAGCGTGCCGGGAAGGGCGGGCTGGTGCGGGCGCAGGGTACGCTCGCGGAAGATGCGCTCGCGGTCGGCGAGCCAGCGCCCGCTCGGCGTGCGGCGCGGGTTGCGCTCCAGCGCCAGCAGGAACTGCAGCTCGGGCAGATCACCGAACAGCCGCTGGTTGCGCGGGTCGTGGATCACCCCGTACTGCCACACAAAGCCCTGGTACACCCGATTAAGCTCGGCCCGCGCCGCGTCCACGTCGGGCTCGTCGGCAAGCTCGGCGCGGATGAGCGCTTTGGCCGCGTTGTAGATGCTCGCCAGACCGGCGGCTCGCTCCTGGGCCACACCGCCGGGGCTAGGGATGACGATCTGCTCGGCCCGGCGCTCGTGGAGGGGGGACGGCGCGGCTGATACGGTCACCACCGCGACCTCGTCCGGCGTGAAGGGGGCGAGCACCCGCGAGGGCAGCAGCGTGGCGAGGCGCGCCTGAAGTGTTGCGGCCTGGTCGCCGGCTGGTGGCATCACCTGAAGCCACAGGCTGTTGTCGCTGGTGACGACGACCGGGTGACCGACTACCCGCTCCGGCTCGTTGAGCCAGCACTGGTTGACCGCGAGGCAGGCCGCGGCAAGCTCCTCGGGGTCTTTGATCTCGCGGGTGTAGCGCGAGCCGACGGTCATTGAGCGGTGGTCGGTCGAGCGAGGGTAGTTCGCTTCGGCTATGGCGAGCCAGCGCGGCTGCTCGGCCTCCGGCCGGAGCTTCTTCTGAAGGATGAGCAGATCGGTGGCACTCTCCGAGCCGCTGATGCGACGGAACATTCCGTTGGGCAGGCGGAAGGCGCCCAGCAGCGAGGCCTGCTCGGCGATGAAGGAGCGCACGGCCCGGGCCTGCTTGTCGAGCGTGCCCCAGCTCGTCAGGAAGACGACCAGGCCGCCGGGGCGCACGAGGCGCAGCGCCTTGGCGAAGAAATAGTCATGAATTTGTCCCCGAAGGGCGGCGGGGACATGTGGATCGTGGACGCTCATCTCGCCAAACGGGACGTTGGAGATCGCCAGGTCGAAGCCGCTGGGTGGCAGGTCGACGCGCTCGAAGCCTACCCCACCGTGGAGGGTGATGTCGGGATGGATGTGGCCGAGGATGCGCGCGGTCACCGGGTCGAGCTCGACAGCGGTAATCTCCGCCCGCGCCCGCAACTCCGGCGGCATCGCCGAGATGAAGTGGCCGACGCCGGCGGCCGGTTCGATGATTCGCGGGCGCTCCAAGCTGCGGAGGCCAAGCTGCTCGACGGCCTGCCAGATCGCGGCGACGATATCGAGCGGCGTGTAGAAAGCGGTCAGTGCGGCGACGCGGAGATGCCGGGCGTCGTCCGAGGAAAGGAACGCGGCATAGCTGTCGTGGAGCACGTAGCGCCCGGCGGTGTGGTCGTAGCGGAACAGCCGGTTCAGCAGCGCCGATTCGCCAAATGCGCTGTAGTGCGCCAGCACCAGCCGCTCCTCGTCGGTCGCGGGGCGGCCCTCGGCCTCCAGCCGGTGCGCCAGCGTGAGCGCGGCGAGGTTCTTCCCAAAGCGGTCGCCGGGTCCGGTGAAGCTCAGGGCCTCGGGTGTGAGGTGAAAAATGATGGACAGGACAGTATCGCCACAGCAGTGCTCCTCTTGCGTGAAGGAAGACTGCGGTGGCGGTATCACGCCGCCCGCGGCGTGATACATCCAGGGGCGGTTGCGCGTGCGGAAGTCGCGGAGAGGCGAGGCAGGATTGGCGCCGGCCCAAGCAGGAGTACTGCCCGGATCGGCGCCAATCGGGAGCGCGGGCGCTACGCGGCGCTGACGGGTATGTAGTCGAGGTGCAGGTAGGCGCACAGCTCAACGGGGAGCGGGGGCACGCTGATATCAAAGCGCCGCTGCGGGCTGCTGAACGTGAGCAGAAGGTGCTGCCGCTTGCGCAGCAGCTGGGCGATATGCGCTGACTCATCGTCGTTCACGCACCAGGCGACGTGGAAGTGGCCCAGGCCGAGGACGACCACAATGCAACTGGTGATTGGTCCGGTTACTACACGCCAGGCGGTGCGGTGGTCGGCCCGGAGCAGGTCGTATTCGGGTTCTGATACATGTACCAGCACGGTGTCCGTCACCTCGGTGCGGAGCGAGACGGCCAGCAGGTCGTCGATATCGAACTCCCGTTGTTCGGCTGCGGTGTACCTCATCGTGCCCCTCCTCGCTCGCATGTTCGATATCGAAGAGGATACACGAAGTCGGGTAGATTGACAAGGGCGGGCAGGAGCCTTTGGAAGAAGGGGCGAACGGAGAGCTCACGCTAGTCGTCGACCAGCAACGCCCCGTAGGCCTGGATGATGGGGTCGTCGCGTAGCTTGTCCAGTGCGCCGACGGTCACCTGTCGTACGCGCTCGCGGGTCAGCCCGGCCTGCTGGCCGATCACGTCGAGCGTCAGCTTTTGTCCGCTGCCGAAGCCGAAGTGGGCGCGCACAAATTGCCGCTCGCGCTCAGTGAGCAGTCGCTCCATCGCCTCGCGCACGTCCGCCTGGAAGGCGCCCTCCAACGCGTGACCCTCGGGGTCGAAGCGCGTGTCAGGGAGCAGTTCGCCGACCTCGCTGCCATCCGCATCGAAACCAACCCGAACATTAAGCGAGCCAGCGTCCTGGAGATCGGCGGTTACTGAAACCATCTTCGCCCGTGACCAGCCGAGGGCGTCACCGAGCTCCTCTGGTGTGGGCTCGCGGCCGAGCTGCTGGGTCAATTGCGAGGAGATCCGCCGCTTCGTCGCGAGGCGCTCGTGGAGGTGGATGGGCAGGGTGATCAGCCGCCCCTCGTCCATGATACCGCGGGTGATCGCCTGACGGATCCACCAGGTCGCATAGGTCGAGAGCTTGTTCGCCTTGCGTGGGTCGAACTTGTCGATGGCCTGGAGCAGGCCGATCGTCCCGAAGCCGATCAGGTCCTCCAGGCTGAGGTGCTCGCCGGCGACGCGCTGGTAGCGCCGGGCGAGGTTGACCACCAGCCGAAGGTTGTGACGGGCCAGGGTGGCCCGCGCCTCCTCGCCCGCGGTGACCTGACGGTGAAGGGCCAGGTCGGCTTCCGCGTCACATGAACTCTAATTCGGGGTTGTAGAACTTGACAATAACCAATCATTGCAGCATCCTCCTGGTTGCTCAACCACGAAAGGAGGTACCACAATGACCGGTCGAACCGATTTTATCACAGCCTCGTGCTGGGAGGACGTGTGGACCATCTGGTATGTCCTGGTTGATGACGCCTATCAAGCCCTTGAGCGACACTATGGTCGCTGGCGGCGCAGCGGTCCGCCACCGGTCTTTTCGGACAGCGAGGTGATTGCCGTCGCCTTGATTATCGACACCTGGTTTCACGGTCACGAAGCACTCGGGTTGGCCTTTTTGCGCCAGTATCATCCGACACTCTTTCCCCACCTGCCACCTGATGGCTGGTTCAACGCCCGACGTACTCGTTTGGGACCACTCAGCGACCAGATACGCCGCTTGCTCACCCATCACTATGGTTTGATCGCTCCGGATGACCCTGACCGGCTGATCGATAGTGCACCTATTCCCGTGTGCACCTACACCCGTGCTGGCGAGAACCAGACAGTGACCGGCTCGGACTACTTCGGCGTGATGAAGTCGCGTGGTGCGAAGCTGTTTGGCTTGCGGCTCCATCTCACAACAACGACGGGTCAGGTGGTCGACGATTGGCTGCTCGCGCCAGCGGCGCCCCACGATAGTCAGGTGATGCCAGCCTTCTTTGAAGGCCGGGGCGAGTGTGTGGTGCTTGGCGATGGTGCGTTTCACAACCCGGTTGCCGAGCCGGTGCTGCAGGCGCACGAGGTAGTGGTCTTTGCGCCACCGCGTCGCGATAACCGCAGCCGACCATCTTGGCCTGCTCCAGTGCGTCGCTTGCTCGGGCGGGTGCGCCGGCAGATCGAGACAGCCTTGAGCGTCCTGACCACCGTCTTCGACATCGAGCGGCCGCGCTCTCGCTCGCTTGCTGGGCTGGTTTGCCGCATCAGTACGCGCTTGCTCGCCTACAACTTGTGCTTCATTACCGGGCCGCTCTTGGCCCAACTGTCCTCCGCCACAACCCCGAATTAGAGTATGTCTCGTAGAGCGTCATCGCGTATCCCTTTTCATATCATCTCCGGCCCGCATGCAGACGGTGTATGCTACGGCTAAGATAGCGGGAGTGTCGCACTCCCGCACGGGTCAATCAGGTGTATGGCCACCGACTATCGGCGGAGACGGCTACCAGCCGGCTGGGGGTATCGGTACGACAGATGGTATCTTCGCGCCGCTCTCAGCCTGACCTGGGGGGCGGTAGCGACGCCGCTCGCGTGGATGCGTGGACAAGGAAGGAGCGTATGGAGTTTACCCTTACACCGATCGGCGTGGTGCGAGCCGTGCGGCAGACGCCCGAGGATGATGACTGGGGCGGCAGCGAGGCGGCGATCGAGTTAGCGGAGGGCTTGCCCGACGATGCCCTCGCCGGGCTCAATGCCTTCTCGCACGCCGAGATCATCTTTGTCTTCGACCAGGTCGATCCGGCAAAGATTGTTACTGGCGCGCGGCACCCGCGCAACAACCCGGCCTGGCCGGCGGTGGGCATCTTCGCCCAGCGAGGCAAAAACCGCCCAAACCGCCTGGGCCTCACCACGGTACGCGTGCTCAGCGTGGAGGGGCGCGTGCTGCGGGTGGCTGAGCTCGACGCCATCGACGGCACGCCGGTGCTTGATATCAAGCCGGTGATGGCCGAGTTTCTGCCCCGCACGCCGCTCCGCCAGCCTGTCTGGTCCCACGAGCTGATGCGTGACTACTGGCGCTCCCCAAGCCGTGCCACACCCCCTGCTGAACCCCAGGCGCTCGCTGTACGGCCAGCGCAGCCCGGTGATGCGGCGTTTATTCGCGGCCTGAGCTCGCGCCTCGCCGCAGTGGGCGTCCCGCCCTGGCGGAACCCCGCGCAGGCGCAGGCGTTCCACGCCGGTGGGATGGACGCAGTCGCCGCGGCGGTCGGCACGGACGACGTGCTTGTCGTCGTGCGCAGTGATGAGCCCCTCGGGGTCATCCACCTCCAGGGCAGCGCGACTTCCTGACCGGGGCGCCCCAGGCGTACATCAACATCCTGGCGGTGGCAGCGACAGCCGAGGGCCAGGGGGTGGCCGACCGGCTGATGGCAGCGGCGGAAGAGTGGGCGCGGGCCCGCGGCTACGGCCACATCGCCCTGGACACCTTCGCCGTGAACAGGCGGGCACGACGCTTCTACCAGCGCCATGGCTATCAGGAGGAGGTTCAGAAGCTGGTGAAGCCGTTGGGGTGAGCTGCCTGCCTCGGCACCCCCCAACTGACCGGGTCGCGTCTCCTCCCATTGGCGCCCTCACGACGCGCCGACTGGCGCGGGTGGCGCGGCCACTGCCTGGGCTACCCTTGCTGCAGACGGCGCGGCGCATCGGGCCACGCCAGAGCTCTGTAGAAAGGACCTTCGATGGAACCCGCCTTCAGCATCCCCCCGCTCAACCTGGCCGTGCAGCTCGTCGGCGTCGGCGTCATGATCATCGGCCCCTTCGTCGCCGCCCTCGTTCTCACCCGCCGCCTGAGCGCGGGCTGGCGGCTCTTCTGGCTCGGCGCCCTGGTCTTCGTCGTCAGCCAACTCGTGCTGCGCCTGCCGCTCGTGGGGGCGCTCCAGGCTGTCATCGCCCCGCAGCTCGCCGGCTCGCCCGCCCTGAGCTTCGCCCTCGGTATGGGCCTCGCGTTCACCGCCGCCCTGTTCGAGACAGGTGGGCGCTGGGTGGGCTACCGCTTCCTGCTCCGCCGCGACCCCAAGACCTGGGATACCGGCGTGATGTTCGGCCTCGGTCACGGCGGGATCGAGTCGGCCCTGCTGATCGGCGGCCTCGCCATCGCCCAGCTGGCCGCCCTGCTCACCACCACCGAGGCGCAGCTGGCCGCGATGCCGGCCGTCCAGGCCGACGCCCTGCGCACCCTCGCCGCCGGGGTCGCCGATGTCCCGGCCTGGGTCGGCTTAAAGGGCGCCTACGAGCGGGTGATGGCCGTGGTCTTCCACGTGGCGATGTCGGTGCTGGTGCTCCAGAGCTTCGCCCGCGGCGAGGCGCGCTGGACCTGGTACGCCCTGGCGCTGCACACCATGATGGACTTCGTCACCCCGGTGCTGCTCCCGGCCCTGCTGCCGGCCGGCATCGTGCGCGAGGTGGCCCAGCAGGCGTTCCTGACCCTGATGGGCGGTGTGGCCCTCGGCATCATCGTCGCCCTCCGCCCCCGCCGCGCCCCGGCCGGAAACGGTGTGGCTCAGCGGGTAGGCGCGTAACGCCGGCCTCCGTGTCTTGCACTGCTCAGTGCTCCACTTCACAGGCGCAACCCACCGACGGTGGGTTGCGCCTGTCGAGCCTGGTACGACCCGAGCGTACGCGCCGAGTACCGTAGCTGGAAAGACGATGCTGATGCCCCTGGACCAACACAGCACCCCCTACGGGTGGCTACTCACCGACCCCGACGCCGAGGCCGGAGCGATCGAGACCCTGCCGCCCACACCTGGGCTCCAGCAGTGGACCCGGCGACAGATTGCCGAGGCCATAGGTACTCCGTTTCTCCCTGCGGCCAAGGTGTCGGTGACATCCGAATCGCTGCTGGATCTGGCCACACTGCTGCTGCCGGATGTGGCCAGCCGGCAGGCGGTGGTCAGGCTGAAGGACAAGCTCGCCTGCCGGCAGCTGCTGCTGCCGCTGTTCCCAGGGATCGTGGCGCAGACGGTGCCGCTCCACACGCTCCCAGCCTTTCCATTCGACCCAGGGCAGTCGTACGTGGTCAAGCCGGTCAAAGGCTGCTTTGGCAGCGGTGTCCGGGTGGTGACGCCAGGGGCGGATCTCCACGGGTTCGTGGCCGAGATCGCGGCCGAGGTGGAGCGCCACCGCGCCGTGCTGTCCGATGGTGTGCTCTCGGCGGACACGCTGATCGTCGAGCCCTACATCGAGGGGGAGGAGTACGCCGTTGATATGTTCTACGATGGGGTGGGCCGGCCAATCATCACCGGCATCTACCACCACCCCATGCCGCGTAACCCGGCATACCTGCACCTGCTCTACGCCACCAGCCGGGAGCTGTTCGCGCAGTTCTACGACCCTCTGGTGCGGTTTTTCACCGCCTTCAACCGGCTGCTCGGGGTGCGGTCGTTCCCGATCCACGCCGAGTTTCGGCTGCGGAACGGTGAGCTCGTCCCGATCGAGTTCAACCCGTTGCGCTTCGGCGGGATGGGTCTGGCCAACCTGGGCTACCACACCCTCGGGGTGAACGCCTACCGGCATTTCCTCGACGACACCTCGCCGGACTGGCAGCACATTTGGGAGACCGCCCCGCCGTCCGTCTACGCCTTCATCATCGCCTACAACGGACGCCGGGCGGAGCTGCAAACGCAGCGGCCCGACTGGCCGGCGCTGCAGCGGCGTTTCTCGCACATCCACCACGCGGTGCCCTTTGACTACCAGCGCCAGCTCGCGTTCGGCGTGCTCTATGTCGAGGAGCCCCGCGAGCGTGTCGCCGAGCTACTCCGGCTCGAGTTCGACGACTTCTTTGTGCCGATCACAGAGATGCATGGGCTGCCGGCCTGATCGGTCTACACATCCAGTTCGTCGGCCGAGGCCAGACCTGGCCGAAATTTCCGGGCGTGGTCTGGCCTCGTCATCCCTGGCCAAACGTCGCGGATGCAGCCACGCGTGAGCGGGCGGTGAGCACAATTGCTGAGCGGCAGACCCGCCAGATGGCGGGTCTGCCCGCGGGCGCCAGCCGGTATCGTTCTGGCACAACTACGCGATCTACGAGGAGGAACTCATGGCGCTATTAACCTGGTGGCGGGGTGATGCCCGCCCGACTTATCCTCGTCTCGCGGGGCTGAACGTGCGTCCCGCCGACGACGACGCCCTGCTTGCTGAGCTCGCCCGGCTGCCTCTGGCAGAGGTGCTGGCCCGCCGCACCGACGGGCACCAGCCCTACCTGGCCCTGCTCGACGGCGCCCCGGCGGCGTACGGGTGGGCGGCTCGTGTCCAGGCGCACGTCGGCGAGCTCGGGCGTACGCTGACCCTCGACCGCGCAAGCCGCTACCTCTGGGATTTCGCCACCCTCCCGGCGTGGCGCGGGCGGGGGATCTACCCGCGGATCCTCCAGGCCATCCTCGACGCGGAGACGGACGGGGAGTGGTTCTGGATTATCCACGCACCGGAGAACACCCCGTCAGCCCACGGCATCATCCGCGCCGGCTTCCGACCGGCCGGGGAGCTCTCGTTTCTGCCGGGCGGCGAGGTGGCCCTGGCTCCGATTGACGGGAGTCCTCGGGCTGCGGCGGGTGCTGCGCTGCTTGGCGTGCCGCTGCTCGCCGAGGACGCGGCCGAGGAGCTGTCGGCCTGCTGGCGCTGCGTGCTCGTGCCTTCCAAGGCCTGCGACGATACGCGTGCCCCGCTCCAACAGGAGTGCTCCTGCGCTGAAACAGGGGCAGGGGCAAGCGTAGGAGGGCGGCTGGCCGCGTGAGGGCGCACGTACCCACGCGCTAGCTGCCCTGGTCGTGCCTACCCCCTTTGTACACCACCGTGCGCGTTGGTCAGCACGAACGTGTCCTTTGGGACACTGCCGCCAGAGACAGGCCGGGCTATACTGGGAGACGATACGCACCTCACACCACCACTTGATAGCGCCGGCGTATTTCGCAAGCGCTCAGACTGTTGGAGGGACTTGTGGACGCGCAGCACCTCCCTTCTTCCTCTATGGATGCAGTCGCCTTCCCATCGCTCGCCGCCGCTTTCCGCCGCGAGAAGATCCTCACCTGTCTCATCTTTCAGGACGACCAGCTGCGCGTCGAGCACGCGCGCAGCCCCAAGCTCCGTAACCGCCTCCAGCGGCTGAACTCCTGCACAAAGAGCGTCATCTCGCTCCTCGTCGGCATCGCCCTGGCCGAGGGCCTCCTCCCCGATATCCAGGCCCCGCTCAGCGTCTACTTCTCCGACCTGCTCCAGACACAGAGCGACCCGCGCAAAGCTGACCTGACGCTCCGGCACCTGCTCACCATGACCGACGGGCTGGACTGGCCCGAGTTCGGGGAGTGGGACTGCTTCGCCCCGATGGCCTACGCCCGCAACATCCCGCGCTTCGTCCTCGAGCGGCCCATGGTTGCGGCACCCGGCACGGTGATGAACTACAACTCCGGCGCCTCCCACCTGCTCGCGGCGGTGCTCCACCAGGTGACCGGCGGCGCCACGCTCGACTTCGCCGAGCAGCGCCTGTTCAAGCCACTCGGGATCCGGGACTACCACTGGTATCTTGACGCCCAGGGGGTGCCCAAGGGCGCCGACGGGCTGCGGATCTCCACGGCGGATATGGCGAAGCTGGGCACGCTGATGCTGCACGATGGGTGCTGGGCGGGGCGGCAGGTCGTTCCCGAGGCGTGGGTGCGCGAGGCGACGACGCCGTACATGCTCACCTACGAGGCCATCGGCGCCTACGGCTACCACTGGTGGGTCGGCTCGCTCAGTGGGGCCGACCCGCGGGACACCGCGGCCGACGACCGTTTCGCCTTCGCGCTGGGCTACGGCGGCCAGGTGATCGCGGTGCTCCCCACCCACCGCACGGTGGTAGTCATCACCAGCGAGCTTTACCAGAACTCGCTGCGGCCGCTGGAGATCCTGCGTACGCTGATTGTGCCCGGCCTCAGCCGTGATCTTGCGTAGCAGGCACTACCCGTTGGCGCTACCCGAGGCGACGAATCTCCGCGACGTAGTGCATGCTGCCGCCGCTGAGCCGGGCAACGCTGGCGTCGGCGGGCAACGGTGGTAGTCCCCCGATCGGGCGGCGAGCAACGGCGAACCGCTCGGGCGGGAGCAGCGCCTCGAAGAACGGCAGACCCGGGGTGTAGAGGAACTGGCCGCCGGGTCGCAGGGCGGCGAGGATCGCAAGGTAGCGGCGCGCGTACGCCTCGTGCAGGGGATGCCCGCTGAGATGGTGGTGGAGAAAGTGGTGCGAGAAAGCCATGTGCGACACCACCGTTCCCCAGCACCCCCGGCCGAGCGGGGCGAGGAGCCAATCACCACGGATGAGGAACGGCACCCCTGCTGGCGCGAACGCATCGAGACCGAACGCCTCGACCCCCTCCCGGCGCAGCTGGCGCACCAGGCCCGCCCCTTCGCCGCACCCCAGGTCAAGCAGCGGCGGCAGCACTCGCCCGTCATCAAGCCCGAGTAGCGCACGCTGCAGCGCCGGCCCGTACTCGTGACAGATCGGGCCATCGCGCGTCCCATCGAGGCCAAGACCGGCCACAAAGCGACGGAGGGCGACCCGATGCCGGGCGAGCAACGCCCGCAGAGGGTGCGACAGCGGCTGGCCGGGGTCCTCCTGGAGCGCCGCGTGGAGGGCTTGCAGCAGGTCATGGTAGAGCGTGGCCAGGGCGCGGCGCTCCGCTCGCCAAGTGTGAGAAATTGATTGTTGCGCTTGAGAAAGCGCCGCGTGTGAAAGCTCATCAGGGCGATAAAGGGGTGACGCTCGGGCGCCGCCGCTGATTCGCGCAGCCAGTTGGCGATAAACGCGGCTGCCTCCGTCCGCTCAGCGTTGAGCGCGGCGAGCAGGGGCGCGGGGAGGTCGAAGAACGCCTCCTCGTCGGCGTAGAGATCGCGGGCGGAGGTGGCGACGAAACGCTGAGCGCGCTGCTCAGCCGCCCCGAGCAGCGTCGTAGCCAGCGAGGATGCCTGCCCCATCATGACCACCCCCGCTCGGCCTGGCGCTCGAGGCTGTCCAGCAGCGTGTTCCAGGTCTTCAGGCGTTCCGCGTCACCGCCCGTGTCCGGGTGGTGGAGCCGGGCCATGGCCTTGCGCAGAGCGGCGCACTCGGCCGGCGTGAGCGTGAGTCCGCCAGTGCTAATGTTTATTGCGCCCTGTTGGGCGGCCCACTGGTCGCGCCAGCGCTCACGCTCGCGCTCCAGCCGCTCACAGCGCGCATTCGCTTGCACAAGGTTCTGCACCGTCATCTGGTAGGCGTAGGCCAGGGTCTGGTGGCGCTCCTGGGCGCGGGCCAGAGCCAGCCGAAGCGCTCGGATGGTTCGCTGCGGCTCTGCCGCTGCTGGCTGAGTGGTGACTGGCGAGGATCGCTCGCTGCCCCTGGTCTTCCGCACCCGCGATGGTCCTGTGCTCATCACACCCCTCCTTGCTGTGGCTGCGGACGGTCGTCGCTCCGCAGGATACCTCTCGCAGGTCTGTGCGGCAGTGACCGGCGGGACACTCTCGCGTCCTGTTCCTTGCGCCGTCGTTACGCCGTTCGTACACCGCGGGCAACTTGTGACAGGTGCGTCGCGTCAGCATGCAAAGCGGGCCGCGCTGCTGAGCAGCGCGGCCCGGGGCAGAGGGTGGGGTCAGGCGAGGAGGCCGGCCGCGCGGGCGAGGGCGACGGCCTGGGTGCGGTTGGCGGCGTCGAGCTTGCCGAGGATGTTGGTGACGTGCTTCTTCGCCGTGCGCTCGGTGATGAACAGCCGGTCGGCGATCTGCTGGTTGGTGGCGCCGGCGGCGAGCAGGGCGAGCACCTCCCGCTCACGCTCGCTAAGTGGCTCCACCAGAGCAATGGCGGGCTCACTGGCGCGCGGCGGCACGGAGGGAACGGGCGTGGCCCTCGTCTGCTCCTGTGCACCCGTGAGCAAGCGCTCAAGCAAGGCCTGCTGTGCGCTGCCTCGCTGGGCGATCGATACTCGTTGCGCCTCCAGCAGTGGGCGCAGCTGGCCGCTGAGGTCGCGGAAGGGCCGCACGACCTCCTCGGCCGCGGCCTGGGCGAGCGCCTCTTCCAGCTCCTGTGCGGCGTCCGCCTCCCGCCCTGACCGGTGGAGCGCCAGCACGCGCACGAGCGGGCCGAGGAGCGCCACGGGCGTACCACAGAGCGCCGCGACCCGGAGCTCCTGATCAAGCAGGGTGAGGGCGTCCTCTGGCCGCCCCTGACGTACCCGAAGCAGGGCCAGTGCCAGGCGCGTCGCGTCGTGGGTGCGGACGCCGGCGGGGGCATCGAAATCCGCGCCCTCCAGCAGCGCTGCGGCCCTGGCGATGTCGCCAGCGCGGAGGGCGAGCCACGCGCGCTGGGCGCGCAGCTGTTGCCCCAGGGCCGCGGCCCCCGTGGCCTGGCCCTCGCGCTCGATCCGGGCGAGCAACCGCTCCACGCCGGCCCCGTCGCCCCGGGCCTGGGCCACGCCCAGCTGCACGTGCAGCGCCCGCAGCAGGGCGTCCTTCAGCACCCCGTGTGGGAGCAGGGCCAGCGCGGTGTCGGCATAGCCCTGCGCGTCGTCCAGCCCGTCGCGTAGCAGCGCCACCTCGGCCAGCACGACGTGGCAGAAGGCGTTCATCGGAAGCTGGCCCAGCCCGCGCTCGCCCGCCCGCGCCAGCGTGTCGTGGCAGATCGCCTTTGCCTGGCCGAGCCGGCCGTCGTGGACGAGCATCCAGGCCTCGGTGGAGCGAGCGAGGGCCAGCAGCGAGGCGTTCGCCGAGCGCTCGGCGTGCGCGATGGCTGCGGCGATGTGCGCCCGCGCCGCCGCGAGGTCGCCCGCGGCCCAGGCGGCCTGCGTGGCGTTGACGCCGACGATGGCGCGCCAGAAGGCGTCGTCGGGGCGCAGCAGCGTGAGCGCCCGGGAGCTCAGCGCGTAGCTCTCGGCGCCGTCGCCCCAGATCCGGGCGAGCCACCCCTTGAGCGCCAGCAGTTCGCCCCAGCGTGGGCTATCGGGCGGCTCTGAAAGCTCCATCACCCGCTCTGCCTGCGAGACGGCCCGCCCGAGGGCGTTGAGGTCCGGCAGCATCAGGGCGACCCAGGCCCGCCAGAGTAGCAGCGCCGGCCGATCGTCGGACACGCTCGCGGGCAGCGCCTCCAGCCAGCGCTGGAGCGTGGCGGTTTCGCCGCGCTCCCAGGCGAGTGCCGCCGATGTCTCCACGAGGTCGGCGGCCAGGGCGTGCTCGCCGGCGGCCAGGGCGTGATCGATCGCCTCGTCGCCGAACCCCTGGCCGGCGAGCCAGCGGGCGGCGCGGCGGTGGAGCTCGGGCAGCTGCTCGGGGGCGGTACGCTGGAGCCGCTGGCGCAGTGCGGCGCCGAAGAGATGGTGGTAGCGGTACCAGGAGCGCTCGGCGTCGAGGGGGATGAGAAACAGGTTCTGCTGCTCCAGGTCGTCAAGGAGCAGCCGGCTCCACGGCTCGCCGACAGGCTGGGCCACACCGAGCAGCGCGTCGCAGAGCGCCGGGCTCATCCGATCGAGCACTGCCGTCTGCATCAGGAAGCGCTGGATGTGCCCCGGCTGGTGGGCGAAGACCTCCTCGATGAGATAGTCGAGGGCAGTGCGGTGGCTGGCGGCGAACTGGGCGATAAAGGCCTGCGGGTCGCGCTGGCCGCGCAGCGAGAGGGCGGCAAGGTGCAGGCCGGCGACCCAGCCCTCGGTGCGCGCCTCCAGGGCGGCCGTCTGCTCGGGGGCGACGGCGAGGCCCATCAGGTCGCGGAGGAAGGCGTGGGCCTCGTCAGCCGTGAAGCGCAGCTGCTCGGCGCGCAGCTCGACGAGCTGGTCGCGGGCGCGCCAGCGGCTCAGGGGCAGCGGCGGGTCGGCCCGGGTGATGATCACAACGTGGACGTGGGCGGGCAGGTGGTCGATGGCGTAGGCGAGGCTGCGGTGGATCTCGGGCTGGGTGATCTGGTGGTAGTCGTCGAGGACGAGGACGAGCGGCGCCTCGTCGTGCTGGAGCCGGTTGAGCAGCGCGGCGATCACCGTCTCGGTCACACCCGGCTGAGGGCCGTGGAGCAGCGCTACCGCCTCGTCGCCCACGCCCGGGACGGCGCGCTCGAGGGCAGCGAGGAGGTAGCTCCAGAAGCGCGCCGGATCGTTGTCGCCCGCGTCGAGCGCGAGCCAGGCGGCGCGCACCTGAGCCGGGAGCACCTGGAGCCACTGGCCGACCAGTGTGGACTTGCCGAAGCCGGCGCCGGCGGCGACGAGCGCGACCGGCTGCTCCAGAACGTCGTCGAGCAGCCCGAGCAGCCGGTCGCGCGGCAGGAGGGCGCGCCGCTGCGGCGGCGGCGTGACCTTGGTGAGCAGCAGTGGGCCCGATGCAGGTGTTGACACGGGTCAGGCCTCGTATGAGCAAGGCGGCGGCGCGGCTATTGTAGCATCACGCACCAGAGCCCGACGAATTACGTTAGACAGGGGGCGACATGCTGGACGCCTCCATGAGCCTCGCCAGTCACGAAGCCTCGGTGGGGAGGTCGCCGGCTGGCTGCATCACCGGGTTGACGGCGATCAGGTCGACGCCGAGATCTCGAATACGTGTGATCAGCCCGTGGAGCGCGGCCTGGTCGCGCACGTCGCCGGTCAGCCGGCTTGTGCCATCGCCATCGTGCTCGATAGACAGCCCGTCCAGCCAGTCGGACCACTGGGGGTCGAGGTGGCCGCGGACGCGAAAAAGATAGCGCATAGAGGGCTCCTGTTGCAAAGGGCCGGTGGGTTTAGCCTGGACGCCTCGGTTGCGTGGCGACAGCGAGCGACAAGATGGCCGCCAACGGCCGTCACCGTGATTGCGCCGCCCACCAGTACGCGCACAAAGCGTGGGATTCGCCGCATCGTCGCCTCCACGTCCAACCGTCTTGCTTCCTTCAAACCGTAGTCGTCATAGACCAGATGATACGCCCCGCTCCGCGCTGCAACAGTGTCCCGAGGGGCACTCATAGCCTGGAGGGCGTGGTCTAACACTACGCCTTTCGTACACCAGCCTTTGCGGCAAACGTCGGTGTCGGAGGTGGTCTCCTGAACACTGCTGATGGCTGGTCAATTCGCTATGCTCGGCGCAGGGCCATACGCAGAAGGAGGATCACCATGGACCTGCAGACGATGAAACACGATCTTGCCCACCGGAGTCGTCGGGGGCTGCCGAACATCCTGGCCGGGGTGGGCCTCTGGTCCGCCTTCGGGGCGCTGGGGCTGCTGCTGCCGGACACGCCGCAGCGGGCGCTGATCTACCTCTTCGGGACGGGGCTGCTGCTGCCGCTGGGCCTGCTGCTCGCCGCGCTGCTACGCGTCGACCTGTTCGCGAAAGGCAACCCGCTGGCACAGCTCGGCGGCTACCTCGGCGGGCTCCAGATCCTCTTCATCCCCTTGATGGTCGGGGCCTACCTCGCGACGCCCCAGTTCGTACCCTGGTACCTGGGCGTGCTGCTCGGCGCCCACTTCCTGCCCTTCGCCTGGCTCTACGAGAGCCGCGCCTACCTAGTTGGCGCGCTCGGCACCTCGGGGGCCGCCGCCCTCACCGGCTGGCTCGCCCCGACGCTGACCTTTGTGGCCACCCCCTTCGCGGTGGCCGGCGTGCTGCTCGTCACGGCGCTGCTGCTCTGGCGCGAGACAGCCGCCGACCACGCGGCTGCTGCGCCCTTCCAACTCCATGGCGCCGAAAACGCGCCCCGCTAAAGCATCCTGCTACGGAGCAATGAGATGAATACCACAGTGACTACGGTCGCTCCGTCCAGCGGTACGCGAAGCCGGCCGGGGATGGTGCTTCCGCTTGCGCTCCTGTCCTTGCCGAGCTTCCTCGGGCTGGCCGGCTACCTGGTTGCCACGCAGGTTATCCGGCTCACGGGCGCTGTCGGGGGCCCGGGCGATTGGGCAAACCTCTGGACCACGCTTGCTGTCTACCCGCCGGGTCTCCTCGCCGTCTGGCTGCTCGCCCGGCGTGACGGCCGCTCCGTGATCCCGATGTTCGGTTTCCGCGGTGATAAGCTGGCGAAGGACGTGGCGCTTGGCCTTGCCATTGCCGTGCTCGGGTTCGTCCTGAGCGCCGTGGTGGGCCTCGGGATGAATGCCGTGGTCTACACAGCCGAGCAGCGCGCAGCGTTTATGGAGGCGATGCGGGCGGGCGAGCCGCTGGGCGCCGCCGTCGTACTGCCCCTCTGGTACGGGGTGTTTAGCCTGCTCGTCCAGCCGCTGGCAGCGGGCGTCACCGAGGAGCTCCTGTACCGCGGCGCCGCCCTGCAGACGCTCCGGTTACGGCTTGGCGCGGCGGGGGCGGTGCTGCTCTCGGCGCTGGCCTTCGGGATGCAGCACTGGGCGTTCACGCCGCTGGACTGGCAGTTCGGCCTGACCCGGGCGGTGAGCCTCGGCGTCGTAGGCGCGGTCTTCGGAGTAATCGCGCTGCGGCAGGGGCGCCTCCTGCCCTTGATCATCGGCCACACGCTCTGGAATCTGCTGCTGATCGGGCTGCCTGCGCTAATCGCCACCTTGCCGGCGTAGCGCTGTCTCGCCTAGCGACCCCATCCTCTGCTGGACCTCCGCGGCTCACCCGCTGTTCGGCGCCCGGCTTCGGCTGGCTCCTAAATGCATCGAGCGCCCGGCCCTCCCATGGCTTCAGGGGGCCGGGCGCATTGGCGCGTGCTCCCGCCGCTCAAGCCTTCGCAAAGCCGCCGCAGCGCCTGGCTCGGCTTGAAACCTGGTTGGAGAGCCGTCATACTGAGCCGGTTCCGCAGGTAACCCCACCACATCGCGACCTGGCGGGTCTCGCCGGGTCCGCCTCGCCGTACAGCGGGGCCGCCGGCGCCCTACTGCATCTCAGCCCATCCCAACAGTGATCGTACACGTCTTCCCTTAGCTCGTGCGGCTCACCCTTGGATCTTAGCCGGGCGGTGCGCGCCCCCCGTCCTTGATGTGAGGACTGCCGCCTGATAGCGGCAGCTCGCCCCCTAATTTGGAGCGAGCGATCGGAGATCCGGTTCCCAGCCGCACAACCAGCAAGCAGTAGCGCCCTGTACGGCAAATGCCTGTTCGCCACTGTGTGGAGACGGCCGAGCATGGCTTACGCCCGCCGGAGTGCCTCCGGCGGGCGCTGAGACTTTACCTTTACCCCGAACAAGGTCAATCGCCCGAGCAGCTGCCTCCAAGGTCGATCGAGACCGCCTGCGTGTTGTACTTCTGGGGACGGCCGAGCGAGAGCATCCAGCGGTCGTAGGTGGCGTGGTCGAGCCAGAGTGCCTCCGTGTAGCCAGCCTCAACCGCAGCGTGGGCCAGCTCGTAGGCGCGCTGGTACTCTGCGGGGCAGGTGCCGTGCTGCATCACCAATGCGGCGTGGTACTGGGCCTCCGGCACAGTGAGCAGCCCCTGGGCGTCGAGCTCCTTGACGCGGGCAAGGCGGGCATCGTCGCGGCTCCCGTCGAGCACGAAGAGCCAGCCGGCGCGGTCGGCCTGGTCGAGCCGCTCCAGAGTGCGCAGCTCCTCGATCAGCGGTAGGGGCTCGGCGGGGATGGGCGGCTGCCAGCGGGCGACGGCGCTGCCCAGGATCAGGGGCGCCAGGGCGAGGAGCGGCAGGTAGCCCGCGAGCAGCAACGCGGGCAGGCCGCGCCGCCCGAGCAGGCGCAGCAGCCCGAGGCCGGCGCCGAAGAGGACGAGCAGCGCCAGGCTCGCGAGCAGCGCCACGCCGCTGATGACAAAGTCGACGGAGGGGACGAGGGCGCCTGCAAGGGCCGCGCCGGCGGCGAGCGCCGGGGCGAGCCAGCGAAGCCGCCCGCGCAGCAGCAGCCACGTGCTGGTCACACCCCAGAGGCCGAGCAGGGCGATCAGGAGGTAGCCCCAGCGCGGGAAGAGTGCGGGCAGCAGGCCGCGCGTGGCGAACCAGGAGCCGATGATGGCGGCGAGGAAGCCCCCGGCGATGAGCAGCAGGGCCCGACCAATGGGGCGTGGGCGGTCGGCGGGCGCTGTCAGAAGCAGGCGCTCCAGGGTCTCGTTGGTGGTCATAGATACTCGCTTTCGTGGCGGGGGCCGTGCTCACAGTGAGCGCGGCGCGTGGCCGGTACGGTGAGCATAGCCCGGCGGGGGGGGTGTGGGAGTGTCCCGTCGGGCACTCGCGTCGCGCTGCCCGAGCTACGCCCTTGGTACACCTGTGGCTCCTATCTGTCCCTGCCGAAGTGCCCCTCCGCACACTGTCGCGCCGGGGCCCGCTCGCTATCCTGCGGCTGTCGGCCCTCTGCGATAGCGAAGGAGCGAGCCCACAATGTCCTACCTGATAGATGCCCCACCCGCCATCGAGGCAGTCGCCCTCCAGAAGCGCTACGGCGACACGCTCGCTGTGGCGGGGGTGGATCTCGCGGTCTACCCCAGGGAAATCGTGGGCTTCCTCGGCCCCAACGGCGCGGGCAAGACCACGACGATCAAGATGCTGATCGGCCTGCTGCGTCCCACCGCCGGGGCCGCCCGCATTGGCGGCCACGACATCCAACGCGAGCCGCTGCGGGCCAAGGCGCTGCTCGGTTACGTGCCCGACCAGCCCGCGCTGCCGGAGAAGCTCACCGGTCGTGAGTTCCTCGACTTTGTCGCCGGCCTCTACCAGCTCGACCGCGGCGTGGCACGGCAGCGCGGCGAGGAGCTGCTGCGGCTGTTCGGCCTCCACGAGCGCGCCGACGAGCTCGTCGGCGGCTTCTCGCACGGCATGCGACAGAAGGTCGCCCTGGCCGGCGCGCTGCTCCACCGCCCGCGAGCCTTCTTTCTTGACGAGCCCACCGTCGGCCTCGACCCCCGCAGCGCCCGGCTGATCAAGGAGCTGCTGCGCGCCGAGGCCGCCCGCGGCACCGCCGTGCTGCTCACCACCCACATCCTGGAGATCGCGGAGCGGCTGTGCGACCGGGTAGCGATCATCAGCGGCGGCCGGATCATCGCCGCCGGTACCCTCGACGAGCTGCGGGCCGGCCAGGCGGGCGTGAGCCTGGAGGAGATCTTTCTCCAGCTCACCGGCGGCGAGACCGAGCGCGAGCTGCTGGAGGCGCTGGCATGACCACATACCTTCAGACAGTGCCCGGCTCGCCTGCACGTCCGCTCTCGACCCTCGGGGCGGTGCGGGTCATCCTGGGGGCGCAGCTCGCCGCGGCCCGCAACGCCCACCTGCGCTCGCGCCACCAGCAGATCATCGCGGTCATTCTCGGTCTGCTGCTGCTGGCCGTGGCCGGCGGCGCCTACTGGCTGATGGAAAGAACCACGAGCTATCTGAACGGCCCGGCCTTCGCCCGGCTGCTCGCCGAGGCCGCCGCCCGACAGCCTTCGGCCGGGCTACCCGCCGACATCGCCCCCTTTGTGCAGGCCGTCCCGGCGGCCCTGCTGCTGGCCCTACTCACGCTGCTGACCCTGAGCAGCTTCAGCACAGTGCTCTCGGCGCTGTTCCTCTCGGGCGACCTCGACACGCTCGTTGTGGCGCCCGTGCCGATGCGGGCGGTCTTCATCGTCACCTTCTTCGGCAGCCTGCGGCACGCCTACCTGCTCATGCTCGTGCTGCTCCTGCCGGCGCTCGTGGGCTACGGGCAGGGGATGGGCGTTGGGCCGGCGTTCTTTGTGGCCGTCGGTCCGGCCCTGCTGCTGTTCCCGCTGCTGCCGGCGGGGCTGGCGGCCGCGCTGGTGCTCGCGGTGGTACGGGTAATCCCGGCCCGACGCGCCCGCGACATCGTCGCCGCCCTCGGCGGGCTGGTCGGCGTCCTGGGCTATGTGGTGGGGCAGCTGGTGCGGCCCGCTGCGCAGGTGGCTGCGCCCGTTCAGAGCTTCTCCGCGCTGACGGCCCTCAACCACCCGCTGCTGCCCTCCACCTGGGCGGCCCGGGCGCTGCTCGCGGCGGGCGCGGGTGACTGGACCGCCCTGCTGGGCTATGGGGGCCTCTTCGCCGGGCTGGCGCTCCTGGTCTTCGGCGGCTGCCTGCTGCTCGCCGAGCGGCTCTACTACGCCGGCTGGGCGAACCTCGCGGCACAGGGCGGGCGGGTGCGGAGCCGCCGGGCGGCCGAACGCTCCCAGCGCAGCGAGAGTTGGCCCTCGCTGCTCCCACCGCAGATCTGGGCGGTGCTCCGCAAGGACCTGCGGGTCTTCCCGCGCGACCTGCGCAACCTCCAGCACCTGATCTTCCCGCTGGTGATGTGCGCCTTCTGGACGGTTCAGATGCTCGCAGACCCTTCTGAGGGAGCGGCCACGCCAACCCTCGTTCGCACAGGCGCCCCGCTGCTGATCAGCCTGTACCTGTGCGGGATGCTGTCGTTCGCCCTGGGCGGGGCGGGCATCGGCCGCGAGGGGCCGGGGCTCTGGATGCTGCGGACTGCCCCGCTGAGCCCGCTGCAGCTGCTCCAGGCCAAGTGGCTGCTCGCCTACCTGCCGTTCCCGCTGCTCGGCCCTGTCAGCGTCGTGGGTCTCAGCCTGCTGCGGGGTGACGGGCTGGCGCCCGCTCTCGGCGACGCGGCCCTACTGCTGAGCGCGGCGGTGGGGATCACCGCCCTGTTCACCGCCTCGGGCGCAGCTTTTGTGCGACTTGGGGGCGGGCCGGCTGACAACCGCGTGTCGCCCCTGGCGGGCCTGCTCACCCTGCTGTGCGCCCTGCTCTATGGGGGCCTTGTCATGGCCTGCGTGCGGGGCCTGCCAGCGTTTGCGACCTACCTGCCGCAGTTCACCGTCGCGCTGCACCTGGCGGGGTGGCTCCTGCACGGGGCCATCACCGCGCTGGTCTGCTGGGCGGCTCTCGCCTTCGGGGCGCGGCGTCTGTCCCAACGCGAGCTTTGAGCAAAGGAAAACCGTATGCATAGCTCGGATATCCGTCCCACCCCGCGCCCCGCGGGCCGCCCGCTCCGGCTGGTGGCGCTCGCGGTCGCCGGCCTGGTCGCCATCCTGTTCCTCGGTTCAAGCCTCGGGGGCATCTGGGGTGAGCTCGCGGCCGGCGGCGTGACCGTGGCGCCCTTCGCCGCCCTCGCCGCCCTGGCCTACGCCGGGGCCGAGCGCCGTGCCGGCCGCGCCCTGACGGTCGGTCTGCTGGTCGCCCTCGCCGTAAGTTACGCCCTCGTCGGGCTCGCCCTCGTCGTGATGGCCGTTGTGGATCACACCGCCCTCGACCCGCAGGACTTCCCAACAAGCTTCGTCCCCGGCGGGGGTGCGACGCTCGGGCTCGTCGCGGGCGCCCTCAGCCTTGCCCTGGTGGGTGGCATGCTCGGCTTCGTGCCGGCGGTGCGCCGCGCTCTGGCCCGCGCGCAGCCGTTCGACCCGGACTCCTTCGTCCACACGGTGGCCCTGGTGGCCGTGCTCGCGTTCACGCTGGTCGGCTTCGCCCCGCTGCTCACCACCGGCGAGGCGCCCATCCTCGCCGCGATGCGCGCTGCGGAGGCTGGCGGCACGGCCCTGTTCGACCCCGCGGCCGCCGAGACGCTGCTGAACGCCGATCTGCTCGGCCTGGTCTGGACGGTGCCCTGTACGTTCATCGCCGTCGGCCTGGGCCAGCACCGGAACTGGCGGGAGGCCGCCGCCCGCCTCGGCCTCGCCCGGCCGACCTGGGGGCAGCTCACCCTGGGCATGTTGATCGCCGCCGGGTTGGTGGGCGGAGTGCAGCTGCTCAGCCTCGGCATCGACGCCGTGTGGGGCGCCGCGGGCTGGCCGCGCACCGATGGCGCCCTCGTCGAGCGCATGTTCGGCATCCAGGAGCTGACGCTCGGCGGAGCGCTGGCCTTCGCCCTGGCGGCGGGCGTGGGCGAGGAGCTGGCGGTGCGCGGAGTGCTCCAGCCGCGGCTCGGGCTGCTGCTCTCGAACCTGTTCTTCACCGCCCTGCACGCCTTCCAGTACCAGTGGGACTCGCTGCTCGTGGTCTTCCTGCTCGGCACCGTGCTGGGTCTCATCCGCCGACGGACGAACACCACGCTCAGCATCATTGTGCACTTCGGCTACGACCTGCTGCTCGTGCTGCTCGTGCTCGCGGGGTGGTAGCGGCGACGACGCGCGGCGGCGCCGTGCCGCCGCGTAGCTGTATCTGACCGACCAAGAAAGACGGATACCATGTCGACACGACAACGGCCTTTGCTCGCACTGCTGCTCCTGGGGAGCGGCGTAATCGCACTGCTCGTCGGGCTCGTCGCAACCGGGCGCCTGGGCTTCAATGCGCTACCGTCAGCCTATAATGACAGCCCCTCCCCCGCGGTGACCGTCAGCCCGCCGGGCGACTACAGCCGCGAGATCGAGAACATGGCCGCGTTCACGCGCCTGCTCGCCTATGTGCGCTACTTCCACCCCAGCGACGCGGTCGCCGGCACGGACTGGGACGCCTTCGCCGCGTCTCAGATCACTGCGGTGGAGGCTGCGCCGGACGCCGCGGCCCTGGCCGGGCAGCTCGGCGCGCTGTTCGGCCCCTACGCCCCGACGCTTCAGGTGTACCCGGCCGACGCGCGCCCGGCCCCGCCGGCTGCGCTCCAGCCTCCGGCCGACACCGACGGCGTTGCCCTGACGATGTGGGTGCACGTGCCGATGCGCGACACGGAGCATAGCTCGCCCAACCTGCGGCCCGGCGAGCGCATTCGCATCCCGCTCACTGGCGGGCGCGCCCCCGCGACGGTCGACTACGCGGTGCCGCACTACTTCCCGGCCCCGGTCTCCCTGCCCGTACCCGACCCGGGTGCGCCCATCGAGGTCGACCTCGGCGGCGGGGTGCGCGCCCTGCTGCCCCTGGCCCTGTATGCTGATGAGGCGGGCACGCTGCCCCGCGCCGAGCTCCCTGCCGCGCCGGCACCCGCCGACGCTCGTGCCGAGCGTCTCGCCACCGTCGCCGCGACCTGGGGCGCCTTCCGCCACCTGTGGGCCTACGGCGAGGGCATGGAGCTGAACTGGGACGACGTGCTGCGCGAAGCCCTCGCGGCGGCCGACACGGACGCCGACGGTGCGGCCTTCCTCCGCACCCTGCGCCGCCTGACGGCCCGCTTCGGCGATGGCCACACCGTCACCACGCATCCCGACCACGACCCCCGGCGGGGCTATGTGCTGCCCTTCACCTGGGATATCATCGAGGGCCGCCTCGCGGTGACGACCGCGCTGCCCGCGAGCCCGCTACGCCCCGGCGACGTGGTGATCTCCATCGAGGGCCGGCCGGCGGAGTCGGTCCTGGCTGCCGCGCTAGCGGAGCAGCCCGGCTTCGCCCAGTTCGGCACCTACAGCGCCCTGCGCGAGCTCGCTAGCAGCCCGACGGCCCGCAGCCTCGCCCTCACGGTACAGCCGCACGACGGGTTGCCGGCCCGCGAGCTCTCCGTCGACTACATCCCCGCCGATGAGGTCGGCGAGGCGCTGCCCCACCGTGAGCCTCGGCCTGACACGGTCGCCACGCTTGACGGCGGCGTGCAGTACGTCGACCTGACGCGGCTCACCGAGGAGGAACTCCCGGCGACGGTGGAACGGCTGCGTGAGGCTGACGGCATCATCTTCGACATGCGGGGCTACCCGACAAGCCAGGCGCCATTCCACCTGCTCGCCCATCTCGCCGAGGCCCCCCTGGCCGGCGCGCCCTTCCTGGTCCCGGTGGTCACCCGCCCCGACGGGCAGGAGCTGCACTTTGTGCAGGTGACGAGCAGCTGGCCCCAGCCCGCGGAGCCCCGGCTGACGCCCAATCGGGCCTTTCTGCTCAACGGCAACGGCGTGCTGAGCTTCGCCGAGACCATCCTCGGCCTTGTCGAGGGGAACGGGCTGGGTGCGCTCGTGGGCGAGCCGAGCGCCGGTGCGAACGGGAACATGCTCGACTTGCCGCTGCCCGGGGACTACCGCACAAGCTGGACCGGCCTGCGGGTTCTGCGGCACGACGGCTCGCCGCTCTTCCGCGTGGGGGTGCAGCCCACCCACCCGGTCACGCGCACGCTGGGGGGAGTGGCGGCCGGGCGCGACGAGCTGCTGGAAACGGCGCTCGCACTCGTCCTGAGCGGAGAGGCCGTGCACACCGAGCCCCTGCAGCCCGCGCCGACCATCGCGCCCGCAAACTCGCAGCCGGCCGCGGGAGCGCCGGTGGCCGTGGAGGCGCTCGCGCTCGTTACCTACCGCGATCCCGCCGGGCGCTTCGCCGCCCGTGTGCCGGAGGGCTGGGCCGAGGGGACGCCCGGCACGTTCAGCAGCTCCGAGCAGGGGACGCTGGCGGCGCTGAGCTTTGAAGTGACCCCAGCGGCTGAGCTGGCGGCAAACATTCCCGCCGACGCCGGGCAGGAGACCCTGGAGGTGGCGGGCCAGCAATGGACCCTCTTCACCTACCCGCTCGCCATCAATGGGTCGCAGTTCCTCGTCCAGGCGGCCGTGCTGACGGAGGATGAGACAGCCTTCATGGTGGCGCTGATCTCGACCGAGGCCGAGCGGGACTCGCTGCGCGATGGGCTGCTCCTCCCCGTCCTTGAGGCGCACGAGCGGCTGTGAGGTTAGGAGGGGTTGACGCTCGTTCGGGTCGAATGTTCGTGCGGGCGAGGGCGATCTGCGCCCTCGCCTGTTCCCTATCGCCGTCACTGGCCGCTAAGCTGTACTGGAGGCGGGCATACGAGGGTTGAGAGTGGAAAAGTACTCAAGGAGATTGCGATGGTGCGCGCATTCGAAGATACCGTTGCGATTGTCACTGGCGGGGGGACCGGCATCGGCCGCGCGGTCAGCGTCGCGCTGGCGAAGGTTGGGGGTGCCGTCGTCGTGGTTTACTCGCGCAGCGAGGACGACGCGCGGGCGACGGTCGAGCAGATCCAGGGCGACGGCGGCACGGCTTTTTCGATCCGGGCCGATGTGGCCGACGCCGCCGAGGTTGAGGCGATGGTGGAGCAGGTGCTCGCCCGCTTCGGCGGCGTCAACTACCTCGTCAACAACGCCGGCATCACCAGGCAGCTGCGCTTCGACGACCTCGACGCCGTCAGCGACGACATGTGGGACGCGCTGATGGCCGTGAACGTGAAGGGGACGTTTCTGTGCAGCCGGGCGGCGGGCCGTCATATGCGGGCGCGACCGGGCAGCGCGATCGTGAACGTCGGCAGCATCGCCGGGGAGACGGGGTATGGGTCGTCGCTGCCGTACGCAGTATCGAAGGCCGCGACGCACGGGCTCACCCGCTCGCTTGCGCGGGCGCTCGCCCCGCACATCCGGGTCAACGCCGTGGCGCCCGGGGCGGTGGCGACGCGCTGGTGGGCCGGCAACGAGGACAAGATGATGCAGCTCTCCGGCGCCCTGCCCCTGCAGCGAATCTCGACCCCGGAAGATATTGCGGCGCTCGTTCTGATGCTCCTCCAGGCTGAGTCGATGACCGGGCAGATTGTGCGGGCGGAGAACGGGCAGACGCTGTAGAGCTTCGGGGGGGACCCTTTGACGGACGACAGCACCCGGCGCTGGTTCAGCGCCGGGTGCCACTGTTTATCCTCGGCTCAGGGTCAGACTGCGAATTGCCCTCCATCACGCGACTGTGTGCGAAGCAGGACAGCCTGGAGTAGCCCGACGCCGCTTGAGGCGGCCCAGTAAAGCCCGACGCCGGCGGCGAGCTTCCAGGCGATGAAGGCGGTGACGATGGCCGGAAAGAGCACCAGCAGCGCTCGTGGCTGCTGTGGCCCGCCGGGGCCGAGCGCCCCGGCGAGGCCGGCGAGCACGACAACCAGGCCGGTGAGCAGCAGGTCAGGCTGCGCGAGGCTGCGTATCCAGAGGAATGCGCCCCCCGCATGAGCTACGTGCTGGATGGCGGTGTAGAGGGCGGCGACGAGCGGCAGCTGGACGAGCAGGCCAACGACCGTCCCCCAGCCTGGCGAGCCCAGGCCCTCCCGCCGGTACAGCTCGGCGAGGGCGCGCGCCTGTCGCTCCGGCTCGTGCTGGTAGCGCCCGCGGAGCTGGGCGATCTCCGGCTGGAGCCGCTGGAGCCTGGCCTGCCGCTCGTGCGATTGGCGTTGTGCACGCAGCGTCAGCGGGAGCAGGGCGAGGCGGATGAGCAGCGAGAGCGTGATGATGGCCAGCCCCAGGCTACCGCCGTAGCTGCCGGCCAGTGCGGCGAGGAGGCTTTCGACCAGCCCGACAAAATCGTTCCAGAGATTCATTGTGTGTCCTTCTCTTATCAAACAGAAAGAGCAGGCGCGGGCAGGGCTTGCGGCCCCGCCCGCGCCTCCCGGTTTGCCTAGCTCGCGCTTGCGCTACCGCTCCTGCTGGAAGATGTAGCCGCCCGCCTCTCCCTCATACACCAGGGTCGGTGTGCCGCCCTCGCCCATCAGGAGCGCGAAGGGCGTCCCAACCAACGGCGCCTCGACCGCGAGGTACACGCCCTCGCCCGCGGCGGGCAGTGGGCGCAGTTCCACCCGCGCCTCACCGATATCGAGCACCAGCGCCATACGCTCCCAGCGAAGCGTCGCCGCCCCGAGCTCAGGGTTGCGGTACGCGCCGAGGAACGGCTCCACGGTCGCCTCGTCGGCGGGGGCGCCGAGCTGCGCAGCGAGCTCGGTTGCCTCGGCCTGTGTCGCCTCCCAACGCGCCGCCAGCCGCGGCCCGGCCTCCTCCGGCAGGTCGAAGGCGAGCTCAAAGACCCGCTCGCGCACCGCCCGCGGCAGCAGCGAGTCGGCCTGGTTGCTCAGCACCACCACACCCAGCCCGGCCTCGGGGAGCAGCGCGAGATCCGCGGTGAAGCCCAGCGTGTTGCCGGGGTGGCTGAGCAGGCGCAGCCCCTTGTAGCTGCCGATGCGCCAGCCGAGGCCGTAGCTCTGGGTCGCGTCCATTGGCACCTGCGGCGTCCAGAGCATCCCCAGTTCCGCCGTCGAAATGATTCGCTCGCCCCGGGATGTCACGCCGCCCCGCAGCAGCGTCTGGAGGTAGCGTCCCATTTCATTGGCACTCGACCACAGCCCTCCACCGGCGGGGGCAACGCTCTCCAGCACCGCCTCGGCCTCCAGTGGAAGGGGTCGCTGCCGCGGGCCGAAGTCGCTGGCGTGGGGCAGGGCGTAGTCGCCGTCGGCCTCAACGACCGTCCGCTCAAACGTCGTGCGCGGCATCCCCAGCAGCCCAAAGACCTGCTCGGCCATCAGCTGGGTGTAGCCGGCCCGGAGGTCCCCCGCCGGCCCGTCCACGGCAGCAGCGGCGGCGAAGCCCCCGGCCGCGACCATCTGGTTGCTGTACTGGTAGTGCTCGCCGAGACTGAGCGTGGGCGTCAGCGTTGTGATGGAGGCGATGAGGGCCTGGGGGTCGAGCGTGGCGCCCTGGAACTGGAGCACGTCGTCGTTGCGCGGCACGCCGCTGCAGTTGCAGACAAGGTGGCGCAGGGTGATCTGCCTGGTCTGGGCCGGGTCGGCGAGCGCGAATGCGGGCAGCAACTCCGTGACGGGCGTGTCCCAGCTGACGCGACCCTCATCGACCAGGCGGGCGAGCAGCAGGGTGGTGAGCGTCTTGCCCGTCGAGCCGACCTGCAGCAGCGTGTCGGCGGTGAGCGGGGTCGGCGCGCCCTGCTCACGCACGCCGTAGCCCTTGCTGAACACAATCTGGCCGCTTTGCACCACCGCGACCGCGGCGCCCGGCACGTTGAAGCTCGCCAGTGCCTCGCTAATCGCGGTGTCGAGAGCGGCGAGCCGTTCCGCGTCAAACGGCTGGGGGACGACGCCGGTCAGATCAGTCGTCGGGATGGCGCTGATCGTCAGCCCACCCTCAATCAGACTGAGCTGGTCCTGGCGAGCGGCAACAGCCGCGGCCTCGCCACGCTGGAGCAGCAGGTACACCTGGCCCTCGTAGCGCTGGCCGAGCGCACGCACGACAAGCCCATCCCCACCATCGTAGCTGAGCGCGAGCGCCTGCTCGACGCCGCCGCGCGTAGGCCGCTCGCTCGCCTCGCCCGGCTCCAGGTCGAAGGCAGGGTCGACGAGCCGCCAGGCCTCATCCGCGGCCGCGGCGATGTCGTCGCCGGCGAGCGATAGGGCGTAGACGCTGATGGCGCCGTCGGGGCTGCGCAGCTCGCCGTAGCCCTCGTGCTCCTCCATGGCCCAGCGCGGCGGGAAGACGAGCGTGTAGCGACCCTGTGGATCGGCGAAGGTCTGAAGGATCGGTGGCGCAGGCGGGGGGAGGGATACCGTCGTGGCGGCTGTCTGGGTGGCAGCTATAGCCGCGGCGGGGTGACTTGTGGGGGCGGGGGCAGCTTGCGGCTGTACGCCACAGGCGACGAGCACGGCGGCGAGCACGGGGACGAGGGCCCACTGAGAGCGCATCGGCGTTCCTCCTGGTGTGTGCTGCGGCGTGCTCCTTCACGATGAGCCTGCGCCGATAGGGTGAGGATAGCCTGAGCCTCGTCAACGCGAAGTGTGCGAAGGGACACGTAGGACAGACGTGACAGGCTACGCCCTTGGTACACCCGGCAGCGCCGCGCCGACCGCCGACAGTGTCCCTTCGCCGCCTGACGTAGCAAGGGGTTGCGCCTACCCTGATGGACACCAATGCATCTGTACGGAGACCTTTATGAAGGAGCAACAGCAACGGATCCTGACGGGCGACCGCCCCACCGGCAAGCTTCACCTCGGCCACTATGTCGGCTCACTTGCGAACCGCGTACGGCTTCAGCACGAGCACGATTGCTTCCTGATCATCGCCGACCTCCATACCTTGACCACCAGGCCGGCACGAGCTGAGATCACGCAAGTGGAGCAGCACATACGCGACCTTGTGCTCGACCACCTTGCAGTCGGGATTGAGCCGGAGCGAGTCACGTTCTACGTCCAGTCGCGGGTGCCAGCGGTCTATCAGATCCAGCTGCTCTTCGGGATGCTCGCCACGGTGCCTCGTCTGAGCCGGCTGCCGACCATCAAGGAGATGGCACGCGCGGCCCAGATCGCCGACGACCAGCTTTCCTACGGGCTGCTCGGCTACCCGGTGCTGCAGGCCGCCGACATTCTGATGCCGCGCGCCCAGCTCGTGCCGGCCGGCAAGGACAACGCGGCGCATATCGAGATCACGCGCGAGATCGCCCGGCGCTTCAACAGCCTCTACGGCGCGACCTTCCCTGAGCCGGAGGCCCTGGTGCCGGCCGTCGGAACGCTGCCGAGCATCGACGGCCAGCACAAGATGAGCAAGAGCCTCGGAAACGCGATCTTGCTCTCCGACGATGCGCCGACCGTAGAGGCGAAGGTGCGGCGCATGGTGACCGACCCGGCCCGCATCCGCGCCGACATCCCAGGCCGGGTCGAGGGCAACCCGGTCTTTGTCTACCACGATCTGTTCAACCCCGATACGGCTGCCGTCAACAACCTGAAGGAGCTGTATCGAGCGGGCCGCGTCGGCGACGCCGAGGTCAAGCGCCAGCTCGCCCTGGCGCTAAACGGCTTCCTCACGCCGATTCGTGAGCGGCGGCGCGAGCTAGCCAAGCGCCCCGGGGTTGTCGATGAAATCCTCGCCGCGGGCAACCGGCGGGCGCAGCTCGTCGGCGCGGAGACCGTCGAGCTGATGCAGGCGGCGATGGGTCTGACCTACTTCCGCTGATGCCCCTTTCGTACACCACCGCACTTGCTCAATCAGCACGAAGCACAGTGCCCTTCAGGACACTGCCTTCTCAGACCGGACAGGCTATTCTCTGGCCACGAACCGTTGCACCGCCACCCCGGCGGCACCTACTCGGAGCACACCGATGACGATCAACCCGCAGCTGCTGATCTTCAGCCTCCCGTCGCTGATCTACCTGCTCGTCCAGTGGCGTCGCCAGGTCGACCTGGGCAAGGTGCGCACAGACCTTGGCTGGCGCGGCTGCCGCTGGCCCGACCTGGCCTGGGCCCTCCTTGTGGCGGGCGTCGGGCTCATGCTGGCGGCGCTCACCTACCCGCTCGTCCCCGCCGAGACGCTGCTCGTCCCCGGCTCCGCAATGAGCCACTATGCCGGTTGGGAGATCAGTCTGGCGACGATCACCCTGGCCATCCTGCGCGAGGGGCTATTCACTGCCCTGGGCGAGGAGGTCTTCTTCCGCGGCCTGCTCGGCGGCTGGCTCAACCGACGCCTCGGCTTCCTCGCAGGCAACACCCTGCAGAGCCTGATCTTCCTCATCCCGCACCTGCTCATCCTGCTGCTCGATCTGCGCCTGTGGCCGGTGCTGATCGCCCCGCTCATACTGGGCTGGCTGTTCGGCTGGCTGCGCTACCGCTCGGACAGCATTCTGCCCGGCTGGCTTGCCCACACCCTCGTGAACGCGCTCGGCTTCCTGCTGCTCCAGCCGTAGCAAAAGCCCGCTGTCTGCGCCTCGTTCAGACAGCGGGCATACATCAATAGAAAGACCACGATGTTTCAACCAAACGTTCGTCGCACAGCCTACGGCAAGGCGGTAGCAGTGCTCCTTATCGGCCTCATGCTCGCAGCTTGCGCCGCACCGCTGCCATCAACAGCGCCAACGCAGGAGACGACGCCGGCTGCACCCTCGCTCACTGGCCCGACACAAAACGCCATCACTGCCCTGATTGAGGAGGCCCGCATCCGTTACGCCATCCCCGGTGTGGCAGTGGCCATTGTCAAAGATGGAGGCGTGGTCTATAGCCAGGGCTTCGGGGTACGCGACGTAACGACGACAGCCCCGGTCACGCCGGAGACTCCCTTCCCTGCAGGCTCGATTGTGAAGTCGATGACTGCGCTGGCGATCGGTCAGCTTGTCGACCAGGGTCGCCTGAACCTCGACGACCCGGTGCGCCACTACGTCCCTGACCTACGGCTGGCCGACGAGACCGCAGCCGCGCAGCTCACCCTACGGCAGCTCCTCAACCAGACCAGTGGCCTGACAGAGGGGAGCTGGTCGGAGGGGTTCCCTCAGAACCGGGCCGCGCTGCTGAAGCTTGTCAAGAGCACCACGCTGGCGGCGCGGCCGGGCGAGCAGTTCCAGTACGCCAACCTGAACTATGCCCTGGCGGGCGCCGTTGTGGAGGCGGTGAGCGGTCAGCCGTGGGTGGACTATGTTGAGGCAAACATCCTCATGCCGCTGGGCATGGCGCAGAGCGGTCTGAGCTTTCAGGATCTCGCGGCTCAGGATTCGAGCGCCCGCCTCTACAGCCTCGATGTTCGCGCCGGGCTACGGCCCCTGGCGTTCGACGACGCGAACCTCCTGGGCTTCAATGGCCCGCTGCCGCTTGGACCTTCTGGTGGGCTCTACACCTCGGCGAACGACCTCGCGCGCTATGCGCTGCTCCATCTGGGAGCGCCGGGTGTTACGCCGCTGGTGCGTCCCGAAACACTGGCAGAGCTCCACCGCCCGCAAACGCCGACCGGCGGGACGATCCCCTCCTCCATACTCGGCGATTCGCACTACGCCCTTGGGTGGGACGTCGAACAGTACAACGGCATGAAGATCGTCCATCACGGCGGCTTTTTGCCTGGCGCGATGGCCCATGTGCTGCTCGTGCCCGAGGAGCAGCTTGGGGTCGTCGTGCTAACGAATAGTGACGCATTTCCCACCGCATTCTTCAAGCTCGGGGTTTCGCTCCAAATCGTCGACGTCCTCACCGACAAGGCTGCCACAGTGCAGCCGCTCACCACCCTGGAGACAGAGTCCGGCATTGATCCAACCGTATTTTACGCCGCTGTCGATGCGGCGCGGACCTTTCAGGCCGCACCCGAAGATCTCGAGGCTGTGAGCGGCACGTACGAGAGTGCGGAGGTGGGGGCGTTTTCCGTTACCCTCAATGAACACACTCTCGTGCTCGAGGTGCCCGCCGCGCAAATTCGTTGGGAGCTGCTCCCATACGACGAGCGGCGCTTTCTGGCGGCGGGCCCTAATGGCGACGGCAAGCTCGTGATGATCGCCGACACGCCTGATGGCAACCTTCAGCTCAGCATCAACGGCCAGATCATCGGCGAACGGGTCCGGCGGTAAAAAGCAAAGAGCGCTCTTCCACCCGGCCCACCGTGTTCATCGTGCCGTAGGGGCAGCATGGATACGGTGGGCGCAGGATTGGTGACGGGCACTTCGGGCAGTGTTTTGCGTGTAAGGTAGGGATTCGATGAGCCGCTGCTTCGATGGAGCAGCGGCTCGCTGAACGTGGTAAAGGACTGCGCCACTAGGCGACTGTAGCACCCGGTTGGAGCGCGCTGTCCGCTAGGCGCGCGTAGAGCGCGTGGTCGTGGAAGCGGCCGCCGCTGAAGAAGCTGTCGCGCAAGAGCCCTTCCTGCTCGAACTGGAGCCGGCGCAGGAGGGCCGCCGAGGCGTCGTTCGCCGTCGCCACCAGCGCCTCGACGCGGTGCAGCCCCATCGGCCCGAAGCCGTGGGCGAGCAGGGCCGCGAGCGCCTCGGTCATGTACCCCTGCCCCTGAGCAGTCGGGCTGAGATCGTAGCCGACCTCAACCTTGCGGTGCTGGTGATCCCAGCGGTGGTAGCCGCAGGTCCCAATCGACTCGCCGTCGTCCCGGCGCACCAGCACCCAGCGGGCGTAGGTCGGCGGGTGCTCGGCAAGATAGAAGTCGATGATCCCAGATGCCTCATCCGCTGTGTAGGGCTCCGCGTCGAGCATGTAGCGGTTGACGGCTGGGTTGGTGAAGTGGGCGACGACAAAGGCCAGGTCGTCGCGGCTGATGGGCCTCAGGGTCAGCCGCGCTGTCTCCAGCGTCGCGGCGAGCAGCTCGCTCGCTAACGGGTGCATAGGAGTTCCTCCTTGTGAACGAAATCCCTCAAGGTGAGTATCGCCAGGTTGCAGGCGTTGGGGCATCGGCCAAAGGGGTACTTACGACACCCAGAGCGCTACGCCCTTCGTACACCACTCCCGCGCGAAGGCGGGCAACCGGCTGTGCCCTTCGGGACACTGTCGCCGATGGTACGGCGAACTACACTCCGGCCATCATCCAGCGCACCGTATGGACTGGAGGCCAGCAATGTCCTTACCCGCCCCACTGCGGGCCATGCTCGTTCTCGTTGTCGTGCTCGTTGCCGTGAGCAGTGCCGGGGCAGTCTCCGCTCAGCCGCCCGCGCCGCCACTCATCCCACGCACCACGCTGTTCGGCCTGGGCGACGCGGACGTCGGCCGCGGCCAGCCCATCCTCAGCCCCGACGGGTCGCGGCTCGCCTTCGTCGCCCGCGTGCGGGGCGAGCGACAGCTGTTTGTCGGCCCCGCCGACGCAGTACACGAAGCCCGGCCGATCACCGCGGAGCCCGCCGGCTTCGAGGGCGAGCAGATCCAGTGGGCCTCCACTGGCGCTCACCTGCTCTACCTCGCCGACCGCGACGGCGATGAGGACTACCGGCTCTACGCGCTCGACCTCCGACACGGCACCACTCGCAACCTCACCCCCGTGCCGTCTGCGCGGGCCAACGTCGTCGCCCTCAGCCCGCGCTTTCCCGACGAGGCGCTGATCTCCATCAGCGACCGCGACCCCGCCGCGCGCGACTACTACCGCGTCAACATTACCACCGGCCAGCCGGCCCCGGTGTTCGTCAACACCTCGGGCTTCCGGGCGATCTTCTTTGACGAGGGCTGGGTGCCTCGCTTCGGGCTGAAGTACGCCGAGCAGGGCCAGCAGCTCTGGCAGCGCGTCACCGGTGGCCAGTGGACGAAGTTGCTGGAGCACCCCTACGACGGCTCCGACCTCGTCGTGGTTGCGGTACGTGGCGCCACCGCGTACCTTCTGGGCGCGTTCGAGCGCGATACCGCCGGCCTCTACGCCCTCGACACGGCCGCCGGTAGGCTGCGGCTGGTCTTCGCCGACGAGCACGCCGACGTTGCTCTCCAGGGCTTCGCGCCGATCTTTGACGAGCACACCGGCAGGCCGCAGGCGGCGTACACCGAGCGCGAGCGGGGCGCGTGGCACGTGCTCGACCAGGCGTATGCCGCCGATATCGCACTGCTGCAAGGGCGATCAGCGGGTGTGCTGGGGCTCCACACGCCCTCGCTCAGCCGGCCGCGCTGGATCATCAGCTACCACTACGATACCCGGCCCACCGAGTACGCCCTCTACGACCGTGAGCGCGACACGGTGACGCCCCTCTGGGCCGCCGACGAGCATCTGCAGGGCCTGCCGCTCGCCCCGATGCATCCAGTGACGATCACTGCCCGGGATGGCCTCCAGCTGGTCAGCTATCTGACTCTCCCGCCCGACAGCGACCTCGACGGCGATGGGCGGCCCGGCCGGCCGCTGCCGCTCGTGCTCCACATTCACGGCGGCCCCTTCGCCCGCGACAGCTGGGGTCTCAACCCCGAGGTGCAGCTCCTCGCCAATCGCGGCTACGCCGTGCTGCAGGTCAACTTTCGTGGCTCGACCGGCTTCGGCAAGCGCCACCAGCAGCTCGCCTACCGCCAGTGGGGCCGCGCGATGCAGGACGACCTGCTCGACAGTGTGCGCTGGGCGGTGGCCCGTGCCATTGCCGACCCGCGGCGCGTCGCGGCCTACGGGGCCAGCTACGGTGGCTACGCCAGCCTGTGGTCGATCGCACGCTCCGCCGACGTGTTCGCGTGCGCCGTGTCGATCGTCGGCCCGGCCAACCTGGCGACGCTGATCGAGAACATGCCGCGTGACTGGCCGGAAGACCACTGGGCCAACGCCCTCGGCGAGTGGCGCACTCAGCGGGGCCGCGCCGAGCTGCTGCAGTACTCGCCCGTCACCTACGCCGCCCAGATCGAGGACCCGTTGCTGATCGTGCAGGGCGCGAACGACCCGCGGGTGGTCAAGGCCGAGAGCGACCAGATGGTGAACGCGATGGTGGCCGCTAGGGTCCCGGTGACCTACGCGCTCTACCCCGACGAGGGCCACGGGGTCGCGAAGCGGGCCAACGTGGCGAGCTCCTTCGCGCTGATCGAGCAGTTCCTGGCCCAGCCGGGCTGCCTCGGCGGCCGCGCCGAGCCCTTCGGCAGCGCGCTCCATAGCAGCAGCCTGACCGTGCCGCAGGGCAGTGAGCTGATCCCAGGTCTTGCCGCGGCCCTCGCGCAGCGATAGCCGATAGGAGAAGGATCGATGAGCACCCAGACCAGCAGTGTCCTGAGCGTCAGCCAGCTCACCAGGGAGCTAAAGGTTGGCGAGGTGACGGTTCGCGTCCTGCGCGGCGTGAGCCTCACCATCGAGCGCGGCGCGTTCGTGGCGATTATGGGGCCGAGCGGCAGCGGCAAGTCGACGCTGCTCGGCATCCTCGGCGGCCTCGACGCGCCGACGAGTGGCAGCGTCGTAATCGACGGCGTTGACGTGACGAAGATGGGCGAGCGCGAGCTGACTCGCGTCCGCAACCAGAAGATCGGCTTTGTGTTCCAGCAGTTCAATCTCGTCCCCACCCTCACGGCGTTAGAGAACGTGATGCTGCCGATCCAGTTCGCCCACAGGCCCACCGTCGCCAACCCGGCAGCCCGCGCTAGGGAGCTGCTCGCCGCGCTCGGGCTCGGCGAGCGGCTCGGCAACCGCCCCGCGCAGCTCTCGGGCGGCCAGCAGCAGCGCGTCGCGATCGCCCGGGCCCTGGCGAACAACCCGCCCCTGCTGCTCGCCGATGAGCCCACCGGCAACCTCGACAGCGCCAGCGCCGATGCGGTTATGCGGACGCTCCGCGAGGTGCAGCGCACCCGCGGCGCGACGCTCGTGATGGTCACGCACAACCCCGAGATCGCCGCGACAGCGGATCGCGTCATCACGCTGGTCGACGGCGCGGTGGCGGGCGATGAACGCACAGGTTCCGCCCTCCTGCTCGGCCAGCCGGCGACCGCGTTCGCTGCACAACGCTGAGGAAGCTATGCGCAAGCTCACCTTCTATTTCTCCCACGCGCTGACGGACCTGCGCGTCAACCGGCGCCGAACTCTGTTCACGTTGCTGTGCATCGCGGCGGGAGTGGCGGCGGTGGTGTCGCTGATGATCGTCGGTCGCAGCCTGCTGTTCACGCTCACGGCAAGCGCCCAGGAGAAGAACCGCGCTGACATCAGGCTCGACGCGCCCGTCGCCTTCGCGAACCCGCCGGCAGATTTGGTCGCACAGGGTGTGCGCGAGGGTGCGCTGGCGACCTACGAGACGGGCTTCGGCTACGTGGAGCACAGCATCGCGCCCGCCGGCCTCGACCAGATCGCTGCCTGGCTCGACCAGCGATACCCGGGCGCCCTTGTTGCGCTGACGACCGAGCAGCAGGCCGGCGACCCGCGCAAGCTGCAGATCAAGACGGAGGCGCGCGGCACCCAGGCCTATGGCCCGCGGCTCTTCATCGTCGACCGCGAGCGCTACCCGCTCTACGGGACCATCGCAACGCTCGACGGCACGCCGCTGGCGGAGGCGCTCGCACTGCCTGGCGCCGTCGTGCTGAACGAGAGCCTGGCCAGCAAGCTGAAGCTCCAGCTCGGCGACACGGTCACGCTCACCAGTGCGAGGGGGCAATTCACGGTTCAAGGTGTCGTTCCCGACAGTGCCGAAGCCGGCGGGGACGCCCAGAGCCTGGCCCTGAGCGGCTACATCTATGTTGATCAGGTCACCGCCGCGGCGGCGGCCGAGCGCCCGCCTACGACGCGCGCCGTCTACCTCAGGCTCGCCGACGAAGCGCCGGTGGCGGCGATCGGTGACGCGCTAGGGGCGCGCTTCCCCTACCTGAGCATCGTCACGACTGACCGGCTGGTCGGCGAAAACGCGGAGCTCCAGCGCCTGATCGCGCTGCTCGCTCAGGTAATGGGCTTCCTGGCCCTGCTGATCGGCGGGATCGGGATCGCTAACACAATGACCGTTGTTGTGCGCCGGCGCGTGGTCGAGGTCGCGGTGCTCAAGACGGTGGGGGTTCAGGGTCATCAGATTGCCGCCCTTTTCCTCACGCAGGCGGCGCTGATGGGCCTCCTCGGCAGCGTGGCCGGCGTGGTGATGGGCTACCTCCTGCCTCTCGCGCTGCGCGAGGTGGCGGGTGGCCTCCTGGCGACCGACCTCCGGCTCCGGTTCGGGCTGGAGCCAGCTGTGATCGGGCTAGTGATGGGCGTGGTGGTGACGACGGTCTTTGGCGTCCTGCCCACGCTCGGTGCTGCCAGGGTGCGCCCGATCACCGTGCTGCGTCCAGGGGAACCGAGCATCGAACGGCTCGGTGGCCTGCCGGCCGGGCTGGCGATTCTGGGGATGCTGGCGGCGGTGGGGTTGGTGGCGACCCCGATCTTCGGCGACCCGCTGGTGGCGCTCGGCGCCGTCGCGGGCGGCCTCGCAGGGGCCGGGGCGCTGGCGGCGCTGCTCACACTGGCGCTGGCCGTCGTGGCGCCGCTCCTGGCGCGCGTAGCGCCCACGGAGCTCCAGATCGGGCTGCGCCAGCTGTGCACCACGCGGGCACGGTCGGTCTCCACCACCCTCGCCCTGGCGACCGGGGCGCTGATGCTCGGGCTGGTGCTCCTCGTGCTCGACACGGTGACGGGCAGCATCGAGCGCCTGACCACCGAGAGCCTCGGCGGCACGGCGCAGGTGATCGTGCCCCACCGCGTCACCGCCAACGAGCTCGTCGAGCTGCTGCGGGCGGGGGAGGTGCCAGGCTACCACGGCCACTTCACCGACCGTATGTACCAGGCGGTGCTCGTGCGGGTTGAGACGGCCGGTGGCACCCTCACCCCCGACGAGTTGCGCCGGCGCGGCGAGGCGGAGCTGGGCCGGGGCAGGCTCGCCAACCTGACGGGCCAGCTGTCGGCAGGGATTGCAGCGATGGAGCTGACCCCGCGGGTGGCGGCCCGGGCGATGGCCGCCGGCCGCCCGCTGGACCCCTCCGACGCCGGCCGGCCGGTGGTCGTCCTCTCCGGCACACCGGAGGTGCGGGGGGCGAAGCTCCAGCCCGGCGACCGGCTCACCTTCGCCTTCGGCGGCCCTGGCGGCGAGGAGCTGACGTTTGAGCTCGTGGGGATCGTGGAGACCTCCGGCACGACCGTCGGCCCGGTGGTCCAGATGCCCTACGATGCCCTACCTGACGCGATCCGGCCGCAGCTCTACACCCTCACCGTCGAGGTCGACACCGACCAGCTGCCCGCGCTGGAGCGTCTGGTGGAGCGCACCCCGGGTGCTGTGATGCTCACCACGGCCGAGCTCAGCCGCATGCTCGCCGCGCTGCTGCGGCAGTTCGCCGCGCTGCCCCTCGTCGTGACCCTGATCTGCCTCATCGTCAGCGCGGTGGTGATCGCGAACACGGTGGCGCTGGGTGCGATGGAGCGCCGGCGCGAGATCGCGGTGATGAAGGCGCTGGGCCTCGGGAGGGGGCGGGTGCTCGGGATGCTGCTGGGCGAGAGTGCCGTCCTGGGGTTGATAGGCGGGCTGGTGGGATCGCTGCTCGCTCTGGGCGCGCTGCTCGCGCTGCGCTCCCTTGGCCTCGCGGGGAGCGGAGGCCAGGCGGAGGGCATCCCATATGGCCTGCTGCTCGGGCTGCTCGTGTTGTGTTGCGCCCTCGCGACGCTCTCAGCCCTTGCCACCGCGTGGCGGGCCTCCGGCCAGCCGCCGGTCGTCGTCCTGCGCGATGGATGACGCGCCCGCGGTGACGCCGGGGACGTGTACGAAGGGCGTAGCGCCCTGCGACCGCCGACGTGTCCTTCGGGACACTGGCGGCGGCAGGGGCGCCGGCTATCCTCAGAGCACAAGCAATTCAGGCCCCGGCCGGGGCGGGACGCAGGCCTACCTGTGGAACAAAGGAGCTTGGGGGGACGATGAACACATTGACTCGGCAGATCCTCGGGGCCGTGCTCGCCTCGTACCTTGTGATCGGGATCATCTTCGGCACGCTGGTGCTGCTTGGTGTGGCAGAGCCGGTGCTCGGCGCGTACGGGCCGCGTTCGCTCGCGGCGCTGCTCGTGGGGCTGGTGACGAGCGGCGCCGTGCTCGGCTACGCCATGGTTTTCGGCGGTGTACCGCTCGGAGCCTTCGCCTGGCGGTTCGGGCGGGGCGACGCGGGATTTCTAGCGACGATGCTGGCGAGCACCGTGGGGCTCGCCGCTGGCGCCATCTGGCTGTCTCATGTCACCGGCGCCCGCGAGGTCGTCGCCCTCCCGCCACGCCCAGAGCTGGTCGCACTCGGACTGCTTGGGGCGCTCGGCGTTGTCCACGAGGAGGTCCTGGCGCGCGGCTATGTACTCGCCGTAGCGCAGCGGCGCCTTGGGGTGGGGCGGGCGCTGCTCCTCTCCGCCGTGGTCTTCGCGCTGGTCCACATCCCCACCCGCGGCGTCGGGCCGATGCTGTTCAGCTGGCTGCTCGGCGGGCTCGTGTACGGCTATCTCTACCTCAAAAGCGGCTCGCTGACGGTGACGGTACTCGCCCACGCGCTGCACAACTTGGCGGGGGATCTCTTTCTGTACAGCGGCAACGGCGTCGCTCTGGTTCAGTTCGCCGCCCCATTTGACGGCTGGGAGAAGATCGGCTTCAAGCTCGTCTGGTCGGCGGCGCTCGTCGGCCTCACGCACTGGCACTACGGGCGGCGCCAGCCCTGGCTCGCTCCGGCCCCGGAGCTCAGGAAACGCTGGGCGCTGCTAGAGGCGTCCTGCAGCACGCCGGCATCTGAAACAGCGCAGACAGAAACCTGCTACCGCCTGGGCGACCGCTGATGCCACGACCAGACCAGAAGCCCCGCCGTTGCCGTGAGGCAGACAAGCGTTGCCAGCGGCGAGGCCTCGATGCCGAAGGCGCCGCCGGTAAGCAGCTCAGGGCCCGCCAATGTGCCCCGCAGCAGCCCGATGCTCGGCACGCCGGACACGTCCAGGCCGAACACGCCGCCCTGGGCGAAGTTCCACGCACCGTGCAACCCCGCTGCCAGCCAGAGCCGCCCCGTGGCGAGGAACGCCGCCCCCAGCAGCAGGCCGCCCGCGGCCACGCCGATCGTGCTTGCCACGCTCGCGCCCGGGTTGCGGGCGTGGAGCAGCCCGAAGAGCGCCGCCGAAACGAGCAGGGCGGGCCAGGTGCCGAGCAGCCGGGCGCCGAGGCGCAGGCCGGCCCCGCGCAGCAGCAGTTCCTCGACGAAGCCGCGGAACAGCGCCGCGCCAAGGGCGCTCACCAACACGAGGGGCGGGTTGATGCCCACTACGCGGTATGCGCCGAGGGCCCAGAGTACGCCGACGCAGAGGGCCATCAGCCCGCCGCCGATCAGAACGCCGGCGGCCAACTCGCGTCCCGCGCCGGCGAGCCCGAGCTCCGTCGCCGTGCGTCGCTCCACCAGGCGGACGTACAGCAGGTAGGCAGCACCAGCCCCGGCAATCGAGATCAGGGCGAGCAGGGGGTCGAGGAGGCTGGTGGAGCCTGGCGGCAGCTTCAGCCAGGCGCGCAGGCCCTCCACCAGCCAGCCGGCCGCTATCAGCCCGGCCTGGATCGCGAGCACCGCCAGAACCAGCTGGAACAGCGCGAGCCAGCGGTACCCTGAATGCGGGCGGTGGAGACTTGGCATTTCCATCGTATTCACACAACACCTCTTTATGAAGGAAGGCTGGAACGGGCGGACGCCGGACACAATCCGGTGCCCGCTCGTTGCAGGGAGGCGCTACGGCTGCACGATGCGTCTGGCGAAGGGCTGGCCCTGCTGCAGGATCGTTACCTCGTCGGCGTCAGCATTGAACTGCATGGTGAGGCCGCGAAAGGGAGCGGTGTTGACCAGGAACGTATCGGGTGCAATGGGGAGGAGCTCGATCTGGGGCAGGTCATATCCAAGGATCGAACCACCCTCCAGCAACAGCCCCCGCTCATCAACCACGCTAACCGTCAGCGGCCGGTTATTTGCGAGCGTGGTATAGCTCCCGGCCAGAGCCACAAGCTGCGTGCTGTCAGGCGTAAAGGCGTGCACCGCCTCGGAGGGCTGTTTCATTGACACCTGATCCATCCCCAGCACTGTCATCTGCTTTTCGACGACCGCATAGGTGTCGTGGCGCGGCTCGACCGCGAGGAGCTCCTCCAGGATCCGCAGACGGACGGTCTCGACAAAACCCAGGGCGTAGTTGGCATTCGTCAGCAGCACCACGCCGACGTTTGCCTCTGGCGCAAAGCTCATGCTTGCGCTAAACCCAAGCACCTGTCCGTCATGCTTCACAATCCGGTGGCCGCCCAGCCGCTCGTTGAACCAGTACATCCCGTACTGGTCATCGCTGGTGAGGCGCTCTGGTGCGGGGACACCCTGGGCTGCCGCTATCTGAGCGAACTGGTCACTCAGAGCAATCGCAGGGCGGTGCATCTCCACGAGTGCCGCAGCAGACAGCAGCGGTGCCCCACCCATGCTGCCGTCGCCCAGCTGGAACTGGAGGTAGCGGAGCATTTCATTCGCGCTCGCGTTGATGCCGCCCGCCGGGGCTTCAGCTCCCGGCTCAAAAAGCTGCGTTGGCATCATCCCCGCCAAGAGATCGCGGTCATGCGGCAGAGCATAGTCGGGCTGCTGCTGCAGCGCCGCGGTGTCCAGGGTGACGTGATCGAGGCCCAACGGCTCGAGGACACGCTCGCGAGTAAATGCCTCCCAGGATTGGCCGCTCACCAGCTCGATGATTCGAGCGGCGGCGATAGTGTTGACGTTTGAGTAGACGAATACCTCGCCAGGTGCGGCGACGAGGGGTGTTTCGGCGGCCAGAGCGACGATCTCGTCGCGGGTGATGCCGGGCCTGAAGGTCGCGGCGTCGTTGCGCTCCATGCCGGTCGTGTGGGTGAGCAAATGGCGCACAGTGACCTTCGGGGTCATCGCCGGGTCGGCCAGCTGGAACTCGGGCAGGTAGGTGGTCACCGGGGCGTCGAGGTCGACCTTGCCCTCATCGACCAGCAGCAGCATGCCCAGGCTGGTGAAGGACTTGGTGACCGAGGCGATGGCGAACTGCGTATCGGCAGTGACGGGCGTCTTGGTGGCAAGGTCGCGCACACCGTAGCCGCGGGTGTAGGTGCTGCCGTCGGGCAGCACGAGGGCGATGGCAGCCCCGGGCACCTCGTAGGTGTCTAGCATCTTCGCCATGTAGGCGTCGATGGCGGCGATGTCAACTTTGACGGCGGGGACTGCGGTGGGCACGAGCGTCGGCGCAGGAACCGTTGTGGGCGCGAGCGTCGGCACGGGGGCGATGGTAGGGGCCAGGGTCGGCGCGGGCGTGCCACAGGCCGTGACGAGTGCAACCAGGGTCAGGGTGGAGAGCGTACGGGCGATTGTGGTGATCATCAGAAGCCTCCAGGTGGTCAGATATGCAACGGATACGCAAGGTGAGTCCTGATCGACTCTCTGTGGCCGTGCTGTTCAATGCGACTCCTTCTTCGTCCACACGTGGGGGCGCTCTCCCGGTGTGGTGATGGTGTGGCATAGCCAGGCGGCGAGTGGAGGATGTACGGGAGGCAGGGCATCTGCGCTGACGGATGCTGTTCGAAACCCGGCAGCTTCGTGGCCGATGCTGTTCTCCGTTCATCGTGGGCACTCCTGATGCAGTCGCATGTCCTGCCCCTACGATACCGAGCAGCCGGGAAGCAGGCACGGGCCGCCTGGGTATGTGTGCGACGACAGTCAGCGGATTGCGCTACCGGTCAACTGGGGGGGATATCCCGACAGGGCAACGTCGTCGATGCGTCGTTTGTGTGAAGATCACGGTCGCCCTGAAGCGTGGAGCTCACCGCGAAGAAGCTTGGCGGCGCATGAGGCTGTGTGCCGGTTGTATGCCGGACGGACGACGGGGGCAGCACTGCGTGTGTCGCCCCCGCTAGCCGTTCCTCGCCTCTAGGTTGCTCAGGGCTGTGCGGGGAGCATCACCCGACTCTGCACCACCGTCGCGTCGTCGGGGGTGAACCCGCCCGCTACCCCGGTCACGCTGGCGGGGCGGGGCGAGACGGGCTGCCCGGCGAGCGTGGGTAGCCCGGGCGTCACGTCGGCGACCTGCACGGTGAGGGGCTGCCCCGCCTGCACCGTGATGGTGAGCTCCAGGCCTTCCGGCGGCACGGCTGCGCCGTTCAGCATCACCTCGGGCAGCGGGACGTCGTAGGTGATCGTTTCCCCGTAGAGCGTGGTGGAGCGCAGCCCGCCCGGCGTCGCCAGCAGCAGGGCGAGCTCGTTGGCACCACGCTGCGAGGTGACCCGCAGCCGCAGGGTGCGCGTATCTCCCTCAACCGTGTCAGAAAGCACCGTCACCTCCGGCGCCGGCAGCTCCACCGCGGGCGCCGTGCCCGTCGCCGCCTCCAGGGGGATCAGCGACAGCACCGGGAAGTGCTCGGCCAGGTGCGCGTGGTCGGCATCCGCGCCGGTCAGCCCCTCCGCCCAGGGCTCGTCGGTCTGCCCGGCGACCACCCACGCCGCCCGCCCGGCGTCGGCGTCCAGGCTGTAGAACAGCATGTTCTGGCGCGGGTGATCGGCGTCGTAGCCGGTGGCGAGGGCGATGCCGAGCACGAGTGCCGCGCCGCTCCCCGCGAGGGTGATGGCCGGCAGCCGCGCCGGGGCCGCTCGCCCGCCCTCACCCGTCGCCAAGGCCGGCAGCAGCAGGCCGAGCAGCAGCGGCACGACCGCCGCGAGCACCAGCACGCCGTTGATGCCCGCGAGCACCAGCACCAGATAGACCGCCGGGGTCAACACCGCCACGGTGAGCGCGCCGGGAACGAGCGCGGCCAGGCGCGCCAGCGCCGGGCGCTCCGTGGTGAGCTGGATCGCCAGCGCGGCGAGGCCGGCGAGCAGGGGCCAGGTGAACAGGTAGCTCGCGCCGGGCAGAGTCAGGCCCGCCCCCAGGCCGAGGGCGAGCCAGACGAGCAGCGTGCCCGCGGCGAAGTCGAGCGGCTGAAGGCGCCGGCTCGCCGCACCGAGCAGCCACCAGGCGACCCCGGAGAACAGCAGCAGAAAGCCCAGCTCGTACCAGTGGACGTGGTAGGTGCCGCCCATGAACACACTCAGCTCGCCGCCCTCCAGGGCGTTCAGCGCCTGCACGCCGCCGTAGCCGAGGCCGCCCAGCGCGGCGACCACCCCGACCACGGCGGCCACACTCAGGCTGATGCCTCGCAGCGTGAGCCGGCCCCGGGCGCGACCGTGCGTCACCAGCCCCGCAAGGGCAAAGGTGGCCAGCCCGAGCAGCGGCAGCGCCCAGCTCTGCGGGTAGTGGACCACCCAGCGGCTCAGCAGCGAGAAGAAGACCGCGTCCTCCGGGGCGGCGCCGACGCTCCGCAGGTCCTCGTTGCCGAACTGCCGGGCCAGCGCGAGCACGTTCTCGCCGTGGTGCTGCACGCTGCGCTCGTCGAGGCTCTCCACCGTGTCGCGGCCCGAGTGGTAGCTCGTCCAGCCGTCGGCGTAGGCGAAGTTCAGCCCCGGCACGCCCTCACGCAGAAAGACCGTCAGGTCGGTGTCGTTGGGCAGCAGGCGGTAGACGGCGGGCAGCAGCGAGGAGGTGACCGGGTGCGGCGCGACCCCGGCGTAGGCCGCAACCAGCCCCGCGTTGGCCGGGCTGCTTTGGAACAGCACCACCGGCCCGGACGAGCCGCGGGCCTCCAGGTTCAGGGCCAGGCGCACGTCGGCCATCCACGGGTGACGCGCGGCGAAGGCGCGGGCGCCGAGCATGCCCATCTCCTCGCCGTCGGTGAGGAGCAGGATTACGTCGTTCTGGAGCGGCGGGCCGGCGGTGAGCGCCCGCGCCGCCTCCAGGATGGCGACCACGCCCGCGCCGTCGTCGCTGGCCCCCGGGCTGGTGGGGACGCTGTCATAGTGGGCCATCAGCAGGAGCGCGCCGGTGCTGGCGGCGCCGGGGATGCGGGCCACGACGTTCTGCACCACCGCGGCCGAGCTCACGGCGGGGGAGTGGGCGACGCTGGGCGCCCGCTGCACCTCCACGTCGAGGCCGAGGGCCTCGAGCTGGCCGACGAGGTAGGCCCGCACCCGGTCGTTCTCGGCGGAGCCGGTGGGGTGGGGGCGCTGGGCGATCGCGCGCAGATGCACCATCGCCCGGCCCGACGAGAAGAGGTTCGCCGGGGCGTCGGCAGGCACGGCCGCCGGCGGGCTGAGCCGGAGCAGGCTGAGGGCCGCCAGCAGGACGACTATGAGCAGGACCAGTGGGCCGAGCGGGACGGCGACGGCGGACGGGCGTGCGCCGAGAAGCGGCGCGGAATCGGTCGTGGTGCTCACGTGGCTCTCCTTGTTCCTCGTTCCAGGTTGCGGCCTCACCAGGCTCCTGGCATCAAGGATAGAGCGGAGCGCCGACGGCGGCACGGCCCAGCTGGCGTGTCGCTTCGCGGTCGGTCGGGGGGAAGGGACACCCCCCAGGTGACCGGGGCACACGCAGCCCAACGGATGACCACGCAGCCGGATAGCTGGCCCGTGTCCGTTGCCGTGGCCGCTGCTAGGGTGGGGGCAGGAAGAATCTTCACCGTCAGCTGAAGGAGACCGCGATGTCAGCCCCCACTCCTCGCCCTGGCTTCCCCTGGGCCTACACCCTGCTCGCCTACGGCTTCTCGTGGCTGGTCTGGTCGCCGGCGGTGCTCGCCACCGCCGGGCTCATTGCCGTGCCGCTGCCGCTCGACGTGCTCACCGCCGTGTCGCTGATGCTCGGCGCCTTCGGCCCGCTGTTCGCCGCCCTGAGCGTGACGGAGCGCGCGGAGGGCCGCGCCGGGGTGCGCCGCCTGCTCCGGTCGGGGCTCCAGTGGCGCATCGGGCTGCCGGCCCTGGCCCTGATTGTCGGGCTGCCGCTGGCCGCCTCGGCCGCCGCGCGGGCGCTGGACACCCTCACCGGCGGCACGCCGCCGCCCTTCGCGCTGGAGACGCCCTGGGCGCTCATCCCGACCTTCGTCTTCATCCTGCTGCTGGGCGGGCCGCTCCAGGAGGAGTTCGGCTGGCGCGGCTACGCCCTGCCCCGGCTGCAGGCCCGCTGGGGCGCCCTCGGCGCCACGCTCATCCTCGGCGTGGTCTGGGCGCTGTGGCACCTGCCGTTCTGGTTCATGGCGGGCAGCGGGATGGCCGGCACGCCCCTGCCGGTCTACGTCCTCTACACCCTCGGCCTCACCGGGGTGATGACCTGGCTCCACAGCCGCACCGGCGGCAGCGTCTTCGCCGCGATCCTGATGCACACGATGGCCAACTTCGTCTCGAACGTCTTCCCGACCCACGGCGCCCAGGCCCACGACTCGCGGGCCTACCTGTTCCTGGCGCTGATCTACCTGGCGACGGCGGCGCTGCTGCTGGGCTCGACGGCGCGCCGGGCCGCGACACTCGCCGCGCCGGCCGAGGGACGGTAGCTGCCGAGCGCGCTCTGGCCGCCCATGCTGAACAACGCCCACCGTGTCGCTGTGACACGGTGGGCGTTTTCTGGTGCAGGCGACTTTTTGTCTATCCCGCGCTCAGCACCCCGGGACGGCAGGATTATCGGGGCGGGGCGTTCGGGTCGAGGATCTGGAACATACCGAGCAGCCCGTCGTGTACCGCGAAGCCAAGCTCGGCGTAAAGGTGGCGCGCGGCCTCGGTCGCGAAGAGCCCGACCAGAACCGGCCCTGGTGCCTCCGCACGAACCCGCGCAAGCAGGCGCTCGACGAGCCCGCGGCCAACACCTTTGCCCTGAACATCCGGGCGGACGGCGATGTCCTGGAGGTAGAAAAACATCGCCCCGTCGCCGACAACGCGCCCCATGGCGACCACTTCGTCCGCGACCAGTGCGACGGCGCCGAAGCGTGAGCCGGCGAGGGCCGCCTCGGCCGCGGCGAGGTTCATCGAGCCCGCCCAGCCCACGGCCGTGCAGAGGGCGCGGTACTCTGCAGGTGTGGGCAAGCGCTCGACAATCTGGGCCACCGGGTCACCCATCGCCCTTCCTCCTCCCTCCAATCATGCTCCTGTGCACCGCGCGGTCAGCGTCGTCCCCTGGCCGGGCCGGCTCTCCACAGCCACCGCCCCGCCAACGGCCTCCATCCGCTCGCGCATGATCGCAAGGCCGAAGTGGTCGGCCGGCACGGTCGCCGGGTCGAAGCCCCGCCCATCGTCGCGGACGACGAGCTCGGCCCGCCCCGGATGGAGGCGGAGCGTCACCCAGACGTGGGTGGCCCTGGCGTGCCTCGCCACGTTCTGGAGCGCCTCCTGGGCCACCCGGTAGAGTGCCACCTGGGCAGCGTCCGGCAGCCGGTCCGCCCCCTCCACGCGCAGCTCCACCGGCACGCGGATGCGGCCGGCCAGGGCCGAGACGAGCTGCTGGAGCAGGTCGGGCAGCGACGTGTCGGTGAGCGCTGCCGGGCGCAGCTCTACCAGCAGCGCGCGCATCTCCGCGAGCGCCCCCTTGGTGAGCAGGCGCAGATCCTCCAGGTACTCGGCGCCCTTCGCCGGGTCGGCCGCCCAGATCTGCGGCAGCACCTCGCCGATGATGCTGGCCGAGAAAAGCTGTTGGGTGACCGCATCGTGCAGCTCACGGGCCAGGCGCTGGCGCTCCTCCTCGGCGGCCACCCCCTGCACCTCTGCCAGCAGCCGGGCGTTGGTGATGGCGATGGCGGCCTGGCTCGCCGCAGCCAGGGCCAGCCGGGCGTGGCGTTCAGTAAATGTGCCTGGCTCGGTGTGGTCGAAGTCGAGCATGCCGATCACCTCGTCGCGGTAGACCATCGGCACGCCCATCCAGCAGCCGATGTACGCCGGCACCACGCCGCCGAGCAGCGCGGCGATGCGGGCACGAAAGGCCCGGGCCAGCGGCGTGTCGGCCGATACGTCGGGGATGATCACCGGGGCGCCGCTGTAGATCACCTCGCGCCCGAAGGCCTGGGGATGGCTGATGCCGGCCTCGGCCTCCGCGACGAGCTCGGCGAGCGGCGTGCCCGGCGGGCGGGCGGGGCCGACCGACCAGCCCGCGGTCAGCGAATCTTGCGGGATCGGGCCCTCATAGAGCATCAGCCGCAGCTCGTCGTCGCCCTCGCGCAGGTTGAACGTCGCCGCGGCGAAGGGGAACAGGTCGCGGAGCCGGGCGAGCACCAGCCGCAGCAGTGGCTCCAGGTCGAGGGTCGAGGCGACCTGCCGCGACACCTCGAGCAGTACGGCAAGCTCACGGGCCCGCGCGTCGGCGCGCTGCTCGGCCAGCTCGAAGGCCCGCACCTGCTCGGTGGTGTCGCGGGCGAGGTCGAGGATGTGGGGCGCGCCCCGGTAGCGGAAGGGCACCGCGCGCATCTCGACGTGGATGCGCTCGCCGCGGGCGTTCTGCTGCCACCCGCTGGTCCGAAAAACGCCGCCGGCGTTGACCATGGCGAGGTAGCGCTCGAAGACCCGGCGCTGCTCGGGGAAGAACGGGGCGTCGTTGACGCTGCCGAGTAGCTCCTCGCGGGGGTAGCCGTAGAGGGCGCAGAAGGCCGGGTTGACCTCGACGATCACGCCGTCCCGGTCGCGGATGGCGAGCCCGTCGCTGACCGCGTTGAACAGGCTGCGCGAGGCGGCGTCGAGGCCCTCCCCCTTCTCGCCGGCGGGCGTCGGCTCGATCTCCCCCGGCTCTTCGTCACCGGGAGCCGGTATCACGCTGAGCAGGCTGAGCCCGAGGGCGCGCACCTGCTCTAAGGCTGCAAACACAGAGTCCTGGTCGGGAAACGTGCCGCGCAGGGTAGTACCGCCTGCAGGGTGTGCGTGCGCGGCCCACCCCAGGAAGCGCTCGGCCCAAGCCGCATCAATCTCCTCGACGACCCGTATTTCAAACGAAACAGACATCGTGACATCCTCTTGGGAGGCGATGGCCCGGCCATGATACGCTAACTTTACGGCCGGCCCACCGCCCTGTCACCACCCACCTGGCCGGGTTGCCTGTTCTCCCTTCTACAGCTCACGAAGCACGGCGAGCGGGCGCATTCCCGCTGGTCGACGGGCGACGAGGGCGGCGCTGCCCAGCGCCACCCCGACGGCCAGGGCGAGGATGCCGATGGCCAGGGCGGGGTTAAGGGCCAACTGCGCCTGGGGCTGGAGCTGGTTGATCACGGCCAGGACCACGCCCGCGCCGACGAGCCCGGTCGCGCCGCCGATCAGCCCCACCAGGCCGTGCTCCAGCACGATCACGCCCAGCACGCGCCCCTGGCTGAAGCCGACCGCCTTCATCACCGCGATCTCGCGGGCCCGCTGCACCATCGCCAGGCCGACGGTATTGGCGATCAGCATCGCGGCGGCCACGAGGGCCAGGCCGGCCACCGCCACCACGAACAGGAACAGGTCGATGTAGGTCCGGGCCTGCATCGCGCTCACGTCGGCGGCGCTGACCACGAGCGCCTCCGGCAGCGCCGCGCCCACCGCTGTTGCGGCGGCCTCAAGCTGCGCGACCGGGACGGCCGCGTCGACGCGCAGCACGCCTTCGGCCGTGACCTTCTCCAGCCCCTCGCGCGCGACGATCAGCGCCTCGCCCGCACGGGCCAGGGCGCCCACGCTGGCCGGGCGGTAGAAGCCCACGATGTGCAGCTGGAGCGGCGCGCCCCCAACGGGCGTGACGTCCAGGGCGTCGCCGACGTGCCAGCCGCTGTCCCGGTAGCGCTCCGGCACCAGGGCCGCCCCCCCCTCGCCCGCCCACGCGCCCGCGGTGATCTCCACGTCCCACGCCGCCGTCGCCGCCGGCCGCGCCTCAAGCAGGTGCAGCCCCTCAACAAGGGCCCCGTCGGCCCGAACCTCGGCCGGGAGGCTGATGGCCGCCTGCGCTTCGACCGCGCCCGCCGCTGCCAGAGTCTCGCGCACGGCCCCCTCATCGCCTGGGTTCGCCTGGACGAGCAGATTGTGGCCCTCGGTGGAGAGCAGCTCGCCGCGCATGCGCTCGTAGGCGCTGAGGATGGACGAGCCGGAGATGGCGATGCAGAGGGTGCCGGCGAAGATCGCCACCAGGGCCAGGGCAGCCCGGCGCGTCTCGCGGCGGAGCCCCTGCCGTGCCAGGGCCAGCTCGGGCGGGCCTGGCAGCGGCAGGCGGGCCACGCCGGCGCAGACCAGACCGAACAGCACACTCAGGGCGCCGAGCCCGACGACGGCGGCGAGCACGACGCCTGCGCCCAGCAGCGGCGAGCCCAGGATGAGCCCGGCCACAGCGGTGTAGGCCAGCCCGATGGCGCCGTAGATCGCCGCGGCGAGCACGCGCCGGGCCGGTAGTGGCGTGGGGCGGAGCAGGGCGGCGGGGCGCACGAGGGCCGCCCGCAGCACCGCCTCGGCGCCGAAGATCAGGGCCGTGAGCGTCCCGAGCAGCACACCGCCGCCAAGCACGAGCGGGTCGGGGCGCCACTCCATCAGGAAGGTCCCGCTGCGGCCGAGCAGGATCACCAGCGGGTAGGAGAGGGCCGCGCCGACGAGGGCGCCGATCGCCCCGCCAGCAGCGCCGAGCAGCCCGAGCTCGGTGGCGAAGAGCAACAGCAGGTCGCCGCGGGTGTAGCCGGTGGTCTTGAGCACCGCGATCTCCAGGGTGCGGCGGGCCAGCATCACGCGCAGCGTGCCGGCCACCCCCAGCCCGCCCACCAGCAAGCCCACCAGCCCGGCGCCCTTGAGCATCAGCCCGAACAGGTCGCTGACCTGCTGCCGGCTGGCCTCGACCGCCTCCGGCCCCCAGATGGTGATGCCGGCGGCGGCCAGCGCTGCCTTCGGTACCCCGGCGGGGGTCCAGATCACGGACGTCCCGGTGGCGGCGCTCGCCGCATCGGGCGCCCCACTCAGCAGCGCCGCCGTCTCCAGGTTGTAAAGCACCGTGCCGCCCTGGTGGTCGGGCAGCAGCTCGACGATGCCAGTGACCGTCAGCGCCCTGGGTGGCGCGTTATCGCCACCCAGGTCGAGCACGACCCGGTCGCCGACCGCCACAGCGCTGCGCCCGGCAGCGTCGCGGGTGAGTACGGCGTCGCCGGGACGGGCGAGCAGGGCCGGCAGGCTGGGGCCGGCGGGCTCGGCCAGGCGCAGCGCGCCAACCTGCGGGTAGCGGGCCGGGTCGACGCCCAGGGCGCGGTTCAGGAAGATCACCCGGCCCGAGCCGGCCACGCGCATCGTGGCGTCGCGCCGGTCGTTGAGCGGGCTGTAGCCGGCGATGGCGCCGGCGGACTGGAGGCGCTCCAGCTCCGCGGGGGTGAGCGGCGGCGCAGCGCGGGTGAGCACGGCGTCGCCGCCGAGGATCTGGCGCGGGTCGGCGAGCAGGGCGTCGGTGATGATCGCCGAGAGCGACTGGAGCGCCACGAGCGACATCACCCCGAAGGCGATGCAGATCGCGGCGAGGAGGGTGTGCTGCCCGCCCCGCCGCAGCGAGCGCAGGGCGTAGCCGAGGGCGTGGCGCAAGTTCATCGCGCACCCCCGGCGGCCACGGGCCGATCCTCTACCACACGGCCATCCGCGAGGCGCACCACCCGGTCGGCCCGCGCGGCGACCCCCGGGTCGTGGGTCGCGACCACCAGGGTCAGGCCGAGCTCGGCGCGCAGGCGGGCGAAGAGGTCGAGCACCATGGCACCGCTCGCGCTGTCGAGGTTGCCGGTGGGCTCGTCGGCCACCAGCAGGGCCGGGCTGTTCACCAGGGCGCGGGCGATCGCCACGCGCTGCTGCTGCCCGCCGGAGAGCTGCGCCGGGCGATGGGCACGCCGGTCGGCCAGGCCCACGAGGTCGAGCAGCTCGGCGGCGCGCCGGGCCACCTGACCAGGCCGGCGGGCGGCGTAGAGCGGCACGGCGACGTTCTCCTGGGCGGAAAGGCCGGGGATGAGGTTGTAGGACTGGAAGACGACGCCGATGCGTTCGCCGCGCACGCGGGCCAGCTCGCGCTCGCCGAGGGCGGTGATGTCCACCCCGTCCACCGCGATGCGGCCGGCGTCCGGGCTGTCGAGCCCGGCGATGATGCCGAGCAGGGTGGACTTGCCGGAGCCGGACGGCCCCATCAGCGCCACCCAGGCGCCGCGGGGCACATGGAGTGACACCTGGCTGAGCACCTCGATCTGCCCGCCCTCGAAGGGCAGGCGGCGGTACAGGTCGGCGGCCTCGACGGCCGGGGGTGTAGTCACGGATTGCTCCTTCTGCTGGTTGAGGGTTGGTGTGGTTCGAGGGCGCTCAGGCGGCGCAGGCCCCCGATGAGCGGGCGGCCCAGGCGTGTCAGGCTCTGGCCGAGGCCGACGGCGGCGCGGAGCGTTGCTTCGTCGCCCGGGGCGGCCACGGCGACGGCCCCAAGCTCCAGGGCGAGCCGGCGCTCGGCCGCGCTCGTCGTGGCGGCCAGGTAGATCACGCGTGGCGCGCCGGGCAGCGCGTGGAGCCAGGCCAGGGCGGTGAGCGAGTTGATAGCACTCGCGGCACCGTCGAGCAGCACGACATCGGGCCGTAGGGCCGCCACCAGGCGCAGGGCGGAGGGCTCCGCTATCGCGCCGACAAGCTTGGCGCCGCCGGCTTGAGCTCGTATCTCGGCAGGACGGTCCCTATCGGCGAGATAACGCTGCGCGTCGGCGCAGACGCCATCAGGAGGCTGATCACACGCATCGGTTTGCTCCTTTCGCCGAGAAACGGCTCGGCTGAATCACTATCGCCCGGCGGTGTCGCCGGGCGATGAGGAACATGTCGCAAACCTGTCGCAGAGTGTGGAGGCGGCTACCGCGGCGCGTGCGCCTCGGCTTGTACTCGAGGCCCGGGCGCGAGCTCAGTGGGCGGCGGGGCCAGGGGAAGGCGCAGGGTGAAGCAGCTCCCCTCTCCGGGCGTGCTCTCCACCGCCACCGAGCCGCCCATCGCCTCGGTCAGCTCGCGCACGAGGGCCAGCCCGAGGCCCGCGCCGCCGCCGTCCTCCCGGCGTGCCGCTGTACCCCGGTAGAAGGGCTCCCAGATGTGCGGCAGCTCGTCGGGCGCGATCCCCTCGCCCGTGTCGCGCACGGCGACCAGGATGGTGTCGGGTGCGGCGGAGACGGCCAGGGCGACGATGCCGCCGGGGGGTGTGTGGCGTACGCCGTTGCGCACCAGGTTCACGAGTGCCTGCTCCAGTCGCCCGGGGTCGGCCAGCGCCGGCGGTACGCCCGGCTGTGCCTCGGCCACCACGGTTACCCGCCCGGCACGCCAGGCGATCGGGGCGGCCGTCTCGGCGACATGCCGCGCCAGCTCACCCACGTCTATCGGGGCCAGCGCGAGGGGCAGGCCGCCCGCGTCGGCGCGGGCCAGCGTGAACAGGTCGTCGATCAGGCGCTGGAGCCGCTCGGCCTCGCGCTCCATCACCGAGAGGTCGTCGCGCAGCCCGGCAGGCGGTCCATCGTCCCAGCGGGCCAGGTCGGCCTCCAGGTAGCCGCGGATGGTGGCGACCGGCGTGCGCAACTCGTGGGAGACGGCGGCGACCAGCCTGCGCCGTTCCTCCAGCAGCGCGGCCACCCGGTCGCGCTCGGCCTGCAGGTCACCCAGGGTGCGCTCCAACTCGGCGGCCATCGCGTTGAAGGCGCTCTGAAGGCGGCCGAGCTCATCCTCACCGCCACCCGGGACACGCGCGGCGTGGTCGCCGGCGCGGAAGGCCTCGGCGGTGGCCGCCAGGCGCTCGACGCGGCGGGTGGTGCGGCGGGCCACCAGGAAGGAGACTAGCGCGGCCGGCGGGAGCACCGCGAGCAGCACGACGAGGGAGCCGACCGTGACCATCGCCAGCACCGGGAGCACATTCACCAGCAGGCGGCCCGCCACGGGCGCGAGCGGGTTGTCGAGCGGTAGCTCGGCCCAGGCGGCCGGCTCGCGAGCGGCGGCAAGCCCGACGAGCGCCCCGGCGGCAAGCAACGCCACCATGGCGACCACAGTGAGATGGGCGTGGGTGAGCGCCCAGAGCAGGCGGCGGCGGCGCAGCCGATCCCACACCAGCCAGGCCCGCACGCTGCCGCGGAAGACGATGTAGGCGACCCCGCCAATGCTCAGGGCGAGGAAGAAGGCGAGCCCGTCCGGCGCAGGCCAGAGCTGGATGGTTTCGTCGCGCAGCACGAGCCGCAGGGCGGCGAAGCACCCGGCGAAGAGCAGCGCCCAGGCGAGTATGGCAACCAGGGCCTCGGCGACGGCCTGGCGCCACCATGGCCCCGAGGGTTGGCGCAGGCGCAGGGCGCAAAAGAACGCTGCCAGGGGCGCGATCAGCAGCAAGACGCTCTGGCGGCCGAGGCCGGTCGAGCCGAGGGCCGGCGTCAGCAGGGCAAGCCCGAAAACAAGCAGAGCGGCCTCGGCGAGTGCCCGTGGCGCTGGGGCGGCGAGCAGCAGGCGGCGAAGCGGGCGCATCACGGCTCGGCGCGCATGCGGTAGCCGACGCCCCAGACGGTCTCGATCGCGTCGCCGAGCGGGCCGACCTTCTTACGCAGGCGCATCACCGCGTTGTCCACCGAGCGGTCGCCGCCGACGTACTGCTCGCCCCAGATGGTGTCGAGCAGGTAGGCACGGCTGAAGGCCCGGCCGGGGCTGCGCAGGAGCAAGTGCAGCAGCGCGAACTCGGTGGGGCTCAGGTCGAGGGGAGTGCCGGCCAGAGTGGCCTGGTGCGCGCCGGGGTCGAGGCGCAGTGGGCCACGCGAGAGCAGCGCGCCCGCGGCCTGGTCGGCGCGGATCGTCTCGCGGAGCAGGTCGGCGCGGCGGAGCAGGGCGCGCACGCGGGCGACGAGCTCGCGCACGCTGCAGGGCTTGGCGAGGTAGTCGTCCGCGCCCAGCTCCAGGCCGATCACCCGGTCGGCCTCCTCGCCGCGGGCGGTGAGCATCAGCACCGGGGTGGCGTTGTCGCGGCGCAGCTCGCGCAGCACCGCCAGCCCATCCATCCCCGGCAGCATCCAGTCGAGCACGACGAGGTCGGGCTGGTGCCGGGCGTGGATGGCCAGGGCCTCGGGGCCGGTGGCGGCGTGTAGCACATGGTAGCCGGCCATGCCGAGTTCGCGCTCGACCATCGCGGCGAGGGCCGGCTCGTCGTCAACAAGCAGGATTGTTTGCGGAACGCTCATCGGCTCGATTGTACCACCGGGAGACGTCTGGTCACGGTCTCAGCCACGCTCCCTAAGCGCCCTGGGGCCGATCACCCGGCGCAGCGTTGCGATCACCTGCTCGGGCGAGTCGACCTTGCTGAGAAAGGCGTCGGCGCCCGCCGCGAGGGCGGCGGCCCGCACCTCGGGCCGGGTGCTCAGCACGATCACGCGCAGCGCGCTGTTCAGGCTGCGGAGCTGGGCGACGGACTGGGCGGCGCGGGGGGCGATGCTCGCCCAGTCGATCAGCAGCAGGTCGGCCTGGGCCTGGCCGGAGGCCGAGAGGCCGGTGAGGTCGGCGGCCTCGCCCACGATCTGGAGGCCGAGCACGGTCTGCAGCAGCAGGGCCAGCGCCCGCCGCACGTCGGCGTCGCCGTCGGCGAGCAGCACCCGCGGTGGTGGTGTGTCATTCATAGCGCTTTATCGTTCGCGGCCC